>Ga0209425_10004797_pt1 | contig 13598 bp, 12 predicted proteins | sample COG_05_FD_184749 | JGI IMG/M metagenome (GOLD analysis project Ga0209425, IMG submission 184749) | Pelagic Microbial community sample from North Sea - COGITO 998_met_05 (SPAdes) (version 2) | ecosystem: Environmental > Aquatic > Marine > Neritic zone/Coastal water | place: Helgoland, sampling... | reverse complement strand
TTAATGCCACCAAATGTACCGCCTATATTTTTGATTGTTTCAATTATTGAGTCTGTATCGTTACTATTAATTTCAATATCTATCGAGTCTATATCGGCAAACCTTTTAAATAATACTGATTTCCCTTCCATTACAGGCTTTGAAGCAAGAGAACCGAGATTACCAAGACCTAAAATTGCTGAACCATTACTAATAACAGCAACTAAATTTCCTTTACTTGTGTAGTCGTAGGCAGACTCTGGATTTTTTGCTATTTCCTTTACTGGAGCAGCAACCCCAGGTGAATATGCTAACGAAAGGTCTCTTTTGGTTGTTAAAGGTTTAGATGAATTAATCTCAATTTTGCCTGACTTTCCTTTTATATGAAAATCGAGTGCTTCTTTATCAGAATAATGATCAATTTTTGATTTTTTTGTCATTTAAATTATGAGTATGTAATATAAATTATATTATTGCACTACTTATTTATTATTTGTGGCTTAATTTAGAAATTATATGAACTTGTTATCTTCCACATATGTTTTTAGTTTTTTTACCTTAATTAGCAGAATTTTAGGCTATCTAAGAGATATTCTAATTGCAGTATTTTTAGGAGCCTCAATTTTTGCTGACGCATTTTTTGTTGCATTTAGAATTCCCAATACATTCAGACGCTTATTCGCTGAAGGAACATTCAATGCAGCATTTATACCAAGCTATACTTCATCAAAAATTGAAAATAAAAAAAAGGGAAAAGAATTTGCTGACGAAGTGCTAAGTTTATTAATTTTAATTCTTTTATTTATAGTTTTAATTGCTGAAATTTTTACACCTTTTTTAGTTTATTTAATTGCACCAGGTTTTATAGAAAATGGAGAAAAATTTGATCTTGTGATTGAACTTACAAGAATAACTTTCCCTTTTTTATTATTCGTTAGTCTCTCATCTTTTTTTTCTGGTATTTTAAATTCAAATAATAAATTTGCTGCAGCTGCAGCAGCACCAATAATATTAAATATTATTTTAATATTAAGTTTGGTAATTTCTTATTATTTTAACTTGAATTTTGCGAAACAATTATCTTACAGTGTTACTTTGTCTGGTATTATACAGTTATTATTTTTGGTATTTTTTACAAGAAAATATTATAAATTATCTTTTTGCTTTAAACCTAAACTAGCTAGAAGAGTAAGATTATTTTTTAAAAAACTTCTACCTAGCATTCTGTCTTCTGGCGTAACACAGATAAATATTTTGGTTGGTACAATTATAGCTTCATTTGAAGCAAGTGCAGTATCATATCTGTATTATGCGGATCGTATTTATCAAATTAATCTAGCTTTAGCTGGTATAGCCGTAGGAACAGTTTCTTTACCAGTTTTATCAAAAGCATTTAAAAAAAAAAATATTAAAAAAATTTCAAATATTCAAAGCAAATCAATAGAACTATCACTTTTATTATCTATCCCAGCTAGCTTAGGTTTGATTATAGCTTCACAAGAAATTGTAAGCGCATTATTTGGTTATGGATCTTTTACTACAGAAAATGTAGAAATGACTTCAACCGCATTAAAGTTTTTTGGTTATGGAGTACCGGCATTTGCGCTTATAAAAATTTTGTCAAACTTCTTTTTTGCCAGAAATAATACTAAGATTCCATTTTATATCTCATCTTTTGTCGTAATATTAAATATCATTATAAGCATATCATTTTTTAGTAGCGTCGGTTTTGTTATAATTCCTTTAGCGACATCATTTTCTACATGGATTGGTGTTATGATTTATGCATATATTCTTAATAGTAAAAATTATTTATTATTAAAAACATATTTACCTAAAAATATTCTTAAAATAATTCTATCTACAATTTTCATGTCTTTTCTTCTGCTATTTGCTTTAGACTATTATGTGAATTATCTAGATTATTCATATAAATATAAATCAATTTATTTAATGTTAATTGTGGGTTTTGCTGCAGGAATTTATTTGATATCGTTATATTTAATTGGAGTATTGAAAGTAAAAAATTTTAAAACAAATTAAAATGAACAATAAAAAACTAGTATTTTCTGGCGTCCAACCGACAGGTAATCTGCATCTTGGTAATTATTTAGGTGCTTTAAAAAACTTTGTGTCATTACAGAAAGAAATGAATTGTATTTATTGTGTTGTCGATTTGCATGCAATAACAGTATTTCAAAATCCAAACGAGCTTAAGAAAAATATTTTAGAAACTACCGCAAGTTTTTTAGCTACAGGACTTGACCCATCTAAAAGCATAATTTTTAACCAATCTTCGGTTACCGGTCATTCCGAGTTAGCTTGGATATTAAATTGTGTTTCAAGGATAGGTTGGCTAAATAGAATGACACAATTTAAAGATAAAGCAGGATCAGATAAAGAAAAAGCAAGTGTAGGACTTTATATTTACCCAAATTTAATGGCTGCAGATATTTTGCTTTATAAAGCTACGCATGTACCTGTTGGCGCTGATCAAAAGCAACATCTAGAATTATCTAGAGATATTGCTCAAAAATTTAATAAAGATTTTAAAAGTGAGAACTTTTTCCCTTTACCTGAACCTTTAATACCTAAGAACATTTCAAGAGTAATGAGTCTCAGAGATGGAACCAAAAAGATGAGTAAATCTGAAGAATCTGATTATTCAAGAATCAATTTAAAGGATAATGAAGATGAAATTGTTAAAAAAATTAAAAAAGCTAAATCAGATTCAGAGCCAATACCTGATAATTTAAAATCTTTAGAAAAAAAACCTGAGGCACATAATTTATTAAATATTTATTCAGAAATATCTAAAATCGAATTAGAAAAAGTTTTAAAAGAAATGGCTGGTAAAGAGTATTCTTATGCAAAAACTAAGCTTACAGATGTTTTAGTAAGTGAGATATGTCCAGTTGGTAAGGAAATTAATAGATTAATGAATGATAAGTCTCATTTACTTGGAATATTAAAAAAAGGCACTGAAAAAGCTAAAATAATAGCTGAGGAGAACCTCAAGAATGTACGTGATATAGTTGGATTGATATAATATACATTTGTAATGATCCAAACAGAAACGACACCAAATCCTGAGTCATTAAAGTTTATTTCAGAAAATACTATTTCTCTAATTGGAACTGAGGAGTTTCAAAAGAAAGATGTCAATAAAATAGATAACTCTTTTATTAAAGAAATATTAAATTTTAAAGGAGTTGAATTAGTTTTACTGTCAAAAAATTTTTTGTCAGTAAAAAAAACGACAGAAGTATCCTGGAATGAACTTAAACCAATGGTTATTTCTCATTTAAATCATTATTTTGAAAATAATAAAGAACCTATCTTAAAAAAAGAGATTAAAGGTGAAAAGAAGGAACACGAAAGTGATGAGACTATTCAAAAAATAAAAGATGTATTAGACAATAAAATAAGACCAGCTGTGGCTAGAGATGGCGGTGATATTAAATTTAAGTCTTTCGAGAAAGGAGTGGTAAAAGTAGAACTTCAGGGAAGCTGTTCGGGCTGTCCCAGCTCTTTGATGACTTTAAAGCAAGGTGTACAAAACCTCTTAAAACATTATGTTAAAGAAGTGAATTCTGTGGAAGCAAATTAAAATGAAAAAAAACCCAACTTACAGAGATAAATTATTAGAACTTGCTAATATTTATAAAGTAAAAGAAATACAGGAATATATTAAAAGAAGAAAAAATTTAACTTCCGGACAATTAGAACTAATATTAAGAAAAAATAAAATAATTATTCCAAAAGATTTTCAAACAAATTTTTTTAAAGAAAATGTGACAAAACCGATAACTAAGGTTTCAAAAAAGTTAGAAATTTTTAAAGACGATAGCACGAAATTTTTTAATAAATTATCGAAAAGAGCAAGCTCTTTAAAAGAAGATAGTTTAAATTCTCTCGTCAATTTTTTTGCTAAATTATGGAAATCTACCGGTGATATTGGTTTAGCCTTTTTAAATATTTTCCCAAAACTCTGGAAAACAATTTATGATTTTATTGGAAATTTGCTTACTGATTTGTTCAATGGGATTTATAACCAAAAAATTAATGCTACTAGAGCTAATCATGCAATAATTGGTTTTTTTATTATAGTAGGAATAGTAACGATTATAATTTCTGGTGTTACAACATTTAATAATCCTGAAAAATTAAATGAAAATAAAATAGTTAAAAAGGAAGAACAGCAAAAAAAACCAGAACTTAATAATCAAGAAAAAATTAAAAATGTAAAACCTCAAGTTAAAAAAGAAGTAAAGAAACCCAATATCCAAAAGCCAGTAATTAAAAAGAAAAAACAGGAAAAGGTAGCCGAGGTTATTTTGCCTGATTTAAATTTGAAAACTGAAACAGTTTTAAATTTATTTAAAGATGTAGATTATGATCTTAATACAGTTAGATATGAAAAAAGAGTACAACCAATTTATTTTACTCAATTTCCTAAAGACCTTGATGAAATTGAAAGTGTAAAACTTAAAAAAGAAACATTTATCAAAATTGTATTACCCTTAGTTGTTGCTGAAAACGAGAAGATACTAGAAGATAGATTTAAATTAAAAAAAATTACATCCAGAAGAATTACATCCGATAAAGAAAAACAATGGTTAAGGCAGAAATTCTTAGAGTACAAAGTTAAAAAAGGAAATGTTGAAGAATTAATGGTTAAAATGGACATTATTCCTGCCTCTATAGCTTTGGCTCAAGCTGCTAAAGAAAGTGGCTGGGGAACTTCTAGATTTGCATTAGAGGGCAATGCTATATTTGGCCAGTGGACTTGGAATGGAAAAGGAATTGCTCCTTTGCTTAGAGATAAGTCTAAAAACCATAAAATACTTAAATTTCCAATATTAAGAGCTTCGGTTAAAGCATATAAGAATAATTTGAATACACATAAAAGCTACATAAAATTTAGAACTATGAGAAAAGATTTAAGAAATAAAAACAAGAAAATTACCGGTCTAATACTAACAAAAACTCTAGATAATTACGCAGAAACAGGAAGTGAATATACTAAAATTCTGGAACAAATTATAAATCAGAACAGATTAATGGATTTCGAGCTAGTTAGATTAACAAACTCCAGCAAAAAAATTCAATTGGATTTATAAAATTATTTTTCTGCTATTACGAATTGAATACCTAACCAACGCCAAAAACCACCATCTACTCTTAAAGAGCAATTAATCCTACCACGTTCTCCTATAAATTTTTCACTTAGCTTAATTTCAATTTTTGCCTCACTGATAAAATTTATTTTTGATTTTTTCCAAGTATTTCCTTCATTTGAATAGCAGTTAATTTGATCAATATTTCTTATATTTTTAATAAATTGAACTTTAACGATAGGAGGATTGTTTGATAAAGACAAATATTTTTCTTCAGGCAGAATGTATTCATATTTTAAAGGTAAAGTTTTAATTAATGTTTTGAATCTCTGCAAATCTCCATATTTTTCATTAATTGGAAATCTAGGCATTTCAAAATAATCTTTTGTCTCGTCAATAACTCCAGAATGCTGTCCAAATGCATATTTAAAACCTAATGATTTAATTATTTTTTTAAATTCTAAGCTGTATTCTCCAAAAGGATAAGAAAAAAAATAAGAATTTTTCCCTAATTTTTCTTTAAAAATTTTAATTGATTTAGCAATATCCGCTTTTATTAGAGAAGAATTTTCATCAACAAGGTACTCATGGGTATGACTATGATTGCCAATTTCTACAAAATCATATTTATGCAGCTCTTGTATTTGATCCCAACTCATGTAATTGAATTTTCCAACTTCTCTAGTGCTAACAAACAAAATAAATGGAATTTTCCTTTCCTTTAAAATTGGCCATGCATTCTCATAGAAAGAAGAAAAACCATCATCTATTGTCAATAGAATTTTCCTATTGGTTTTTAAAATTAAGTTTTTTTCAAAATTTGAAGGATTTATGAAATCAATATCTTCTTTTCTTATTATGTCTAGCTGTTTTTTAAAGGCATCCACCTGAATATTTGTAGAAGGATACTTATTTTCATTAAATCTATGATACATTAATGATATGATGCCATAATCATCAACAGTGTTTGATAAAACTTGAGAAAATGATTTGTTTTGAGGTAATAAAAAAAATATAGATAAAATAATGATAAAAGATTTTTTAATTGTAAATTGCACAGGCAAAAATGATAAAATTGGTTTAAAAGTAAATAATAATTTTTATGTTCATAATTTTGAAAATAAAACTCAAAATAACGATGTACTTGTATCTAACATATTAAATATAAGCAATAAGCACAAAGTAAATTTTGATAGAAATTTTTCAATTCTTGTAAATAAAGGGCCAGGAAGTTTTTCAACCATTAGAGTGGCTTTAGCGGTTGCAAAAGGAATAACAATAGCAAAGAATGTAAAGTTATTTGGATTTAAAGACGCAGATCTAGGTCAATTTAACCCTAAAAACATAGAACTTTTGATTAAAAAAAATTTATTAGAAAAAAATTTGATAAAACCATTATATTTAAGTTAAGTTAGAAATTACTATGAGTTCAATTGAGCAAAAATGCAAAGATAAAGGTGTTAGACTTACAGACCAAAGAAAAGTTATTGCAGAAGTGATGTCAAATTCTAAAGACCATCCTGATGTAGATGAGTTGCATAAGAGAGTAAGTGAAATTGATAAAAAAATTAGTATCGCAACTGTTTATAGAACTGTTAAATTATTCGAGGAGTCTGGAATATTAGAAAAACACGAATTCAAAGGTGGAAAAGCACGCTATGAGCAATCACCAGACGAACATCATGATCACTTAATAGATATTAACAGTGGTGAAATAGTAGAATTTGTAGATAAAGAAATTGAAAAACTACAAAATGAAGTAGCAAAAAAATTAGGTTATAAACTTGTTGACCATAAATTAGAATTATACGGTTCAAAAATTAAAAAATAAATTGCAAAAAAAAATATTCATTAAAACATTAGGCTGTCAAATGAACGAGTATGACAGCAATCGTATCTTAGATGTTGTTCGAAAAATTAATTATGTGTCGACTCAAAATCTTAATGAAGCAGACTGTTATCTTCTGAACACATGTCACATAAGAGAGAAAGCTACTGATAAAGTTTATCATGATATTGGAAGAGTTAAAAAAGAATTTAGAAATAAAAAAAAACCTATAATTATTATAGCTGGTTGTGTGGCTCAAGCAGAGGGTGAAATTTTATTAAAGAAAGATAAATATATTGATGCTGTAGTTGGTCCTCAGTCCTATCAAGAAATTAATAAAATAATTTTAAGTTCTGAAGAAAAAAATGAAAAAAAAAATTTTACCGAATTTGATGTTATAGAAAAGTTTGATCGACTTAATTTAGTTAAAAATAATAATAGTAAAATTTCTTCTTATTTAACAATCCAAGAAGGTTGTGATAAATTTTGTAAATTTTGTGTTGTACCATACACAAGAGGACCCGAACATTCTAGGTCGATGTCTGAAATATTGTTTGAAGCCAAACAATTAGTTGAAAATGGTTCAAAAGAAATTATTCTGTTGGGTCAAAATGTAAATGCTTATAACTTTGAAAATAACAAACTTTCAAATTTATTATACGAACTCGATAAAATTAATAATTTAGAAAGAATTAGATATACAACTTCACACCCAAAAGATGTTACAAATGATTTAATAGAAGCACATAAAAAATGTAAAAAATTAATGCCATTATTGCATTTACCAGTACAAAGCGGATCAACAAAAATTTTACAGAATATGAATAGAGATCATACAGTGGAGGAGTACCTTAAAACGATTGAAAAACTTAGAGAAAAAAACCCTACTATAAAATTTTCAAGTGATTTTATAATAGCCTATCCAGAAGAAACTGAAGAAGATTTCAATAAGACAGTAACACTTATGAAAAAAGTACAATTTATTAACTCTTATTCATTTATTTACAGTTCTAGACCAGGTACACCCGCATCATGTATGAAAAATGTTGATCCAAAAATTGCAAAAGAAAGACTGCATATCTTTCAGGAAATTGCCAATAATATAAAAACTAATTATAGAAAAAAACTTTTAAATACTAATGCAAAAGTACTATTTGAAAATAAAATCAAAAATAAAGATGAATATTTTGGAAGAGATGAATATTTTAATTCTGTTATTGTAAATAGCAAAGAAGATTTAACTGGACAAATATTAAAAGTTAAAATTAACAAACATAATCACAATACATTATTTGGAGAAATTTTATCAGATATTGTAATAGAAGAGGAGTGTGCAGCTTAAAAATTATGTCAGAAATAAGTAAATTAGATGAAAATCTAATTATTAAAAAAATAGATCCTGAAACAATCAATATTCAAATAGCTGATAATCAGATGTTAATTTCAATCGTTGGCCAATTTAATCAAAATTTGAAAGAATTAGAAAAATTGACATATACAAATATTTTTTTTAGAGGAAATTCAATAACTTGCAAAGGAAAAGAGACAAAATTAAAAGATTTTTCTGAGGCTATTAAATTTTTGGCTAATAAGTATTATTTGACCAATATAATTGAAAAAGCCGATATAATACAATCAACAAAAAAAAATATGCAAAAAAAAGAGTCAAATGTTCGATCGTTTCAAACATTAATTAAAACACCTCGAAAATCAGTAATTGCAAGATCGGAGAAACAATCTGATTATATTAAAGCTCTTAAAGAAAATGATATTGTCATGTCACTTGGACCAGCAGGTACAGGAAAAAGTTTTTTAGCTGTATCAGTAGCAGTAACATTATTAATTGAAAAAAAAGTGGAGAGAGTTATCTTGTCAAGACCTGCCGTTGAAGCTGGAGAAAAATTAGGTTTTTTACCAGGAGATATGAAAGAGAAAGTAGATCCATATCTAAGACCTCTTTATGATGCTTTATATGAACTCTTTGGTGCTGATAAAATTGATAAAAAAATTGAAACTGGTGAGATAGAAATAGCACCGCTTGCATTTATGAGAGGAAGAACGTTAAAAAATTGCTTTGCAATATTAGATGAGGCACAAAATGCCACTGAAACTCAAATCAAAATGTTTTTAACAAGAATAGGAGAAAATTCTAAACTAGTTGTAAATGGCGACCCTTCTCAAATCGACTTAATTAATAAAGAGCAATCTGGCCTTGTAAAATCAAAAGATATACTGAAGAATTTAAAAGAAATTAAAATCATAGAGTTTGATCACAATGATGTAGTTAGACATCCACTAGTCTCAAAAATTATTCGGGCTTACCAAAAAAAAATTAATGATAAAAATTAATGTAATTTTAAACAACATTAATTGGAAAAAATACTTAAAAAATCCAAATAGCTTTTTTGATAAAAAAATATCATTAATCAATAAAAAAAATAAATTATACAAAAAAAATGTTTTTATTTGTTCTTTACTTTTATCAGATTCAGTTGAAATTAAAAAATTAAATAAAAAATTCAGAAACAAGAATAAATCTACAGATGTATTATCTTTTCCTTTTTATGAAAAAAAAAAATTAATGTATAAAATTAAAAAAGAGAAGGAAATATATCTGGGAGATATTATAGTGAATCTGAATAAAATTAAAAACAAAGATAATAAAATAAATTTTAACAAAGAGTTAAATAAGCTTTGGGTTCATGGTCTAGTTCATTTATTTGGACATAATCATAAAAAAAATAAAGATTTTAATGTTATGAATAGAATTGAATATAAGTACCTTGAATTTATCAAATAGATGTTGGCGAAGATTTTAAATAATCGTTTTATAGTATTATACCTAATGCCTTTTTTTCTAGGCTTAATGACTGTATTCACTTTTCAGCCATTCAATATATCGTTAATTAATTTTTTTGTGTTACCAGTTTTTTTTTTAATTCTAGTATATGTAAAAAAAAGCTCTATGAGCACCTATAGAAAAAAGCCATTTCAAAAAAATTTATTCTTGCTCGGTTTTATATTTGGATTTGGTTTTTTTTTAAGCGGCATATTCTGGATCTCTTATTCTTTAACTTTTGATGATAGTTTTAAAATTCTTATTCCATTTGCTTTAGTTCTAATACCTATATTTTTAGGCATATTTACAGGGTTAACAACTTTGATTGTGGGACGTTATTTAAATTACAACTTATCATCAGTTTTATTATTTTCGGGAGCATTAGGCTTGTCTGACTATATAAGAGGAAAAATTTTGACTGGGTTTCCCTGGAACATTTGGGGTTATAGCTGGTCATGGCTAACTGAGGTGCTACAAATTCTCAATGTAATAGGGTTATTTGCTTTTAATCTTTTAGCTATAACAATTTTTACTTTGCCTGCTGTGATATTTTTTAAAGGTAACAACAAAAAAAAAATACTAGCTATAATTTCTACGTTTTTACTTATTTTTTTAATTTATATTTATGGAACTTTTAATATTAATAAAAATAAGATTTTATTAAAAAATTTTGAAAATAAATTTTATACAAAGATTATATCTCCAAACTTTGAGTTGAAATATGATATCTCGATTAGCGAAGTAGAAAGTAAAATAAAAAAACTAATAAAATATAGCGATCCAAATCCAGATAAAACCACACTTTTTATCTGGCCAGAAGGTGTATTTACCGGTTTTAGTTATGAGGAAATTCTTCAATTTAGTGATTTAATTAAAAAAAATTTCACAAAAAAACATTTAATTTTATTTGGTATTAATACTTCAAATGAAATTACAGGAGAATATTTCAATAGTTTAGTTATCGTAGACAATGATTTTAAAATATTAAATCAATATAATAAGAAAAAACTAGTACCTTTTGGAGAATTTTTACCATTTGAGTCTTTTTTAAATAAATTTGGTTTAAAAAAGATTACTCAAGGGCATAGCTCTTTTTCAAAGGGAGAAATACAGAAAAATATTAAAGTTAATAATTTGAATATATTGCCTTTAATTTGCTATGAGATCATCTTTCCAGAACTTACCCAGCAAGCAGATAGCAAAACAAACCTAATAGTTAATATTTCAGAAGATGGATGGTTTGGGAACTCAATTGGTCCCCACCAACACTTTGCCAAGGCTGTTTTCAGAGCTATTGAAAACAATTTATTTTTAGCCAGATCAGCAAATAAAGGAATTTCAGCAATTATAAGCAATAAAGGTGAAATTCTTGAACAATTACAGGTCAATGAAACAGGCAGTATTGAGATGAATATTCCCTTATTAAATTCTGAGTATAAAAATAAAAATGATTTGATATTTTTTATTCTTTTATTTACATATCTTACAATCTTTTTAATTTTTAAAAATAAAAACTAATGCAAAATAAAAAATATTTATTTACGAGTGAGTCTGTATCTGAAGGTCATCCAGATAAAGTTTGTGATAGAATTTCGGATATGGTTGTTGATTCATATTTATCTCGTGATCCTTTTTCTCGAGTTGCCTGTGAAACACTTACCACAACAAATAAAGTTGTTTTAGCAGGTGAGATTAGAGGGCCGAAAATTGAAAAAGAGGAAATTATAGACAAAGTGCGAAATTGTATAAAAGACATTGGCTATGATCAAAAAGGTTTTAGTTGGAAAACAGCTGATATAGAAACATTTCTACACGAACAATCTGCAGATATAGCGATGGGGGTCGACTCGAAAGACAATAAAGACGAAGGTGCGGGAGACCAAGGAATAATGTTTGGTTACGCATGTAAAGAAACAGAAGATTTAATGCCAGCTCCAATTCACTTTTCACATAAAATTTTACGACTACTGGCTGAAGACAGAAAAAAAGGAATCATAAACGGAATAGAACCGGACTCTAAAAGTCAAGTTACAATGCTATATGAGAATGAGAGACCAGTTAAGGTAACTTCGGTAGTAATATCGACACAACACTCTAAAGATCTTAACCAAGAGAAAGTTAAAAATTTAGTTTTACCTTATATAAGAAAATCAATACCAGAAAAATATATTAAAGATTTGGATCCTAAAGAAATTTATATTAATCCAACAGGTCAATTCATAATAGGCGGACCCGACGGAGACACAGGTTTAACCGGTAGAAAAATAATTGTAGATACTTATGGAGGTGCTGCACCACATGGAGGTGGTGCTTTTTCTGGAAAAGACCCTACAAAAGTGGATAGATCGGCAGCTTATGCCGCAAGATATTTAGCAAAAAATATTGTTTCAGCTGGTGCATCAGAAAAATGCTTAATACAATTAGCTTACGCTATTGGTGTTTCAAAACCACTATCTATTTTTATAAAATTGGCAGAAGGTGACGAAAATAAAACTGAAAATGTAAAAAAAATTATTGACCAAAATTTTAATCTTTCTCCAAGAGGGATTAGAGAAATGTTAAAATTAAACCGTCCGATATATGAAATAACTTCTGCCTACGGTCATTTTGGAAGAAAACCTTTAAATACAGGCGAATTTAGTTGGGAAAAAACAGATAAGTCAGATTTATTTAAATTGTAATCTTGAAAAAACCATAATTATCATTAAAATAGGGAATATAATCAATTAATTTCGAAATGGGCTTTAGCCCATTTTTTTTTAGGAGCTATAAAATGTTAAATAGAGGATTAGATAAACTAGAACTTTTAAGAATTGTAGACGCTGTTGCAAATGAAAAATCTATAGATAAAGAACTTGTTATAGGATCTATGGAAAGCGCAATTCAAAAAGCTGCTTTAACTAAGTTTGGTAATGACAACAACATAGAAGTAATAATCGACAGAGAAAAAGGTGATATAAAAATTCAAAAAGTTTTAGATATCGTTGAAAGCGTAGAAGACTCTGCAAGAGAAATTACCTTAAATGATGCAAAAAAAATTAACACCACAAATGACGATTTAAAAATTGGAGATAAAATTTTTGAAGAACTTCCGCAAGTAGATTTTGGAAGAATTGCAGCACAAAGTGCGAAACAAGTCATAAGCACAAGAGTACGTGAAGCAGAAAAAAATAGGCAGTATGAAGATTTTATAGATAAACAAGGACAGATTCTTAGTGGAATTATTAAAAGACTCGAATACGGTAATGTAATTATTGATTTAGGAAAAGCAGAGGGTGTTATTAAAAAAGATGAGCTAATCCCAAGAGAAATTTTAAAAACAGGCGATAGAGTCAAAGCTTATTGTTATGAAGTAAAGAAAGAACTTAAGGGTCATCAAATATTTTTATCAAGGGCGCACCCACAATTTCTTGCTAAATTATTTTTTCAAGAAGTTCCAGAAATTTATGAAGGAACAATAGAAATTAAATCTGTTGCAAGAGACCCGGGAAGTAGAGCTAAAATTTGTGTTAGTTCTCAAGACTCCTCAATTGATCCAGTTGGAGCTTGCGTGGGCATGAGAGGTAGTAGAGTTCAAACAATTGTTAACGAGCTACATGGAGAAAAAATTGATATAATTAAGTGGACAGAAGACCTTCCTACTTTAATTTCTGAATCGCTTTCACCCGCAGAAATACAAAGAGTTTTAATTGATCAAGACAACAAAAGAATTGATATTATACTGACAGAAGAAAATTTAAGTAAAGCGATTGGTCGTAGAGGGCAAAATGTAAGATTAGCCTCAAAATTAACTAATTATGAAATTGATATTTTAACCGATAAAGAGGATTCA
>Ga0209425_10004792_pt1 | contig 13608 bp, 8 predicted proteins | sample COG_05_FD_184749 | JGI IMG/M metagenome (GOLD analysis project Ga0209425, IMG submission 184749) | Pelagic Microbial community sample from North Sea - COGITO 998_met_05 (SPAdes) (version 2) | ecosystem: Environmental > Aquatic > Marine > Neritic zone/Coastal water | place: Helgoland, sampling... | reverse complement strand
GCGCCCATGCCGAAGAACGCCTGGGTCTGGACGGGGCCGCCGCGGCCGGAGGCGCCGGACCCGCGGCGCGCGGAGACGCGGAGGGACGAAGCCTTGCCGAGGAAGGCGCTGCCAGCGGCGAGGGAGGCGGAGGAGGAGACGGCGAAGGACATCTTTGCTGCTTTAGTCGAGTTGGTGCGACGCGAAGTGCCGCCGTCGGTTGGTGGTTCACGCGGTACGATTGCCAAAACTCACGAGCGCCACAGGAAAAATGACCAAGTGGCGCGATTGGCCAATCAGCAAAAGACTTGATGTGTAAGAAGGCAAACAGTCTGATTCTTTTGGAAATAAGAGCGTCGGAGGCGAAACGTGTCGACGTCACCTGTTCTGACAGCCTCAAACATGAGCACCTGCTATCCATCGACAGTCGCATTCCATCGCGCACGCACGAGGTGGACGCATCGCGCGTACGTATCATTAAAATGTCTGCCATCGCCCTCTCCTCCGTCGCCGCCGTCTCCGGCGACCGCACCGCGCTCAGGGCGCGGTCCGCGAACAAGGCGTCCTCCAAGGCCAAGGCTCGCCGCGGTCCCGTGCGCACCGACGCTTTCTTCGGCCGCAAGGACCCCGGGGGCGGCGTCGAGGTGGTGTACGAGGAGAGCAAGTCCGAGGCGTACGCGCGCATCAAGAAGCAGCGCGCCAAGACCAAGGCCAAGTTCGAGGCGCAGGAGAAGGGCGGCGCGTCACTCTTCTTCTTCAACGCGCTCTCCGCGGTGAACTTCGAGGAGGACATCAAAGAAGATCGCGGTCTCCTCGCGGCGGCGAAACGGATGGGCAAGGGCGACAAGATGTCCCGCGAGCAGTACGGCGCGTTGCAGCGCAAGGTGGGAGGCACGAAGGGCGGCTTCTTCGGCGAGAACATCTTCGCCAAGGGCGAGTACCTGGACCGTGGCTACGTGGAGAAGGCGGAGGAGCAGCCGGTGCCGGTGCTCGGGATGGGGTTCCTCTACGGCGTCCTCGTCGCCGTCCTCGGCGCCACCGGGTACGTCGTGTACGCCGTCGGTCAGGCGGGAGCCATCTGATTGTGTACCGCTCGCTGACTAGCACGTGTATTGTTTCATTCGTTTGTGTCGAGGGGGGATTCGAGGGAGCGCGGGTGATGGAGGCTCGGGATTTATAATTGATGAAGAGAAAAAAATGTGAATTTTCATTGCGAATCCCTTCCGCCGCGTGCGTAGTTCCGTGCGTTTCGTCGACCCACCTAGTACCCACCCTGCTGCTGCTGCTGCTGCTGCTGCGCGGACATCCACATGTGCCGGCCCATCATGCCGCGCTCGTGCTGCGCGACGTACGCCGCGTTAGCCGCCGCGACGCCGCCGGCGGAGGTCGGGCTCCCCGACCCGTTGCCGCCGCTGCTCCCGCTGCCCGGGGTTGGAATGGCACCCGGGGGCACCGGTCCGCCCGGGGTGCCCGGCATGGACACCGGCATCGGCGGCGGCGGCGGCGCGCCGTGCGCCATGCCAGCCGCGGCACCACCGTAGTACGCAGCCTGCATCGACGCGTATTGCGCAGCCGCCGCGTACTGAGCCTGCGCCGCCGCCCACGACGGATCCACCCCGTACGCGCCAGCCATCGCGTACGGTGGGTACCCGCCGTAGGGCATCCCGTACGGGGATCCCATGGCGCCCGCGGGGCCCATGTTACGCCCCGCGCCGCCGCCCGACCTCACCCACGAGAGCCTCACTCGCGACGCGCCCATCATCTGCCCGTTCAGCGCCTGGATCGAAGCCTCCGCGTCGGTTCGCTGCGTAAACTGGACAAACCCGCAGCCCTTACCGGCGGGTATCTTCACGTACACCAGCTCCCCGAACGCCTCGAAGTGCGTCCGCAGGTCGGGTTCCGCGAGTGTGGGATCCAGGCCGCCGACGAAGACGGTGCTGTTCTCGGGCTCCGGGTTCGTAATCGCCGGGTTGGTTAGATCCTGGTTAGATCCCCTGGACGGCATCCCGCCGAGCGAGTCGGCACCCTTCCGAGGGATCGCGAGCGAGATCCTCATGACCCGCGATCCGCACGGTACGCCGTTCATCTCGACGAGCGCCCTGTCCCGCTCGCTCTCGTCGCCGAAGCGAACAAACCCGAACCCTTTACTCCGACCGGTGTTGGGATCCGTCACCACCCGCGCGTTCCGCACGGACGGGTACCTCTCCGCGAACGTCTCCTGCAGGGCGTAGTCGTTCACCTCCGGGGGCAGATCGCCGACGAAGACGCTGTGGTCGTTGGCGGCGCCGGACGCGCCGGACGCGCCGCCGCCGACGCCGAAGGAGGCCCAGTTCAGCCGGAACATCTGGTGCGCCGAAGGCATCGGGGTTCCGTTGAGCGTCTTCAGCGCGTGCTCCGCGGTGGCGCGGTCCACGAACTCGACGAAGCCGTACCCTTCGCTGAAGCCCGTCTGCTTGTTTCGAATGATCTTCACGCTGCCGATCGCGCCTGTTAGTTCGTTGGGGAGTCGGGCGTTTGGTCAGTTTTGGCAATTTTTTGTCGGGAGTAAAAAAGGCGACGTTTGGTTTTGCGAGCTGTATTTGTTAGATCTGCAGATCCGGGGTTGGTGGGGCTGGGCGAGTCCGGGCGGAGAGCGGGCGCGCGCGACCGGAACGCCGCGCGATCCGCCCGTCCGACCGACGCGGACGATCCCCCGGCGCCGTCCGCGCGTCATCGAACGCGCGACGCCGCGCGGCGTGGGGCGCCACACGCCGACGTGGCGCCAGAGAAAAACAAAGAAGATGACAACACGTGCCGCGCAGAGTCTCACCGAAGGATGCGAAGCAGGAGTGCAGATACGACTCCTCCATCCAGTAGCCCTGCGATTGGGGGACGATTGCGAGGTCAGCGCGGGTTTCTTGACGTGAAACTTTGGGAAATCGTGGGAAAGGGTGACCGGCATCCGGATCTCGGGTGTTCGGCTTGAGCGTTCGCGGATCTCGCGCGCGCGTCGCGTCGACACGGCGGGGTTCGACCAGATGCTTGACCCGACGTTTCGCGGGGATCAATTGGTATAAAATATCGGGGGCGGGGGGCTGGAAGGCGCGGGGGAGGATGAGGCGCGCACCAGGTCTCCGACCCAGAGGGTCTTCACCTCGCCGGCCTCGCCGGGGTTAGGCTCCGCCATCGTGGCCGAATCGGCTGTGCGGGCGGTTCGTGAGCGGTGTCTCGACGCGTCTTTCACCAGACCCGCGTGAGAAGATTGCCACTTGTTGTTTTCTCGCCCCTTCCTTCTCTGTCGCACGCGGCTCGCTTATCTGCCTCGGCGTTGGGGTGGAACGCGCGCGCGCGGTTGATCCGTGGCGCGGGCGGGACTCCGTGAAAGGCGCGGAACTGACCTACGAAGGTCTCGCTCGTGCGCGGGTGCGCTGCTTCGTGCGGCGTCGTGTGTCCGATTGAACCCGCGGCGCAACCCTCGTTCAAAGAATAACAACCCGGCAGGCGTGTTTCCTCTGTTGCCCAGCCGGGTGCCGGCAGGTGGAGACCAGTCGCTGACCTGTCACGAGCTGTGTCTTGCATTTTCACCTGGAGTGTGACATGGATTTTGAGATCTGGGATATTTTTGAACTGAACTAACCGTGAATACGAGTTTTCGTGACTGGTTCGCTGTGAAGGAGAATGTTCGAGTTTCGCACGTGTTTTCCAACGCGTCGCAGTCTGGTCTGCTGGTTTTCGTCCGGCAAATAGACTGCTCGTCAACAAAGCCCGCGTCGCAGTGTACAAGCCCGCACTCATCTGCGACAGAAGATGCGGGCGCCGCTGTTCAGGGACGCCCCGGGGACCCCCGAGCGTCCCTCGGGACACCGCCGTGATGGCGGCGAGTCATCCCGCAACTCCTCCTGGCTCGGAGGGAGGTCAGCGAGGAACACCGCCGCGGTGAGCGTCGTCCTGCTCCTTCTGCTCGCGGCGGTTGGGCAGTTCGGCACCGAGCGCGAGTGGAACACTGGGCTGAGGGAGATGGTTCGAGCGCGGGTGGAGTCGGCGGGGGTGGCGTCCGCGGTGAGGCGAGTGCAGACACTGGAGGAGATCAGCGACGGGATGGCACATCGAGGTGAAGGCGGGATGAGGAGCGTCGCCGGCGGTGAGCGCACGGGGAGGGAAAGCGCGCCCCCGCCACCGAGGGTCTTCGACATCAAACTCAGGGGAGAGGAGACGGAGGAGGAGCAGGAGGAGAAGAAGGAGGAGGTGACGTATCGAGGCGAGGACGAGTCCGATTCGGTCGAAACGCCCACCGCAGAGACGGCGACCGCCCCGCCGCCGACGTCGCCGCCGTCGCCACCTGAACCCACCGCGTCGCCGCCTCCTCACGGGAAACCTATCGAGGCGGCGGTCGACGGTGACCAAAGATCCTCGGCCAATCCGAACGCGACGTCCACGCGGTTGCGGCGGCGTGACGAGCGGCTTCGCGTTCAATGCGAACCCTGCTTCGGCGCCGCGTTCAAAGAACACGCCAAGACGTACGCGACGCGGTCCAAGGTGCTGGTGCTCGAGGGGCGGTGGGGTAACGGCCTGGGCAACAACATGGATCGTTGGCGGTCTCTGTTCTCGTTGGCGGAGTCCACCGGCTGGGCTGTGTACGTCGACGCGGGGGGGTGCGGCGCCGGTACCGGCCGTGGCACCGGTGATGACAACGTGACGTGTGCGTTCGACCCCGGGTACTACTTCACGGGCGACGGGTTCGACTGGCGGTGGCACCCGGAACGCGAGCGCGAGTTTAACGAGAGCATCGGGCTGAGCGCGCCGATGCGAAGTTTTCATCACCGGTGCCGCGCCGGACACGAAAACGCCGACCGCAGACCGTGTCAGATCACCGAACACGACTGGCCGTCCGACGCGGACTCGGCCGTGATCCAGCAGAACGCGGTGGCGCATAACGGGTATACAGAGGACCCGGGTGGCGAGGACGGGAAGGAGGCGAGTCAGAACGATAAGTGGCTTCACGAGTGGCTGAACAGCGAGGAGGTGCTCGGGTGGCGGTACGTGAAGTTGCGGCTGCGAACGCCGTATGACCTGCATCGCGAGGCGGACGAGAACGTCCGCCGCGACTACGGGACGTGCGTGGTGGACGGTAATACGCTGGAGGACCAGGAAAGTTGGGACCTCTCGAACAGGTGCAGGGCGCAGCACTTCCTGAGGCCGACTCCCGCGTTGATGGAGGGACTGTCGCCGGTGTTGAGTCAGATGGACAAGTGGGCCGGCGTCGCCGCTATTCACATCCGCACCGGGTTCGCCGACTGGCAGGAGTACTGGCTCACACAGGCTAAGCCGACGGACCAATCGGAGATTACGAAGATGGAGGGTAAATACGCGTGCGATCCGGTGACGATTGTCAAGAACGTGGGCGTCGTGTTCAAGCAGTGTAACGGTCGGTACGACGAGCGGGTATGCACGAACTGGTGGACTCTCCCAGCGGGCGTCAAGAAGGACGATGCGGACCCGCCGAGGGGCCCAAGCTCCAACGACGCGCTCGTTCGATGCGGCGACCTACCTCCCGCCGAGCGAGGTAGCGGCGATGCCGAGGATGGTGAAGATGGAGGCGCCGTCGCCGCGGCGGCGATTTGCGCGGCTCGCCTCGCGCAAGCCGCGGGGGAAGACTCTTCCGCGGGTGGGTGGGGCGTGTACGTCCTCGGCGACTCCCCCGCGGTCATCAAGGCGCTCGCTAGGTACCCGTCGCTCAGGGGACACGTGGCGTACCAGCGCGATGAGGACGTCGTGGGCGTGACGTTCAGACCCGCGCAGTGCGACGGCGACGGCTGCGTCGACGCTGGCCGTGAGTCGACGACTCGTCACTCGAATACGACTCATCACGAAGGCGACTCACAACAGAAGGACTCCTTAGACTCTCCAGACTCCGACGGGGGTAACCGCGCGTGGATGCGTGCGGTGGTTGACATGTACGTCGCGTCGTTAGCTGACGCGGACGTTCAGCTGCCCGGGAGCTCCTTCATGAACGCGGGGGCTAACCGGCTCAGCGTGACCAACGACCGCAGAAACTCGCTCGGGTTCGGCGGCGAGGTGGTGATGGACCAGGCGGTGACTCCGATCGGGGAGACGGAGACACGGTCGGCGGGGTTCCAGAAGAACTACGAGAATTACGTGCTGCTCTCCGCGTCGCACTGCGAGTTCGACGATGAGTGAGGACGAGGCGTTTGGTCGAGGGTATTTATTATTAGCGTCGGGTATTAGGTATTAGTCGGTCGTTTCAATCGTTCGTGCCGACAGTCATCGTTCACTTCGCGTCTAGCGGCAGCTTCGAAGCAAGATTTGATCCGTAACACGACCATGGGAGGGAAGTTTGCACCGAGTCAGCTAATCAACCTCATCCAAGACAGCTGAACTTTGCTTCCGCGACTTCCCGGTTCCGATGGAGGAACCTCATCTGCTCTGGAGATCCAAACGCGGATTCCAGCGCAGGTGAGGTGTCGAGCCGGGAAGTCGCGGAAAACGACAATTTTAACGTCAGCGGTGGGTGCGTCTTCCCTCTCATCGTCGTGTAGTAGAAAGACCAATCTCGCAGGATCAAATCCTGCTTCTCCGCGCCGCTCGACGTCGGAACCGAAAGCCAAAAAAAACCCAAAAAAAAACCCAGACGTGTGCTCAGTCCACGAGGCTGAGGTCCTTGTACGCGGTCCGCGGCACGTTCCCGTCCTTGTCCAGCACCGCCGCGTCCTTCTCCTCGTCCGTGGCGATTCGTTTCATGTCCACGCCGTGCGATACGTCGTACAACACCTCCCGTTTGGGCCTGACAACCGCGGGACCGACCTGTCCTGTCCTCGTCAGAGCCTTTTTGTTTTCATCGCCCGAGTCACGCCCCGCGCCCGCCCTGTGCACCACGACGGCGTTGGACCCGACGTGCACCGAACCCTCCTCGGGCTCGGGCAGCGCGCCGCCGTGCCCGCTCCCTTTCCCCGAGGCGGCACCGCCCACCTTGACGAGGGGCATGCGTCGGAGTAAGTCCTCACCGCGGAGGTTCGGGTCCGCGCGTCGCACCATGACCCCGTCGCCGAGGCTCCGTTCGCCCCCTCGGGCGGTCCCCTCGGACGGGTCGACGTCGCGCTCGTCGTTCGTGTCGGCGTACTCGACGTCGTATCCGCGCCGTTCCGGGTACGTCAGGTACATCCCGACGTCGTGCCCGATACCGAGCCGGTCCATGTCCTTGATGCGCTTCACCGCGGCGGGCGCCGTGAGGTCCGCGACGGAGTCCCCGGCGTCGATCTGGGCGTAGACGGCCGCGATCTTCGCCTCGAGATCTTCGAGCTCACGCCGCTCGACGTGCTGCTGGCTCACCTGTACTTTCCAGCCGTGGTGCTTGGACGATGTGGTGGCGGCGTACTCCTCGTATTCGACGTCCATCGCCATGGCGGCCGGTCGGGGGTTCGCGGGGCGATACGACGACGGCGTGCGCTGGAGTTGTGGAGATGCGCGAGCGTTGTTCGACCCCAGACTGAATAAAAAACGCTCGCGTCGGTGACCTCGGGCCGAAAAAACGTGTTGAACAATCTGACTTGCTAGGTCAACAGCACAAGGGCGGGCGCCCCCGCGCCGCACGGAGCAGCCGCATGCGGGCGTCATTCGACGATCCCCTCGCGAGGGGTACGCTCGAGGAGGCGTCCACCGCGCGGGGTTCCATCGACGAAGACGACGACGACGACCTCCTCCCCGGTCTCGTCGCCTTCGACCTCGACGACACGGTCTGGTACCCGGAGATGTGAGTTTCTTTTAATTATCGTAGCGCTACATGGGCAATTGCACTGACATCGTATTTTGTTCACGAAAAGGTACATGATGGCCGGACGGTTCGTCCGCGACCCTCCGGGGAGTACCCGGGTGGTGGACCGGCTCGGGACGGAGCTGACGATCCACCCGGGCGCCCGGATAGCCATCGAGGAGATGCTCAACCGCCCGCGATGGCGACGCGCCAACGTCCAGATCGCGTACGCGTCCAGGACGGACGAACCGGATTGGGCCTCGGAAGCGATGCGCCTCCTACGCGTGTGCGCCGACAATCGCGGGTTGGACGTCACGCTGGAGGACGCGGTGGATCACATGGAGGTGTACCCGGTGCGGAGCAAGACGGAACAGTTCCACCGGCTCAAGGCAAAGAGCGGCGTGCCCTTCGAGCGCATGCTGTTCTTCGATAACGAGGCGCGGAACGTCCGGGAAGTGGCGACGCTCGGCGTGTGCTGCGTGTACACACCAGACGGAATGACAGTGGACAACTGGAGGGAAGGTGTGGCGCAGTTCGAGGAACACGCCGTGGAAAACAGGGGCCAGGGCGGTGATAGATCGGAGAACGGGACGCGGCCGAGCCTGAGACGGGACGGGTCGCTCGGGTCGCTGTCCGCCGGCAACAGCGGGAAGATGGGCAACAGCGGCAAGGGACGAATCTTCTTCAGCCCGTAAAGTCAATCGTCGATCATCATAGAGTAGCTCGTCATCAATGAATGAAAGTTAGCAACGCGAAACGAGACTAACTCACGCCCCACGCGCGGCGGCGTCGGCGCGGTCCAGGTACGTCGGTCCCCGGTGCGCGTCACGCGCCGCGCGAACAGACTCGCGCACGGCGTCTGGCTTTTTCACCGCCGCCATTTCAACCGCCGAACAAACCGCCTCCTGCACCGCACGGTTCGGATCGTCCATGTGTACCATGAACCCTTTCAGCAGGTACCCCACGTTCGTCTCGTCGTAGTCGAACGGCATGGCTTCGAAGAACGCGGCGATGACCCCGGCGCATTGTATCCGAATCTCGTCGCGGGAGTCGTCCATTCGCTTGAGAAGTTCGGGGTAGACGTACCGCCTGTGCTCGTCGGTGAGGCGATCGCCGCACCGCGTGAGGAGCATGGCGAGCGCGTGGCACGCCGCGGACCGGGTATCCGCGTAGAAGTCCTCCTCGAGCGCCGCGCCGATCTGCGGTAAGATCTCACCGCGCGTAATCGCGGTGAGAAGGTCGCGTTTGGGGCACAGGTCGTTTCGAAGCATGGTGCCGAGGCAGACGATTGCGGCGTATCGCACCGCCGCCGCCGTCTTTCCAGCCTTCCAGATGAGCGATTCGCTGATCATGCGCTCGACAACCTCGCACGCGACGCCATGGAACGCGACGCCGTGCTCGCGCGACTCGAACGCCGCGTCCAGCGTGCGAAGCAGCGACAACCGGAGCATCGGCTCCCTGTCGCGGTGCATCGCGCATTTTAAAATCAAACTCAAGCCGCGCATCTCCCGCTTGAGCACCTCCGGCGGCGCCCCGAGCACGAGCGCGCCGAGCGTGCGTTGCCCGGCGCAGTCACCCATCCACGTATCCTGCTCCACCGCCAGTTGACCGAGTATATCACCCGCGTGGCGGCTGTAAAGCTCGCCGGCGGATGCAAACCCGCAAGCAGCCGCCAGGTCGTCGATACCCCTCGCCGCGCCGGACGACTCCGCCGGGGGTAACCCGCCGCGGGATTGATCCGCCACGCCGTCCTCGACAGACACAGCGGCCGCCGCGGTCCCCCCTTCCGCGGCTCTGAGCTGCAGGAAGGAGCGGAAGAGGTGTCCGCTCGCGGGCTCGCACGCGGTCCCGCCGCCGACTACGGCGTTTGTGAGCGCGGCTAACAACTGCGTCCGCACCGCGGGGTGGTCCATGACGCTCCGTAAGTGCTCGCTCTGGAGCCCAGCCGCGAGCTGCGCCATGGGCTCGCCCGCGAGTGACCCGGCGGGCGCGACGCGTAGCATGGCGGCCAAGACGACCAACGCCGACGCCCTCGACGCCGGGGAGCCCTTCTCCGCGGTGACGTGATCGAGCGCGATGGGCAGCCAATGGGAGGGCGACACGTGCGCCCCGAGCACCCTCGCGGCGATCACGACCCTCTCCGCGGTGTCCTTGTCGTCGTCCCCAACCGCGGCGACGATCTCCTTGATCAAGTCTCCGAGATGCTTCGACGACGCCGACTCCGCGAAGACGAGTATCGTCCCGAGGAGCCTGGCGCCGGCGTTCCTCTGGCCGCTCGTCCACTCCCGCACGTCCGCAAGCGCCCCGCGCGTGAGCGACGGGAGCAACGAGCGCACGAGTCGCCTGGCCGCCGCGGACGGCCTCCCCGTGAACGGCGGCGGCAGCGTCGCCGACGCCTCTGATGGACCCGGCGCATTCGTCGACCCGTCGTTTCCGTTCATGCCCAGCGCCGCGTCGTTCGCGGCGCCCACCGCCTCCACGAGCGCCAACGCCTTCACCCCGTTCGCCTCCACCGGGTCCGCCACGCCTGCGAGCAGAAACGGGAGCAGCGACCGCGCGTGCGGTAGCCCGCATCCCTCCGGTAAAGTCGCCGGGTCCACCTCCATCGCCGATACATCCCCCCCGTTTAGATCCCCGTCGATCACACCGTCGTCCCCGTCCTTCTCATCGCGCCGTACTTGTACGCCCGGTACGAACGAGATCCACCTCGCGCACGCGACGTGGAACGCGGACCGGACGGACGGCGTCCTGTCCGAACACAGCGTTCGCACCCCCGGCGCCAACGTTTCGCTCACCTCCTCGCACGACACGAGGTCGAAGAGCGCGTCCACCGCGACGAGGCACGCGGTGCGCACCTGCGAGTGCCTGTGCTGAAGGTCGGGGAGGATGGCGTTGACCATCTTCGGCGCGTGCCTGGTGAGTGCGGCGTGGGACGCGCCGGATGAGACCAGCGCGCCCGCGACGGCGCACGCGGCTTTCTTGACGTCGTGGAATTGATCTCGCATCGATGCGTGCACGATCGCGGCGATCTCTTCGGCGAAGGGTTCGCACATCGCGCCCGACGCGACGATCGCGGCGTTCGTGAGGTTGACCAGGCCGAGACGGATCTCCTCGGAGGGTTCCTCGACCGGCACGACCCCGCACGTGGCTTTGAGCGCGGGCATGAGGGAAGGGAGGAGACTCGGTGGATCGGTCGATCGCGCGAGAAGATCGTTGACCAGCTCGGCGCTCTTCTCCCGCACCTTCTCCACGTTGTCGGTGAAGCCTCTCAGGAGCGTGGGGAACAGCGCGGGGAGTAAGTCGGAGAGCACGGCTGCATCCGGCGCGTCCGGTCCGTCCAGGAGCCTCTTCCGCAGGCTGTCGAAGGCGCGCCTTCGGAGCGAGCGGTCGGCGTCGGTGACCGAGTTCAAGTCACGTTGCAGCGACGCCAGCAGGTGGTCGACCGCGGGCGTGTTCGCCGCCATCGTGCGCGCGTCCGGCGGCCGGTGGTCTAGCTAGACCGGTGAGACCGCGGGGGGCCGGGTGGAAGGTCAGGCTGTGAGCCCGTCGGGCGCTCACCGTCGGTTGTGCGCCGGCTTCTCGAAACGGCATCTTAAAATTGGATCTGCGAGATCTGCAACACAGCTGTGTTCGAACCACAAGAGGAGGCGCACCGCACCGCCCGGGACAGGACCGAGGCGTCGGCGCTCGATCCGGAAGACGGCGATCCAATGACCGCCGAGGTAGGAGACGTCCACGCGATGGACAACACCGAGGCTGGTGTCGACGATCCGAGCGGTTCGGCGGTCACCACCGCCGAGGCAGAGACATCGGCACCGTCGCCGCTGATGGACCACGTCGCCGCGATTCCACCGGACGACGGGAGCCTGAGCGACGAGGAGTGGCTTCGGCGCGCGCTCGACGCCGCTCGCGCGCGGGATCTCGTCGCCGACGTCGACGCACTCGCGATGAATAAGGACGACGGGGACATGGCGGACGACTCGTTCGATCGGCTCGTCGAGGAGGACGGATCCCGGGATCCACCCGCCGACACAAAGCGGGGTCCCGACGACGACGGAAACGTCGCCAACAAGACCGCATCCTTCGGCGGGTGGATCCCGTGCGACCCGCGCGGGAACCGAACCTTACTCATCGACAACTACGACAGCTACACGTACAACCTGTACCATCTCATCGCCGCCGTCGACGGCGTCCCGCCCGTCGTCGTTCGCAACGATGCCATGACGTGGAAACAGTTGGAGCCGTCCATCGCCGCCGGACATTTCGCGCGGGTGGTACTGTCCCCCGGGCCGGGCACACCCGACCGCGCGGAAGATGTCGGCGTGTGCGCGGACCTCTTATCCAACGCGGACAACACCCCGGTGCTCGGCGTGTGCCTCGGGCACCAGTGCCTCGCCAAAGTACACGGCGGTCGCGTGATCCGAGCGCCGGTGCCCATGCACGGCCGGCTCCACGCAGTCGCGCACGACGACTCACCGCTGTTCGCGGGGATCCCGTCAGGGACGGAGTCCCGGGACGAACACGGCGTCGGGTTTATCGTGACCAGGTATCACTCGCTCGTGGTGGAGTCGGAGTCGTTGCCGGAGTGCCTGGATGCAATCGCGTGGACGGCGGGTGCCGGCGGCGACGGCGGCGGCGTTCCCGCGAATGAAACGGCGGAGAACGCTCGGGCCGAGGACGCCGGCGGGGTGGTCATGGCGCTGCGTCACAAGCACCGGCCGCACTACGGCATGCAGTTCCACCCGGAGAGCGTGTGCTCCGAATTTGGCGAGCGGCTTTACCGGAACTTCGCGTCGTTGGCGGCTGAGCACAACGCCGCGAGGAGCGAGTGGGTCGGGGGCGAAGAGGTTTCGGCGCCGCGGGGAATCGACCCCGCGACCGTTTGCGTCGCGCCCGGCAGCCTTACCGACTCGTTTCCCGTGATCCCTCGGGACGACGGCGACGGTAAGACGAGGCTGATGTGGATGCGTCTCCCCGGCGCGTTGGCGTCGGTGAACGGCGGGTCGGAGGCGCTCTTTTGGCGACTTTTCGGATCCGAGCCGAGCGAAATTGATCCGGGCCCGTACGGAAAGACGGTCGCCTCGCGTGATACCTTCTGGCTGGACAGCGCCACCGCGTCGGTGTCCGGTAAGTGCCCGCGATCGAGGTTCTCGTTCATGGGCGGGCGGGGCGGCAATCTCTGGCGAAGGCTCGTGTACGCCCTGCCAAAGCCGCAGTCCGACGGCGGGGACGAAGAACAAAGCGAGTGGAGGGTCGGCGCTCCGCCCCCGTTTTCCGGCGGCGTCCTCGAGGTGGAACGCGCGGACGGCGCGCGGGAGACGCACGCGCACGTCCGGCTGCTGGACTACCTGGACGCGCGGCTCGCGGCGAGATCATGCGAGCGCGCCGAGCGCGTCGAGTCGTGGGGTGAAGCCGCCTTGCGTCGAGCGAGAGAGGGCGCCGGTGAAGAAAACGTCGCAGAAAACGAAGAAAACGTCGAGTCCGATTTGAGCGACCTACCCTTCGACTTCAGGTGCGGGTTCGTCGGGTACCTCGGGTACGAGATGCGTATGGAGTGTGACTCCCCTCACCCGCGGCACGCGTCACCGATCCCCGACGCGGCGATGTACTTTGCCGACAGGGTCGTCGCGGTGGACCACGGAAATAACGACGTTTACGTCCTCGCGTTGGTCCCGGACGGTGACCTCGCGGAGCTGGAGGGTATGGCGCACGGCATGGACGGCGCGGCGGCTCGTGCGGTCGCGGAGGGTATGGTGGCGATGGCGAGGGAAGAGGCGGAAGGGGACGCGCGGACGTGGATGGCTGAGACGGAGAGGACCGTCTTGGCCCTCGGCGCCGTCGACGCGGAAACTGTAAAGTCTGGTGAAGTTAACATGGACCCC
>Ga0209425_10004788_pt1 | contig 13613 bp, 9 predicted proteins | sample COG_05_FD_184749 | JGI IMG/M metagenome (GOLD analysis project Ga0209425, IMG submission 184749) | Pelagic Microbial community sample from North Sea - COGITO 998_met_05 (SPAdes) (version 2) | ecosystem: Environmental > Aquatic > Marine > Neritic zone/Coastal water | place: Helgoland, sampling... | reverse complement strand
GATGATTTTGAGAACGACGAGAAGGAGGCGATGACGACGACGACTTTGATGCTCGAGGGAGAAAGAGGAGGAGGGCATCGTCATCATCATCATCCGCGAAAAGAAATGAACAGATATCCTTCTTCTTCCAATGAATGCGACGAGAAGAAGGATGAGAAAACCGACCACCAAAAAGACCGAGTAGTGGTAAAGATGAGACGAAAGAAGCAAAAAGCGTTCTTAGCGTTAGAACAGCAGCACCGGACGATGGGAATGACGACTTCGAGCAACCGGAAAGTGGACAAACCGTTAGTGTTCTTTGCCGCTTTGATTTTGTGTCTGGTGATTTTCGTGGAACTGAAAACGAGTCCGAGGAAAATAGCGCGGAGAGCGATGGAATCTGTGGAGCACTTATTTCATTACGTGGAGAAAGGAGGAGAAGTGCACGCGCAAATGTTGCGTTGGCGAGGGTGGCACTCGTTAGAGGTTGGAGTGGAGATCGCGTGCGCGTTGACGCTGGCGTTTTTGAATTGGTTGCTCTTCGCGAGCTTGTTCGACGTGGCGGGGATCGTCGTCGGGTTGATTCCGGCGATGGCGACGTTTCTCGGGGTTTTGGTGTTTAGGTTTCACGCGCGGTCGTATTTCGTGTTAGCTTTGATACCGTTAGTGGTAGTTCCGGCGATTGGGTGCGCGAAGCTTTTAGAGAGGAGGATGCGGGTGAAGGAGGAGAGGAGGATGAAGGCGAGGAAAGAGCGAAGACGCGAGCAGAGGATGGCGAGAGAGACGAGGCATCAGAATGGTTTTGTGGCGAACGATAATAATAATAATAATATGAATAATAGCGAGGATTTAACGAGAGCGAGTGGGCGCACGACGATAGATGCGACGGTCATGCGTAGAGCGATGAGTCAGGGGGAGTTGAGTCCAACGACGCGCGTGGTGAGTTCGTCTGGGATGAATCCGTCTTTGTCAGCGGCCGCGGCGAATGGAACGATTAAAGGTTTCAACGCCCTCAGTAATGGTAATGGTGGAGGAAAAGCAGCACCAATCATGCCGGCAAAAGTGAACGCGTTAGCTGGTCAACCGCGACACGCGCGCGGCTCGTCCGCTCCCGAGCTAGGATTTAACCAGCTCTCCTCTTCTTCTTCTTCTTTGCAACGACAACAACAACAACAACCAGGAGAAGGAGCACAAAATACCGCCGCTGGACCACACTCTACACCATCTCCATACTTTGGTGCAAACATTCCGGATTTAGGTGGCGTCGAGCAAAACGCCCCGCCGGTTCCGAAACTCCAAAACCCGCTCCCCTTTGCGAACGCGACCGCCACCAACGTCGCCGGAGGAGCGAGTGGAGGAGGAGGAGAAGGACCAAACCGCCCGACGACAAACCTCCTCAACGCGAACCCCTCGCGAACAGCGAAACGATTCAACGTCCGAAAACCAAACTTGGAAACCATACACTCGCCGTTAGGTACCACCGCGGGGTCGACGGGGGCAAACAACGTAGGAGAGGAAGAAATTTTAGGACGAGCGGGGAGTCACCAGTGGGAAAACGACGACCAGTTGAAAACGAAAGTAGAAGAAAGCAACAACATCGACGCGCTACAAAACGGCAAAAACGAGAACGATATAAACGATACTAAAGATAGAAACGACGCAGTTTAAGAATAATAATAATAAGAGTGAGTAGTAGTGGAAATAGTCCGATGCGAAAAGAGTCGCAGCAAATATACGACACATCGCAAAAAGAAACGTCTTCCTTTTCCTTCGATTTTTTAAAATTTCTTTCGATTCAAAATGTCTTCACTTCAAATTCATCGTCGTCGCGCGCACACAACAACGAACGACGCACCGTTGCTCGCACTCGTTTTCTGAGAAGAAGAGAAAAAGAGGAAGAAAAGAATGTCCACGCGCGCGGAGCGCGAAAAGCTCGCGCTTTTGGAGGAAAAAAGGTTGGAAAAAGAGGAAAAGAAACGATTGTTGCAAGAGAAAAGGGCGTTGCGAGATGCGAAGAAAGCGGAGAAGATGGAAACGTCGACGATGAATTCTTCGCACGTCGGGGAGTCGGTGGAGAACGCGGACGAGGAAGGTGAAAGTGGTGTTAATGGAGGAAGTCGCGAGGGAGGAGACGACGACGAGGACGAGGAGGAGATTTTGAGCAAAGAGGAGTTGACGAAAGAAGGAGTTTTTGTCTCCGAGGAAAGTTTGTTTATTCAGTGGTCGAAAGAGGAAGAGCTGCGTTTGGTGGAGACATTTTTCGAAACGGACGAGGAGGAATTTGAAACCGCAAAAGCAAGATGGGAAGCGATCTCGTCGAATATGCACTCGTCGTCGCAGTACACCGCGTTACAGTGCGTGGAAAAGTACCGAGAATTGTGTTTGCGGATAAAAAAAGGGAGAGCGCTGCACTTGTTGCGACAGGCGAAAAGAAGAGCGGCGAGAAACGTCGTCAAGAGAGGGCAGGCGAAAAACCGTTCGCACTTGCAACAGAAGCGTGAGTTGGAAGAGAAAGCGAGGATTAAAAAGAAAGAGAAAGAAGAGCAGTTGAAGAGAGAACGGATTGCCGCGAATGGAGGAAGACTGTCGGCGGAGGACTTGGGTTTTTTCATTCGATCCGGGCCAGACGCGAAGAGGAGAGTCAACGCGAACATGGACATTTGCATAACGAACGTGCAACTGTACGGCGGGACGCAAGAATTAATTTCCGACGGAACTTTGAAGCTCGTCAACGGGACTAAGTATGGTTTGGTTGGTAGAAACGGTGCGGGGAAATCAACCTTATTGCGAGCGATTTCGGAAGGAACGATTCCTGTTCCAAGTCATTTACACGTGATTCACGTGGAGCAGGAGGCGAGTCCAGACGCGCGGTCGGCGTTGCAAACGGTGTTAGATACGGATAAAGAGAGGACGTATTTGTTGAGTCTAGAGCAGAAAATGTTAGACGAGGAGTTGGATACAGTGGATGGTATCGATTTGAACGAGGTGTACGAACGTTTAGATGAGATTTCATCCGACGACGCCGAGGCGAGAGCCGGAGGGATTCTCGGTGGTTTAGGTTTTGACGCCGCTGAACAACAAAAAGCGACGCAGGACTTTTCCGGCGGTTGGCGGATGAGAATTGCCTTAGCGGCGGCTTTGTTTATGAAACCAGATTTACTGTTGCTGGACGAACCGACGAACCACTTGGACGTGCACGCGTTGACGTGGTTGGAGGAGTTTTTACGACGGTGGGAGAAAACCGTCGTCATCGTCTCGCACGATCGAGGGTTTTTGAACGAATGCACGACGGCGACGGCATTTTTGAATAAAAAAAAGTTACGCTATTACGGTGGAAGCTACGACACGTTCTTGAAAGTGAGAGCGGATAACCGAGCGAACGAGGAGTCGACGGCAAAGACGCAGGCGAGTCGCGCGAGTCATTTGAAAAAATTTATCCAGCGCTTTGGTCAAGGGCACGCGAAGATGGTCAAACAAGCGCAGTGTAGAATGAAAATGTTGGCGAGATTACAAGAGGAAAGAGTAGAAGTCGATACCGACGATCCTTACTTGCGCATTAACTTTCCATCTGCGAGTCCTTTACCGCCACCGTTGGTTTCTGTCATGGGCGTATCATTTGGCTACGAGGGTTACGACACATTGTACGAAAACCTCGATTTCGGTCTCGATATGGATTCTCGAGTTGCCATCGTCGGTCCGAACGGGGCCGGTAAGAGTACGTTTTTGAAGCTCGTCGAAGGCGATATCTTACCCACAAAAGGGTGGATCAATAGAAACACGCGCTTGCGCTTGGCGAGGTTTTCTCAGCATCACTTAGAAACCATGGACGCGGAAAACGACAGCGTCAACCACATGAAACGTTTGGACGACGAAATGCCTCTGGAAGAAGCGCGCGCGTATCTCGGCAGATTTGGTTTATCCGGTGAATTGGCGACGAAACCGATCAAGTTCTTATCCGGCGGTCAAAAGTCTCGATTAGCGTTTGCCGAATTAGCGTGGAAGCAACCTCACATTTTGCTTTTAGACGAACCGACAAATCACTTGGATTTAGAAACGATCGAATCGCTCGCCATGGCTTTAAACAATTTCGAAGGTGGCGTCGTGCTCGTATCGCACGACGAACGTTTGATTTCCTTAGTAGTCGACGAGATTTGGTGCGTGACAAAAGGTGACATGAAGTGTAACCCACCAAAACCTGGGCACGTGAAAGTCTTCAACGGGAGCTTTGAGGAGTATAAGGCAAAGTTGCGCACAGAGTTTGACGGCGGAAGTATTTTGACCGCGAAGAGGAAAGCGGAAGCGAAGGAGAAGAAGAATAAAGGCGAGCAGATAAAAGAAGAAAAAAAAGAGGAGGTGAAGAAACCGGTTGGCACGCTCGTGAAAGATACCACGTTTTTGAGGGACTCTACGACGAACAACGCCTCAAATCCTGCGACGAGTAGCGGGGAAGCGAGGAAACCAGTAGCCTCTTCCACGGGCGGGTACGTTCCGCCGCACTTGCGAAACAAAGAAGATCAAGAGAAGATTGATTCCGCGTTTGACGATTAAAGAATAAATACTTTAGAACTACTTTTTTTAACTACAACGGACTGCTATAAACGTTTATTCTATAATTAATTGAAAGGTAAATCATCCCCCGGCACGCTCGAATTCCAACGAATGATTCTCCACGACAGCATCGCAACCGCGCAGGACGCGCAATCGACGAACAACTCGCTCGTTTTCGAATTGATCAACAAATCCGCCTCTCTATTTTCCCCCACGACGTACTCACTCGCCGGCATACCAATCACGTGTTCCAACGCCTGCCTCATCTCGTTCTGTTCCACTAATATCAACAACCCAACCGCGAAACATCCCGCCTTTACGGTTCTTTTCATCGCCTCCGCGAAATCCGCATCGTACGCCTCCGTCTCGTACGCCTCCGCGGCTAACGCGCCGAGGACCCAAACCGCGGAGAGTTTACTCCCGTGCACGACGCTTCCAACCAAAGCTGGCAAGTTCGGTAAAATTCTCGGCACTTCTCTCAAATACTCCGCGTTCAACCACGACGGCGCTTTGTGTTGCGAAAGCGACACCAACGCCACCAATACCGTCGCGGATGTCAACACTAAAGCGTCCGCGATAGGTAAACCTCGATCTTTCACCTTTTTCGGTTGAAATCTTTTCTTCATCCTTTTACCGAATCTCATGCCGTACTCCAGCTCTCGTTTCGCGTCCTCGATGGATCGGACGTCCGCGCGGTCCTCGTCGATGGAATCATCCTCATCTTCCTCGTCGTCTGAGGACGACGACGCTCGGAGAGTCCACGTTTTAAGTCGCAGTCGATCGTGACGTCGTACGTCTCTGGTTTGAGCAATGGAAACATTGCGAAGAGAAGAGCTCCTCCTCCTCGATGATGATGATGATGATGATGATGCCGCGAATGATGACGATTGCCGGAGTGCGAGGGCGAACATCGTCGTCGTAAAAGCGCTTTTTGTATATTATTCGGTTTTGTTCGTGTGAATTATATATATATAACGGGTGGTATAACGCGCGCGAGATGGAAGGATGTGTTTTGTTGTGAGGAAATGAAGCGATGACTCCTACTACTAAGTACCCAACTACTCGTACGCTATTAAATACTACTACGACTAAAACTACTCAAATCTAGAAATAGTCCAACCCGCACAACCGTCTGAGCTGTTCCACGATGGGCATTTGCAAAACCATGACCGGACCTTGTCGCATAGCCGCGGGCCAGAATCCGTTGTACAAGGCGAAAAATCCGCGCTCGCGGATGACGCTAGCGGCGAGGGAGAGCGAATTTTTGTTCCCTCCTCCCGAATTCGAGGACATGGCTAAAGTTTTCAACGTGTCCACGGGTTGAGTGACGGTTTGCGCGACGACACCGGAGATGAACGCGCAGGTGAAGTGTAACGGTGGGCCGTCTTCCTTGAACAGAAATGGAGACGGCGCCGTCGTTGTCTTTTCGATTTCATCGTCTTCTTCTCTTTCGCTGTGGAGCAACAAATACCGCTTCGCGGCGTCGTACGTCCCCAACTGCGACCCGCTCAATAAACTCGCGCGCGCTACGCACACCCCTACACCTCTCCACAGACCTTTCACCACCCCTTCCTCTCGAGCAATCATTGAAAACGCTCGAGTTGTGGACGGGTAAAATGTCTTCTGTCGCGCCGCCGCGGAAGACGCCGTCGCCGCCGCCGCCTCGCTCCCCAAACTAAGAGCTCTGTACGGTTGCGATTGCATTCGAATTCTCACTATATCTATCGGGTTAAACACCGCCGACCCTATCGCACCAGTCGTCGCGCCCGCTAAGAGTTTCAGCGCAAACTTTTCGCTTTCGCTCATCGTCCCATTCTCCTCTTCCTCCTCGCTCGTCCCGTCCATTCCCCTAACACCAACGCTCCTCCTCTTCAACTTCTCCGCGTAATAATCTCTCACGGTTGGATACAAACCGATCCGAAACCCGGTATAACTCAACCCTCGCATCCACGTGGCGAGTAATCCAGGTTGCCACAATCCTCTCACCGCGGATCCGTCCGCTTCCTTGATCGCCGTTTGCGCTAAACCAAACGTTGTTGTTGTTGTTGTTGATGATGTGTTTGAAGAAGCTTGAATTTGCCTTCGAACTTTTAAAACCTCCAACGGATTAAACACCGTGTCCGATAAAGCGCACCCGACGCCGGCGGAGAGCCACTCTTTGGCGAGTCTCTCTGTGGTGGTGGTCGCAGTCTTCGGCGACCCCGGCGTTTGATCCGTTGTTGTTCTTGACATGATGTGTGCTTTGTCTAGGGCATTTTCCTTAACAAAAACCTGAAAATTCCCCTCACAAAAATGATGAAAATGACGCAGAGACTCCTCCTGTTCAAGCGAAGCCTCTGTCTGATGAGATCGTCGTCTGCTTCGCAAAAAGGAGCTTCTGTCTCCTCATCTTTTACGACGAGCAGTTTTGCTCCCCCTCGTTGTCGTTTTTTTACGACGACGACGAGTTGTCGTTTACATTCGAGCAAAATTTCGTTTCCCCTACTCGTACAACACCTCCTCGAAACAAAGACGACGACGACAAGAAGTACATGGAAACAATCATCATCATCAACTACTAGTACTCATAAATACTTCTCTTCAGACGTTCCAGATGCGATGCAAATTAAAAACGCGAACAAATACCGCAAGGCGTTGATCGCGGTGATTCATTCCCCGAAAATGTTCCACGTGTTCCAAGGGACCGGAATCGATATTTTGGACGTCTACGTGACGAAAGACGGAAAATTCGCGAAGGTTTTATTCGCGACGCCGTTTCACGATCGACGAGAATCTTTAGCGAGGAAATTAGAAGTGAACGCGGGGAAGTTGAAATCATACGTGAGCACGATATTGAAGAGCAAGAACACGCCGAGATTGACATTTGTGGACGCGGAGAAGAGGAAGATGGAGTACGCGCGAGAGACGGCGGCGTTTGAGGAGATTCGGAGAGAGCGAATCGAACGAGGGGAAGAGGAGGAGGAGGGTGAAGAGGGTGAGGAGGGCGAGGAAAGTGTTGCGCTTCCCAAAGATGATGGGAGATTGATTAGAAAACGATGATGAAGCAGCAAAAAGCGCGTAGTAATTTAGCGAACTAGCCATAGAAGAATTATACAAAAATCGAATTCTATATTTCTCGAAGATGAAAACGCGTCGTCACCATTTCGCTCGAGGTCCTAAAGTACCGTTGGACGGGATCCAACCTTCCGGTAACAAAACGCCACTGGTCCAGTGCACTTTTTCCGGTGCTTTCACGTGTCGCATTTTATACGTCAACTTGTTCTCGTTCAGAAACCCATCGAAAGGATCGTCGTTCGCGCCTCTTTGGTTGATTTCGACGCGTTCGGGAACTTCGGTGAATTTTAACCAACAGTCGCCAGCCGTGTGCACGTGCGCGTCGGGTTCGAAACAAATGTCGTTGGCTATGTCGCACCAGACAAATGCGTTGCACGGGAGATCGTTGAACGGGCCACCACCTCTCCCTGGAACGTGTTCTCGGCACTTTTGCGCGCATTGCTCCGCCGTGGCCGCTTTGTGCCCGATTCCCCATCTCACGGCTAATCCGTCGTACGAGGCGTGTTTTTCAATCCACGCGATTTGTTCTAATCTACTCGTTTCCGTGCTATCGAATTCTTTATTCGTGATTGAATTCACCAGACACGGAGGCTCGACGTGCGCGTACCCATCTACAGCTGGCGACCCGCACTCTCTCGTCCTCGTCTCTTGCCCAACCGGTAACTTCGGCTCTTTTCTTCTAACGTCCACTACTTTCGTCTTCTCGCTCTCTACTACGTCCTGCATTTTCATCACCCCATCCGTCCCAACCTCCCTTTTCCTGTACGGCCCAATCGTCCCGCTCGTCCACGCGACGTTATCCCCTTTCGCCATCGTCCCCGGCTCCACGTTTTCGTACAACTCTTTCTGTTTCTTCAACCAGCATTTTTTCGTCTCCGGATTGAACACAAACACGTTGCACATCTTCGTCATCTTGCACTGCATGCAGCACAATTCCACGTTCGGTTGATCGTTCGTATCGCCCCAGTGAACGACGTCGCCGGCGTATTCCGTGTGCGGTTGGATCGTCGACGAGTGCAAACCATCGCACTCGGGGCTAATCCGCATTTGAGGAGGCGCTTTGGGAGGAAGAGGAGGTGATGGTGTCGATGGTTTTGGAAACGAAACGCGAACGTGCGCATCATCATCATCATCATCATCGCGCTTCTTCGTTTCCGCATTCAACAACTCAGCGTCGTCGTCGTTATAAACTCTGTTTCTTCCTCCATCGCTTTTCCTCCTGCTCCTCTCGTATAAATACGCATCGTCATCGACAAAACCCACAACACCATCATCGTAATAATCTCTTCGTCGTAACTGTTTCCTTCGGACGAAAAACGCCATCAGATTCAACAGGATTAAAATCAACACCGTCGATTTGAAGAAGAATCGGATCATTCACTTTTCTGCTCGCCTCTCTATTCTACCGCTCTACTAATACTACTACTCCTGCTCTTCTCTTCTCCTTCTTCTTCTTTTGTGCGATGCTGGTATGTAACGCGTGAGGTACCAGGTAATGTACTTTATTATAAAAAAGTTTCTCTTTGTGTTTTGTTGTGTGTGATGAGAGAATGGAGTTTTTTTTTTTTTGCATGCTCTTCTGTTTTTCTCTCTTCCAGTCTTCTGTCTGTCTGTCTGTTCTTTTTTAAAAACATCATCCTTTTTCTTCAGAAAAAAACAGTCGCATCACTCTCTCATCAAAAGTCTCTCTCTCTCTCCTTCTCTCTCCTCTGTTTCTTTTCGAGAGAGCACGTGCTTTGCGCGAGTAAACAGAGAGAGAGAGAGACTTTTATCTCTGTCTTCTTTGTGTTCTTCTTCTTTTGCTGCTCTGTGTTGGAAAAAGAAATCGTGATACGATTGACTCCTGAAGAAGCTTCATTTTCAACATCAACATCATCATTTTCGAACGCGCGTATATATATACAAAAATGATGGTGGACAACAACGAAGGAGTCAGCGGCGAGAACAACAACAACAACTCCTCCTCCGGTGGTTTAGGCGCGTTGGATATCAAACGGACCAAAGAGTTGGACTCTTTGTTAAAGTTGGAAGACGTGTACGAATCTCAGAGCGAGTGCACTCGGAGAGAGGAAGTTTTAGGAGAATTGAACGAAATGTTGCAAGATTGGATCCGGACCAGATCGCTCTCGAAAGGTCACCCGGACGAATCCATACGGTGTAATTTGTACACGTTTGGATCGTATCGACTCGGGGTGCACGGTCCGGCGGCGGATATTGATTCTTTAGTCATTGGACCGAAGCATATCGATCGCGCGGAGGACTTCTTCGGCTTTGAAGAGGACGATTTCGAAGGGTCGTTTTATGACTACATGAGGAAACACGAAGGGACGGAGAAGATTGTAGCGGTGCCAGATGCAGTCGTGCCAGAATTGAAGACCGAGTTTAGAGGGTTTGAGATTGATGTTGCGTATTGTTCCTTACCCGGGTACTCGAACGTGCCTTTAGATTTAGACGTCTTGTCGGCGAAAATTTTACACGGTTTAGACGACGCCGGGGTGAAGTCTTTAGCCGGTTGTCGAGTGGCGGATAGTTTGTTGAAGTTAGTGACGAACCATTCGGAGTATAGGATTGCCTTGAGAGCGCTGAGGTTGTGGGCGGCGAGAAGAGGGGTGTATTCCAACGTCGTCGGCTTCTTTGGCGGCGTGAATTTGGCGATTTTAGTCGCCAGAGTGTGCCAATTATATCCCAACGCGAGCGCGTCCATGTTGGTGTATTCTTTTTTCCAGATTTGGGACAATTGGGTGTGGACGACGCCGGTTATGCTGACGAGTTTAGACATCGCACCGAAAGATCAGATTCCCGGGTTGAGACATTGGGACGAACGAGTAAACAAACCGGAACGGTACCAGTTGATGAAAATCATCACGCCGGCGTACCCGGCACAGAATTCAACGTTTAACGTCAGTTCGTCCACGTTAGAGGTATTGAAGAGAGAATTCAAGAGAGGAAAGATTGTGACTGGGAAAGTGTTGATTGGTGAGGCGAAGTGGACGGACGTGTGGTCGGACGTGCAGTTTTTCGCAAAGTATAAGACGTATTTACAGCTCATCATCACCGCGGACAACGAGGAAGATTTTAAGAAATGGGAAGGTTGGGTCGGCAGTCGACTGAAAAACTTAGTGCAAGGCGTGGAGACGTTCTCGGAAGGTGCGATGATGGCGCACCCGGGCGTGAAGAAGTTTTACGATCCGGAAAAAGACAAGGAGGTGCACTGCAACGTCTTTTTTGGGTTGTTTCCAAATCCGTCCACGACTAGTGGCGACGCGAGAGAAAAGAAGAAAATCAACTTGAACCCGGCAATTGAGAATTTTCAAATGACGGTTGGTAATTACATAGATCGAGCGACGGGTTCTGTAAATTGGAAGCCCGGCATGGGGGTGCAAATCAAACTTTTACGGAAGAAAGATATACCGAGTTGGGCGTTGCCGGAAGGCGGGAAGTACGAAGAGAGCGCGTTTGAGTTGGTCGGTGTGCCCGGAACACAACCTGCTCCTCCTGCTGAAAATGTTAACAACAACAACAACAACAACAAAAGAGCTCGAGAAGAGGAAAAAGAAGAAATAAAAGAAGAAGTAAAAGAAGGAAAGACGGAAGAAAATGGTGATAAGAAAGAAGCCTCGTCGCTCCCGGTGCCGAGGCTCGCGCCGAGCGTCGTCCAGAAAGAAGTAGAAGAAGAAAAAGATTTATTATTAGATAGCATAAACGACAACAAAGAGAGCGAAAGGACGAGAGAAGAACAACAACACGGGAAAGTTGTGAAGAAAATGAAAGTGAGCTTCGCGAGCGTTGTAAGGCAAGGCAGCAAGTAAAAGCAGTAAAATTTGGTAAATTTTGCCCTTTTTTCCAAATTCCTCAGTACACGCTTATTATTTATACTCCTACGCAAACATCCAGTAACGATATTTGGATATGGGCGCATTTCCCGCAAAGATGTCGATCGTTGAAAAACTATTCGCGTTAACTTTCGCGATGATCGCGGTCGGCGTCCGCGCGGCCATCACCGAAATACCATCCTCGGGCGGGTACGTGTATAAATATCTCTTTTCCGCAACTTTCGAAACGACGCTTTTTCTCTTCTTTCAAATTTTCTCTCTTTTACAGCCGCTAAAAAAGAGAGCGAACGCCAAACGCGCAAAACGTCGAAACGACGGATGAGTCTCTTCTTTTTGTCCGTCGCTCTGTCGATCGATTCGAACTTCTCTCTCTGTCTCTGTCTTTCGCGCGCGAAATTGCAAAACCAAAAATTAAATAGGAGGACAAAATACATTTTTTTCAAAAAAGCACGTAACACGTACTCACACATATTTTCATAAAATACAGCGCGTTGACGACGACCATCACGGTGTCTGAGTACACGTACGAGAACACCGCCATCGGCGTGAAGATGAAGCTGAGAGGTTACAACGTGGACACGACGAGTTTGGACACTTTGCAACACGGGCCGACGTTGAGGTTCAAAGCCGGCGATACGGTGACGGTGACGCTCAAGAACGAAATGGCGACGTGCGCTATGGCTGACTGCACGCACCCGGCTTCAGGAAACGGGTATCACTACTCGCAAAAGACAAATTTGCACACGCACGGTTTGCACGTCAGTCCAGATACGGGGGCGGATGATGTCTTTTCTACCGTAGAACCCGGAGAAAGTGGAACGTATACGTACAGTATTCCAAGCGACCACGCAGGGGGGACGTTTTGGTATCACGCGCACCATCACGGTTCGACCTCTTTGCACGCGGCAAGTGGCATGATTGGCTTTATGATTGTTGAAGATGCGGCGGATGAAGTGCCGAGTGCGATTTTGAATGCCGACGAGGTCGGTCCTTTGGCTATCGCGTACATGGATTTAGCGGCGCTGAAGTCGATCGCGAGCGAAAGTCCCGGTGAAGTTTGGACTTCTGCTGATGATTCAATCGACGGCGGTTATAAAGGCTATTTTGTGAACGGTAAAGTCAAGCCGAACTACGACGTGAAATTGAACCGATGGACGAGAATCCGAACGGTTTTCTTGGCCACCGATATAGACGCTATCATTTCGCACAACGGCGCTACGAGCGGGCAATCGTGCGAGTGGTATTTACTGGCTAAGGATGGCGTGTACGTCTCTCCGGCACCAAGAGCTTTGGGCGATGGTAAGTTATACTTGGCCCCTGGTAACAGAGCGGACGTGATGATGCGATGCACTGGAAGTTTGGGGACCGTGACGGTTTCCGCCGAAGCTGCGGCCAAGAAAAGACGTCGATCTTTGCTTCAAGGCGGCGGCCCCGGCGGCGGCGGCGGTGGCGGTGGCGGTGGTTACGTTGCTGGCGAGTTGTTCACCATCACCGTTGTCGCGGATGATTCTGCGGTGACGACTGGTGAAAACTACGATGATATTTCGCAATTTAATCCGAAAAGACCCGCATACTTAATGCAGACGTTGAAGGACGAACCGGCCGGGTTACCAACGCCGATGACGCAAAGTGTCACTTTCACTGCGGCAGATGGTGGTTGCGGCGTGAACAACGAACAATTTGTGGACAAAGACACACCTCTCGGCTCAGTCGCTCTCGGTACGGTACAGAAATGGACCGTCAATGGAAACGAAAAACACCCGTTGCACATTCACGTGAACTCTTTTCAACTTTCAGGCGTGACGGACGCTTCTGGTTACTACCAAGACGGAGATTGGCACGACGTCGTATACCGCCCTACTGGCGTGACCATCGACAATTATTACTTTATGGTTGATCGTTACGCAGGAAAGAAAGTTGTTCACTGCCATTTCTTGACGCACGAAGATAAAGGATGCATGGCCTTTTACACCATTACCGGAGCCGAAGGCACGACCGTATCTGGCGCCACGGCGTCGGCGATGGCGACGTTGACGACGACAACTTCGGACCTCGCCTCCGATGGAACGTCAACGACGACGACGACGACGACCACCACCACCACTTCGTCCGTCGCTGGTCGTGCGACTATGATGCTGAGAGGTAAAGCGATCTACCTGGGTATCACAACCGCTGTCACTCTTTTCTTTTTGTAATAAA
>Ga0209425_10004782_pt1 | contig 13623 bp, 4 predicted proteins | sample COG_05_FD_184749 | JGI IMG/M metagenome (GOLD analysis project Ga0209425, IMG submission 184749) | Pelagic Microbial community sample from North Sea - COGITO 998_met_05 (SPAdes) (version 2) | ecosystem: Environmental > Aquatic > Marine > Neritic zone/Coastal water | place: Helgoland, sampling... | reverse complement strand
ATCCGCCCGCTCGCGATTGCATCTTGCAACGCGGCGAGCGCGGATCCGGCGCCGAGCCGCGTTGTCTGATTGTCGGACACAGTGTCCGACACGTGTCCGACATCGTCGTGGTGGTCGCGAAGGGATGCGAAGGACGACCCGAGGGATCCGACGGCGCCCGTCGACCCCGCGGTGTCGTAGCTGCTCGAGGAGAGCGACGCGTGGCTTCGTAGCGACGCGACGCTTTTCCGTTCTTTCTCAGCTTCGGACCAGTCGCGGCCGGACTCCCGCGGGGGTAGCCCGCGGTGCCCTGGGGGCTGCGGCGGGAGCGTGGCGCTGATCCGCCTGGGTGTCTGACGCCCGTGTGACACCCGAGGGGACCGCGCGGTGTCCCCCCCCGCCCCCAGGGTGCGCACCGAGAGGGCGTTCCCGGAGGACGACGCCTCCGACAACAATCCTTCCGACAACAACGAAGTCGCAACCGCCCTCGGCGTCTCGGGCGTCTCGGGCGTCCCATCGCGCGGCGCTTTAGATCCCGCACGAACCAAATCGTCGGTGGACTCGCGCTCGCTGTGCGCCGCGGTGTTCACCCCCGTGGTCCCTCCCGAGCTTCGCATCGGTGATCCGAGCTGGAACGCGCCGTGCCGCTCCGCCGCGTCGCGGGCTTCGAGCGCCGCGACCCTCTGATCCGCGACCCTCTCCGCGGACGCCGCGCGTTGCCAATCCGCGATCGCGCCGGAGGCGTACCTGTGCGCGCGGCGTACGAGCGCGTCGACGCGCGTCGGGGTGAGGGGCGCGACCCACCCGCTGACACCGGGCGGTCGGAGATAAAGATTCACGCGGTGTTCTCGCCGAGCTTGCGCCAAGTGCCTTGACGACGTGGCGTAGGTCAACGCGTTGAGCAAGGAGCCGTAGGACGGATTCGTATTTCCGCGGGTGGGTGCCGTCGGGGTGCCGTCGGACGTGACCACCCCCCCTGTGGCGCCGGCGGGATTCGAACCCTCGTCGATGGAGGGACCGAGGAACCACTTACCGAGCCAACTGCCGAACGGGTTGATCCGTTCCCACAGTAAACGCCACCCGCCGAGACCGCCGTCGTGCGGGGTCAGGTTACGGAACGCGATGTAATCGTTATCCTCCACGTCCACGACCACCACGGTCTCCACGCCCATGCGCTCGCGAAGGACGTCCACCGGAATGGCGTTGAGGTACCCGCCGTCCACGAGCAAGTCGCCCGTGTGCTCGTCGCGCACGGGTGGCAACATGCCGAGTATGGTCATCGACGCCCGGACGTACCTCCACACGGTACCGGACGTGTGCGTGCTGAGCCCGCCGGACGTCAGGTTGGTACTGACGCAGAAGAACGAGAGCCAGAGGTCCTCGATGTCGGTGTCTCCGAGCACCGTCCGAAGTATCCGATCCACGCCCTTCCCGGAGAAGATGGACAGCACCGGGAGCGTCAGATCCGTCAACAGGTGCCGCGGCGACGATAAAACACCGACGAGCTCCTTGACACGTGGCAGCATGTGCGTCGTGGACGCGTGCCTGGCGTAAAGCGCCGCCATCAACGCGCCCTGGCTGGTACCCCCCACGCAGTCGATCGGTACCCCCGAGTCCTCCAGAGCCCTCAGCGCTCCGAGGTGCGCCAACCCGTGGCCGCCGCCGCCCGTCAGCACCACGCCAACCGCGTGGCCAGCGATGTGCCGCGCCAGCCGTTGCAGGTCCTCCTCAGCCTCGAGGCGGAGCGGGTGGTGACGCGCGACGTCCGGGCGTTTCGTGCGGAACCGCGCTAGGTTCCGCGGAGCTTCGCCGGCGTCGTGTACCAAAACGAGCTCAGTCGCCGCGCCCCTTCGTCTGCGCCATAACAGTTTTTGCTCGTGCGCGCGCGGGTTCGGGTCGGGGTTGGACGCCCTGGCGACGACGAGTATCTTGTCCGCCTGCGAGACGCACACCTGCGACCACGGCGAAGACGTGGCGTCCGCCTGCAGTAAGATGAACCTGTAGTTTTCCTCCTGCTGCGCCATCCAGCCCGTCATCTTGGACCGGTAGAACTTGGACTGCAGCTTACCCACGGTGTCGTCGTGAAACACCCCGCGAGCAGCCTGCTCGTCGAGCCACAGCGTGGGACCAAAACCCCGGAGCGCACGGCGCAGGTCACGCGCCAGCGTCGCCGTCGCCGCCGCGTCCCCAGCGCCCGTCGCAGGCACCAGGCAGATGGTCACCATATCAGGCCGGGCCCTCGCGCCCTTCAGCGTGGCGTGGAGCTTACGCGCCATCGCCTCGAGCAGCCGCGACGCGGCGACGGGGTTCCTGGCGCACACGAGCGTCAGCGCGCCGCGGGACATGCGCACCAGCTCGCTGTCGCGGAGACACATCGCGGTCGACGGGTACCGGCCACCCGCGAGCAACGGGGCTTCGCCGATGGTCTCGCCGCGGCCTCGTTCCTCGTATTGAGCGCCGCCGCCACCTCGGCCGAAGGTACTCTGGCCGTTACCCACGCGCTCCTTCTCCTTGTCCTGAAGCAGACGGATCCGCCCGGAGATCAGGACGTACATGCTGGTGGCCTCCTCCCCCTGCAGGTACGCCGCCTCGCCCGCGCTGAGCCAGACCCGGTTCAGGCCGAGGGATATGAACCGGCGAAGCAGCGGAGATAACGAGCAAGACGCCGCGAGCACCGTCGCGATGAACGCCTCGGACGAACGCTCCTTCAGCGCGGCGAGTTCACGCGCGCCGATGGAGTAAACCACGCAGTCCCTCGCGCCGCCGACGGAACGATGATCGTTTTCATCGTTCTTCGCGTTGTCACCCGGGGCGCGGATGATCTCGCTCCCTTCGTCGTCGTCGTCGTCGTCCAGCGACACCCGCAAGGTCTCCTGCCGCGCGGATCTGGTCAGGAACGCGCTGGCGCCGATGAGAACCGGCGCGCGCGCGGGAGGACCCCGCGCGCCGTTCCCCTTCGGCCAAGGCACCGCATCCGCCCTGCACGTCCCTTTCAAAACCAACAAAAAGTCATCCGCCGCGTCGCCCTCGCGGTGAATCGCGCCGTCGTCCGAAACCTCCACCTTCGGGCAACACGCCGTGATGTCCGGTAGGTACCGCAGGAGTAAGCTCGCGGGCGGCGCGCGGCTGTTAGGGTTAGGGTTAGGGTCGCCGTTCGAGCCGTTCCGTGAGTGCCGCGGCGTCCTCGAGTGCCGATGAGTCGCGGGCGCCTCCGACAGGCACACCGCGTCTCCACCCGGCGGCCCCCGTGGCAGGCCCAGAAAATCCACCAACACGAAGTGCGCCACCCTCCACAGCCGCGCCACAGCTTGCTGCACGTACGTCTCCAACGTGTGGGGATGCGCGCGGATGAACTCCATCAGCGTCGCCTGTGTCACGCGAACCAATCGAGCTCCGTCTTCTCGCGTGATGCAGCTCACTCCCCTCGGCGCGTTGTCGAGGACGTCGATGTCGCCCACGGACTCGCCTTCGCGCAGTATGTTGGTCAAAAACGGGGGTCCGAGCGGGGCCTTGCCCTTCCGCACGGAGGTTCCTTTCTTGTGCTTTTTCTTTTTCTTTCGCGTTTCTTCCGAACCCGCGTCCTCGTCCTCGATTATTAATTCGTCTTCGTCGTCGTCGGTCTGGTTCTCCTGTAGGTAGACCCCGAGTGTGCCCTGCACGACGATGTATATCCCGGAAGACGAATCGTCACCCTGCCTGAACACCACCGTGTTCGGCGGGACGTCGAACTCCTCGGACGCGGCGAAGAGCTCTTGGGACTCCTCCAGCTCGAGGCACGCGAAGAATTTGGTGGATGCGAAAAAGTTTGGCGTCGCGCTGTCTGTTCCGCTCGTGTTGCCGTGCTGGCTCTGGTCGTTGAGGGACGGGCCGGACATGGTGCTGGTGTTGGTGCCGTCGTCGCATCCGAGGTCGTCGCTGCCGTGGTCGAAGGAATCGCGGCGGGACCCCGCGCAGGACGACGTGGAGACGTGAGAGTCCCCGCCCCCGTGACGGTGACCTCGGATGCTGGACCCGAGATCCAGATCATCGCCCGCGTCGTCGGCGTCGTCCGTTTCGCGCTCCAGCCTCAGCAGCCTCGGGCGGTTCTGTTCGTCGCCGACGCGTGCGTTGACGTCGGAACTCTGAGACTCCCGTCGTCTGCGTCCGCGTCGCGACGTTCCCGCCCGCGCCTCTCCCAAGCCGTCGCTTCGGTACAATGCGTACTCCCTGACCGCCCAACCGACCGCGGCGGCGCCCGCGGCCAGGCCCAGGACCCGCCTGGTCCGCCTCGAGAGTCGCGCCATCCAAACCCGGGGTCGATACGCACTAACCTCGACACCCCGACCGGCGCGGCGCGCGTTGTGACTCGGATCGGGGGGGGCGGGGGCGCTTTACCGGAAAAAGCGAGATGCTGACTGTGTTGAGCAGTCAGATCTTTTTCCACGAAAGCGGGCCGAAACGACGGTGCCTTCCGCGCCTCCTCCCGCGGTCTCGCGACGTCCTCGGGGCGAATCGCGACGTACGACGCGTTCGTTTGGGTCTCGATGCGTACTCGTGAACCGTGAAACGTACAAAAAAGCCCCGGTCGATGCCGACACACGCGACGGCGAATCACCAGCACACCCATCTCGGAGACGTAACAACTCTTTTACGTGCGCCGAAGAGGAACAGCCGAATAACGCTACTCTCGCACGGGGCAATTACCCTGCGCACGTTTTTCCCTATTCGCGTTGGCCGCTAATACCGATTGCCCATATCCCGTTCCCAAACCCAAACGCGGTCGTGACTATTCCGCGTTGTACAATTTTTAATTGCAATCCCGTGATCCGCGGTCGTACGGAATCTTAGGGAAACTTCGCGGTGGTTGAGCTCCCGGACACGTCACGACCCGCCTTTTCAGTGCATCGGCTTGAGGACTGCCGCGCAAATGCGAGGCGAAGGCCCGATTTGGAGCTGCACGAAAAGCAGGGTTGCGACGTGATGTCGAAACAGGATTTTCGGATGTAAATTTCCCGCCTTTCGATTTCGGAGTTTACCGACGTCCGATTGGCCAAGAGGGGTTTTCAAAGAACTTTCAGCCAATCATAGAACCCCACGAGTCTTGACTTTTTTTTCGTTTTCGAATCCAGAGTCTCGATCGAATCATTCCCACTCACACCCGTCGCCACCCCCGATTCGAGCCGAGCGCAATGCACGAAGCACGGTTTATTACTCTCGCGATGATGCGTCGCGCGAAGAATCAGGTTCGATCAAAAAGTGAAACGAGGAAAAAGGCGGACAGGGGTAGGGAAGATGGCGGCGTTCGCGGGGGTACCCGAGCGCCATAAAGAGACGCGCGCGGCGTAGACGTCACGTGCGTAGGTTCCTCCGGCGAGAGCGAGCCGGTGTGGTCTCCGGAGACGCGCCGAGTGACCAGGGGCGCCCGGTTTTCGGGACCGTCGGGCGAAAATAATCGCTCCTCGGGGGAAACCGGCTGCGTTTGTGTTAACCGCGGCGACCGGAAACCGGCGCGTCTACCGCGCGGCGAGACTTCATAGGAGCGGGAGCGGCGCGTGGCCGTCATGCAGCGCCCCCTCATGCAAGTGGACGCGGGCCTGACCACCACCAGCGGTCGGTGTCAGCCCTGCGCGGGCCCCAGACGGGGCGTGGGAAGTTACCCGCGGGGACAGAGGTGCGGGTCAGCTCCCATTCATTTTGTTTCTCCCGCCCTCCGCGAAGCGGGGCGACGTGCGCGTCGTCCGGGCGCCCCGACCCGCTTCATCACGCCCGATCGGTCCCGCGACGCGTGAACGAAAGATCGCGCGCGGCGACGTCGCGTCCACGCCCCCCACGACTCGCGTCGCGGCTCGAATTTCTCGTCCTCGTCACCCCCGCGCAGATTGCCCCGACGCTTGAACGCTGACGAGGACGAGACGGGGGCGAGATGAGACGCCCGTCCGGCGGCCGCCCGCGCGCGCCCCACGCCATCCCACGCCTCCTTCACTGGTAAACGACCACCACCTGACCTTCTCCACGTGCCATTTACCCACCCGCAGGAGTCACGGGCGGATAAACCGAAGCGCGCGCGCCGTGCGCTCCGCGGCACCCGCGCCGCGCCCCGCGCGGCAACCGGTGCCTGCGCCGGCGGCCCGCGCGACGCGCCCGCGAGCACACGCGGGGCGTCTGACCGCGCGCGACGTCGCATCCGCCGGGTTCGCCCCGCGCGCGCATCTCGACGCATCCCCGGCGGCGTCGCAGTGCGCACATCGCGGAACCCGGCGCGGGATCCTCGGCGCGCGCGCGTCGTACGCCGGCGCGGACCGCGCGTGCCAGCCTGGAGTTTGGTTCCGCAGGAGCGGAATCGCGTCGCGCGAATGCGATCGAGCGCGAGGATACAGGGACGGGGTGATCGCGCGCGCGGCGACGTCCAAGGATGTCGACACCGACATGGACGTCGACGAGGATGAAGGCGCCGACAAGGATGAAGGCGCCGGCAAGGATGCAAAGACCGGCAAGGATGCAAAGACCGGTAAGGCGGCGGCGGCGAATTCCTCCGACGAGGTCGTGGAGGGCACGGAGACTGGACCGGTGAGCGACGCCGTCCGCAATCGCAGGGGCGCGGCGAGGGGCCAGACCGTGGATCTCAACGACGACGACTACGACATCGACGACTCCTTCGACGACGACGACGACGAAGGAAGCTGCTTTGGCGAGGAATCTTTCGACTCGTTCGCCGGGATGCCCGACGAGGACGACTTCGACGACGACGAGTACGACAGCTGGCAGCTCGAGGTTGGCGCCACCTCCGCCACGCACGCACGCAAGAAGGCGTCGTCCAAGCCGCCCATCGGTAAAAAGGGGTTACGCAAGAGACGATCGTCCAAACGGCACAGACAAGGCGAGGACATCTTCGACGAGGAGGATTCCGACTCGGACAACGACAACGACGTCGCGTCCGCGACGGCGGCGTTGGACCCGGACGCCGAGCTGAGGGAAGCGATGGACGCGGAACGCGAGCTCGAAGCCGGCCTCGTCGCCGAGCTCGAAGCGTCCGGCATGGACGCCTCGGACCTACCCAAAGGACCCAAGCGCTCGCCCCCGAAGAAGGGGACCGACTTGCTCATGCCGCTGGATTACCTCTCCCCCGCGCTGGCGCAGAAGATGGCGCGGAACGGGCACCTCTCCGCGCTGTCCACCGGCGCGATCGCCGCGCCCGAGGGTGAGGCGGAGACGGAGGAGGCTTTGGTCGCCGCGGGTGAGAAGCTGAAGCTGGACGACGTGCTCTACAGCAGCGAATCGTTGGACCAAGGCCTGGGGTTTCCCATCGTTCACGATTTCGCCTACGCGAAAACGGCGACGCCGGTGTTTGTGATGCTCCCCTTGGACGTCATCTCCCGCGACGGGCAGTTGCAGCACGTGCAGGCGCTCGACGTGTCCCTCCAGACGCTGAAGAAGATTGGCGTGGAGGGTGTCATGATTGACGTGTGGTGGGGCATCGTCGAGCGCGAAGGGCCCGAGACGTACGACTGGAAAGCGTACGTCGAGCTGCTTCGCATGGTCAAGAAGGCTGACTTAAAGCTCAACGCGGTGATGTCGTTCCACGCGTGCGGCGCCAACGTCGGGGATTACTTCCGAGTCACCTTGCCCAAGTGGGTCCTGGAAGCCGCGGATAAGGATCCGGATCTCTTCTTCACAGACCAATACGGGTACCGCAACCCGGAATGCATATCACTCTGGGCGGATAACGCCAAAACCCTGGACGGCCGAACCCCGCTGGAGTCCTACCGCGACTTCATGCAATCCTTCAGGGATGAGATCGAGGCCAGGGGGTTGATGGACGTCGTCGAGGAGATCTCGGTGGGATGCGGGCCGTGCGGGGAGCTTCGATATCCGGCGTACCCGGAGAATAAAATTTCACCGAACTCGTCGCAGTGGCAGTTCCCGGGGATTGGCGAGTTCCAGTGCTACGACCAACGCGCGTTGGGTAACCTGGCGCGTGCCGGGTCCGAGGCTGGCCACATCGAGTGGGGCGGCGCGGGGCCGCACGACGCGGGGGGTTACAATAACCTACCGCACGAGACTGGTTTTTTCCGGGCGCAGCACGGGAGCTGGGACAGCGAGTACGGCCAGTTCTTCCTCTCCTGGTACTCGGGCGAGCTCGTGGAACACGGCGACCGCATGTTACGATGCGCGCGGTCGGTGTTTGAGGATGAGTGCGTCGAGTGCCCCACCATCGCCATCAAGTGCGCGGGGGTGCACTGGTGGTACAACTCGCGCTCGCACGCCGCCGAGCTCACCGCCGGGTACTTCAACACCCGCAGCGGCGACAACGTGCCGGACCGCGACGGGTACGAACCGATCGTCAAGATTTGCGGCAGGCACGGCGCGCGGCTGAACTTCACGTGCACGGAGATGCGGGACATCGAGCACCCGTTTTTCAGCCGCTGCGGCCCCGAGGGTTTGCTTCGGCAGATTCGCGCCGCCGCGGCGAGATACGGCGTGAAGGTTGCCGGGGAAAACGCGTTGTGCCGCTTCGACCAGGACGCGTACGACAAGATCATCACCAACTGTCGCGGCGAGGGTAGCGACCGGGAGCTGTGGCGCCAGGGTGCACTCCTTCCACCGATGGCGTCCTTCACGTTTCTCAGGCTTTCCAAGGAGCTCTTTGAAGACGACAACTTCAACTCGTTCGTGCACTTTGTCGCCCGTATGGCGAACGAGACGCGCGCGCTCGGTTCGAGCGACGAGGACAAGTTCATCAACGGCAACGAGGTACTGGAGGCGTTGCTCAACTCTGAGATTCTGAGCAACCTCGCCGAGGTTAGGGACGAGACGTCCTCGGGATTCGTCGCCGCGCAGTTTTCAGACTTGTGATCTACGCGGAGTAATAATAATTTGGGTGATGAAGAGTTGGTTTAACGTTTGGGCGAGACGTTTGAGCCGCGTGAATTGTATCGCATCCCTCCGGCGGTTGGCCAACGGACGGGCGTTTCGCACCGGAGTGCGAGCCCTCTGGCGACGTGGACACGGGAGCGCGCGGCTCGGGCTCGGCGCCGAAACGACTCGAAGTAAAAAAGTCTCTTAGGCCCCCACAACGGGTGGATGTATTATCGAGCATACACATACGCATTATACCAGTACATCACGCGCGTCTCCGATGTTTGCTTTTCTCTATTATTCCTTTACACAGCTCAAAATCAAGAACACACAACAGGTGGGCACCCTTCCCCTCCGACGCTCTCCCCCGTTAACTCTTAGCTGTAGTGACCGACGAGGAAGGCGACGATTGCGACGAGCAGGAGATGGAAGAGTGAGAACCCGGTGACCCGTTGCTGCTTGCCACCCTGCAGCGCCATGTCGAGGTCCTTGGAGAGCTCGACGTTCTTGGTGCGGGACCGCTCGAGCTCCCGCTGCAGGGATCCCACGTCGTTGGACACCGGCGCCGTCTCCGCTGCGGTGAACATTGACTTTGGCTTGGCGGCATCCTCCGACTGTCCCTCCTCCCCTTCGGGCACCGGCGACGGCGGCGGCGCCGGCTGCGAGTAGCTCACCTTCAGCTTCTGCTCCTTGATGTCCTCCTTACCCTTCACGAAGAGCTCGGTGAACTCCGTGATGCCGCCGCTCGGGCACGACTGGACCAGGAACTTGTCCTTGCACTTCATCATGTCCTGCGGCCACTCCCTCTGCGCCTGCATGATCACGTGCACGTTCACCGTCTGCCCCTTACCGACGAACCCGGTGTTGGGCTTCACGCAGTACTTCTTCGGCGCCGTGGTCTTCACCTTGAACGCGATCTCCTCGGCGCCGTTGTTGGTCAGACGGATCGTCGCGGGGATCTGCTTCTTGAGCTCGACTGAGGGGGGAATGGGCGGGGAGGGGGAAGGGCGTCAGCATCGAGTGTTTTTTTTGACCGAAAGGTCGCGGCGTGGGGCGCGGGTTCGACCGGCGCGGGGGCGTTGGGACGCACGTCGAAACTTGAGCTCGTCATCGGGCTGTATCAGGAGTCCGGCGCTCATTTTGGCTCGGCGCCTCCTTCCAACGCGCGGGCGGGGCGGAACTTCACTGGCGAGGCGAACGAGATCTTTCGACACACAAACTTGGTCGGATCCGACAAATAACGGGAAGTATTTCAACACGGGGGATTTTCAAAGGTGGGCATTTCGTAACCACAAAGCATACAAATATTCCTAATGGTAAACTGTACGGAAAATTTAGAGATGATACCATACAATTTTGCAAGAAATTCGCGCGTATTTAACAGATTCTTTTTTTCAGACTCGAAATATCGTCTCGAAATACAAAACTCGCGGGCGTCCTTCGAAAGACGCCGCGACAAATTACTCACGCGTTTTACACACACACGTATCCTCCTCACCTCACATCGCTCCACGCCCCGGACACATCGCACCTCTGTGTCCAGGGCCTCCTGACCTCACCTCAACACAGCCGTCCTCCTCAATCGTTGACATCGTAAACGACAAATTAAGCCACCCAAGTCCTGGGGTTCCTGAACGCGTCGAGCGCGTCAGCCTCCCTGGATCCCTCCTCGGGGTGCATGTCGTACTGCCACCTCGCCGTGAGGGGCAGGGACATGAGGATGGACTCGATGCGTCCGCCGGTCCGCAGACCGAAGGTGGTACCGCGATCGTACACGAGGTTGAACTCGACGTACCTCCCGCGGCGCATCTGCTGCCACTCCCGCTGCTGCTCCGTGTACTCGTCGTCGACGTGCTTGGCGACGAGGGGAACGTAGGCGGGGACGACGGCGCCGGCCATGTCGGTGGCGAACGCGAGGAGCTCCTCCTGGGGGCGATCGTTCATGTCGTCGAAGAAGACGCCTCCGATGCCGCGGCGCTCGTTCATGCGGTGCTTGATGATGAAGTAGTCATCCGCCCATTCCTTGAAGCGGGGGTAAAACTCCTCGTCGTGCTTGTCGCAGACGTCCTTGAGGGTGCCGTGGAAGTGCGCGGCGTCGTCGTTGAAGATGTAGGACGGGGTGAGGTCGGTACCGCCGCCGAACCACCACGCGCGGGGCGCTCCCTCGGCTCCCTCGGGCGCATCCGTCTCAAAGTATCGGTAGTTGAAGTGGACGGTGGGCGCCATGGGGTTCTTGGGGTGCATGACGGAGGAGATACCCGCGGCGAAGAAGGGGATCATGTCCTTACCGCCGCCGCCCTCGCCGGTGGCGGCGCGGTAAGCCTCGGGGGGCATCTGCCCGTACACCACGGAGACGTTGACGCCCGCCTTCTCGAAGACGTTGCCATCCTGGAGCACGCGGGAGATGCCGCCGCCGCCGCCGGGGCGGGTCCACGCGTCCTCCTGGAACTTCTGGCCGTCGAGCTCCTCGACCGCGGCGACGATCTCATCCTGCGCGGCGCGGATCATCTTCTCGAAGCGCGCGCGCATGGAGTCGGCGTCGTCCTCTCCGCCCTCGCGGAGGAGGGTGAGGGGAGCCTCGTCGATGGAAATTTCCTGCTCGATGCCCACCGCGCGGACAGGGACTGCGCCGCGACGCGCGACGGCAGCCTTGCGGGACTTGGGGAGGGACACCTTACGGGCCTGTTTCGGGGAGGGATGAAGGAGGACAAGACGGGTCAGTCCTCGTGTTTTCGCACGCAAAGAAGAAAAGACGCGCGATGGTCCTCGGGCGTCGTAGGGATTTATCTCGGCGAATAATGTTCATTCCGAGTCGGATCCGGGGGCACGATTGCGCCCGCGCGAAGCCTCTGCCTCGGCGAAAACATCGGGGTTGGGACGCACCGCGGTGGGGCGCACGGCCGCCATGGAGACGCAAGCGGAAGCCATGTTGACTTGAGTGGATGTAACGACGCGCGACGACGTGAAGCCGCTTCGTACAGTGGCTATCGTTCCGAGGTTCAGCCAGATAGCGATCTGTATATCGGGGAGATCCTAATTTTGTACGTGGCCGGTACAGGCTAACCGTTTGCGCGTACAAATTTCAGAATTTGCAATTTGTGGGCCCCAAGATCGAAAAATTTCCAGCCAATCAAATCGCAGGAAAAAATCCGACTGAAAGTTGGGTTCTCTCGTTTTTGGCCTGCCGACCGGAGGAGGCTCGACTCCCCACTGTAGCATTGAGGAGGCGGGTTGGTGGAGAGAGGCGAGGAGGAGACCGGTGAGGATGGTGGGTCGGTCGCACGGGTCTCACGCGCGCGGGACCCGGCGCCGCCGCGGGTGCGTTCTCCTCGTCTGCGCGTCGTTCATCCTCGCGCCCCTGTGGTGGCAGCGGCGCGGCGATGACGGGGAAGGCACCCGGCATCAGACGGGCGATTCCTCGTTGTTAACAGATCTCCACGTGGTGCCGAGTGTGGATGGCGGGTACGACGGATCGCACCAAGGGGGAGCCGCCAATTTCGTGGACGAGCACGACATCGGCGAAGTCACCCGAGCGCGGGTCACGGACCGACCGAGGACCCACGCCGTCGACCAAGCCGGCGACGGGCAAGTCAGCCACCGACACGGACACGGACACGGACACGATCATAACCACCACCATCACGACCACGACGAGTCCTCGCACGACCACGGCGTCCCCGTCGCGCTCGCCGGCCGTCCCCCGCGCGACGCGTCGCCCACCAAACAAAAACTCGCCGAGCTCGGTGTCATCGACGGCTGGGACCTCGATCCCGACACATCCCAAACCCGGTCATCCAAGGCTATTACCCCCACGCGGATTCCGTTTCCGCTGGGCTCCACGACGCTCCTGCCCGACGCCACCGACGACGGGCACGACACGCACGGCGCGGGGGTCCACCTCGACGCGTACCGTCTAAACGCGAGGTACCTCACGCGCGTGTTGGATCCCAAAAAGTTACTCGCGAACTTCCGAGTCGTCGCCCGTTTACCTCCGGAGACGACCGGCGGCGAGACGGAAATCATCGTCCCTTACTGCGACAAAGCATCGGGTCTGAGCTACACCGAGCACCCCGGCGCGTGCTGGGAGGCTCCCGACTGCGAGCTCAGGGGGCACTTCGCGGGTCACTACCTCAGCGCGCTGGCGTTCGTGGCGTCGGACGGCGCAGGCGGCATGATGAACGGCGGCGCCGATGAACGGAGCGGCGGAGAATTGGAAATTGAGACGTCCTATCCGGAGTCCATCACGGGGCACCAGTCGGACGCCGCGACGGCGAGGCACGCGCGCGAGATGGTCGACGCGTTCGTCAGCGGCCTCGCCGAGGCGCAGGCGAGCGCGGCGACGAGCGACGGGTACGTCAGCGCGTTTCCCGAGACGGTTCTGGAAAAGCAAGGGGCGATAGGAGGCGCGTGGGCGCCATATTATACTCTGCATAAAATCGGCCAAGGCTTGCTCGACGCGCACAGACTCACGGGCAGTGCATTGGCGCTGACGGTGCTCGAGGGCATGGCCCGCAACGTACTTAATCGAGTGACGAAGCTCATCGAGCAGAAAGGCGCGTCGCATTGGTTCAAAGGGGCGATGGATTATCCGAAAGCAGCGTTTGGCGCCGAATCTGGCGGCTTCAACGAACTCGCGTGGCGACTGTATGAGTTAACAGGCTCCCAAGAGTACGTCACCCTCGCGGGTCTGTTTGACCACCCCACGTTCTTGGGCCGAATGGCGCGGAACGAGGATAAGCTGGAGCGTGAGCACGCCAACTTTCACGAGCCGCTTGCGATGGGAGCGTGGAGCCGGTGGGCCATCACCGG
>Ga0209425_10004780_pt1 | contig 13625 bp, 9 predicted proteins | sample COG_05_FD_184749 | JGI IMG/M metagenome (GOLD analysis project Ga0209425, IMG submission 184749) | Pelagic Microbial community sample from North Sea - COGITO 998_met_05 (SPAdes) (version 2) | ecosystem: Environmental > Aquatic > Marine > Neritic zone/Coastal water | place: Helgoland, sampling... | reverse complement strand
AGTCAGAACTATAAAAGTCCACCTTTTATGATCAATGATAAAAAACTATTCCTATTGCCCTTTTTAACAAAGGGCTAAGGTCCCAGTTGCGAAGATGGACGAACTGGATCTTACGGTAGCATCTGCGGTTGTAAGGTTTACCTTCATTGGAGGAAAGGATTTTGATAAAGGCATTTTTTTTTGGGGGGGGCCAAACTTTCTGAACCTGTGTTCGGCTGTTTTTGAGAGTGTTTTTCTTTTGAATCCCTCCGCCGGTACCATTTCAGTCATTTTAAGGTAGTATCAATACTTTAAATGCTCGGTTTTGAGGAATCAGTTTAGGAGAAGAACCATTCCTGTAGGTTAGAGATAAGCCCTGGAATGGAAATACTCTCCCGTATGCTACATCTTTTCCAAAGCTCATCCCTGAACCAGTAGCCATAAAAGATATCCTGTTTCCATAGGGAAACCCCATAAGGGTTGCCGAATCCATTGCCCCAAATTTTTGCCCCTTATACTTGGCATTGGTTGTAATCCATTTTTCCTTGTAAGGAAAAATTCGGCTTTTACCAGATGCTGGTTTTAGAACAAGGGAGCCATCGCCGATGTAAGTCATGACTTCTTTCATCGATTTATTTTTAGAGTCGGGAACAATTCCGGGGATAGAAGTGTTAATACTAATATTTGTTGGTTCTTTCTCTCCACTTGGATCACTCATTTTGGACCATAGGGTTAATCCTTTATCATTGATTTGAATATCGTACTGAAATGTACCACCGTTATTTAAACTACCGGAAACAGTGGTTTTCTCTCTCTTCATGGAAGCCTCTGGAGGATTTTCGAAACCGGTGATCTTTCTGGATCGCCTGCGATGCTTTTCTGGGTTGCTCTTATCTGTATAACGCGTGCCAAACCCGATCCCAAAAGTTTTGGGCGGTTTGGATGGATCCTTGCTGTTTTTGAGCCAAATCTTAACCGAGCTTCCCGTCCAGCTTAAGGCAGCATCGAACCTCTCGGACTGAAAAACGGTGTTGTATCCCTTGAATGGCCCATTTGCAAAAGAGGCTAACCTTGAGCCTTTTGCAGGCGAAATCGATGGGGTACGATTTACAGTGAGGCTCTTTCTTCTGAGTGCTTCGAGGAGGACTTGGCTTTGAGAACTGAACTTTTCCCAAGGCAGTTCAATGGGGTTACTTCGACCCTTAAGGAATAGGGTAACCAAGTAGTCATCTGCCTCCAAGAAAGTTGCTGATATGGAAACTCCTTCTGTATTCGTAAGGTCCTGCACTTTATCTAAGTCATTTGCAGTGACTTTAGGCACTTTCATTTTGCTGCGGGATAAAGCAAAGGCTTTTGCCTTTTTCTTTTTTTGATCATTCAACTCTTTAAGTTTTTTTCCCAGTGAAATTGCCTGATCTGAAAGATTGTCGGTGTGCACTTCGACCTCTTGGCCAAAACCAGTAATGAGGAGTAGTTCGTTACTTTCTAGCCCGATGAACTTGGCTCGTAATGGACGACCTTCCTTACTTATCCAAACATGCTCTGCGGATAAATCTAGTGGGCCGTTCGGGTCTGTGCCTTCAGTTTTTGCCGTCGAACTTTTCGGTTGGGATTGAGCAACTGGAGGTGGTGTAGCAGGAGGGGGCGTGTTGGGAGCACCACCAAGTTTACGAGCCAGGTTTCTTGACTCTTGTGTAAGATTTCCAAGGGGTAATTCAAAAGGCTGTCCATTCCAAAGTACTTTAACAGTTGAACTTGTTGAGCCAATAAATTCAGCCCGAATGATTCTTCCTTGGGTATCCTGCCAGTCGTAAGTCTGTTTTTTTGTATCGTTTACAACTGATTGCGAACGAAGTTTGATGGCCAATGCTTTCGAAAAAGCACTTAGTGAATCCAAGGGGAGAACGAGCTCCTGTCCTTCCATGGAAATGGTAATGGAGTTTTGATCTGCACGGACAAAGTCGGCCTCAATTTTTTGACCGTTTACATCAGTCCATGTATAGAGCTTCCCGTTAGCCGTGGACCAAAGCAGTAAGAAAAGGAAAAGTATATGGAGGCGGGATATCATGCAAGTCATGGTTCAAATTAAAACTCCAATGTCTTCATTGAAGTTTGTCAATCATTCGCCCCTTAACGAAATACTTTTTGGAGATTTTTTAGTGAAATATTAGCACAATCTTCAGCTGTGGGAAAATAATCGAAGGCTTCTACGGAGACCCACCCCTTATAGCTCACCTCCTTGAGGGTATTGGCAACTTCCAAGAAATTAGTGGCCCCTTGTCCAGGACCACGCAGGTTCGAGTCGTTAGCATGGAAGTGGATACACTCTGGATAATATTCGAGGATGGCATGGCATACCCCATCTGGCTCTGCGGTCATTGCCTTGACATCAAGATGCAGTCCGCAGGCTGGATGGTTCACAGCTTGGACAAAATCTCTTCCCTGCTCGCAGGAACTGAGAAAGTCGGTTTCTACTTTGGCAAGGGGCTCAATCGCAAAAGCCACTCCATCACCTTCGATCTCCCGGCAAACTACCTGCATCAGCGATACCGCCCGCTCAAAGGCCTCTTCATAGGATACGCCAGGCAACAGGTTGCGTTGCTGGGGGCTGCCCAGCACCAATATTGAACCATTCATTCTCGCGGTTAACTGACCTAGTTTAATTAAGTACTCTTTGGTGACTTCCAAAATAGCAGGATCATTGTGAGTCAGATGCAAACCCTCCGTCTCTGCCATCAACCAATGCAGGCCCACCACTTCCAATCCCACTTTTTCCGCGGCAGTACGGCAACGGTCGGCATCGGATTCACTCAAATCTCTGGGGTTTGTTTGCAAGGTAAAGGGGGCAACTTCCACACCCTTATATCCGATGTCAGCAATTTTTTGGAACGCGTCCTCCAAGGTAAGGGTGCGAAAAATTTCATTACAGAGAGCAAATTTCATAGTTTTAAAAGGGATAAGAAAGGAATTTAGACATCATTTAATTCAGGCACTTTAAATTCGGCATTATTTGTATCCTGCAAGAGTTCATTCGCATCATCTGCATATTCACCAGTGTGCCTCTCCTTTTTTGCATCAAAAGTTAACCAAGGGCCTACTGTATAAGTGTTCTCTTTCTCGGGGATGCCGACACCCTTGCCCATAATCTCATGGAGTTTACCAAAGTGTTCGGATGCCTCCTTATTATCTTCGAAATGTCCTGCTTTCTGATTGAACGGCACCTTTTTACCTAGCCTGTAAGAATTGTTGATAAGATGACCTAACACACAACCATAGTGTGCATCTTTGACATTCCCGTTAGCCATCTCTGGTTTACCAGCTCGACAAGCAGCAATGAAACTACCCCAAGTGCCACCTGGTGTTACTTTGCCTTTGCCGAATTCAATCTTTTCACCCTTATCACTACCTTTCGGATAATAACTTTTACCAATGATTCGACCGCCATCCTCAAAATAATACTGATTCTCAACCTGGCGCTTATAACCCTTATAGTTTACATTTCGCACATTGAAGAAAACCTGCTGACCGTTTGCGTATTCAGCCATTCCAAACATTGAATTAGGGGTCTCCCCTTGATCCTTCCATTGATATCGACCGCCAATCGCCATGGTTCTAACGGGATGGGTCTGATCATCATCAATTGCCCATCGAGCCACATCCAGTTGATGGGTTCCTTGATTATTTAGGTCGCCATTTCCGGTGACCCAGAACCAATGCCAATTATAATGCACATAATTGCCGTGGAATTTCTCGATTACGGCAGGCCCTTTCCAAAGGTTCCAATCAAGATGAGCAGGAGGGGGGCTAATGTTTTTGTGACCGATGCTTCCCCGCGGCTTACAGCAATAGCCGTATGAGATTTTGAGGCGGCCCCACTTTCCGGCTTTTATCTGCTCATGCAAGCCAGCACGACTAGCATCACTTCGCTGCTGAGTGCCGTGCTGAATAACCACACCATATTTTTGCTGAGCTGCAACAGCGATTCTGCCCTCAAAAACATCATGGCTCATTGGCTTTTCAACATATACATGCTTTCCGGACTGAGCCCCCCAGATCGTCATTAACGAGTGCCAATGGTTTGGAGTAGCAATAGTCAAAGCGTCTACATCTTTATCTTCCAATGCTGTCCTAACATCTGTTACTCCCTTAATATTCTTCTGCCCCCGCCCCTTGAGACTCTCAACTGTACGGCTTAATAGTCGCTTGTCTGGGTCAATGACATAGGCAATTTCAACATTTTTTTGACCAAGGAAACCATTGATGTGACTCTTTCCTCGACTATTTAATCCAGCAACAGCTATCCTGATTCTATCATTGGCTCCAATGACTCGATGAGCGGACTTAGCGTTTGAAATCGAGGGAAAACCGCTAAGAGCAAATGCAGTTGATTGGATGAAGTGGCGTCTATTCATCGAGGGCAATGAGTCGTTTGTTTTTATTTGCCCGACGCAAGATAATCCTCGGGGTAGCCTGGATGCTTTGGCATGATAGAAGTGGGATGTGCCGCTTCTTGGGCATACTGGGAAAACCTTTCTTCAATCTCAGCTTCTTGAGGCGTTTTAAAAGAATGGAAAATAACCTGGTAGCGAAAGCCAATCGAATTCCCTTTGGCTATAGTTTTAGGGCCATCTCCGCCCATTCTATCGGGAGCAAATGGGTTGGCGGAAATTAAGCCATAGTCACGGGCGTGCCACCATGCTTTCTGATTGTTTTTTGATGAGTTGGATGGGTGGCTAAGAAAAGCAATGCCGGAGGGTTTGCCATCAATTTTGCCAAAGTAGTGAACCCAGTCTGCCCGTTTTCCCCAAATCTTTTTTCCTACAATTCCTTCGCTGTTTACTGCCTGCCCAAAAACTTCTTTCACACCGTGTTTTGGATTTGCGGTGAGTCGTAAATCTGGATGGGTACGGATACCGACAAACCCATCCTTGAAGGCAGGAAAGGTTATAGGTTCATTAGTTGCATGAAAATGAATTTCAAGATCGATGGTGCGGGAAGATTGATCTCCCCAAAACTGGAGGGTCCGAGTATCTGCAAATAGGGTTTTCCCATCTTTATTGTTCCAGGCGTTCAAGGTTTTAATTAGGGCACGGTCTTTACCCTGCCTCGTTTCGATAAGTCTGCATTGTTGTACAGTGCCTGAGTTTTTCTTGTCGATATGCCAGAAGTTCGCCCCATTTGTGCCCTCGTGCCCAATGAAAACCCCCTGATGGTGGATGTGGTCATGTGCTTCACCGGGAGTATCTTTTTTCATTGGATAATCCCGAAGCATAGACTGACCACTGGGTCCGACAATGGGCCAGATTGTGGGCTTGGTTACAGAGGCAACATCGTAAGAGGCAAAGAATTTTCCTCCTATGGATACATCCAGGCCCTTTTGTGAGGGAGTGATTGTAGCAGTATGTTTTGAATCGGGTCTTTTTAACCGGTTGAGAGTGTACTGTACGAAGGGTGCATCCATTAGATGCCCATCGATGCTTTTTACAGTAAAGCTAAGTTCGAAAATTCTTCCGGGAGCAAGCTTATCAAGTTTGATTTGGTAAGGGCCGTTATCGCCGAGCTTTTCGACGGCGAGAATTTTATGTGTTTGTTTGTCGTGCTGAGCAGAGCCGTATCTATAACCGTATTCAAAGCGGAAGCTTCTTGCCTTAATATTTTCTAAGAGTTTTTCGGGATTTGCAACCGGTTGGGTGAACCCAACCAAAAAACCATCGGTTGTCAGTGAGCATTGTGAGATATGAAAGGGCACATTTCCATTGTAGGTAAGCCTTTGGATGCCTTCATCTGGACGCTGCCATCCACGAGTAGTGGATCCGTAGTAAATTGACTCACCACTTGGGCTCATGGCAATGCGTACCCCACCAGCCCGGAGCTTGGCATTTTCGTAGAAGAGTGCGGCAGCACCCTGCCATGCACTGTCCACTTCCTCGGGCATCAGACGCACGATACGACGTCCATTTTCATCGGGTACCAGCATCTGTCCTTGAAAAGGACCAAATTCATTTGACCCAATTACCATGGGTTCACCGGGGGAATGCATCATATTACGGGGCAGTTCCATCGCTGGCTTATCATAAAGTTCATCCAGTAGTTTGCGTGGGTAGAATAAGGGCATACCAAACGGCTCATAGCGTTCGTCCCAGACAAGACTCGAAGGATGTCCATGGAATCCATCTTTTTTTACGCGGTAGATGGGGGAGCCGCCCCGCCAGTCACCCTGGTTGTCCCCGCACCAAAGATTGCCACCTCCATCCCTGGTAATGCCGTTATGCATACGGAATCCATTGGCGTAGGGGGTAAGGCTGCCATCCTTTTTATAGTGGACCACATAACCCTTTAGTTTTACAGCGGAGAAATTTCGGCCCCTTCTGCCATCCTTGCTGTACTGGCCACGGGAAGTGTAAAAGGTCGGTCCATTGTGAGATGCTGTGCCCAAGGCGATAAAGAGCCCACCTGCACCATCCGGGCAGATCGCATTGGTCTCATGGTAATTCCCACTGATACCGAAGTCCGAGCATAGATTCCGATAAAGATCAGCCACTCCATTCCCATCAGTATCTTCAATAAGAGTGAGTTCGGCCATTTGACTGACCACAATTTTTCCGGGGGCCAAAATTTCCATTCCCATTCCATTGTGTAAACCGGTGGCAAATACTTTCCACTTTAGTTTGGATAGATCTTCCTGAGGTTTACTAACTAAAACATCTCCCCGGCGCAGGCAGGCATACAGGTTTCCATCCTTATCAAAGGCGAGATCGCCAATTTCGGGTGGTAGATCATTGGGGAAAGGGAGGTTTTCCAAACGGTAATGTTCACCGTAAAGTATCAGCGAGTAAAAAAGAGCAGGCAGAGCCAAAAGCCAGTTGGTTTTCATAATAATTTATTCAGGGAAGGTTTTGGATGAAGAGAACCAGGGATTCGTACTCCAGTGGTTGTAATTGGTAGGGGGGCATCATCCCCGCGAGGTATCCCTTGACCGTCTTGGCACTGGGATTCTTGATTGATTCATAAAGGTATTCTGAGTCGGCTTTTTGTGACTTGGCACTAATGAATTCGCGTAGGTTGCCGTGGAGTCCCTTGAAAGTGGGGCCGTGGTTCAATCCTCCGTCAGTAGAATGGCAGGCAATGCAACCCATGCTTTGGTAAAGTTCTTCGCCCTTTGCGACCGTGGCCTCAGTAAGAGCAACCACTTTTTGGTCTGTCTTATACCGTTTTCCTTCATTAGGCCGTACAATTACAACCAGTTCTCCAGGGGCGTTCGTTTTTACACGAACCTGGGTTTTGGGAGAAGCAAAAGACAGGGCTTCGTTGTTTTTTGAACTGTATGTTAGTTCAAGGGTTTGCTTGCCTGGTCCTATACGAGGAGAGATTTCGAAAGTGTGGTCTCCAGTTGAAAAAGAAAAGACGGGTTGTTGTGATTGGTCTAATTTGTAGCCAAGGTATTTCGGAGAACCAAAGGAAGAGATTGATTTACCGTTTACTTGCAGGGGATGGACGCCAACTGCCTTGTAGAAGACAAATCCAAATAACCTGGGTACATAATTAAAACCCTTCCGTCGACCACCCTCTTTGTCTCCCCAGTAGTTCTTCATGTCCAAGAAACCATCTGTCCAAGCATATAGCAAACGGCATTCCGTGGTGTCCCAGACATAGGATAGTTTTTTTCCCAGATTAACGGCGATAGCTGCGGGTAATCCCGCGATGGGCTTAACCTCTTTGCCGCTTATTTCTTTTCCTGATCTGGGACTGTACTTTGGGGCTGAGCTTCCTTGTGAATGATTACCCAGAACAAGTTTTGGGTCGAGCTCGAGATCGGGGCAGAAAGTCCGAAGTATCAATGGTTTATCCAAGCTGCCCATGGGTTTCTGCTCGAAGGTCAAGAATCCAGTGTCTTGATAATTTTCAGCCTGAAGTAGGGTAGGGCTGATACTTACGGCTATACAGATAAAGAAATTTCTTACTCCTGCAAAGCTGCTCTGTCGTATGGTCTTTGGTTGGTTCATTCGTGCTGTGTTTTATTAAAAGGGAACTTGCTTTACATGAGTAAAACTTTAATTTTGCAAGGATTGCAACCCAAAGCCTTGGCTATTTTTGAAATTCTTGTTCGAAGCATCTTTCCTATGCTTAATTTTTTGTCCTAATTGGTGGACAGTTTGATATTTGGTATTAAGTTTATATATCAAATGAAGGTGAATACTGATGATAAATACCACGTGCCTGGTTTAGAACGTGGACTTCGTGTAATTGAAATTCTCAATGAAAGACCAGAGGGTATGAGTATGAATGAGCTGAGTGCCAAGCTGGGGATACCTACCAATAGTGTTTATCGAATATTAGCCACTTTGGAGCGTGGGGATTATGTCCGCAAACAAACTGGTGGTTCTTTGTATGAACTCACATCGAAAATGTTAACCATGTCTGCTCCGGTTACCAGCACTCCATCATTTGTGGAATCTTCCTTACCCCACATGCGTGCCTTGCGTGACGAGACAAAGGAGAGCGTACTTTGTGGTACTTTGATTGGTCATGAGGGAGTGGTCTTGGAACAGGTGGAGGGCATACACAGTTTTAGTTTCCGTATCAAACCAGGTCTGCGTTTTCCTTTGCACACCGCAGCCCCCGGCAAGTTGTTCCTTGCCCACATGGCAGAGTCTGAACGAGAGAAGTGTTTTGCCTCATTAAGTTTTGAAAAATTTACCCCTCATACACTTACCACACCAAATGCTTTGCTCAGTGAAGTGAAAGGAGTGCTTGAGGATGGATATGCTTTCGACCGGGAGGAGGAAATGATCGGGCAGGTTTGTATCGCTTCAGGAGTGTTCAATCGATCAGGGCGTATCATTGGAGCGATCTGGATGGTGGCACCGACTAATCGTGTTCCCCGCAAAGATTTACCGGCTTTGGGAAAAGTTGTCCGTGCCCATGCAGATTCCATCTCCATGGGATTTGGGTATTCTCAATTGCGTGTCGCCTGACGCTTGTTTTATGAAGCCTTTTTTCTTCCTTTTTTGCTTACCTATGCTGGTTGGAATGTCTTGTTTGTCGGGCACTCCTCGGAGTTATACTGATGAGCAAATTGCATTCTGGGAGGATGAAGCCTTTCCCGTTTTGGAGGAAAATTGTTGGAAGTGTCATGGGATTAGTAAAAAAATCCGAGGCGGTTTGATTCTCACCACCCTCGAGGGAGTGCTCAAAGGAGGAGAGTTTGGACCTTCCGTGGATTTAAAAAAACCAGAGGCCAGCCTTCTTCTTAAAATGACCTCTCATCAGGATAAAGATCACGAAATGCCACCGGATGGCAAAATGTCGGATGAAGATATTGCCGTGCTCGCAAAGTGGATCGAAATGGGAGTGCCTTTTCCTAATGCCGATGAGGTTGAACCGGAGGGTGAAATTGTTCACCACGGGCCGGACTATGAAAAAGCCAAAAGTCACTGGGGTTTTCGAAAGCCTGACCAGGTAGCTATCCCAGATGAGAAATTAGGAGCAAATCCCATTGACCGCTTTATTAATAAAAGGTTGAAAGCAGCGGAAGTTTCCACCAACGGCAGGGCGGGTGATCAAGTGCTTTTACGCCGGGTCTATTATGATTTGATTGGATTGCCCCCAAGACCAGCCGAAGTTCAGGAGTATTTGGCCGATCAATCGCCAGAGAAATTTACAAACCTGATCGAGCGCTTGCTCAAGTCCCCCCACTATGGAGAAAAGTGGGGACGTCATTGGTTGGACCTTGTGCGCTATGCGGAGACAAATGGGTATGAACGGGACGGAAACAAACCGCAGATATGGCGCTATCGTGACTATGTGATTAATTCCTTTAACCAAAATAAACCCTACGACCGGATGGTTCTCGAACATATTGCGGGAGATGAATTGCCAGATGCTGATGCGGCATCCATAACCGCTACTGGTTACCAGCGCTTGGGAGTTTGGGACGATGAACCGGCAGACCGCAAACTTGCGCGCTACGATTACCTCGATGATATTGTGCGTACATCTGGTGAGGTTTTTCTCGGGATGACCATCGGATGTGCCCGTTGTCATGATCATAAAATCGATCCCATTTCGGCGAAGGATTATTACTCCATGCTCTCCTTTTTTGCCAATGTGACTCCCCACCGCCAGGCCCAGTCCAACATGGTGCAGGTAACCTCGGAAACTCCAGACCCACAAGCTCTGCAAACCCGTAGGAATTGGGAAAACCGCAGGAACCAAATCCAAAAAAGTGTGCACTCTTTAAAAAGTGAATTTTTTGCCAAACTTGACCCCAAGCACCTTCCTAAGCCTAATCTAAATTTATCGGATGCCCGTGCGGGTGGGCTTGTTTGGAAATACTCCTTAACCAATCCGGGCGATGCCTGGGAGACCAACGGATTTGGCGATGCACAGTGGCAGGTTGGTAAATCAGGCTTTGGCTTGAGAGGCACCCCTGGCTCGATCGTCAATACAGAGTGGAAGACCAAAGATATTTGGCTGCGTCACAAATTCGGGCTGGCGGAGTTGCCCAAGTCTCTTTTTCTCTCCTTTCATCACGACGAGGACATCACCGTGTTTCTGAATGGGCGGCAGATTTTGCATCGCACAGGATATTCCACCTACTACCAGACCGAGGATGTCACAAAGTCTGCTATTCGAGCCCTGCAGACTGGGCAGAATGTACTCGCTGTCCATGTAAATCAAACCATTGGTGGGCAGTTTTTTGACCTTTCCCTGCGCGGGTTTGCTAAACCTGTTAACCTTGATCATCTGATCAATAAGCATGGAAAAGAGGTGCTGTCTGCCGGGCGTTTCAATTTGTACAAGAAAGATAAAGGTTCGCTCGCCAAGCATTTGAAAACAGAGCCATCGGCTTCTCAATATCCGGTCCTGGCGGTGGCGGAGAGTGGCGATCACCCCATCCATGTTCTCCGCCGGGGGAATCCGTCTTTGCCCGGGCCCTTGGTCTCTCCCGCATTTCCCAGTGTTTTTGGTGAGTCCAAGCTCGTAATCCCAGCTAATTATAAAAAAGGTAATTCAAGCGGCAGGCGCCGTGCACTCGCCGAGTGGGTTGCCTCCCCTGACAACCCCATGACTGCACGGGTGATGGTCAACCGGATCTGGCAGTATCATTTTGGCCGGGGGATTGTTCGTTCTTCCAATGATTTTGGTCTCCAGGGAGATGATCCCACCCATCCCGATCTGCTTAACTGGTTGGCTCATCAATTTGTGGAAACTGGTTGGGATATTAAAGCGATGCACCGGTTGATCATGTCTTCTCAGGCTTATCAGCGTTCTTCCATTCCACAGGACGGTGCTTTACTTAAAGATCCTCTCAATGATCTGTTTTGGCGCTTTGATATGCGCCGTCTACAGGCAGAAGAAGTCCGGGACTCCATTCTTGCGGTGCGTGGTAGTTTGAACCTGGAAATGGGCGGGGTTAGTGTTACCCCTCCTCTCCCCAAAATCATACTTCAAACAGCGTCCCGGCCAGACAAAGCCTGGGGGAATTCAACCCCTAGGCAGGCCAACCGTCGGAGTGTTTATGTAAAAGTAAAACGTTCCCTGCAGGATCCTATTCTTTTGAGCCATGATATGGCTGATACCGATACCACCTGTCCGGTTCGTTTTACCACCACTGTACCCACCCAGGCCCTCACTATGATGAATGGAGAATTTGTCAATGAATCGGCCCTCAACTTTGCTGAGCGTATTCGGCAAAATGCTGGTCCATCGCCTCGTGAACAGGTGGAAAAGGGCTTGTCCCTAGTCTTTTCCCGAATGCCAAAACCAGAAGAGGTTGAAGCGGGGGTTCGGATGATGGAAGAGGTGGCCAAGGCAGGTGGTCTATCTCCCAAAGAAGCACTCGATCGTTTTGCCCTGCTCGCATTAAACCTCAACGAATTTATCTACCTGGATTGATTATGAAAACGACACAACCAAACTTCTGCAATCAACTAAACCGGCGCGAATTCATTAAAGATATTGGAGGCGGTTTTGCTGCCCTCGGTCTTACTGGCATGCTTGCACAGGATGGTTTTTTTGCTTCCCGGGCATTGGCAAAGTCTGCGGAGTTCGTCAATCCTCTTGCCCCCAAGCCCGCTCCTTTGCCAGCCAAGGCAAAATCGGTTATTTTTCTTTTCATGTATGGTGGACCGAGCCAGGTGGATACCTTTGATTATAAACCCGAGCTCTATCCTTTGGATGGTAAAACAATCAAGGTAAAAACCTTTGGTCGGGGAGGGCACCGCAACGAAAGCCGGGTGGTTGGCCCGAAGTGGAAATTTAAACAATACGGAGAGTGTGGGAAATATGTCTCTGATTTATTTCCAAACATTGGAGAATGTGTGGACGATATCGCTTTTCTTCATTCCATGACTGCCGATTCTCCCATTCATGGTTCTGCGATGTTAATGATGAATTCCGGAAATTTACTCTCCGGTCATCCATCGATCGGATCCTGGGTAAATTATGGACTAGGTAGTGTAAATGAGAACCTGCCTGGCTTTATGGTAATGCTCGATAAAATGGGCGGTCCTATCAGTGGTGCGAAGAACTGGTCGAGCGGATATATGCCCGCCAGTTATCAAGGCACGGTATTACGCTCACAGGGTACACCTATTCTCGACCTAAAAAACGCCAAGGGAATTGCCGGAGCCGAGCAGCGTACCTTACTTGATCATTTACGGATGATGAACGAGGGCCACCTTTCCACCCGTTATGATAATACCAACCTTTCTGCCCGGGTAGCCTCTTATGAACTGGCTTATAAGATGCAATCCTCTGCTCCCGAAGCGGTCGATCTGGATAAGGAACCAAGCAAGATTAAGGAACTCTATGGAATCGACGGTACTCGTACGGATGATTTCGGGCGTAAGTGTCTGCTCGCCCGTCGCATGGTCGAGCGTGGCGTCCGTTTTATCCAGGTGTATTCAGGAGGTCATCATAACGATGCAAATTGGGATGCTCACGGAGATCTTGTCAAAAATCATGAACTTCATGCTGGTAATACGGACAAACCGATCGCTGGTTTACTCAAAGATTTAAAACAGCGCGGACTTCTTGATGAAACCCTCGTGGTCTGGGGGGGTGAGTTTGGGCGTCAACCCACCGCCGAATATAAGGAGGGTACTGGTCGGGATCACAATGCCTATGGCTTTACCATGTGGATGGCCGGAGGAGGTATCAAGGGCGGGGTAAGTGTCGGACAAACCGACGAGCTTGGTGCCCTCGCAGTAGAGGATAAATTCCATGTCAGGAGACTGCATGCCACCATTCTCAATCAATTGGGGCTCGACCCTAACAACCTGTCCTTCTTTCACGGCGGATTGGATAAGAGTTTGGTCGGGGTTGAGGGTGCGGAGCCGATTAAGCAGATAATATCCTAAATTTTATTGAGGTGACTTCGGTTGCATTTGTTTTGCGCAGATTAAATTAAATCGTTTTCATAAGTTCTAATGAAGCCCAAACTTACCTGCCCGCATTGCGATAAAGATATTTCTGTACCTGCTAATCAGATTACGGTCAGGCAAAGCTGGAAATATGCTATTCTTTTTGTTGTACTTCCACTTCTTTTCTTTATTCCCACATATAAAGTTGTTTATTTTAAACCGGTTATTACTGAAGATCTTTCGATTGTAGATGTATCCACTTCTTTAAATAGATGGGGT
>Ga0209425_10004778_pt1 | contig 13627 bp, 13 predicted proteins | sample COG_05_FD_184749 | JGI IMG/M metagenome (GOLD analysis project Ga0209425, IMG submission 184749) | Pelagic Microbial community sample from North Sea - COGITO 998_met_05 (SPAdes) (version 2) | ecosystem: Environmental > Aquatic > Marine > Neritic zone/Coastal water | place: Helgoland, sampling... | reverse complement strand
GTTCTCAGAGGCCCGGGATGTACGCCCTGTCAATCCTGAAAGCGTGACCAAATCAATTTCGGCTGAAACCACGTTTTCCGATGACGTAGCAGATATAGAGGCCATGCGCCTGACGTTGTGGCAATTGTCAGAAAAAGTCGCGCGCAGGTTGGGTCGTGCGGACCTCTCATGCGATGGCGTTCAGCTCAAGATGAAGTCTGCGGATTTTAAACTCGTGACCCGGTCCAGAAAACTTCCCGGCCCAACGAAGCTTGCGGATGAGATCTATAAGGCTGCTGATGCGCTTATGACGGCAGAAGCTGACGGCAAGAAAATGTACCGTCTGCTTGGTGTTGGCGCAGAACGATTAATGCCCGGCGCTGACGCCGACAGACCTGACCTCGCCGACCCCGACATTGGCCAGCGTGTCAAAGTCGCAGATGCCATCGACGCCGTCCGCGCAAAATTTGGCGACGGCGCGATTGGTAAAGGGCGAGGTTTTAAAGGTTAAAAGCCGACCTGCATCACCACTTTTGCATCGTAGCCTTCAGGTTTTCGTCTATTTTGGCCAGGAACTGTTGTGTCGTCATCCAGTCTTGTTCTAGGCCGATCAACAACGCCAAGTCCTTGGTCATAGAGCCCGCTTCGACGGAATCTATACAGACCTTTTCAAGAGCATCCGCAAAGCGTGTCACTTCTGGCGTATCGTCAAACTTACCCCGGTAGCTGAGGGCACGTGTCCATGCAAAGATTGATGCCAACGGATTGGTCGATGTGTCTTTGCCTTCTTGATGCTGGCGGTAATGACGTGTGACGGTGCCGTGTGCTGCCTCGGCTTCAACAGTTTTCCCATCCGGCGTCAAAAGCACGGATGTCATCAGACCAAGCGAGCCAAAGCCCTGCGCGACGGTGTCAGACTTTACATTGCCGTCGTAGTTCTTACAGGCCCAGACAAAACCACCTTCCCACTTAAGGGCGCAAGCAACCATATCGTCGATCAGGCGGTGCTGATAGGTGATGCCCGCGTCGGCATATTTATCTTTGAATTCGGCTTGATAGGTTTCTTCGAATAAATCCTTAAAGCGACCATCGTATTGCTTGAGGATCGTATTTTTTGTCGACAGTAAGACCGGCCAGCCAACATCGAGGCCATAGTTCAAACATGCCCGCGCGAAACCACAAATACTCTCATCCAGGTTATACATCCCCATGGCGACGCCTGCTTCAGTCGCGTCATAAACTGTTTTTTCAATCGGCTCGCTACCATCTTCCGGCTCGAACCGCATCGTGAGCTTGCCGGCACCCGGGAATAGAAAATCCGTTGCCCGGTATTGATCACCAAAGGCATGACGACCAATAACAATCGGCTTAGTCCAACCCGGCACAAACCTTGGCACGTTCTTACAGATAATAGGTTGGCGAAAAATTGTGCCGCCTAAAATGTTTCGTATCGTGCCGTTTGGTGATCGCCACATTTGCTTGAGATTGAATTCCTCGATGCGCTGTTCGTCAGGCGTGATCGTCGCGCACTTAACACCGACGCCATATTTCTTAATAGCATTTGCGGAACCGATGGTGACCTGATCATCCGTCTCATCGCGCTTTTCAACGCTGAGATCGTAGTACTTAAGGTCAACGTCAAGATATGGCAGGATCAACTTGTCCTTGATGAAAGCCCAGATAATTCTGGTCATTTCGTCTCCATCAAGTTCGACAATCAGATTTTTGACTGTAATCTTTGACATGACCTGGTTCCTTTAAGCTCAAGCGCTCAGGAAAATGATAGCGCTTTGTCGCATTGCCTTGCTGCGCCGCACAAGATGGTGAGGCCTAGGCCTTACCAAGGAGCGGCGAAGAATTCTCGCGGTAGCTGAACGTGTCATCAAAGCGGCTTTGTAAATACGCGCCTGCGGATATGGGTGCAGGTGCATACCCTTGAATACGATCGCGGCATGTCGGCACAACATCGATAATCGCATCCACATTTGGATCGAGGAAAAACGGGATCGAATATCTTTCTTGTTCGCCCGTATCTGCAACCCGGTGTCGCCTTGCCCGATAAACGCCGCCTGTCCACCTGGTCAATAAATCACCTAAGTTCACAACTAAGGCACCCGGCATGGGCTCAACAGGAATCCAAGTCCCATTTTCGCCCTCAACTTCGAGGCCGCCGACACCCTCTTGCGCCAGAACCGTCATGAAGCCGTAATCTGAATGCGGTCCGCACCCCACAATATTTGAACCTTTTTTTGAGGCCGGGTAATGCAGCAGACGTAAATTCGCAACGGGCTCGCGCATCGCATCATCGAAATAGTCTTCATCCAAGTTAAGCCCTATCGCCGTCAAACGTACCAATAGATGACCAAGATCGATCATCTCTTGATGATAATCTTCGATGACATCTTTGAATGAAGGCGTATCCGGCCAGACGTTCGGGGCCGAGAATGGTTTGCCTGCAAGAACGTCCGGATGATCGGCAGCAAGATCTACACCTAGATCAAAGCTCTCCTTATGATCCGCCTCTTCTCCATCTCCGAGGTTTTCCTCAAAAATCGGGACATACCCTCGCTGATGTGGATGAGAATGGCGAATATGGTATTGGTTTTTTCTTCTAAAGGCTGGCCGAAGAATCGTTTTATGGCTTTAAAAGTTGCTGCAATCTTCTCAGGCGCAATACCATGCCCCGTCAAATAGAAGAACCCATCCTCGCGGCACGCTTTGGCAATCGCTGCGGCAATCTGAGAGGCTGCATTGGCCGCGCCCATGTCGACAACAGGGATCGTTGGTGCATGGCGCTTTAATTCAGTCATGATTTACAGTCGACCCGCAAATGTTTGTTCGCGGACCCATTCCTCACGATCCAGCGCCTCGAAAACGGCATCCACACTTTCGACAATCGTGAACAGTTCAGCATCTGATGCATAGGCAAACCCCGCCTCAGTAAAGCTCTGTGTTGTTTGTCGTAAAATGTCCCAATATCCGTCGATACTCAATACGATGATAGGCTTTGAATGTAAGCGTAGCTGCTTCCAGGTAATCACTTCTATCGTTTCATCCAGCGTACCCATCCCGCCTGCCAATGTCACAAATGCATCTGAAATTTCGAACATCCGCCGTTTTCGGCTGTGCATGCTATCGGTGACCTCAAGCGATCCAGCCTCAGAGTTACCAACCTCTCGCTGCATCAGGAAATCGGGAATAATGCCGGTAACCTTACCGTCGCCCTGTTGCACCGCTGCCGCCACAGCGCCCATTAAACCAACACGCCCGCCACCATAAACCAGCTCGATATCATGCGCAGCCATCCCTTGCCCCAATGATGTGGCTGAAGCCAAGTGTTCAGGGGCCTGGCCAGGCTTCGAGCCGCAAAATACAGCAACTGCAGATGGATGAGACATCTATAAATCACTTCTGTTATTGGCCGCTCACAATACTGTGATACGCCTATTTTTAAGCAAGGCTATATGTTTAACCGTAATTGATCTTGGTAGCTATAGCGTACTCTATTATCAATCGGTCAAACTAAATTTCAGTATAGCTTAGTTAATGAGCAAAGGAGCTAAATCAATGATAAAATCCCGTACTATATTCTCGATCGCAATCGCAGCTGCCGTTTTAAGTGGCGCAAGCACAGTTAGCGCTGGTGAAGATGATATCAAATACCGCAAAGCAGCCATGAAGGCCGTTGGCGGTCACATGACAGCCATCGCGACTATTTTAAAAACAGATGCAGGCGACATGAAAGATATCGCTATTCACGCCAATGCTATGGCAGGTCTGGCAAAGATTACAGCCACATCATTCCCTGAAGGTTCAGGTCCTATGGACGGCAAAACCGAAACGAAAATGGATGTTTGGGAAAAGCCTGAAGAATTCAAAAAAGTGACAATGGCATTTATTGCTGAAGCCGATAAGCTTGCAGCAGCAGCCGGCACTGGTGATAAATCCGCAATTGGTGCGCAACTTGGTGCTCTTGGTAAGAATGGCTGCAAAGCCTGCCATGACGGGTTCCGCGAAAAGAAATAAAGCCACTTGGACTTTAAGAAATACCCGCATCCCAATTTTCTTGGGTCGCGGGTATTTTTTTGCCAACGACGCCTCTAATACGTCTTGATTGCATATGCGATAGCACTGGCGATGCCTGCAAAAATGATTGCGGCGATCCAAGAACCATGCAGTTTTTTCTTTGGAGATGGCGAATCGATTGCGTCATTTTCAGGGAGTCCGTGCATTTTTCCTGAAATCATCGCCAAAATTATCGGATGACCCTTTATTGTATAAAACAACACCGCAGCCAGATGAAGCCCGATCAAGCCGTATAGCACATACCCACTTTGGTAATGGATATACGTAAGGTAATCGCTTGTTGATTTGGAGACTTCAGCCGCCAATGGACCTTCCGTGAGGATATCGTCATTGGCAAAAAGCCCTGTCGTCACCTTAACGATCAAAACGGCTAACACACCAACAACAGACAAGGCCCCCATCGGATTGTGCCCTCGGTGTGCTGGTGCATCTCCTGAAATAAGCCTCTTTGCATAAGCCAGAACAGTCTTAGGACCCTTGATAAAGTCCGAGAAACGCGCGTGTTTACCGCCAAATACACCCCAGGCAAGACGAAAAACGATCAATGCCAGAACGACATGTCCGCTGATCACATGAATATCCATATAACCGAATTCACCAGCAATCAGTGACGTCGCGACTACGCACATCAGCCCCCAATGGAATAGCCGCGTAGGCACATCCCATATGTACGTTGGTTCGATCTCTTCAGGTTTGTCCGTTACCATAATCACACTACCTACTCTGAAAATTGTATACTAATTTATAGCATACATCTCATTATCATCTCTATCGATGATCACCATTAAAAAAAATTCATTGTGCTTAATTGATCTATTTCTTCCCGGCTCTCAAGAAATATGGCAAAAAGATGGTGATGTCCAAGACACCTATCCTTCTGGCCGTAATAGGCCTTATTGCTATTTTGATGGCATTCGGCCTTAACGAATTCGTGTGGCAAAATGAACTCACGCCTGATGAAGAGGTAAAAACCGAGACATCGGCACCTCCATCTTCAAAAGCAACAACGCCGGTTAAAGAGCCGACCACAGTGCTTCCAAGCACACCGTCATTCGATGTTGTACGTGTAAACCCTGAGGGTGACACTGTTATTGCCGGGCGGGCGATGCCAGGTAGCGAAGTCCGCATTCTCGAAAACGGCGAAATTATCGGCACCGTTATTGCGGATGAAAGTGGTGAGTGGGTCTTTATTCCTGAAACGCCCCTTCTCAGCGGCTCTAGAAGCTTGTCACTTAGCGCGACGTTAAAAGATGGTACCGTTGTCACCTCGACTGAAGATGTTGTCATCGCTGTACCCGAAGGCGCTGGCAACGACGCACCCAAAAAGGCTTTGGTTCTAAAGTTCCCAAAGGACAGAAACACACCTGTGCGTGTCATTCAAACACCCGGCGAAGCAATTGACCGTGACGCATTCCCGCTCACCATCGAAACGTTGGATTACGATGTAAAGGGGCAAGTCGTTATCGGTGGCGGTGCGCCTCGCGGTGCGAAAGTGCAACTTTATCTTGATGACGATCTCATCGCGCGACTCAACAGTGATGCCGAGGGGCGCTGGATCGCACGCCCTGATAAACTCATTCCACCTGGCTTATATCAATTGCGTGCAGATCAAGTCGGTGACGGCGGAAAAGTCATTGCACGCGTTGAATACCCCTTCTCTCGCGCAGAAGATCTCCAGAAAATGGCTGAAGGAACATATGTTCTCGTTCAGCCCGGAAATTCACTGTGGCGTATTGCAAGGCGAGTGTATGGGTCAGGTTTCTTGTACTCTCAGATTTTTGAGGCGAATAAAGATCGAATTGGAGATCCAGATATGATCTTCCCAGGGGAAGTTTTTGAAGTCCCTGCCGTCAACTAGGCCTTTATATCTCTGGTTGCTGATATCATCCTATACGTCTAACACATCGTAAACGTGCCATGAGGGCTGAATAACTGAAATTAATCATGTATATTTTGATACAATTGATTAATTAGAAAACGATCCAGGAGTCGACATTTGTTAAAAGACGTACTTGTACCAATTAATCGCGCAGGATACCCATTCATTGCGATATTTGCTGTTGTTACCGCATTGTTGTTTATGTGGTGGGACCCTGCTGGACTTGTCGGCGTCGTGCTGACTGCATGGTGCGTATACTTCTTTCGTGACCCTGATCGCACAACACCTGATGCTGAAAATCTCGTAATCTGCCCTGCAGACGGCGTCGTTCAGTCTGTTGTCCAAGCAGTGCCTCCACCAGAGCTGGAATTGGGCACTGAGCCTATGACCCGCGTCGCCGTTTTCATGAATGTTTTTAACGTCCATGTGAATAGGGTGCCAATGAGCGGTGTTATTACTGCTAAACATTACCGTCCGGGCAAGTTTTTCAATGCATCACTAGATAAAGCCAGTGAATTCAATGAACGCATGAGCCTGAAGGTCAAAACTGAAAAAGGCGTCGAGATTGCTTTCGTCCAGATCGCAGGCCTCGTTGCTCGGCGTATCTTGTGCTATGTTGATGTTGGCCGCGCTGTTGAAGCAGGCGAACGGTTTGGCTTGATACGCTTTGGCTCGCGTGTCGACATCTTCTTGCCAAATGGCGTACAACCTTTGGTTATTGAAGGCCAGACCACAATCGCTGGCGAGACCGTTATTGCTGATATTGATCGCAGTGGTGAGCCCTTAAAAGGTGAGGCCCGCTAACATGAGCGAAACGCCGACCAATCCTGAGGAAAAGACCGAAGCTAAGCCGCGCGGTATTCGTGTGATGAGCCTGAATATGCTTATTCCGAATGTCCTTACTCTAATGGGTTTGGCCGCCGGATTAACCTCTGTTCGGTTTGCGTTGCAGGAGCAATGGGAATTTGCCGCGATGGCGATTGCGATCGCAGCACTTATGGATGCGCTTGATGGCCGCGTTGCACGATTGCTCAAAGGTGCCAGTAAATTTGGTGCCGAGCTCGATTCCCTTTCGGATTTTGTCTGCTTTGGCGTATGCCCGGCACTCATCCTTTATTTGTGGGCAATGCAGGATGCCGGTCGTTGGGGCTGGATCGTATGTATGCTTTTCGCAATGTGCTGTGGTCTGCGTTTGGCTCGGTTTAATGTTGCACTTGAAGACCCGGACAAGCCTGCATGGACAAGTCAGTTCTTCACAGGCGTCCCCGCACCAGCAGGGGCCGGATTGGTCTTACTACCAATGGTTCTGTCATTTAACCTAGGTGACACATTTGTTCGCTCACCTGCGACTATTGCGATCTGGGAGTTGGCCATTGGTGCATTACTGGTAAGCCAAATTCCAACATTCTCATTTAAGACCTCGCGTATTCCACGTGCCTGGTTCTTACCTGCGATGATTATGATTGCTGTTGTCGCAACGTTTAGCGTGTCTGCACCTTGGTGGACCCTCACCTTCGTTCTTTTCTTATATATCGCGTTACTTCCGATTGGCATCCGTCGATATCGCAAGATGCTTGCGCGGGATGCCGCAGGTTTACCGCCTGAGGATATTCATGAAGTCGAAGATGATGATGACGATGGCGAGAACGCGATAAGTAAACCGCGCCCTTAATTCACCAACATTGATCTAGCTCTAAGCGGCAGCACTTGAAGAACGCGCATTGCGTCTTTGATCCCGCCACGCGGCAAGATTACCACGAAGCATCAAAGCGCATGGCGTAACGATTAACGTCAAGACCGTCGCAAAGGCGAGGCCAAACACAATCGCAGTGGATAGCTGCGTCCACCATTGCGTCGACGGCGCACCAATATTCACACTCCGATTTACGAAATCGATGTTAACACCCATCACCATCGGCATGAGGCCCAGGATCGTTGTCACTGTCGTGAGCAAGACTGGACGTAAACGTTGTGCGCCTGTCTTCAAGATTGCATCTCTTATGGAAGCACTCTCAAGTTTCAAACGATCGAAAGTATCGATCAGTACTATATTGTTGTTCACGACAATACCGGCAAGCGCAATGACGCCAATACCGCTCATGACGATGCCGAACGGCTGCCCCGTAATCAATAGACCGATGAACACACCAATCGTCGACATGATAACAGCCGAGAGAATAAGGAACGCAGAATAGAAACTGTTGAACTGGGTGACCAAAATGAGCGCCATTAAGAACAAGGCAACGCCAAACGCCTTGGTCAAAAAAGCCTGAGCTTGCTGCTGTTCTTCATCTTCGCCTTTAAACTGAACGATGATACGCGGGTCAAAGTTTGCTTCGGCGATCCATTTTTGGATAATCTTGACCTTATCATCGACCAAAACGCCTTCGGCGACATCTGCTTTAACAGACAGGACGCGGCGCGTATCACTGCGATTGAGCGTGCCCGTTTTTTGTCTCGGTGTGACGCTTACAAAGTTACTGATCGGTACTGAGCCTGAGCCTGTCTCGATACGCAACTGTTCCAATTGATCAAGCGTTCTAAAGCGCTCTGGATAGCGTGCACGCACATCGATTTCATCATCCACGTCATTCGGTCTGTATTCACCCAACTTCAAGCCATTGGTGGCAAATTGAATGGCACGCCCAATGCCTTCAATGTTTGCCCCGAACTTCGCTGCTTGTCCGCGGTCCACAACAATCTCAAAGTCGATACCAGGCAAGGGGCGGCTATCTTCAATATTCTGCAATTCACTCATTTGATCCATGAACGCACGTAGTCGCGCCGTGGCCAGGGCCAAGATTGAAGGTTCCCGTGAAGAGAGCTCAACCTGAATGGCTTTTCCAACAGGCGGGCCTGCTTCAGCTTTACGTCGATCCACGGAAATGCCTGCGATATTTTTAGTTCGCTCGTTGGTTTCTTTCAAAATTTCATCAGCGGAGCGACGCAGATACCACTCTTCAAATTCAAGCGTAATCTCGCCGATAATGTCTTCCGCTTCACCGCTCTGGCCCTCAAGACCGACGCGGGTATATACCGACCTGACCCCAGACACATCAAGAACCCGATCTTCGACAACACGCATCAGATCATTTTTTTCCCATGCTGAAAGATTCCCTCGAGCATGCACCTGAAGCTTGGCGAGTTCTGGTTCAACTTCTGGGAAGAACTCAACGCCCTTACCAAACTTTGCATAGCTCATCTGGACGCCAACTAAGATCACCAGCGCAAACGCCAGGATTTTTACAGGATGCTTGAGCGTCGCATCAAGCATACGAACATACGTACCCGTTACCCCTGCGATTTTATTTGTATTGAATTCAGAGGATCCAGAGAGTTCTCGCATCAAGTCTGGATCAACGGCACCTCCTGGCTTGCCCATTTGGGCACCCAGCGTTGGGATAAATATCAGTGCCATCGCCAACGAAGCCGTCAATGTCATTAGTAATGTAATTGGCAAAAACTGCATGAATTCACCGACAAGACCAGGCCAAAAGACAAGCGGCAAAAATGCAACCAACGTCGTTGCCGTCGATGCAATGATTGGCCAAGACATCCGTTTCGCTGCCAGAGCATAGGCATCCCGGCGATGCTCGCCTTCAATCATTTTTCGGTCCGCATATTCAGTCACAACAATCGCGCCATCGACCAGCATACCAACGGCCAGAATAAGACTGAACAAGACGACAATATTTACGGTCATACCAACGATATAAAGAATAAGAATGGCTGTCAGGAAAGACCCAGGGATTGCCACGCCGACCAACCCAGCTGTGCGTAAACCGAGTGCTGCAACCACGATCACCATCACCAAAACAACAGCTGAAAGCACGTTATTCTGCAAGTCTGTTAGCATCAATTTAATATCGTCTGATTTATCCTGCAAATACTCGACTTTAATTGATTGGCGCATGGGTTCTGGCCATTCAGCGCGCGCACTTTCAACAACAGCACGAACCTGCTCAACGGTTTCAATAATGTTCTGTCCGGTACGTTTGGAAACCTCCAAGGCGATAGCGCGGTTTCCATGAACGCGTGCGAAAGTCTCTGGATCTTTAAATCCTCGGCGTATCTCTGCGATATCGCCCAGTGTGATAACGCTGTCACCATCAATTTTGACCGGCATGCTGGCAATATCACCGACGCTTTCAAAAAGCCCGGGCACTTTAATCGCAAACCGCCCCTTGCCTGTATCTTGCGCGCCTGCTGCAACCAACAAGTTAGAACTGGCAACACTGGAGACCGTATCAATAGGTGACAATCCATAGCTTTCAATCGCCACCGGATCGATGATAACTTCGACAAGCTCTTCCCGGTCACCTGCAATTTTAACTTCTAGAACTTGCATAATACCTTCGATCTCATCACGAAGATCACGTCCTAGCCTAAGAAGTGCACGTTCGGGCACATCACCGGACAGTGTCACAACAAGAACTGGGAACAACGAGATATTTACCTCATTAACTTCAGGTTCATCGGTCTCGCTTGGGAGTTCAGGCTTGGCAAGATCGACTTTCTCACGAACATCGGACAGTGCCTGATCTGCATTAAAACCGGCATCGAATTCGAGGGTAACGTTAGCGCCACTCTCATAAGCTTTTGAGCGCATCTCTTTAACGCCTTCAATGCCACGAAGCTCTTGTTCCATTGGGCGTACTAAAAGTCGTTCAGCATCTTCTGGCGAAATACCTTCGTGATGCATTGATACGTAGACAATAGGAATGTTTACGTCTGGATCCGCCTCTTTTGGGATATCAACGAACGCAACAAAACCAGCGACAAGGATAAGAACTAGGCTGCCCAGAACTGTTCGACTATGGCTTATGGCGGCGTCGATTATGGCATTCACGATGCAGCTCCGCTGGTACTGGCAGGCGCATCAATGCCTGTCGTCGGATTTACTTTCTGGCCATCGATCACAAACTCATGCCCAACGATGATTACCGTAACATCATCAGGAAGGCCCGTGATCCATGTGCCTTCTGGTGTATCTTCGAGCAATCCAACCGACATGAATTTCACGATGTCAGTTGCGTTCAAGGTCTGCACACCCAACTTGCCCTCATCATTCAGTGTCAGTGCAGAAGATGGAATCATATGCGCTTTGCGCGACCCACCGCTCATCTCTGCTTCGGCCGTTAAGCCTGCCGGGATTTCCATATTTGGGTTATCAATCCAGATATCAATCCGGAACGTGCGAGTTACATCATTTGCCTGACGCGAGACATACTTAACAGTGCCGCCAACTTGCCTGCCGTTCGGCAGCTTAATCATTACAAGGTCATCCGTATGAACATCGCCAATATCATGTTCGGTAACATGGGCAATGACGCGCATCGGATCTAAATCAACAACTAGCGCAACGACCTCGCCTGCTTCAACATAATCACCAGGTCCTGGTAAAAGTTTCTCGATATATCCATCGATGGGCGCACGAATTTTGGTCCGCGCCAAATCCAACTTAACAATCGCGAGGTTCGCTTCAGCAGATGCAAGTTCAGCATTACTTTGCGCTAGCTTAATTTGCGATTCAAATTGTTTACGCTGAAGGTCTTTTGACGCCTGATAGGTAATCTTTGCAGCGCCCTCCCGTGCTTGAGCCTCTTTTAGCTTAGCGACCCGGTCATCCAATGCGAGTTCAAGAAGCACACTTCCCTTTGTCGTTGCCTGTCCCTTTAATCCCGGACGGGCAATAACCTGACCAGACGTTTCAGCTTTGATTTCTGCATCATTGATCGCATTTGTCCGACCCATCACAACGATCCGTCTAGGGCGGTCAACAGCATTAAGTTTTACAACACGGACTTTCACAAGCTCAGTTGGTGCATCCGATTGGGCATTTGAAGTTGCGTCTGTTTGAGTGTCAGAGCCACCAATAAGACCTGACCCGATCCAAGCCACAGCACCAATTGTCAAAATAGCCGCATAAATGATTGAGCGCTTTGAACTTGGAGGCTTCGTTGTCGAGCCCGCGTGGTCCGTATTTTGTTGGTCACTCATGGTATTTCCTGACGTCGTTCAATCCGTGCGTTTTCAACGTATAAAACCTATCTTTTGATCGCATTCTTTCTACGTATAACCACTGCAAATTGGGTAATGTTGCGTTGCAACAAGTACGATGTTAACGAGGGAGATTTTTTATAAATCGCGTTCCCAAGGGGGGAACGGCGTATAGGCATCGACTAAGGTATCTACGAATGCGCGCACCTTCGCAGATAAATTCCGATTGTGTGGCCACACCACAAAAATACCCGCATCACCGCACATTTCAAATTCGGCTAAAACCTGAACCAAGCGACCAGACTTTAAGTCTTCGCCAACAACAAAGGTCCCTGCGCGGAATAGCCCAAGACCAGCAAGGGCGGCTTCATGCAAAGCAATCGCATTATCAGCTTCAAAGCGCCCAGAAACTTCAACTGTCTTAGGTCCATCTTCATGCATAAATTCCCAGCGATTGAGCGACGTCGGAATACTCAACTTCAAGCACTCATGGTCTTTAAGATCAATCGGGCATTTAGGCGTACCTTGGCTTTTAAGGTATTCAGGTGATGCAACGAGCACACGCTTTGGTACACCAAGTCTGCGTGCCACCAAAGTCGAGTCAGCCATTTCGCCAATCCGAATGCTGACATCAAAGCCCTCTTCAACCAGGTTAACGATACTATCCGTCATCGTCAGTTGTACTTGTAGGCTTGGATATTTTTCGAGCAATTTTGGAATAAGAGGCACGATCTGATATTGGCCAAAAGCTGTTGATGCGTTGACGCGGAGCACGCCTCGCGGTTCAGCAGTGGAAAGTGAAACTGTTTCTTCCGCTTCTTCAACTTCTGAAAGAATGGGCGTCACACGTTGATAGAAGACGCGACCTTCCTCAGTTAAGCTGATTTTACGGGTTGTCCGGCTGAGTAAACGCACGCCCAAGCGATCTTCCAAGCGGCCAATCATCTTACTTACAGCCGATGGCGTCATCCTGAGCTCTCGCGCAGCACCCGAAAAGCTGCTGCTCTCGACAACTCGTACAAAAGTTTCCATTTCTCCAAAACGATCCATAAAAACACATTAGTGAATTTAATTCCTAAAATATAGTCTTTTTTGGGTATTATGAATTTTATCGGCATCAAGTAGTATTCCTTCAACAGTACGGAGACAGATTTAGTTTTCTGTTCCGACATCAGATTAGGAGCTTGTTATGCCAAACACTCAGAATATCCGCAGTTACGAAGAAACTGGCGTTTATAGCGCTGATGCCATTGAACACGGTATCCGCAAAGGCCGTCGGTTACGCGCCGCCGCAATGCGTGACCTCTTCAGTCGCGTTCGGTCGAGCATCTCGCACCGCTAACGGCGTTCGCGAATAGACGTATTACTTATAACTACCCTGTGACTTCGGCCTCTCCTTCGGGAGGGGCCTTTTTTTGACAGGTATTCTAAGGGCAAGGATTTAGACCAGGCCCATCCACAGATGCCAGTTCGATTTCAGCACCATTAAGCGATAGCGCCGTCGGCGTGCTGGTCGCGGAATCGATAACGGTTAACGACCCACCTGCAATTGACACTGTTGCACATCCTATCTGAATAAAGTTAGGGGCTGTACCAGATAACGCATAAAAGGTGTTATCATGGATACTATGAGAAAGAGTCGTTTAAGCCAACATGAACAGGATCGTTTGCAAGAACATTTTG
>Ga0209425_10004773_pt1 | contig 13631 bp, 12 predicted proteins | sample COG_05_FD_184749 | JGI IMG/M metagenome (GOLD analysis project Ga0209425, IMG submission 184749) | Pelagic Microbial community sample from North Sea - COGITO 998_met_05 (SPAdes) (version 2) | ecosystem: Environmental > Aquatic > Marine > Neritic zone/Coastal water | place: Helgoland, sampling... | reverse complement strand
CTCTGTCTGTTCAAACCTCGCAACAGACAGACAAAACCTCGCTAACCTTAAGCATAGTCAAAGATGCTGCACCGGATGTTGCTACTTGTGGGCTATCTTCGCGGACGGTCACTACGACGATACTGGAGTCATCTCGTCCAGGGAAACCGTTGGGCACGACGGGTACGACCGATACGGACCAGAGTCAGATTTGTTTGACTTCTACATCACGTACCGCGAGAACGGAGTTGTGAAGACGGACCAGTGGCACAGAGAGGACTGGTTCAGGGGGGTTCCGGAGGAGTACCAGTTGTGGAAAAAGGATGTCACTATCCGCCCACAGACCCTGAACTACTTTTGGGGGAAGAAGAAGAAGCCGATTCGTCGCAAGAACAGCGCCAAGACGTGGTAAGTTATGGTAAGTATAAAGTCCTTTAATCAGGCAACAAAAAAAAAAGACCTGTTAAAGTCTCCCACGGGAGACTTTAACAGGTCTTTTTTGCGTCAGTATATAAAATTGATTATAATAAAGAAGTACACATAAAAAGATCAGACAATCATGAGTTCCTACACCAACTTTGAGAATATGTTCTCCACCCCGGTAAACGCGACTGGTCCCAGTTCCGATATTGTGGACTCCTGGGTCGCACCCACCCCGATCCCTCTTTCGTTCGAGTCGCCCGATGTACTCGAAACCGTAATGGACCTACGGGAGAAACTCGCGAACAAGGACTTCAAGATTCAGGAGCTGGAAAGGCATCTGCGCTTCTACAAAGAGGAAAATGCTTCGATGAAGCGTCCGTTCTACAAATCACCCCCACCCTCAAAGATGCACAGACTTCCTCTGGGGTCCGTCGTCTTGAGCCAGCAGCTCGACCTGCTGGCCGCTGAAATGGACCAGGAACTTGAGGAGGAGAACTCGAGACTGGAGGATGCTCGTTCTGAGTCGATCGCCTTTGAACTTTCAAAGTGGGACTAAGCCCTAGTCCTACGAAAAGAATATGATCAAAAAATCCCTACCACGTCGGTACTCCCTTAATGGGAGTACCGACGTGGTAGGGATTTTTTGCGTTTATTCCTAACTTTAAGAAATAAATTTATTTCTAATTTATTTCTAATTTAATCTATGTAACAATCCGATTGGTATTCTCGCTTGTACCCTGATGGACATCCGAGAAAGTTTACCAGGTGGGCTAAAGAACACATTGGTAAACACAAAGGTCATCGGGTTATATCACACGAAAAACTAGAAGGGGATGTTTTTTCCATTGTAGGTCACAGTGGAAAGAGAAACTTTTGGAATAATAGAATCGGAAAGATTATTATGGGTATTCATTGGGATGCCACGTCACTTGCTATCAGAGAGGCTATACCCCCATGTTATTCCAAGTTTTTAGGTATGCAGGTTTCAGATTTACTTTGTATTTCGTAAATGGCTTTCAAGATTGTCTACATAATTATATATAATATACCAACTTGGTATGTTTTTATATGATAGTGCACCAAGTGTTTTTTTCTCTGGTGATTGTAATCTACCAGAGAAAATTTTTGTTTTCTTACTCCAATATTTCAATCTCTCACAAATTACCGCGAACAAGCAAATAGAGAAAGATTTAGTCTTCCGGAGGACGAGGAGATTAAATTATTTACAGATGTAATAAAGAAGTCTGTATAATTTTTTAAGAAATAAATTTAATACAATAATTTATTTTTCTTCAACTCCTCGTCCTCCGGATCTCCGACTTTCGTACTTTTCCGGATTTCTCCGGAAATGAAAATATACATGTCCAATTCTACACAAATATTGTAGCGCATTGAAAAAAATATTAAATCAGGGCAAACAAGGTATCACTATTTCGCAAAATTCGCTATAATCCGCTCGAATTCGTTATTTTAATTCGCATATCGTTGCGAATTAGAGACTTAAAGGTTAATATCAACATAGTAAAAAAAATGAAATGCGAATTTTGTAGTAATGAATTTTCGAATAAACAAAACCTAAATGCTCATCAGAAAAAGGCTAAGTATTGTTTGAAAATTCAAGGCGTAAAAGGCCAAGAGTTTTCATGTGGTTATTGTACTAAAATTTTCCATTCTAAATATGACCACAAAAGGCATACAACTACTTGTAAGCAGACATCAAGTGTCAATCACCTAAAAGAGGTTATATTAGAGCAAAACAGTCGAATAGATAAATTGGAGGAGAGATGTAAAATGTTACAGGCTGATAAGAAGGATCTTCAGGAGCGATATGATAAGTTGTCTATAACGGCAGTTAAGAGGCCTACAACGAGTACTAAGAATGTTCAGATAAACAATTATATCAAGAATATGGCCCCGTTGTTGGAGAGTGATTTGACTAGTAATGTTGAGAATCTAACCCTAGATTATCACGTGAAGGGTATAGAGGGGTATGCTGAGTATGCTTTGGAGTTTCCTTTTAAGGATAAGATTGTGTGTGTTGATACGACAAGGAATAAGATAAAGTATAAGAATGAGGATGGTGATTTGATAGAGGATATAGGTTTCAAGAAGATGATGGTGAAGTTGTGTCGTGCGTTGAAGGATCGTAGTTTTAGTCTGAGTCAGGAGCATTACGAGAAGTTGGCTGATAATTTTAGTGATAGTGAGATGGATGAGGTTAATTTTATGGAGACGGCGATGGCCATAACTAAGTGTGCGAATGGGAAGGAGAATGAGTTCTGTGATAAGATAGTGAATATGATAAGTAAGGGTTCAAAAATGTGATTTGATATCTAATAATTTTTATTAGATATACGCCTATGTAATTTATTCAGAGGTTGTAAAAGAAACCACAACGGAAAAAACTAACAATTTCAGCCTCTTGTTTCTTCACCTTGTTGACATTATCCTTAGATTTGACTCGCTTGTCTGAGATGGTCGTAAAGAAAACAGGTTTTACGAACAGTGTACCAACGTGTTTGGGGTTGTATTCGGCGCGGGTGTAATTTCTGGAAAACAGATTTGTGTTAATATACGATTTGTTTTTAGAGACAGAAAACATGTTTGTTTCTTGAAAACACAATTCCGTGTTAAATTTCAATTATAATAATTCCGTTTTTACTTTTTTTAACTAAAATAGGTGTATTATAAATGTCAAGATATAATGTAAATATTGCACTCCCGAGGGAGTTAACAAGCACTAAATCGTTTGATGTACATCAAGAAACATTACTACAAACGGGGGCGCTTGACCTAGTTCTGATAGAAAACGCTACATACATGTTCAACACTTGGATAAATAATAGTAAGAACATAGAGAACATATTGGATTGTATTAGTCGCGATAATCCTCATGTTCACCCATTCCCTAATCAGACCTTTTCAGATAGTAATACTGACAACGAGATAGTCAAATATTTAGAGGACCAGAAACCGTGGGAACGGTATACATCTCCCGACATGAACAAGATTATAGCAATTTATTCTCTCAACCTTGACGACGATGACAACCCGGATGGTGATCCGGAGGGTCACTACAATGCTTTTATTTACAATAAATTAACTGGCGAACTGTTGATTTTTGATCCGATGGGGGATACTGAATATTACACAACCTTCCGTCGTATAGGTCAGGGTATTTTTAATCCGAGAAAGATAACCAGGGCGGACTTTTGTCCGCAACCCACAGGAGGGTTCCACGAGAATTTCCCTTCTGAAGTTAAAATTCGGTTGTCCAAGGAGGATAGAGAATTGGTAACAACCCAGCATGTAAATGCACAGGATCACTTTTGTATGGTGTGGTCTATATGGTTTATCGAAATATATTTAACTACTACTAAAACGGAAATGAATAATATCATTGATCAGGTCGTTAACAACGGGTTGTATGCTTTAATGACTATCAAGACATATGCCTACCTTACAATGTCAATGTGTAAATCTATGAAAATGAACTTCACCGGTGCTGATTTGGATAAGAATAGATTTTGGAAGTCACATTTTCTGTCCGTTTGGCACACTAAAATTCTTAATCCAAGTACAAAGGATGAGCAACTTGATTTTATCCGTTACAGTATTGATTTTGGAAGTGTGAAGTCTAGGGTGTTACCAGTTACTAAATTGTCCCGGGAGAGTAGTTACTACAGGATGTTTGCCCCGTATGAAAGGTTGGCGCAGAAATATAGCAGTAGTGAAATTTTGTCTTTTTTCAAGGATGACCCCAGGATTGAAAAATGGGGGGATAATGAACTGTCCGACTATATTAATGTAAATCCTTTATTGCTATTAAAGTCTGTGCTTACTGGTACTTTACCTATTCGTTTACCGTCACGTGAGCAGAATTTGGGTTACCAGATATACGATACGTATAAGAAGTTGCGTAAATCTAACAAACAGTTTTTTGGTATCGAGACTCAGGAATTAGTAGATTTTTACAAATATTATACGGGGAGGGAAATTATAGTTCGTTCTCTTCTTGTTGAGGAAATATGGAAAGAGTTGAGTTATATTAAGGATGATCCTGACAATTCTTGTATTATCGATACTCGCATATCATTGGATATATTTTCCAGAGCATGTTATCTTGACACCCGAGACAAAATCCGTGCAGCAAATCCCTCAAAGTTTAAGGATTTTGAATTTTACCAGAACAATGTTGTGAGACATATGGCAACACATTCTGGTCTACTCGCTATGCACGGTACAGGCACTGGTAAGACTATATCTGCTTATGTGTCCATAGCCTGTCTTGCTAAACAGTTTCCCATTGGTGCTATATATTTTATAACACCGAGTTCTGTTGTAAAGAAGACCAAAATACAGGCACGGATGTATTTGGATGCTCACATATTCGCTAACCGTCTGAACATAATGTCTCACCAGGGTTTCTGTAATGCAAGTGGTAGGATAGACTGTTCTGGTTCTATATTGGTGATAGACGAGGCTCATAATTTCCGTACAGTCTTGAAGAAGTCTGGTAAGACGCGTTCCCAAAATATATTGGATTGTACTAAGAATGCGTGTCGGGTGTTATTGTTGTCTGCTACCCCGTTGGTGAATGTTTCTTATGATATTGAGAATTTAATGGCAATGATAGATCGTCGCGATCCTATAACCGAACCCGAATTCAGAAAATTATCTACACAGCAATTGACTGACCGTGTAAAGTGTCGTATATCCATGTATTTTGTGTCTAAGGATAATAAAGAGTACCCAGATTGGGTCGAGGAGACTATCGAGATTAATTTATCAAACGAGTTGTATGCTAAATATTTAAAGATGGAAAACAAGGAGAGTAGCAGGTTGACTCTGAGTCCTAACAAGAAATGGACTGATCCTACTGCGTTGTACAATGGTTTTACAAATCTGGTAAGTGTTGTGGATCGTCAGAAGGAGCAGATGGCTCTCAAGTTAATTAAGAAGTATCCCGGTCGTACGGTTCTGTTCACTCAATTCGTTAGAGATAATATTAATCCCCTAGTTAATTATCTGGAGAATGCTAATCTCCGAGTTAATGTTATAGACGGATCTGTGGATTCCGATGATAGGGACATTATAGCGAAATCTATGAATGCTGGACTTGTTGACGTTCTTATAATAACCAAGGCTGGAGCAGAGGGTATCGATCTTGTTAAAGTTAGCAATATAATTATTATGGATCCCGTGTGGAACAAGGCGACCGAGGATCAGATAATTGGTCGTGGTGTACGAAAGGGTAGTCATGCTGGGATTAAGGACGCCCTTGTTCGTGTTTTTAGGTTATTGGCTGTCAAACCAAAGAGTGTGAAAGGTTCTCCTTTGGTAGACGAGAAAATATATAGTATTATTCAAGCCAAGGAGGAAAAGATGTTGCCCCTCCGACAGATTATAGATGCTAATAGTATAGAGAAGTTAAAGTGTTAAATATTTCAAAGGGTGTTTTTATGTTTCTTTTATGTTTCTTTTATGATTCTTTTAACTAAATGGGAGAACCGATAACGAAAACTAAAATATTAACTATTCTTTTAATAATAGGTGGTTTTGGTCTAATAGTATATGCAATTGCTAAAACAATGGCAAGTACATGTGGAAATGATATGGTATACAATAAAGACATGAATAAATGTATTCCGAAATGCAAAGATAACGAGAAATATTATCCTAACATCAACAAATGCCTAAGATGCCCCCCCTGGTACGGTCGCTGACGAAACATGTGCCAACGGTTGTAAGAAAAACTGTGAGTCATTTGAAGAGTCGTGTGGATGTGATTGTTATAATCAAGCAACACAGAAATGTATGCCTGACACCACTGTATGCGCTAAGGAAAAGTTGTGTGGAATTAACAAGGACAAGTGTTGTAACAAGTCTGAACAGTGTGATCCATACTCTAATGAATGTGTTGGTTGTAAAGACACAATATGCAAAGACGGGTCATGTTGCAAGGATGCGACACACTGTTCCAACCAAGGATGTTGTGATCCAACGTTGAAATGTCCGGATGGGACTTGTTGCAAGGAGAAGTGTTGTGGGAAGGATGGACGGTGTTGTGCGAACGAGGGGTTAACATGTGTGAATGGTGATTGTTTGAAAAAATGTGGAAATAAATTTTGTAATCCAGACGACGGGGAAACATGTGTAACCAATGTGTTGGTTAACGGGGAACATATCGATTTGTGTGTTAGTAACAAATGCGCCTGGGATAAAGACATGAATGTGTCTCCCATGGATTACGAAGATTCTCTTAATAACGATCATGTTGTATGTACTGCCTCTAATGGAACAACAGTGTCATGTAGTGATCCAACGGTTAAAGGACCTTATAAACGTACCCATTCTATCAATGACCTTCATGGTAAGTGTAGTAGCGATGACTGTTTTTATAAACAGACTCAGAAGGGTATAACGAATGTTGTCTTTAACCAGGCATCAGGAGTGTGTATTGGTGAGGATGATTGTTCTAAAATTTTGGACAAGTGTTTAACATGCCCATACCCAGATGGACAACATTCAGCGTGTTGTATAGATCCAATTAGTAAAAAGTTCACGGGTCAAGTATGTGACCCTCGAGATGTCTGTTCGGGCGGGGTGTGTCATCGCCCTATAACGACGGGGTTATGTCTTCAACAGAAGAGTGGCGATCCATATGTTTTGTGGAAAACAACTCAAAATATAAATACAAGTTGGCTAACATCGACACCTGTAACACCTCATAACAGTCCTACTACGTACAAACCTGATTATAATGAACACACTGGTGTTATATCTTATATAACGAATGGTTCCAGAACTCCGTGTGTAATATCGCCAAAACCTAGCCCGCACGTCGAAGTACCAGGATTTCACGTGCTTGATGGTGCAAATACAAGAGAAGTATTTGCATGGAAAGGTGATGATGGGAGTATTGTTATGAAGGGAAATACCGCTATATGGACTAGACTATTTCAACAAAATAGCATGTACACCGAGTCAAAGAAAATGACTGTAGTGTATTCTACCAACAATACATCGGGTAATAAAATAGTTTGGAAATTAGTTAGTATAGATGTCAATGGTTCACAAGATGCGAAAATGATGACGGAGTATGCTGGACCTGCTATAAATCCAGCAAACTCCGATGTTGTGTGGACCAGAATAAATTAATGAGAATTTAACTTTAATTTATCAATAAATTAAAGTGTTAAACTGGTAGTTCCACATATCCATCGGGGACCTCTTCCTCGTTCACACAATTAGATATAATACAAACGAATATTGATGAGATAGTCTGAACAACCCATGATGCGATTACAACAACGATTAGAACGTGTACAGTATCCATTTTAGTTAAATGAAATTTATGTTTAAATGTCCAAAAAACTCTATTTATTGTGTTCTAAAAAATATATGAAGAACCTTAAATAATGTTAAATTATTTTACATAATTATAAAATATGTCCAAACGTTTGAATGAATTAAATGACCAAGACATTAATGATATGAACGATCGTATGCTAGATTCTGACACAAACGGAATCCGACAATTTGGGGAATCTGTTGATATTCTTTCTGACATGCCCCCTGTCATATTAGAACAGACTTTAAGATTGTTAACAGTTGATGACTTATGTGAAAGACGTCAAGGTGAGGGTGAAAGGGTTGGAAACGCTATAAACAAAATTTTAAAGGATAAACTAACAAGATTTTTTTCAGATACTTTATATGAAAACCAGGCTATTAATTATTTAACAAATGTTGATGGGTTTTTGGAGAGTTTTAACAAAAGAGAACTTATAAATATTATAAACGGTTTTAGTGAAGGGGGTGCAGGTTTTGAATCATATATGTTTGACGACATTGGTGAGGGGAAAGTACATGAATTGATGAAAGGTGACATTAGTTCAGGTCTTTTGTGTGAAATTCTTGGCAACGTAATTGAAGATCATGGTGAAGATGATGAACTGTTATAAATGTTTAAAATAACTCTATTTTGTAAGGATGAATAAATACAAAATAAGTGGAATTATTTTATTTATGATGTTATTGGTTTGGTGTGTTCGTAGAAAGATACGCACCTATTACATTGGATTATCTCCCATTCACGGGAAAGGTTTATTTGCATTGACAGAATTTAACTCTGGTGATGTTATTATTGGGGATATATTCCCACACAGACCGAGTGGCATATTTTTTTACAACATACCCCCCAAGTTGTTTGATAAATCGATAAGTTTAGATGGTAAATATATAAATCATTGTTCTAGCAATGATAATTCCACTATAGTCACGACAGATTATAAAAGGTATTCTTTGGTAGCAACGAGGTATATTCCAGTTAACGGAGAAATTACCTCAAATTACAATGAAGTTAATTTGAAATTCCCATTCATAAAGAAGGCAAAAGAGTCGTTTGCCAAATGTTAAAATTGTTTTTTTCAATTTGAACGTATGAATACAATATCTTAAAGAAACCAGCGGTTATAATAAATGAACATAATACCCAAATTACAATTCATTGAAGAACCTTTTGAGAGTAAATTACGGGTCGGTACAGACTGTTCTGGTATTGAAGCCCCAATACAGGCACTAAGACAACTTAACATTCCTTTTACTCACGTATTCCCTAAACAACTCCCATACGATATGTTTGAATATATAACAGGCTTTGCCGAGTTGTCAACAACGGCTACATTGGCAAGGACGAATAAGATGTTCAAGAAGTTGACTACAAAGAAACTGGAAACTGATAAGAAAAACTTTTTTGTAGACAAAATTTACAACGAATTTCATAACAGCCGTTCATTCTCCGTTCAGCCTCAAAAACACGTTTACAATTTACGAAGTGTGTTTGCACACAGGAGTTATGTCATGTCTATCGATTTGTCCTATCTTTCAGAACACAACTTGTATATTGTTAAAACATTCATACAAGAATTAAGTAGCACAGATCGGTCGTTTATTCTTATGACAGAAAATCAGTCGGTGTGTGCTTCAACTGTTATGTTCCTTTACCATTAACATAACGATATATTTATAGTTATGTTTTGATATGGTAAAGCAACAATAGGAAGTGCTACTCCTGGATTTCTGTTAAACCAATTTAGAGGTGTTAATGTAATTTTGGCAGAGGGATATCTTGTCATATTTACTGAACCGGATGGTTCCAAATTTACGGGATCTAGGCTGTAAGAATAATAGTTGATACCTGTATCAATATTTTCTGTATAAATAGAGTCTATTACCTGTCTGCAAAAGGGACACTTAACAATTATATGCTTGTATGGTACAGTTCTAATTTTAGTTTCACACTCGGTACACCATTTCTTCCCAATACAACAGGAAAGGTCGGTAAGTACTTTATTTTCATCTTCAAAGCATATGTCGCACATTTATTACATAGGTTTAACAATTTTAAATATCATAACCAACACTTTAAAGAAAACAGTGGTTATAATAAATGAACCAAATTAAAAAGACATTTTCGTATTTTAATTTGGTTCCTAATAAATGAGTTATATTAGAACCAAATTATCATTAACTGATAAGGAGATATTGGGCGAAATCTATGACGAATTAGAGGATATTACAATACCCACAACTTATCGGTCTGGTGAAAAAGGAGGTAACTTTCATGCCAAAAAAACAGGAGTAAAATCCCAACGTAATGCGAGACAGACTGTGTTTGGTACAACTACTTTCAGAGGTAAAAAAAATAAAAGCAAAAGTTCAAAAGATTATCCGTATATGATGGGTTTATTCAGAGAATTTATAGATTCTCATTATCAAGGTTTCAAGTTTAAAAGCGTTTATGTGAATAAAAACACAATTTGTAAAAAACATCTTGACGCTGCTAACGCCGGTGAAAGTCTCCTTGTTGGGTTTGGTAAATACACAGGGGGTCAGACAGTTATGTATTTACCAAATGGGAAGGAGAAAAAATTCCACATAAAATCTTCTAGCTTGATTTTCAATGGATCTGAAATCCCACACAAATCAGAACCTTTCAAAGGTACAAGATATAGTTTGGTGTTTTTTAATTGATCAAAATACAAGACAAATTTTGTCTTGTATTTATACTTATATTCATATTCAGATAGTTAACTTACTTCTTCAACCGAAGTTTGTTGTTTTGCCTTTCGAGGAAATCCTCCTCAACAAGTCGTGTCATCATTTTGTGATGGACAGTCGTCTTGTTTTTGTACCCACACAACCCAGTGATCTCGAACCATTGAGCAGCAGACTTCCACCTGTTCTTCGTACCAGTTGTGGAATCATAATTGAGGATGGAACGCTTGAGGAGAGCGATAAAAGTTTCGTTGTCTCGCTTCTCCAAGTACCCGCCCGTCCCAACCTTCTCGTCTTCCTCTTCCTCAACCTCCTCAGGACCGTATATCATCTCCTTGATAGATCCAACCTTGTCGTGCTCGTCGGTGTACACCTTCATCGCCCACCCACCGTCGTCCTTCACCTTGGCGGTCTTGTACCACGAGTTGAGTTTGCTGTGGTACATCTTGACCGACGGAACCTTCTTCTTGTTCCACACCGCCTCCTTCATCGACCGTGCCGTTCTCCAACTCTGGTTGTGAATCAGGCGTTCAATCTGCTCGTCCTGAAGCAAATCCCCCTTCTGAAGATTCAGGATAGTCTTTTCGGGGGAGTACATCAACAGTGGGACAGTGTCTGGGCGGTTGTGGTTGAGCCGACAACCCTGAATGAGAGTGGGGATGGATGCGTTCTTGGAAGGCACATAGTACATATGGGTCAAGTGCCACTCCCCGTTGACACTCACATAACTCCGCGAACGCCCAGCCACATCCCCAGCCTTGATCACAATGTGCCCAAACTTCCTAGCACCCCCGTTGTCGTAGAAGTACTGGAGCACCTTCTGAATCCCAATCTGCTTGCTCTTGAACTCAAACACCCCATCCCCTTTAGAGTCCGTAGCACTCTCCCCGCCGATTTCCACACTACAGTTCCGAAGGACGTCACTGTAAATCTTAAACCCCCGCCCGTCCTCCCTGATCACCGTCCACACCGTCTTGGTGTCGTCGTCCGTGCTGAACGAGTGGAAGAAGGCATCGTGGTGCGCCTGTTCCCGACGAGTTTTGTGGAGAATAATCACAGGGTGGTCAACCCTAGTTCCGTACCGCCCACGTCTGAACACTGGTTCTTGTCCAATGAAGTTGTACACGGGGAAAAGGTTGGCGTCGCAGAAGATGCCTTCGTCTCCTGTCTTGGTCCACTTGGACACTTCGTGCTCAAGTGCTTCGAACTGAACACCGGTGCGAATACCCTTGTAGTAGTGTGTCGGTTGTACAACAATGATTCCTCTGTTGGTGAGACGGGTGTTCCCCAACAGAACATCAAACATTGTTGCCGTGATCTCAATACACTGGGTAGCCCTCTCAGTCAGCAGAGAATACTCTAGCGATGTGTGGTACTGAGGGTGCTCGGGGTTCAGGATCTCAGAGTACCCGATGGCATCCGCTTCGTCTGTCAGGAGGACGAGTGGGGCGTCCTCGTACATATGATCCTTGATGAGACGGTTCATATACTGTAACTGGTGACCGTTGCTCATAACAGCCACCAGTTTCTTCATCGGACCGACCATCGCATCCACAACTCTCTCGTGACCCTTCATAATACTCTTCTCTTCCTCCCCACGACTACTGCTGATCGCCTGTGCCTCCACCATCTCAATGGTTGGTGTTATTTTGAACCCATATTTCTTCATCTCTTCAACGTGCTGTGCGGCAAACCGTTTCACCTTGGAAGACATCTGAATCAAGTCACCTTCAGAGTTGCGAATGGCGAACACAACCGCCTTGCCCCGGAGGATGTCCATCAAAGCACACGCGAATGTGAACGCTGACTTCCCCGACTGTGGCTTTCCGCACAGCAACGCGGACTCTAGATCCTTGACTTTGTGAAAGCCGGGGAACTTGTCACACAACCATGTGTAGGTCAACTTGGTGTAGTTGTTCATATTAAACCTATGTTGGGGGTTCTTCAAGAGTTGGCTAATAAACTCCTGAAACATCAGGTAGACGACGCCCTTGCGTGCCTTCTGGGTTTTCGCCTTGTTGAAAGCATTCGCATACTTCTTCATCTTGGTGGTTGGATGGTGATCAATAAAGAACTCAACCGCCTCGTTCAACCTCTCTGGTACTTTCAACAGAGCCTGTCTCTTCTGTACGGAACAGGTGGCGTTCATAAGGAAGTTTTTGATATTCATGGTGCTTGGGTTAGAATCCATGGTGTCTGCTCTTTTTTTACATAATTTTTGTAAAATTCAAATTAAGAATATCGTTGGCTAAAGTTTCTCTCATGTTCGGGTGGTGTATATATAGTGTATAATTTCAAAGGTTCATCACCAGTACTTGTTATATTATGTCTAGCCCCAGGCGGTATAATGATAGCATCACCATCTTGTAGATTAAAGCGTTTCCCTTTAATTACAGCAAACGGCTTTACCGGCCTCAACCCTAATAAACTGACTTGTCTTTGTGTGCGTTTCAAACCCGATTTCATCACCCGGTTCCAACGACATTAACACCATTTGCATATTTTTGGTGGTGTGTAATACTTTTCTAAAGTTATTGTTCCGAAGAGTTAATTGTTCTATATTACCTCTAAAAGTCATTTTATTATAAGATATAATAAAAAAAAAGAACGCAAAAAAGCCCCACTTCCACCTCCCCGAAGGGAGTACCAGAGATGAGGCAATTTTTGCGCGCGAAGAGTGGGAAGAGTGGGAAGAGTGGGAAGAGTGGGAATTTAATCAGTGGTTGGGGAGTTGGGAGAGATGAAGTTCTTACTTGTGGTGTCCTGTTCGCGCCACTGAGCGTACTGTTCGCGGGTGAAAGTGGTTGAGACCGTCAACGTCTGAAAGCGGTACGAGCGTCTTTCTTTCAACGACATCTTCTTGTCAATTTGACAACAGAGTACACGAGGGATATTCATGGTCTGAGAGTTAGAAGCCATGGTGTCTGATCTTTACATATCAAGTTCTTTTCAAAATTCAATTTTACTTACCTACGTAAAAAAGCCCTCGTTCCATTGGAACGAGGGCTTTTGTATATTTTTGTAATCTGATATTCTGGTGAAGATCAGATTGATCATATTCTTTTAGGTTGGGTCACCGCTGTTTAGCAACTGAGAGTCTTGGCCTTGGCAGCCTGAAACTCGCTCGGTGTCAGCATACCCGTCTTGAACATGTCGCATAGAACACT
>Ga0209425_10004762_pt1 | contig 13653 bp, 15 predicted proteins | sample COG_05_FD_184749 | JGI IMG/M metagenome (GOLD analysis project Ga0209425, IMG submission 184749) | Pelagic Microbial community sample from North Sea - COGITO 998_met_05 (SPAdes) (version 2) | ecosystem: Environmental > Aquatic > Marine > Neritic zone/Coastal water | place: Helgoland, sampling... | reverse complement strand
TTATTTTTATTTACTATATGTTTGCCAGTGTGACCAACATATATTCTAATTGAACCACCTTGAGCTTTAACTATTTTAAAATCAAATATTTCTAAATTAAATTTTCTTATAAATTTAATTAATGGGTATATAGAATGATAATCAGCATGTTCATGATAAATAGTATCAAATGTTTTTTTTTTTATTACACTTCCAAGATAGGATACTTCAAAAATAAACATTCCCTTTTTGTCTAATAAGTTTGGTATCCCTTTAAAAAAATCGTTTAAATCATCAACATGAGCACAAACGTGATTTGCAGTAATAATATCAAATTGGCCATATTTTTTTTTTATTTTAATACTATTATCTAAAGTAAAATACATTACTTCCTGTTTTATTTTTAACTTTTTAGAATATTTTGATAAATTTTTAGCTGGATCTATACCTAACCTATCAAATTTTTTATTATTAAAAAAATTTAGAAAAGTACCATCGTTTGAGGCAATATCTAATATAGAAGCTTTCGACTTAGTTATTTTTTTTTTTACCTCGTTGGCATATTGTTCAAAATGATCTCTATTTTGCTTTGATGTGTTTGTTAAATAAAGATAATTATCAAACATTTTTTTAGCTTTAACAATATGAGATAATTGTAGATGAAAGCAATTATTACAGAAGTTTACTTTTAAGGGATAATATTTTTCTTTTTTTGACAGTTCTGATTTTTTTAAAAAGGAATTAGCCAGAGGTGTTGAATTTAAATTTATGACTGTAGTGAGTTTTTTACTATTACATAATCTACACTTCTTTTGACTTCTGCAATCTTTAGTCATATTTAAAATTACTTACTATACTTTAATATTGCTTTTCTGACATCTGGATAGTTTTCCATTTTAACTCTTATTAAATCATTCTCGTAATCGAATTGTGTTCTCTTTCTTGTACTAAATGCCAAAAAATGCGTTTTTTTTAAAAAGAATGCCATATGTTCTTGCATAGCAGGAGTGAAAAAAAGATCTCCTTTTTTCATTTTTTTAATTTTGACTTTTGAATTTTTTTTTCTATCTTTATATGAGTAAAGTAACTCTCCACTAATTATATACATAAAATGCTTATCTTTTTTATGGTAGTGATTTGCTCTTGTTGTACCTTTTTTTGAATGTACCTCAATACAAGAGGAAAATTCTCCTTCAAGAATTTTTTGCAAGGATCCTCTTTTATCTATAAAAATTTTACCCGTTTTATGTGTTAGTTTAAATTTTTTCATTCACAATTTTTATATAAGGTTAAATTATTCCTATACCATTCAATAATTTTTGGTAAATCTTTAAATAAATTATATTTTGGTTTCCACCCTAGATGTCTAATTTTTTTCGATGACACAGAATATCTTTTATCATTATAAGGTCTATCTTTAACGTAGCTGATAAATTTTTTTGGATCTTTTTTTAAATGTTTGCAAATTAAATTTGCTATTTGTGCATTTGAATAAAATTCATTACTACCAACATTATATACACCTTTATTTTTTTTCTTAATTAATAAGACAACAGCTTTAGCGAAATCTATTGCAGATAAATAAAATCTCTCATTTTTACCGTTGCCATGAATGGGAATTTTTTTATTTCTTAATAAGTTAATTATACATCTTGGAATTAATTTTTCGGGATATTGCTTTATACCGTACACATTGTTACCTCTAATTGTGATTATTTCTTTTTTATATGAGTATTTATAACTATTTATAAAAATCTCTGCTGCGGCTTTTGAAGCAGAGTATGGGTTTGTTGGTTGAATTTTTTGATTTTCATCACAACTGCCTTTTAATTTTTCACCATAAACCTCGTCAGAACTTATGTGGATTAATTTTTTTACTTTTAATTCGATACATTTTAATAAAAATGCATGAGCTCCCACTGTATTTGTAAGAGAAAATGAAAGTGGTGCTTCAAAAGAATTATCAACATGACTTTCTGCCGCAATATTTATTGCAAGGTCTATATTATTGAGTAATTTTGAATAAGTTTTAGGTTTTGTAATATCTACTTTGTAAAACTTAACTCTTTTTGAATGAAGTATGTTTTTTAAATATTTCTTATTTCCTGCATAAGTTAATTTATCAAGTATAATAATTTTGCTTGTAGGAAACTTATTATAAATTTCTTCACATACGTGTGAGCCAATAAATCCTGCTCCACCTGTTATTACAATACTTCTCATGCTCATAAATTATACTTATAGATTAAAAAATATCAAAAATATAAATGTATTAAGTGACATAATCTCATCTAAATGCAATTATATTCCCAGAATTAAATTTATTTTTTTTTTTATTTAAGTTTCTTGATACAAAAAAATCTACTTCCATTTTTTCAATAATTAGTGGATTTTTTGTGTTTATTATTTTTTTAAAAAAAATTGATAAAGACATTATTTGTATATTCCTAATTTTTGATAAATTTTTAATAGCAATCTTTTATTATTATTCTCATTTTGATATTTGACAATTTTTTTTGTTATAATTTTTTGATAATCTCTGAAATAATCGTCAATTGCATACCTTTTATTAAAAAAAGAGTAGTTTTTATGATCATAATTAATCAGCGTTGGTAAATAATAAATAGCTTTTGTTACTTTGCTAAATATGCCATATCTAAAATGTATAAAATTACTTTCCTCTGCCTGTAAGGATGATGGTCTTGTGCTGGCTCCTTTTCCTTCATTTAGATAATATCCAAGTAATTTTTTTATAATAACTCCTTTAGTTGTGTAAGCAAGCCGTATAGCAAAATCAAAATCTGCTCCTGACAAAAGTTGCTCATCAAAAAAACCCATTTTTTTTACTAACTTTTTTTTAAACATAAAAAAAGGTCCTAATTTCATAGAGCTTTTTAAACTTTTTAAGCAATTTTTATCATGCTTTATAATAACTCCATTGGTTGACCCAAAACTTTTTACTATTTTATAATCACCAAATGCAAATCCATAATTTTTATTATTTTTTAAGGCATTGTATTGTAATTCTAAAGAATCATTAGTTCTGATATCATCTACATTCCATATTGCTAAATACTTTCCTTTTGAAAATTTAATACAATCATTCATTGAAATTCCAATAGGTTTTACTTTTTTTTTAATTATATGCTTAATTCTATTTGGATATTTTCTTTGAAAATGTTTGACTAATTTAATTTCTTTTTTTGAGGGCTCATTGTGATCTAAAATAACTTCTATCTTATTAAATATAGTTTGATCTGGTAATTTTTTCAAAAAAAGATGGAGGTATTTTTCCATCTTATAGCAAGGTGTAATTAAACTTATTTCTGGCTTCATTTTTTTATTTCAAATAAAAACTTATTATTTCAGAAATTCCTTCTTTTAGAGAATATTTTGGTTTCCAGTATTTTAAAAAAAATTTATTTGCTTTGTTTTGTTGATTAAATTGTAAAGTATCTTTTTTCTTGGATTTTATAATCTTAACATTAATTCCTTGTTTTAAAAATTCTTTTTTTATTATATTTGCAATTTCTATTATACTTGTAAAATTTGTTGTGGTTAAATGGATTTCCTTCTCTTTCTTATAGTAATTATAATTATCCATTATTAATTCTAATCCAGCACAACAGTCTTCAGAATATAAGAAATCTCTTTTTTCTTTTCCATCAGTTAGCATATTTATCTTCTGATATTTTTTAGCTTTAATGATAAAATCTGTTATTACATGAGATTTTTCTCTCTCTTTTTCAATTCCATAAACATTCCAAAATTTTACTGTAATCCCCCCCAAACTCTTTGAAAAGCTCTCACCAATTTTTTTTAAAACTCCATAATTTGAATGAATCATGTTTGACATAGTGCTACTGGCAAATACAAATTTTTTGTTATATTTTTTTATTAAGCTAAAGACATTGTGCATAATCAAAATATTATTTTCAATAAAGTTGAATTTTTTTTGATTTTTATTTAAATATCTGGATCCACCAACATCAAATGCTAAAAAAAAAACAAAGTCTGAAGCTTTAACTAATTTATCTATTTTTTGATTTTTTTTTCTTAAATCTTCTAATGGACTATTAGCAATATCACACTCTAAAACTGTATATTTTTCTGATAGATAATTTTTTAACGCTCTACCTATCTGTCCTTCAGAGCCAAGAATTAATATTTTTTTCATTTTTTAAAATTACACATTATTTTTAATATAATTTTTTTTATACCAATTCATGGTTTTAATTAGACCCTTTTCTAAACTTGTCTTTGGTCTCCATCCAAGTTTTTCTATTTGTCTAACATCTAATAATTTTCTTGGTGTTCCATCTGGAAAATCTTTATTAAATTTTATTTTTCCATTAAATTTAAATAATTTCTTTAATTTATATGATAATTTTTTAATTGAAATATCCTCTCCAAATCCAACATTTATTGGCTTAATATCGTTGTATTTTTTATCTATTGTCAAAATTGCTTCTGCTAGATCATCTACAAATAAAAATTCCCTCTTAGGTTTTCCAGTTCCCCAAATTTCGACTTCATTTGCATTGCTTTCTTTTGCCTCAGCGAATTTTCTAATTAATGCTGGCATGACATGACTATCATACTTATCAAAATTGTCGTTTATACCATACAGATTGGTAGGCATTACTGAAATAAAATTACAACCATACTCTCTTCTATAAGCTTCGCACATCTTTATGCCTGCAATTTTTGCAATAGCATATGGCTCATTTGTTTTTTCTAAATAACCACTTAACAAGTAATCTTCTTTTATTGGTTGTTTTGAATTTCTTGGATAAATACAAGATGATCCTAAAAAAATTAGCTTTTTGATTTTACCTTTATAAGCAGCATGTATTAAATTAGTTTGGATCACTAGATTATTGTAAATAAATTGTGCTGGTTTGGTATTATTGGAATGTACACCTCCCACCATTGCTGCACAATTTACTATGACATCTGGTTTAAATTTTTTTAAATATCTTACTATTTGATTAAATTTTTTTAAATCAAGTTTTTTTCTGTTTGGATTAAGTATTTTATAAATTCTTTTTTTTTTTGCTATTCGTAATAGCGAAGAGCCTACCATCCCTGTTGAGCCAAGTATTAAAAGTTTTTTTTTCAATGTATAGCTCTATTATAAATATAAGTCATAACTCTAATAAACAAACTATAATACCTATCATCTATTAAAAAATTAAAAGTTTTTAATAATATGTGAATAAAGTAAAAGTATATTGTTATGATTAATAAAAAATAAATCCAAAAGACTGGCCAAATTCTTGTAATTAGTGAAAAGTAGACACAAGATAATGGTCTATTATTATTTACGGTGCACATCCATTCGGTGGCATGACCAATTTCTAAATTATGAAACTCTACTATGCCAAAATCATCCTGAATAAAATAACCAAAAAATATAATTGGCACATAACCTAATATAAAGAGATAAGCTGTAAATCTGATTAAATTTAGATTACTAATTTTTTTGATTAGTTGTTTCATTTATTAAAATATATTTTTGACAATCTATATATCGGTTTAGGAAGTAATAAAAAAGTAATTCTTAATAAAAAAGAAATTAAAGAAATTGGAAAAAAAAGATAATTTTTTTTAATAATTATCTTAAGTATTAAAAACTCTGAGATTATTGAAGATATACTCTTACGTCTTGAAAACGTTTGGTTATCAATATGGCAGCTAACTAAAGGTTCATTTAAATTAAGAATTTTATATTTAGAAAGTTTGGCAAGAAGCCAAAGTGCATAATCTTCTTTATATTTAATATCAGGATAACCACCTAATCTTAATATTTTACTTTTTTTGTACATTATTGACATATGATTTAAAGGATTAAAAAACAGATAATTAAGCATACTAGGTTCTACAATCATATTTCTTTTTAATTTATTATCTTTATTGATCTCAAATATTCCGGTTCCTAAAATATCAACTTTATTTTTTCTTAAAAATTTAATCTGCTTATAAAACCTTGAGGGATCATTTACATCATCAGAGTCTACTCTTGCTACAATTTCATACTTTGCAATATTTAATCCATAATTTAAGATTTTTGTAAGTCCTACTTTTTTTTTAAATACTAATTTAATTATTTTATTTTTTTTGCAAAAATTTTTTAAAAAAAAAATTTTTCTTTGTGAAATTTGTCCATCAATTAAGATTAAAAACTCATTTGGTAATAAAGTTGATGTCATAACCGAATCTAATGATTTTCTTAAAAGTTTAAATTTTACTTGATTGTGAACAGGCATTAACACAGTAAATTTCATTATATTATCTCTAAAATTTTTACAAAACTTTCTTGACAATTTTTTTTATTAAAGGTTTTTAAATAATTTAGTTTTGCAGTGCACTCTAGTCTTTCATTAAAAAAATTATTGTTATTAAGGCTTCTAATATTAAATACTATTTGACTCAAACTTTGGTTTATAATTCCCCCTTTTAGTTTGTTTATACTACCCACATCATAAGAGAGAAAAAATTTTCTCAATGAATTTCCCTCGATCAAACTGAGTGGTGAAACCTCGGTTATTGAAACGTTTATTAAAAACCATGAATTAATTATTTCGTCCACAATAGAAACTTCTCCCACGTTATATAACAAGACATTTCTTAGATTATTATCTTTAATTTTTTTTTTTAATAAATTTAAATATTTATGATCATACTTGTTAAAAATTATTTTAATTTCTATATCTAAATCTTTTATTCTTTTTGCTATTTCTATAAGTTCAATTTGATTTTTGATATGGTTTACATAACCTAAACATAAAATTGTTTTCTTATTTTTTTTTTGTTTGGCTTTCTTAAAATCATAATTTTCAAATCTTGAAAAATTATTGTATGAGATTATTTTTTTTCTATATTTTTTAGCAACATTAGTATCGTAGTGTCTACAATCTAAACTATTAAGATCTAACGACATTATAATATCGCTATTTCTTAAAATTTTTTTTAAAATTGGAATATAAACAAACCAAGCTAAAAATCTTAAGATATATTTAATTTTTAATTTATATGGAAAAACTGAAATTCCATGGCTAATAATTATTGTTTTTATTTTTTTTTTTTGAGCTTTCATTAAGAAAATTTCCGATATCACTGTTTGCAGAGATTCCACGATTATAATGTCTGGTTTAATCTTATTTATAATAGTGTCCGTCTTATTTAAGAAATAATTATAATTAGTTAAAAAATTTAAAAGATTTTTTACATCAAAATTAACATCTGTAGATTTATGATTAATACCAACGGTTGTTACATTACAACCCATGTCTTTTAGAATTTTTGCATGACTTAAAGAGGAAAAACCTAGACCCGTTTTATTCTCTGGACTCCATTCTTTTGATATTATTAATATCTTTTTATTAACATATTCACTATGCACTTTATTATTCCCCTAAACGTAAGTTCATTAATTAAATCTATATAACTGTTTTTTTTTAAATAGTGTTTTAAATTTTTTTTTCTAATTTCTTTTAAATTCCTGTTTGCTTTTTTTTTTTTTGAAAAAGAATTATCTATACTATAATGATTTATAGTTTTTTTTTTTACAATTTTATATTTATATCCACATCTATAATATTTAGACAAAGTACCATAGTCTTCTGGATTTTTGTCTATATTACAATATTTAAAATTCGTTAAAAGATTTTTATTAATTACCCATGAGCTATGTATCGTTGGATTATCTAAAATTAACGTTTCATCTGTGATACCTTTTGAAAAATATTTAGATGAATTTGAGTATATTAAATATTTATTATTCTTCTTATATTGTTCTATCATAAACCGACTATGATCTCTTTTCCAGGTATCATCTATATCAAGTTTAAAAATTAGGTTTGTCCTTATCTTTTTCAAACCTTTATTTAAAGATGTTAATATACCTAAATTTTTTTTATTTTTTATAAATATTAATTTAATTTTTTTATTTAAAGTTTTATTAATAATTTTTTTACTATCAATTTTTAATATCCCGTCATCTATAAAAATAACCTCATATGGTAATATCTTTTGCTTATTAACAGATTTTAAATATCTATTAATAAATAATAACGAATTTGAGTTTGAAGTGGTAAGTAAACTATATTTCATCTAATTATCGTACCCTCAATTTGCAAATTATGTTTAAAAATATTTTTTTTAGCTAACCATTTGTATGGTAAAATCCAATTTCTTGATTGGGAGATAAATACAGCCCACCAACAAAAAGTTGAATTAGAAGCAATACCACCTGATGCATTTTTAATAATATTAAAAGCGGTATACTCATTACATTCTATTAATTTAGCATTAACCCCAGTATCTTTTATAAACTTTTTAGCGATATCTTTATCATGAGACAAAACGTAAATAGGCTTATCATAAAATAATTCTACATTTTGAATATAATATGTATCTGATAGCACATGGTGAACTTTACTATCAATAAAATCTCCTCTACGTAGATGTATTATATAATATTCATGATCAATGACTTTTTCATAACAATTATTATTTAATACAATTTCATTTCTTAAAAATTCTGCAAAGAAAATATCTTGCCAATAACCATTAAAAGAACGGATAGGAAGACTCAAATTTTTCTTTAAAAGATTACTAATTATAAACTCAGTTCTATAAGCATAAATTCTATCAATTATTTTTGAATCAACATTTGTTATTGGATAATTAAAGTTATTTAAGAAATTATTTAATTCAAATTTTCTTAATTTTTGATTATGAAACCATGAAATATTAAGAGTTATATCAAAATTAAATTTTCTAGATAAAAAATTAGCAAATGCATATTGAAATAATTGATTTCCTAATCCTCCTTTAATATAAACGATTTTAGCTTTCTTATTATCCATTCAAGAGAAATAATTAACAGATAAAGCTTAATAATAAAGCCTAAGTTATGAATGAAATGACCTCTAAATAATGAAATTACCAAAAATATAAATATACATTTTCTAAATTCACTACTGATAGTTACTGTTTTGACTAACATTGTTACAATTAAAGAATATAACAAAAATACTATTGGATAATTAATAATTGAATCTATACCTCTGAGAGAATAAGTCGGTAATTCATTACTCACAAAATAGTTTTTGACTGTATATTTTAAATAGAAAAAATCTTTTAATAAAAAATTAAAATTATCTTTTAACAAAATTGAAAAATTATCAATTGTAAAATTGTTTAAAAATTTAATTGTACTTAAAAACAAGTGCAATGGGTCAACAAGTACATAAACTAATGTCTGGTTTGTATAATAAAATCTATAGAGTATAGAAAAAATTATTAATCCAAATATTATAAAAAATGTTAAATAATTTTTTTTTCTAATTTCTATAATAAATAGAAGCATACTAAAAATCAAAATAAGTTCTATTCTTGAAAGTGACAATAAGCTAAATATAATAATTAAAGATAAGCCAAGTAAAGATAGTTTTCTGTTATCATTATAAATACTTACTGATAACAAGAGCAAGATATTTATATGAGTATTTCTTTTATCTAACAAATCATTATATAGGGTTGCTCTATTAACTATCTCAGTATTTATATAATATTTAATTATATTAAAGATATCTATGATTATAAAAAACATACATATAAAATCAAAAAATAGAAGGCTAAAATAAATTCTTTTCCCTTCACAGCTTTTATTTTTTGAAAAATAAAATAGTAATAATAAAAAATAATTATAACAGCCAGTATACTAAAAAAATTATATATAAGTAAATTGGTATCAAAATATTGATTTATAAAAGACACCTCACTTAAAAAAATACTATTAGTGAAAATATCATTTTCAAACAAGAATATACCTGGTGTAATAAAATAATAAAGGTAGAAATAAAATTAAATATCTATTTGTCATGTTTTTTTATTCTAATATAGTACATTCCTATCAATAAAAAATTAATAACGTGTACTAAAATAAAAGATAAACATAATTCTAAGATGTTTTTAGAAAAAATAATCAAAATTATAAAAATAATAAGAGTAATTAAATTGATGTATAGAAGCTTATTTTTAGAAAAGTTTTTGTATATATAATCATATTTTAAACCAGAGATACTATTAATTAAAAAGGCAAGTGAAATAATTACAAACTCAAAGATATAATTTTCTATAATCACAAATAATGAATAAATTAATTCCATGTTCATTTGAATAAGTAATTGTTCTAATAAAAAAATATTCTTAATAAGCAGATAGACTATTCCAATAAAAAAAAGGCATGTAATAAATTTTAAAAATATATTTTTTTGATTAATATTTTTAATACCTGAGGTTATTTCAAATCTTTCTTTTCTATATATAACCTCTGTTAAATATTGAAAAAAAGAAGATATCTTAAATATTATAAAATAATCTGCAGAAAGACTGGATAAAAACTTATTACAATACAGTTTATCAATAGTAGTTAAACTTGTTCCTAAAAAATTATTCAACAAACTTATAATGGAGAATCCTCTTTTTTTTAAATGAAATTTTACAGTAAAAAAAAACATACCTATCATAGAAATAATATTGATTAAAATTATACTGTAGTAAAATCTTAAATCATAAATATAGACTACATATAGTGCGACTGTTTTTAGTAATATTAAAACAAACACATAGTAAGTATTGAGTCTTTGCAAATTAAATCTAGCAAAATATGCTGTGTTTAATAACATAGTTGCCATAGATCCAAGTGCAGTTATAAAAAATAAAAAAAATATGAAATTTTGAATTATATAAAAAAAACTAATTAAGATTATAATAATTGAAAATAAATAAAAAAAATTTTTTTGTATATTTATAATTTTTTGATTTTTATAACTCTCTATATAAAATTGAATTGAACCAAGTATTGATATTATAATTTGAGATAATACAGTAATTTCAATATACTTTAAAAACTCTTCATTAAATTCTTTAAGTATGGATAAAAAAATAAATTGTAAGACAATACTTATAAACGATAAAATATAAAATTCTATTGTTTTTATCATCTTTGCTAATATAAACTCATTTAAATTTTTTAATTATTATTAATATTTGATATGGTTTATATTTTTTTATCTTCATTAACAATCAGCATTATCTTATTCTATTTTTTCAAAAAAATAAGCTTTAAATTTAATCTTGTAGATAAGCCTGATGAGCTTAGTGTTCATAAAAATATAATACCCACAGGTGCAGGCATTATTTTTTGTATAACTTTTGTCTGCTTGTTATTTTTTGCCAACTTTCTTTCTAATTATAATATTTTAGATATCATACCCCCTAAAAACTTTATTATTTTTCTGTCTTCTCTTTTACTTCTTACAATAATTTCTTTTTATGATGATTTAAAAAAAATACATCCAGTCATTAGATTGTTTTTTCAATTAACAATAATTTTTTTCTGTAGTTCTTTGTTTAATACAAGCATACCAAATATACCTTTAAAACTTTTAATTATTTTTATTGTTTATTTTTGGGTCTACACTATTAATATAATAAATTTTACTGATGGTGTTGATGGCTTTCTTGGCCTTAACTCTTTAAATTATTTTCTTTGTGCTTCAATTTTTTATGCTGTTACTTCTTCAAGTGATTTTGGCTATCTGGTTTCAGTGATATCTGTAGGTACAATGATCTCATATTTATGTTTTAATAAGCCAAAAGCCACACTTTTTATGGGAGATACGGGTAGTATATTCTTGGGTTTTTTAATTGGCTATATTTCTATTAAACTTATATTTTTTGGTAGATACGATATTGTTATTTCCTTATTAGCTTATACTTATCTTGACTGTACTATTACAATATTTAAAAAAATACTAACAGGCAAAATGCCATGGGCCAGGTTATTTGATTATTATTTTCTTATACCTGTAAAAAATAATCAACCTCATAAAAAAGTATTTTTAGCAAATCTTGTTTATAATATTTTTATTTTTATTATAGTTTTGGTTCAGATATTATTTGAGATAAAAATTATTTGTATATTATCTTTGATGTGCGCTATTATTTTGATCTATTATTTTAAGTCTTTTGAGAAAGCTCAATATCAGAAATAACCATATCTTTAATCATTTTTTTTAAAGAAATTTTTGGTTTCCAATTTAGATCTTTTTTAGCTTTAGAAGCATTACCCTCTAAATGATTAACCTCATTTGGTCTAAAATATTGACTGTTTATTTTTACCAAGATTTTATTATCCTTATTATTATAACCAACTTCATTTAAACCTTTGCCTCTCCACTTAATCTTAACATTTACAACGCTAAAGGCTTCTTCAACAAATTTTTTCACTGTATAGCTTTTTCCAGTAGCTAAGACATAGTCTTTTGGAGTTTTTTTTTGTAACATTTTCCACATACCTTCCACATAGTCTCTTGCATCACCCCAATCTCTTAAAGCGTTTATATTTCCCAAGATTAAATTACATTTTCCTGTAACATGATATTTTGCTACTGCTAGTGTGATTTTTCTTGTAACAAATGTTTCGCCTCTTATTGGACTTTCATGATTAAAAAGTATTCCGTTACAAGCAAATAAATTGTAGGCGTCCCTATAGTTTCTTGTTATCCAATAAGAAAACAGTTTTGACGTGCCATAAGGGCTCACAGGTGCAAAAACTGTTTTTTCACTTTGTGGAGCTGGGGTACTCCCATACATTTCAGATGTGGATGCTTGGTAGAATTTTATTTTCTTCTTGCTATTTTTTATCGATTCTAGGATTCTTAAAACACCTATTGCATCAGCATTTGCTGTATATTCTGGAGTTTCAAAGCTTACTTTAACATGTGACTGTGCTGCTAAATTATAAATTTCATCAGGAGATATTTTTTGTATCAATGATTGAACATTAAGAGAGTCAGTTACATCTCCATAGTGAAGATTAAATATTCCATTTTTTTGATGAGTATTATAAATTTTATCTATTCTGCTTGTATTAAAGGATGATGATCTTCTTTTAATACCATGAACTATGTAGTTTTTTTTGATAAGAAAATCACTTAAGTACGCACCATCTTGTCCTGTAACTCCAAATATCAATGCTTTTTTTTTCATAATTAACTTATTACTTTAATATATATAACTGATTAAAAGACAATAATTTTTTATCATTTTTTAATATAAATAGCATCACCCCAATATTCACTTTCTGGAGTAGATGTCATGCATCTATAAAAACCATATTTGTCTAAAAAACTATCCAATTCTTCTCCCAAGGCACAACTCTCGTACATTTCTTTAAAATTAATCTCCGTATATATCAAATCAAAATTTTTTAAGATATTTGTGGATCCTTTCAAAACCAGTAACTCTGAACCTTGAATGTCCATGTTTAACATATTATAATTTTTTATATTGTATTTTTTACTAAATTCATAATTGAGAGTACTTGATGGAACTTTCACCTCTTTAATTTTTTTGATCGTGGGATACATTATGGAGTGCTCTTTCAAATTAAGAATTGAACTACTTTGAGAATTAGATGTAATATTTAAATTAACCTTACCTAGCGAGTCTAGTAAAGCTTTATTTTCTAAAAAAATATTCATATCAAATAAAAAATTAAAAAAAGAACTTTTAATTCTTAAAAATTTAATTAAAGATGGATTCGCCTCAAAAAGTAGCACCTTTTTTATTTTTAAAGATCTATACAAATTAAGTTCT
>Ga0209425_10004761_pt1 | contig 13653 bp, 15 predicted proteins | sample COG_05_FD_184749 | JGI IMG/M metagenome (GOLD analysis project Ga0209425, IMG submission 184749) | Pelagic Microbial community sample from North Sea - COGITO 998_met_05 (SPAdes) (version 2) | ecosystem: Environmental > Aquatic > Marine > Neritic zone/Coastal water | place: Helgoland, sampling... | reverse complement strand
AACCATTTTAAGTATTTTTTTACGAACTTCATAGATTTTAGAAACTTAATAATTAAGCTGACTTAATTTTTTTCTCAATAAATGGTGGCAACTCATCATCTTTATTTAGTTCATCTTCTTTTTGGCCTTTAGGCTGATAAGCATAAAGAATATGAAGTTTACAATAGGGAAAAGCATCTACTGGTTTTCTGCCACAAAAGTAAAAATTTTCTTCGTCTGGATGACCCGATGGCCACTTACATGTTTGGTCAGTTAAATTTTCTAGTGAAGTTGGGTTTTCAGGCTCAAAATTTTTATCTAATAAAATGGATTTAAATTTACTTTTTCTACTAGCGGAACCTCTAAGCCTCGGCTGAGATTTTGTTGGGTCTTTTTTTTCAGAACTTGTTTTACTTTTTGATGGCGCTCTTTCCTCTAAATTTAAACGGTGAGCTTTTCCTATAACTGCGTTTCGAGTTGTGTCACCAAGCATTCCAGCAATTTCACTTGCAGTATGGCCTTTAGTCCAAAGTTCTCTCAATTTTTGTACTTTTTCGTCAGTCCAGCTCATAATCTTAATTAATACTATATTCTTAATTAATACTATATATAGTGTATTTATTTAATTTGTTCCATTATCTAGTACGAGGGCGTTAAAAATGCTATTAAAATCGACATATTTCTTAGTTTTGCACAAGTTTTTTTAAATTTAAGAGATATAACACTGCCCATGGTTGAAATAGGTTCAAAATATAAAATAGGTACAAGAAGATTTGGTTTAATCAATTGGATAGGTACATGGGCACTATACAAAAAAGAATGTTTAAGATTTCTAATTGTTTGGGCACAGACAATTTTTTCACCACTGGTATCCGCCTTACTTTTTCTGTTAGTTTTGTCCTTAGCTATAGGTAATGAGAGGGGAGACGTTTTAGGTGTATCCTTCATTAATTTTTTAGCACCTGGCTTGATTGCTATGCAAGTGATCCAGCAGTCTTTTTCTCACTCATCTTCATCTTTTATGATTGGAAAAATACAAGGAAATATTGTTGATATTTTATACGCCCCGTTATCGGCAGCAGAAGTTACTTTTTCAGTTACTTTGGCAGCGGTTACTAGAAGTGTAATAATTGCTTTTGTTTCAATTGTTACTTTTTATTTTATTATTGATTTTGAAATTAAGAATTATTTTACTTTAATTGCATTTACTTTTTTATCATCATTTATACTTGGCGCACTAGGCATGGTAGCAGGGCTTTGGGCTGAAAAGTTTGACCATATGGCTACGGCTACAAATTTTGTTATAGTTCCTTTATCATTTTTATCTGGAACGTTTTATACTATTGATAAACTACCAGGTTACCTGCAAACTATAAGTAAAGCTAATCCCTTTTTTTATATGATTGATGGATTTAGATATAGTTTTTTAGGTAAGTCAGATGGATCTATAATAGTTGGTTTAATTTACTTATCGGTATTAAGTTTTGTCATGTTCATGTTTGCGTATATATTGTATAAAAGAGGATACAAAATTAAATCTTAATCATGAGCGCGTTACTAAATAATTATACAAGAAAAAAAATCTCTTTTGTAAAAGGAAAGGGTTGTTATCTTTATTCTTCTAAAGGTGTTAAATACTTAGATTTTGTTCAAGGTATTGCTGTTAATTCTTTAGGGCACTGCCACAATCATTTAGTCAAAACAATCAACAGGCAATCAAAAAAGTTGTGGCATGTTTCAAATGCTTTTATGATTTCTGAACAAGAAAGACTTGCAAAAAGACTTACACAAAATTCATTTGCAGATTTCGTAGCATTTCAAAATTCTGGTGCAGAAGCAACTGAACTTGCAATAAAAATTGCTAGAAAATATTTCTACTCAAAAGGTCAATTTAAAAAAAATAGAATTTTATGTATTAATAATAGTTTTCACGGTAGGACCTTAGCTACAATTTTTGCTAGCAATAGTAAAAAAGCTACAGAAGGATTTGGACCTAAAGTTGAAGGATTTGATCATTTTAATTTTGCTGATCATAAAAGTTTAGAAAAATCCATAACGAAGAGAACAGCTGCGATTATGGTTGAGACAGTAATGGGCGAAGGTGGAATTAAAGTTATTCCTGATTATTGTTTAAAAGGTTTAAGAAAATTATGTAATAAAAAAAATATTTTATTAATTTTAGATGAAGTTCAATGTGGGATTGGCAGAACAGGAAAATTCTTTGCTTTTGAATATGCTGGCATAAAACCTGATATTGTTCCTATAGCAAAAGGTATTGGCGGAGGATTTCCAATTGGTGCTTGCATGATGACAAAAAAAGTAGCTTCTTGCATGGGACCCGGAACCCATGGCTCTACTTTTGGGGGCAATCCTTTAGCAATGAGTGTTGGTAATGCTGTCTTAGATCAAGTTTTAAAAAAAGGATTTTTAAAAAATGTGCAATTAATTGGAGACTATTTTTACAAACAACTTGATCAATTACAATCCGAGTTTCCTGACGTTATTAAAGAAGTGAGAGGTTTGGGATTACTTGTTGGAATAAAAGTAAAACCTGATCAAAACTTATTTATTAAAAAATTATTAGTTAATAAATTAATGACCATAAGAGCCGCTGAAAATATAGTGAGGTTGTTACCTCCTTTGAACGTGAAAAAAGAAAATATTGATCAAGCAATAGTAATTTTAAGAAAAGTATGTAAAAGTTTTAAATGAAAAACTTTTTAAATATATCTGACCTATCATCTCAAGATCTTAGAGAAATAATAGAAGAAGCAAAGACAAGAAAATCAAAAAGAATAAGCTTAAATAAATCTGCGACTGATCTTGATCAGCCTTTTGCAGGAAAGTCGATGATCATGATATTTGAAAAACCCTCTACCAGAACAAGAATTTCTTTTGACATTGCAGTAAAACAACTCGGCGGTTCAACAATTATTCTAAATACAGACAACATACATTACGGAATAGGGGACGAGTCTATTAAGGATACAGCAAAAATATTATCTGAGTATTCTGATGTTATTATGATAAGGACTTCAAAACATAAAAAATTAGAAGATTTTGCAAAATTTTCTGATATACCCTTAATAAACGGTTTGTCTGAACAAGGTCATCCATGTCAAATCATGTCAGATATTTTAACATTTGAAGAAATTAAAGGAAACATTAAAGGAAAAACCATTGCTTGGTTGGGCGATGGTAATAACAACATGTCTAATTCTTTTATAGAGGCCTCAGTAAAATTTGGATTTAAATTTAATATCGGCTGTCCAGAAAAATACAAACCAACTAAAAATATTTTAAATTGGGCCAAAAAAAATAAAGCTGAAATTACTATTACAAAAAATCCTAACGACACTGTTAAAAATGCTGATTGTATCATGACAGATAAATGGATTTCTATGAATGATAAAGTAGACAAGAAGAAAAAAAAGAAAATGTTAAAGCCTTATCAGGTAAACAAAAAAATAATGAAACTAGCTAAATCAGATGCAATTTTTATGCACTGTTTACCAGTCAGCAGAGGCGAAGAAGCAACAGATGATGTTATAGATGGAAAGCAATCTGTAGTATGGACACAAGCACTTAATAGAATTCACGTACAAAAAAGTATTATTAATTGGTGTTTAAATAATTAGGGTTTTGGAAGCGGACTGTCACTTTGAGAATTTAAATATAAAATTACTGAAGCTCTATCTTTATTTTTTCTCAGTCCAGCGAAAGACATTTTTGTTCCCTTTATATGAGCCTGAGGTTTCAATAGATAAGCATTTAATTCTTCAAAGCTCCAATTTTTCCCATGGGCTTTTAATGCTTTAGAATAAGAATAACCTTCTGAAACCGCAGAAGCTTTTCCAACTATTCCGTAAAGAGCAGGACCAATTTTATTTATTCCACCTTTTGCAACAATATGACAAGCGCTACATTTTTTAAAAACTTTTTCTCCATGACCAAGATCTCCCATAGCCAAGATTTCTTTAATATCAAGTTGAACTACTTCTTTAACGCTAGTAGCTGTTTGAGAAGATTTCACCTCTACACCTTCAACTTTGTAAGCTGATTCCTTAGGTTTATCGACGTAAAAAATTGCATCTGATAGCTTATTGATACCTATAACTATCAAGGCAGTCATTAGAACAGCACCTATAATTTTATTTAATTCAAAACTATCCATAAATTTGCTAATTACTGTTTGACGTATAACACGGCTTTGTTAAAAAAAACTTAAAATTTAGTCAATTTATTTGCGTCCTAGAGACGCATAAATATGGAAAAAATTGCAATCATAATACCATCAAGATTAAGCGCCAAGCGTTTACCTAATAAACCATTGAAATGTATTAACAACAAAGAAATGATTCTTCATGTTTATGAAATTGCAAAATCATCAAAAGTTGGAGAAGTTATTGTAGCTACTCCAGATCAAAAAATTTTAGATTTAGTTGAAAGTCATAATGGTCAAGCTATTTTAACAAGCGACAAACATCAAACAGGTACTGATCGAGTTTTCGAAGTCTTTAAAAATGCATTAAATTCTAAACCTGAAATTATAATAAACCTTCAAGGAGATATGCCAAATTTAAATCCTAAGGCAATAAAAGATTTAGCTGATTATATGAAAAAAAACTTGTGCGATATTGCTACTTTAGCCTCTGATATTGAAAATGAGAAAGAGGAAAGAGATCCAAATGTTGTTAAAGTTCTTTCTACCCATAAAATTAAAAATCAAACCTTTTCAAGAGCCTTAGATTTTTTTAGAACTTCTGATAAACCTTTAAATAAAATGATTTACCATCACGTGGGAATTTATGCCTTTACTAATAAAGCTTTAATAAGATATGTAAGTTTAGAAAGAAGTAAGCTTGAAACAGAAAGAAAACTTGAACAAATGAGAGCGCTTGAGAATCATATGAAAATAGACGTTGGTTATATTAACTCGTGTCCTTTAAGCGTTGATACTGAGGCTGATTTAAAAGCAATAAAAAAAATAATGGAAGATTAAATGAGTAAAATTAAAATAGCTTTTCAAGGTGAAAAAGGAGCCTACTCACATATTGCTTGTGAAGAAATTTATAAAGACGCAGAAATTAAAAATTGTACAACTTTTGAAGAAACTTTTAAAATTGCTTTTGAAGATGAAAATGTTAAAGCAATTATTCCATTAGAAAATTCATTAGCAGGTAGAGTTGCCGATATTCATTATTTATTACCAAAGTATAAACTTCAAATTTATGGTGAACATTTTCAAAAAGTAGAACATTGTTTGTTAAGTAAACAGGAAGCAGCTCTAAAAGACATTAAATATGTAAGAAGTCATGCTCAAGCTATCGGGCAGTGCCAAAATATTATAAAAAAAAATAATTTTAAATCTATTATTTCTGCTGATACTGCTGGCTCAGCTAAAGATTTAAAAGAAAATAAAGACAAATCTATTGCCGCTATTGCATCAGAACTAGCAGCTAAAATTTATGGTTTAAAAATTTTAGAAAAAAATATTGAAGATGAAACTGGCAATGTCACTCGCTTCTTAATTATGGGAAAGAATGTTAAACAACCAGAGTATGAAAAAAATAAAAAATATATTACAACTTGCATTTTTAGATTAAAAAGTGAACCTTCAGCTTTATATAAATCTCTAGGAGGCTTTGCGACTAATCAAATTAATTTAACTAAACTAGAAAGCTTTTCAGTCAAAAACACTTTTGATCAAACTAATTTTTATTTAGATCTCGAAGGTCATATTGAGCAAAAAGCAGTGCAAAAGAGCCTGGAAGAACTTGGTTTTCATACCGAGAGTTTAGATATTTTAGGCGTTTATGACGCCTCAAAATTTAGGCATAAATAGTCCACAAAATCTCTAATCTAGTCTTGTAGTAATCAAATCGATCTTGATATAATCATTATGAGGTTGGCATCAGGTGGATGTTTCATAAACCCGGTCAGGTCTGAAAAGAAGCAGCCGTAGTGAAAATTTTTCAGGTTGTTGCCTGCCTCTTAAAATATAATGATAAATAATAAAATCTTAGCATTAAAATATAGGCCTCAAGAATTTAAAGATCTTATTGGTCAAGAAGTGATGGCTCAAACTATAACCAATGCTATCAAGCTAGACAAGACTCCTAATGCATATTTATTAACTGGCATAAGGGGAGTAGGCAAAACTACAACCGCAAGATTAATAGCAAAATCTTTAAATTGCTTAAAAAATTCCGAAGAAGAAGGAAACTGTTCTTCAGAGAAACTTTGTAATTCTTGCGAAGGAATAATTAATTCTAATCATATGGACATTTTAGAAATGGATGCTGCATCTAGAACAGGTATTGATGACGTTAGAGAACTAATCGAAAATGCTAAATACAGCCCAACAAGTGCTAAGTTTAAAATTTTTATTATTGATGAAGTACACATGCTATCCAAACAAGCATTTAATGGATTGTTAAAAACTTTAGAAGAGCCACCTCCTAGATTAAAATTTATTCTAGCAACAACAGAGGTAAGGAAAATTCCAGTAACAATTTTATCAAGATGTCAGAGGTTTGACTTAAAAAGAGTAAACTTAGAAAAGCTATTCTTACACCTCAAAAGTATAACAAAAAAAGAAAATGGAAGCATTTCTGATAATGCCCTTCGACTTATTGCCAGAGCTTCAGAGGGTTCAGTCCGTGATGCAATTTCACTACTTGATCGTGCATTAGTAAGTCAAAGCATTCACAATAAAGAAATTCAAGATCAAGACGTGAGGCAAATGTTGGGTCTTGCAGATCGAAGTAAATTAATTTTACTTTTTAAAGAAATATTATCAGGCAATCAAATAGAAGCAATTAATCACTTAAAAGAAATGATTGACAGTGGTTTAGATGCAAAAAATTTTCTTAATGATATCTTAGAAATTCTTTATTTATTTAATAGAAGAATAAATCTAGGACCAATTGAGAAGGATCTAATGATTTCAGAGTCTGAAATTAAATTGATAAATGAGTATTCTAAAAATCTGGACTCACAAGATTTAGGATTGTTTTGGCAATTAACAATTAAAACTATGGACGATTTAAGAATTGTAGGAAATGAAAATTTAGCATTAGAAATGTATGTAATGCAATTAATGCACTTTAAAAATATTGATCAAAAACAAGAAATATTGTCGGCATCATATGCAAAAGAAGAATCTGCAGAAGTTAAAAAAATTTTAACACCAAAAAGTGAGTCACAAGATGATAAAGAAACAAAAAGTGTTTATAAAAATCAACTTAAAAGTACAGATCAAATAAAGACCAATATTGTAAAAAACCCTAAACTAAAGTCTGAGTCCTCAAATACTATAGCGATTAAAACCTTTGAAGACTTAATACAAGCAGCCACTAAAGAAAAAGAAGTTGAGCTTAAATATGATCTAGAGAGAAATGTTAAAGTTGTAAGTTTTGTACCTGGTAAAATAAATATTACATTTAATGAAAAACTTAATAAAAATTTTATTAAAATCTTAACAGAAAAGTTACTTGAATGGACATCTGAAAGATGGATTATCTCTCTTAGTAAAGAGCAAGGAGAAGAAACTGTTTATAAAAAAAACCTTAATAATAAAAAAGATAAGTTGGACAAAGAAATGAACAGCCAGGCAGTGAAAGATTTTCTATCTGTTTTTCCTGACGCAAAGCTTATAGATGTAACTGAGGATAATGATGCCTGATTTTACAGATATGCTTTCCAAAGCAAAAGACATGCAAGCTAAAATGAAAGAAGCTCAAGATGCCATCAAAAATATAGAAGTAGAAGGAAAATCAGGCGGAAACTTAGTTAAAGTCACTCTTACCGGCGACTATGAAATTAAAGCAATCACTATAAGCGAAGAAGCTAAAAAAGAGTCTCGTGAAATTATCAACGATCTAATTATAGCTGCCTATAACAACGCAAAAGATAATTTAAAAAAAAAATCTTCTGAAGAATTATTAAAAGCTACAGGCGGAATAAATTTACCGTTTGATCTTAAATTACCTTTTTAAATGGATAATCAAATTCCAGCAATTGATGAGTTAATAAAGCTTTTTGCTAAATTACCTGGTTTAGGTCCTAAATCTGCAAAAAGAATAATTTTGAAATTAATTAACAACAAAGAAAGCATGGTAAAGCCTCTAGCACAGTCATTAGCCAAAGTTTATAAAAGTATAGTTAGATGTTTAAATTGTGGAAATCTCAAAATAATAGATCAGATTTGTGTTTGTGAGGGAGAAAATACTTTTGATAAAATCTGTGTGGTAGAAAATTTAGCTGACATGTGGGCTATTGAGTCTTCAAATATATATAAAGGACATTTTCATATTCTTGGAGGCACTTTAAATTCGAATGAACAATATGAACAAAAAAATCTATTAATAGACTCCTTGGTAAAAAGAGTAAAAAAAAACAGTCTTAAAGAGGTTATTATCGCAACAAGCGCCACTATAGAAGGACAAACTACCGCTCACTATATAGAAGATGCGATTAAAAATGATAAGATTATAATTACAAAACTTGCTCAAGGCCTTCCAGTAGGTGGTGAAATAGAGCAACTAGATGATGGAACTTTACACTCAGCTTTTAAAAACAGAGTTCCGGTAACTAGTGAGTAAATGTTTTTTCTATGGTTGAAATTTTTTTAAAAACTTTCATTTTTTATTTTATCGTTATAGATCCTATAGGTAGTGCACCTATATTTTTAGTAGTAACAGAACATTTAAGTATAAAAGAAAAAATAAAAACAGCTTTACACGGAACTTTTATAGCAACACTTATACTGTTATTTTTTGGATTGATGGGAAATAGTATTTTAGCTTATTTGAAAATATCTTTTCCTGCTTTCACCATTGCTGGAGGTATAATTTTATTTATCATAGCTTTAGAAATGCTTTTTGGAAAAAGACATCAGAGAAAAGAAGAGAATGTTGATTTTACGTCAGATAAGCTTAGTATTTTTCCACTGGCAACCCCTCTACTTGCTGGACCTGCAGCAATCACTTCTGTAATTGTTTCAGTAAGTTCTATAGGGCCTGATTTTATTAATCAATCTATTGGTATGGCTGCTTTGATTAGCGCTACAATAGCAACGTTTATTATTTTATTTATTGCAGCTAAATCAGAAAAAATAATTAACAAAAAAATTATTAGTGTTATTTCAAGAATAGTCGCTATTATTTTAGCAGGCTTGAGCATCCAGTACATTCTGGATGGCATCAAAGCTTTTGTGAATTTTTAATTTTTTTTCTCTAATCTTCGTTTATGAAGCAACGGTTCCGTATAGCCTGACGGTTGAACACGACCTTTGAACACTAGATCACAAGCAGCTTGGAAAGCAATAGATTTTTCAAAATCCCCTGACATAGGTTCATAATTTTTATCACCATCATTTTGTTTATCTACGATTACTGCCATTTTTTTCATGACTGTCATAACTTGATCTTTAGTACAAATACTATGATGTAGCCAATTAGCCATGTGTTGAGAAGATATTCTTAATGTAGCTCTATCTTCCATTAAACCAATATTGTTAAAATCTGGCACCTTAGAACAACCCACACCTTGATCTATCCATCTTACAACATAACCTAAAATTCCTTGGGCATTATTTTCTAGTTCTTTATTAATATCTTCCACCGACCAATTTGGTCTATCAGCTATAGGGATTGATAAAATATTCTCTACTTTTGCTTTAATTCTTGACTTAATTTCTTTTTGTTTTTTAAATACGTCTACTTGGTGATAGTGAATAGCATGGAGCGTTGCAGCCGTTGGCGAAGGTACCCAGGCGCAATTAGCACCAGCCGTTGGATGACCAATTTTTTGTGTCATCATATCTGACATTCTATCAGGCATAGCCCACATTCCTTTGCCTATTTGAGCTTTACCAGAAAAACCACAATTCAATCCAACATCTACATTCCAATCTTCGTAAGTATTCAGCCATGTAGATTTTTTCATATCACCCTTAAAAATCATTGGTCCAGCTTCAAATGATGTATGCATCTCATCACCAGTCCGATCTAAAAATCCAGTATTAATAAAAACTATTCTCTCTTTAACTGAACGAATGCATTCCTTTAAGTTAACAGTAGTTCTTCTTTCTTCGTCCATTATACCCACTTTGATTGTATTTCTTTTCAACCCTAATACATCTTCTACTTTGCTAAAAATAGTATCTGTAAAAGCAACTTCTTCTGGCCCGTGCATTTTAGGTTTAACAATGTAAACAGATCCAGTTCTAGAATTGATTTTATTTTTAAAATCGTGCTTTGCACATAAGACACTAACAAAAGCATCCATAATGCCTTCGGGAATTTCCGAACCGTCTTTTAGTGTTATTGCAGGGTTGGTCATGAGGTGACCAACATTTCGATTTAACAACAAGGCTCTTCCGTGAAGCTTTATTTTTTTACCATTAATTCCCTCGTAAGTTCGATCTGGATTTAATTTTCTTATGAATTTTTTTCCATTTTTTTGCATCTCGGTTTGCAAATTTCCTTTCATAATACCGAGCCAATTTCTATAACACTTAACTTTATCTTCTGCATCAACTGCTGCTACAGAGTCTTCATTATCTACAATTGTTGAAATAGCCGACTCAATTACAACATCACTTATACTTGCTTTATCAGAACTACCAATTTTGCTTTTTGCATCAATAATAACCTCTACATGCAGATTGTTATTCTTTAACAGAATTGAATCGGGATCATCTTTAGTTCCATTGTAGCCAACTAATTGATTTTGATTTTTTAGATTAATATTTTTAATTGAGATTTGTGAAATATTTTTCCAACTATCGTCATTAAGTGGAAAATTTTTATCCAAAAAGTTTTTTGCATATTCAATGACTTTCCCCCCTCGCTGAGGATTGTACGGACCACTTTTTGAAGCGCCATCATTTTCAGAAATTACATCTGTACCATAAAGAGCATCATACAAACTACCCCAACGAGCATTTGCAGCATTTAATGCATACCTCGCATTATCTATAGGCACAACAAGTTGTGGACCTGCAATACTGGCTATTTCTTCATCTACGTTTTGAGTGGATATTTGAAAATTTTCTTTTTCATCAACAATATAATTAATTGATTTAAGAAATTCAAAATATTCATTTGAATTTATATCTTTACCTTTATTTCTAAGATGCCACTGGTCAATTTTTTTTTGAATATTATCTCTTTTTTCGATCAGCGCTTTATTAATCGGTGCTAGTAGATGCACCGCAGAGTCAAATTTGTTCCAAAAATCTTCAACTACAATGTCAGTTTCAGGAATAACTTCCTGATTAATAAAGTCAAGTAGAGTCGAATTAATCGTTAAATTTCCTTTTTTAATTTTATTCATAAGCAACAATTTTTTTCTTTTTTGATACCTGAGAGTTTTTTGGGAGCTGTTTCCAGCGTTATAATAAAATAGTCTCTCTTGTTTACATAAATTTGACCTACCCTTTAACTAAAGTCAATTAATTTATAGGGTTATTTTAAATAAGCCATTTTATAGACTTAATTGAATTTTATTAAAAAGATCATTATGTTAAATTTATTAATATGAAAAATTACCTTGAGTTTGAAAAAGAAATTAAAACACTAGAGACAGATTTAGATAATTTAAAAAGCCCATTTGGCTCAGAGGGTATCTCGGAGGTAGACACTCAAAAGATCACAAATACCGAAGAAGAAATCAATCAAAAACTCAAAATGACTTATGCTACTTTAAATAGTTGGCAGAAAACTTTAGTTGCAAGACACGAAGACCGTCCAAGAGCAAGTTTTTATATAAAAAAGATATTCTCAAGTTTTATACCTTTATCAGGGGATAGACTTTTTGCTGAGGATAAATCAGTCACAGTTGGTTTCGGTCTTATCGATAACAAATCAGTGTTAGTTATTGGTCAAGAAAAAGGAGAAGATCTTACCAGTCGAATAGAAAGAAACTTTGGCATGATGCGGCCTGAAGGATATAGAAAATGTATTAGGTTAATGCAATTAGCAAATCGATTCCAAATACCAATCGTAACATTTATAGATACTCCTGGAGCTTATCCAGGAATAGGTGCAGAGCAAAGAGGCCAAGCTTCTGCTATAGCAACATCGATCGAATGTTGTATGTCATTGAAAGTTCCAAATATTTCTATAATTATAGGAGAGGGCGGTTCAGGTGGCGCAATAGCTTTAGCGTCATCAAATAAAGTAATCATGTTGGAGAATTCAATCTACTCTGTAATTTCGCCAGAGGGGTGCGCGTCTATTTTATGGAGAGATCCGAGCAAATCGTTAGAAGCTGCAGAAGCAATGAAATTAACAGCAAAGAATTTATTAGAGCTTGGAATAATAGATGAGGTTATCGATGAACCTTTAGGCGGAGCTCATCGCGATCAAGAAACTATGGCTCAAAATGTTAAACTATCAATTATAAATAATTTAAAATATTTTGAAAATTTTTCTAAAGATGAAATTTACGACCAAAGAAAAGCTAAGTTTTTAAAAATAGGCAGAGAAAGAGGTTTTAATAAGTCAACAAATTTCAATGATAGTAGTCTTGGATATAGAGAGTCTTTTATAAGTAAAGCAAAAAGATCATTTACTCAAAACCAATCTGCTTATTATGGTTTAGTAGCATTTTTAATTGGCTTAATTGTAGTTTTGACTGTTGTATAAAAGACAATTGGTAGAATAATCCCATTTATAGGCCAAACATTTCTTGACATATCAAAGCCAAATCTATTAAAGAAACGTTATTGGTAAATGTTTACTAATTTAAGTTAATAACAAATAAGGATAAGAAAAACAATATGAGTACACTAAAAGGAAAAGTAAAGTGGTTCAATGGCACTAAAGGTTATGGTTTTATTGAAAGAGAAGATAAAGAAAAAGACGTGTTCGTACATTCATCAGCTGTTAGAGAAGCCGGTTTAAAATTTTTAAACGAAGGTGACGAATTAACATTCGAAGTTGAGAATGGAGACAAAGGTCCTTCAGCAGTAAAATTGCAGAAAATCTAAATCTTATTTCCAAATTCAAAAATTATCGGGACACAAACTTGAATAATATAGTCATGCCCCGTTAATTATGACTTGCGCATTTAAATTTTTATTTGCGTATACAAACAACAAAACAAGGAAAAACAAAACAATATGAGTACACTAAAAGGAAAAGTAAAATGGTTCAATGGCACTAAAGGTTATGGTTTCATTGAAAGAGAAGATAAAGAAAAAGACGTTTTCGTTCATTCATCTGCAGTTGCAGACTCAGGTTTAGGAAGCTTGAATGAAGGCGACGAATTAACATTCGAAGTTGAGAATGGAGAAAAAGGTCCTTCAGCAGTAAAACTGCAGAAAGCCTAAACGTTTCCACAATTGTAAATTATTGGGGTAGAAAATTTAATTAATTTCCATCCCATTAATTCTATTGTTGCAAATAACCAAAATTTTGTTAAAAACACTCAATGATTATAAGAAATAAAATTTCTACAATTATAAAACACTCTCACAGAGTGCATGCTAGGCTGTTGCTTAGCCTATAATCACTTACATATATAAATTTAAATTTAACCAAAACTAAGATAAAAATAAACAGGATGCAGCTGTAGCTCAGTTGGTTAGAGCACTAGTTTGTGGAACTAGGGGTCGGTGGTTCGAACCCACCCAGCTGTACCAAAAAATGAAAAAAGAAAAAA
>Ga0209425_10004760_pt1 | contig 13654 bp, 6 predicted proteins | sample COG_05_FD_184749 | JGI IMG/M metagenome (GOLD analysis project Ga0209425, IMG submission 184749) | Pelagic Microbial community sample from North Sea - COGITO 998_met_05 (SPAdes) (version 2) | ecosystem: Environmental > Aquatic > Marine > Neritic zone/Coastal water | place: Helgoland, sampling... | reverse complement strand
CGGGCCCGCGGGGGAGGGACGCGTGAAGGCCGTGTGGGACGCTCTCGTGACCGCCGTGGTGCCGCCCAACGCGGTCACGCTCTCACAGCTGGCGCACGGGCTGTGTAAGGGCGCGAAGGATGTCCCGGGCACGCTCGCGGCGCTGAGGGAGTGCGCCAGCCGGGGCGCCGCGGTGGATGCGTACGTCCTCAACATCCTTCTCAACGCGTGCCTGCGGGAGATGGCCGCGGCTGGTGCGGACGCGGACGTGGACCTGCGGGCTACCGTGCGCGAGTCGGCTCTCGCGGTGTGGGAAGCCGGCAAGGGCATTCACAACGAGCGCACGTTGACGAGCACGATCAAGGTGTTGGCGGATGCGGGCGACGTCGACGCGGCGGTGCGAACGTTTCGGTCGGCGTGGGAGGATAACGTTCCCCTGGACGTCGACGCGCTGGCCACCGCGCTGAGGATCATGTCCGTCACGGAACCCGCGGCTGTCCTGATCGGGGTCATGAACATGGCGCAGGAGCAGAGGGGTCTCGTGCCCAGCACCATGTGCGCTAACATCGTGCTCGCGGCGTGCTCAAAGGATGGAGAGTTTAGCACGGCGCTCACGCTCTGGCGGCACATGCTGGAGCGAAGGATGCCGCCGCCGGACAAGGCGAGCCTCGCGTCCGTGATCCTGGCGTGCGGACGCGAGGGGCGAGTGGACCTCGCGCTCGAGGCGTTCGAGGAAGGGAAGAAGAAAGGCGTGGAGTGCGACACGGTCACCGTGAACGTCCTTCTCGAGGCTTGCGCAAAGTCCGACGCGCCACCGGGCGAGGCGCTCGGCATCCTCATGGACGCCATCGAGTCCCGCATACCGGTCGACGCGTACACGATCTCGTCGCTGCTCACCGCGTACTACTCCTCGCGCACCCCCACGGGCCTGGCCAACACCCCAGGCGCCCTCGACCAGGCCTTCGCCATCGTCGAGCTCGGCCGGTTCATGTCGGTTGAAACGTCGCCGAGGGTGACCAACGCTTTGCTCCGCGTATGCGTCGCCGCGGGTGACTTACCGAGGGCGTTGAGGACGTTCGAGACGACCGCCGCGACGCAAAAGGACGACCAACCTCCCGCGGTGGACGAACGATCCATCAGGGTTCTCATGGACGGCTACGCGTCAGCCGGGGACCTGGCCGGCGCGGCTGAGGTGCTCAAGTTTGCCCAAAGTTTGGGGGTCGAGTTCGGGGACGGAACTGCGGCTGCGCTGATACGCGCGTGCATCGACGCCGGGGACGTGGAGAGTGCGCTGGGGGCGTACGAATCGTGCGTGAATCACCACGGCGTCGGGCCGACCACCAGGATGGTCAACGCGCTGCTCGTCGGGCTGGCCAGGTCCGGGAGTTGGCGCGAGGCTATCCGGTTGGTGAGCGACGACGTCATCGGGTCGGAGACTGCTTGCGAGGCTGACGACGAGACGGTGCGGCTCTTCTCCACCGCGTTTGAGATCGGAGGCGAGGAGGAGCAGGCGGAGGTTGCGAAGCAGATGGGCATGTGGCTCACGGGGTCCGACGACGCGCTGATCGCGCACCTGCTCGAGAGGGACAGCGACGAAGAGAGTTAGAAACATGCGTGTAAATCAGGAATTTCACTGTAAAAAAGTCAGTCCAGCCGCCGCTTGAAAGTCAGAATTTCAGTCGAGGGCGCATGACCGTCGAGACTGGGAAGCGATCGAGGGAGGATGACGGGCCAGACGTAGGACCCGCGCCGCCTCCTCCCGGCGCGGTGGACTCCGACAACGACGACGACGCCCCGATGCCCGGCCCGGCGGGGCCGATGCCTCCCAAACCCAAGAAGCAGAAATCCCTCCCGTTCGAGCAGGTGTACCTCGACTCGCTGCCGAGCGCGCAGATGTACGAGAAGAGCTACATGCACCGCGACCACGTCACCTTCGTGGCGGTCACTCCGGGCACCGATTTCTTCATCACGGCGTCGCACGACGGTCACCTCAAGTTCTGGAAGAAGAGGTTCGAGGGCGTGGAATTCGTGAAGCACTTCAGATCGCACGCGGGGCCGATCCTCGGCCTCAGCGTCAGCGCCGACGGCCTTTACTGCGCCACCATCGGTGCGGACAGGAGCGTGAAGGTCTACGACGTGGTCAACTTCGACATGACCCTCATGATTCGCACGCAGTTCGTGCCCACCGCGTGCGAGTTCGTGTACAGGAAGGGGGAGGCGCAGCAGAAGATCGCGGTGGGCGCGCCGGACGGAGCGATACACGTGTACGACGGAGCCAGCGGGGACCAGACCCCGGTGCACACGCTCGAGCTGCACAGGGCGGCGGTCAGGTGCATCAAGTACAACGCTGCCAAAAGGTGCGTCATCAGCTCCGACGACAAAGGCGTGATTGAGTACTGGTCCCCAGCCACGTACGAGGCCCCGACGCCGGATGAGGTTGACTTTAGGTTCAAGCTGGACACCGACCTGTACCACATGGCCAAGGCGAAGACCAAGGCGCTGTCCCTGGAGGTGAGCCACGACGGCGAGCAGTTCTCCACCATGGGCCCGGATAGGAGGGTGCGGGTGTTCCGCTTCGGCACCGGCAAGTTACGGTGCGTCATCGACGAGACGCTCGAGTCGGCCAACGACGTCCAGCGCGCGGGTGCCGACGCGTACAAGCTCGAAGATATCGACTTTGGCAGGAGGCTGGCGGTGGAACGGGAGATGGGCAACAACCCGGATTTAGAGATTGGGTTCCCAAACGCCGTGTTCGACCAATCCGGACACTTTTTGCTGTACTCCACGCTGCTCGGCGTGAAGGTTGTCAACCTGGTCACGAGCCGATGCGCCCGGATCATCGGCAAGGTTGAGAACACGGAGCGGTTCATGAGGCTGGCGATGTTCCAGGGGGTGCCGCAGAAGGACAAACGCGCGAGGGGCAGCGGCAAGGACACGAAGCAGACGGCCGAGAAGGACCCCACGCTGGTGTGCAGCGCGTTCCACAAGACCCGGCTGTACCTGTTCACCTCGCGGGAGCCCGAGGATGGCGACGACGCGGCGGGGGGACGGGACGTGTTCAACGAGAAGCCCCTCGCGGATGAGAGGGTGAGCGCCGCGTCCCTCGTGCCGACCGCATCGACGTCCCTGGCCCGTTCGGCGGTCATTCACACCACCGTCGGCGATATTCACGTCCAGATGTTCCCGGATGCGTGCCCAAAGACGTGCGAGAACTTCACCACGCACAGCAGAAACGGGTACTACGACAACATCATCTTCCACCGCATCATCAAGGGGTTCATGCTGCAGACCGGGGACCCGCTCGGGGACGGTACCGGGGGCGTCTCCATCTGGGGCGGGGAGTTCGAGGACGAGATCACGCGGGACCTGAGGCACGATCGCCCGTACACCGTCTCCATGGCCAACGCGGGACCAAACACAAACGGATCGCAGTTTTTCATCACCACAGTCGCCACGCCGTGGCTGGACGGGAAGCACACGGTGTTCGGTCGGGTGACCAAGGGCTCCGACGTGGTGCACGCCATCGAAAATTCAAAGACGGACAAGCAGGACAGACCGCACGTCGATATCAAGATGGTGAGCATCACCCTCGCGTACAAGTAAGGAAATGATTTATATCAAAAGTCGAGTTTATTTGAACTCCTCCAGGAGGGATCCCAACGCCCTGGCCCCTCTGCTAGCCATCTCTTTCGCGACCTGCATGTCCTGCTTGGCGTGGAGCGCCATCTTGTGCATGAGATCCCCCGCGGTCATGTCCACGGCCTCATCCATGGACCTCCTTCCGGACGAGGACGAGCGGCCGTAATAGTCATCCGACGAGATGGAGGAGGAGTTTGCAAACCTGCCGGCGTTGTTTCCGCCACCCCCGTACCCGTTGTCTCCCCGATCGTCGTCACCGTTGGAGAACGCGCTGGACGAGATGGACCTGGCACCGCCGAACCTGTTCTGCGCCACGTCGTTGCTGGGAGGGGCCGCGGGCTTGGGCGCCATCCTCGGGTCGTTCTTGGCGCTCATGGACCTGAACCCCCGCGACCCAACCGCCGGCGCGAAATCCTCCTTTGCATCCTCCCACTCCTCCTCCTCCTTCTTCTCCTCGCCGAACCCACCCACGTTGTACGCGAACCTACCCTGGGACGGGGGCGCGATGTGCGCCGCGGGGGCGCCGACGGTCACCACCTTGGGCGACGGCGGCTTCACCTCGCGCTCGGGATTGGTCTCGCCGGGAGCCTGGTTGAAGAGGGAGTCGTCCACCTTGACCGTCAGCTTCTTGGCGCCCAGCAGCCCGCCGGTCTTCTTAGCGCCCAGGGAGGTGGTGCGGGAGCGACCGGTCAGGGCGCTGCTCCTTCCCGCGGGCCTGGCAGCGGGGGATGTCGCGGCGGGGACGACGGGCTTGGGCACGATCTGCGGCTTCGGGGCCGCGGGCTGCGGCTTCGGGGGAGCGCGCGCGGCCTGGGGCGCGATGTCCTCGAACGGCTCGAAGAAGTCGACCGATCCCTTACCGGACGCCGCCGTCGGGCTCGTCACGGGGCTCACCACCGTCTTCTTCGCCGCCGCCTCCCTCGCCAGCAGCTGCTTGTACTGCTGCGCGGCGCGGCAGGTGTACTTCTGCGCGATCTGACCCCTCTGGTTCCCGTTCCAGCCGTGCTGCGCGAAGTAGAGCTCAGCCTTGCGGTTACCGCCCGAGGACCTGAAAACGTCGAGCTCCTCGGGCGTCCACTTGTCCATGTTCGCGGACTTGACCTGGGAGATGTGCACGCCCAAGGACCGATGGATGCCGGAGCAGTCGAGGCAGACGAAGACGCCAAAGTTCTTGCTCGTCCACCTCGGGTTCAGCGTCCCGCAGTCGAAGCAGTGCCTGTTCTCTTTCTTCGCCATGAGCTTATTGAACAGCTCATCGCGGTCAGCCTGGTGCGCCATGGCGGCGCGAGCGATCCCAGATAAACACGCGCCGTGCTCGGGACTCTGCTACGGTCCTCGGTCGGCGCCGATCCCAGATAAAAGCACCTGTGGTCGTCCGCGGCCCCTTCGCCCGTCAAATCAGCCATCCGTTGGAGAGGAATCGACGCTCTGTGACTCAAGAAACTAGGGTCTACTCTGCCCAAATAAAGAACCCATCCCAGTATTCAAACCTCAGACCTCCAGACAATTTCTTACAGTCAATGCCTCTCCCCCGGTTCAAAGCACGGGCGCACATCCGCTCGCGCGCCGTCGAGGAGTGACTCGTTCGCGCCTCGAATCTTCCCGCGGAGTTCACCCGCGGATCCGTGAGCGGCGAGTTCGCGATACACGCGCGGTCTTCGGGCTCCGATACGGCTCGGAGTCGGAGTCGTGGCTCGAGCAGGAGGGGCGAATCTGGCTCGAGCTCGACGCGATGGCGGAGCAGAAGTCCGAGCGCGAGTGCGCCATGGAGGCGGAGCGGCTCGGGAACAAGCTGAAGGGCGCCATGAACGGCGGGAAATCGCAGCTGGTCAAGATTCTGAAGGTACGCATCCCCGCCGAGCATCGAACGAGCGCTCCCGACCCCGTCTCACCCCGAGGAAATCTCGCCCCTGAACAACGACTGAATTTGAACTGAGCCGACCTCGCCCCTTCGCCAACAGGACATCTCCGACGCGCTGAGCCGCGTGGGTCAGGGCGAGGACGGCGGTGAGATCAAGGACCTTCCGAGGAAGCTCATCACCGCCACCTTGCTCAAGCACAAGGAGAAGGAGGTGCGCCTCTACGCCGCGCTCTGCCTCAGCGACGTCCTGCGCATCTTCGCCCCCGAGGACCCGTACCAGGACGACCTCGTTCTCAAGGGTGTCTACGTCGCGTTCCTGGACGCGCTCGCCCACCTTAAGGATCCGTCCAAGTCCGCGTTCGAGTGCGCGCACGCGCTGCTGCAGAACATCGCCGCCATCGGTCTGTGCGTGCCCATGCTCGACCTGGAGTGCGAGGGATCGGACGCGTTGGTGCCCCGGCTCTTCTCCACGCTGTTTGACGCGACGAACCCGTCCAACGCCAGTTTGGTGGAGGAGGACGTGACCAAGGTTCTCGCCATCATGATCGAGGAGGACGAGTCGACGTCCCCGGAGGTGTTGCACGCGGTGCTGGAGCGGCTCATCCAGCCGATGCGGGGCGAGAACTCGGCGGCGCACTCGCTCGCGTGTAACCTGGTGAGGAAGAGCGAGAACAACCTTCAGCTCGCCGTGCAGCACTTCCTCACCGACGCGCTCAACACGAGGGGCGCGGGAGACCACCCGCTGAGCAAGAGATACGCCGACGTGCTCGAAGCCGTGGCCGTGGTGGACTCCACCTCGCTCGTCACCGTCTGGCCGGTCATCATGGACGAGCTGCAGAACGACGACGAGGAGGCGAGGCTGCGGGCGGTTAAGCTCTTCGGCAAGATCCTGTCGGCTCCGGGAAGCGCGGTGGCGAGGGACTTTGGCAACTACCTCCAGCAGTTTCTGAAGCGGTTCAACGACAAGGCTACCGCGGTGAGGGTCGAGATGTGCAGGTGGGGGGCGTCCTTCCTCCTGTGCGGTAACAACTCGGACGCGTCGGTTGCCAGGGAGGTTGTCGAGAGTTTCGACCAGCGGCTGCTTGACTTTCACCAGGAGGTTCGGTGCGCCTCGGTGTCCGCCATCTGCGACGTGGCGGAGTCGTTCCCGAGGCTGATCGAGCCCGAGCTGCTGAAGGCTGTCGGTGACCGCATGTTCGACAAGAAGAGCTCGGTGAGGCAGCTGGTGGTCAAGAGGCTCAGCGCGGCGTACGGCGTCTACGCGGTGCGATTCACCGACACGGAGACGCCACCCGCGGAGGCTTCGAGGTTCGACTGGATCCCGTCGCTCCTGCTCAAGGGATGCTACCAGCCCGACATGAAACACCACGTCGTGGAGCCCATCCTGGCCGACCTGTTCCCCGCCAAGGTTTCCATGGAGCGCAGGTCCATGTACTGGCTGCAGGCGCTCTGCTCCATGGACGACGCCTCCTCCAGGGCGTTTACGCACGTGCTCTGCGCCAAGCTCAAGGCTCAGTGCGACATGCGCGAGTACCTCGCCATCAGGCAGAAGACGAAGGCGTCGCAACAGTCCCAGGGTACGGATGAGGCGCCGGCGGAGGTTGACGCCGGCACCCTCGCCAGGCAGTTTGCCAAGGTTGGGAGCAACTTTCCCGACATCAAGAAGGCTGCGGGTCACATGGAGAAGATTCACGCGATGAAGGATGGGAACATCTTCAGGGGTCTCTCCGCGCTGATAAAGCCCGAGACGTCCTCGGCGGAGTGCCAGCAAATCACGGACGACGTCTTGAAGAGGATCGGGAGCAAGAACCCCGCCTACGAGTGGGCGAAGCTGCTCCTGGTGAAGCTCTCCCAGCAGCCGTTCGGCCGCGAGCACGTGGGCAGGGTGCTGGACGTGGCTGTATCGGCGGTGGACGACAAGGGAAAGCTCGCGTCCGTGACCGCGGCGTTGCAGCACCTGGTGAAACTCGCGGTCAGTGCACCGCACGTGTTCGGGGGCGTCGCCAAGGATCTCACCGGCCTCGTGAACCACGGGAACGATAACGTGGTGGAGATGGCGTGCAGGATCACCGCCTCGGCGCCGAGCTGCCTCGACGGGTCCTCCGCGTTGCAGGGTGCGATCATCGATCGACTCAAGGTGCTGTGCGTGGAGGGTACCGCCGCGCAGGCAAAGCAGGCGACGAGGACCCTCGTGTGGCTCGCCTGCCACGGCAAGGAGGGACACGGTCACATCAAGGAGGTGTTTGAGGTCATCTCCGAAGCCGCCAGGGACGACGAGCTCCTCGACAGCAACCTGCCGGGGGTGCTCGCAACGGTGAGTGTCGTCGGGCAGAGGATGCCCTCACTCTTCATGCAGCACGTCGACGACATCGAGGCGTTCATCGTGAAGGACCTGCTGGCGCGACCGCTGCCCCAGAACCCGAAATCCTCGCGCGTCAGCACCCTCGCGCAGATGCAGTCGAGCGGCTTGAAGACGCTGGCGATTGGCTGCACTCGGTCGCAGGATAAGTCTCAGGCGGCGGTGAGGACGGCGTACATGAAGCGCGTCGTGGAGGTGATCCGGTCCATCATGTCGGCCGATGCGGACGACATGCACCGGTTCGGAAGCGCCGCGGACTCCACCCACCTTCGCGTCGCCGCGGGCAAGGCTTTCCTCGTCCTCGTCAGGTCGGCGCCATCGTTTGTGCCGCCGGATTTGTTCGTCTCCACCGCGCTGCTCGTGAAGGAGTCCCCCGCGGAGATGATCGGCAAGCTCGAGCACGGCATCACCAAGCACGGCCTGCCTCAGACATTCGCCGCACCGCTCGCCCTGTGCGCCGTCGGTCACGACTCGGTCACGCGAAAGACCGCCGCCGACGCTCTGGCCTCCATCTTCTCCAGCCTGCGAAGGCGCTCCGCCGAGTTCAGGGAGAGGTACGCCTCCACGATGGACGCCGCGGTTCTCAACAGGACCGCGCTGACCCAGTCCGCGGAGTACACGCTGCCGTACCTCGTCTTCCTCCTCGCGCACCACCCGGATCTTCCCAGCAAGGAGACCGGCGCGGCGAACAAAGGGGTCGCGTACCGCCCCTTCCAGCAGATGCTCAGCTTCCTCGTCGGCACTCTCACCGCCGGTTCCAAGCAGTGCCTGCCGGCTGCGATGAAGATGATGAGCCTGATGAAACGCACGGTGGATGCGACGAACGTGGATCTGAGCCACGGGCTGTACGTCATGGCTGACATCGCGCTCCTCGTGCTCAACAAGCTGGCCGCGCAGAAGGGTTGGGAGACGGGTCAGTTTCCGGGGCAAATCTCCTGGCCCAAGGCTTTCTTCACGCTCCAGGAGCGTCGCGCGAAGGGTGAACCCCTCGAGGAGGGCGGGGCTCCCAGGGTCGGGGACTACAGCCACCTTCCCGTGGGCTTCGAACTCAAGTCCGCCGCGGCTCCCAAGCAGGCTGACGGTCACAGAAGCAAGGCGGCTCCCAGGCGCTCCAGGAAGAAGGATCCCAAGACGCCGCTGCGAAGGCAGTTGCCCGCGCCCTCCCGCAGGCTGCCCTCCCGCGCCGCGAGGAAGGCTGCCTTTGTGGACACGGACGGCGAAGAGGAGTACGACGAGGACGAGGATGCCATGATGGAGGTTGCCGGGGACGACGACGGCGTGGCGCACCTGGCCACCTTCGGTCTGCGCCCGGAGCCCACCCTGGAACTTCCCGCACCCTCGGGCTGGAAGGGCGAAGGCGAGGACGAGGACGAGGACGAGGACGAGGAGCAGGAATTCGAGGATGAGTCCGATGAGGATGCTTCGGAGGATGAGAACGATGCTCTGGCGAACGAGGGCGACGATGCTCTGGACTCGCCCGTCGTCGGGAAGAGGAAGAAGGCGGCTCCGCTGTCCGTTCGAACCAACACGCCGCCCCCGAGGTCCAGGAGCGCGAGGACGGCGGCGAAGGTTGCGAGCCCCCTGGCGGACAAGCGCAGGGCGACCGCCGCGAGCGCCTACGATCCGGAGAACGTGGATGCGGCGACCGTCGGGAGGGTCAGCAAGCAGCGCAGGAAGTGAGACGCACGGGAACGCGTAACAAACGTAACGGCACACACGGAGAGAGAGCCCCCACTGTACACATATACGAACCGTTGAAATCAGAGCATATGAACGATCGCAAATATTTCTTCATCGAATGGTTCCAAGCCATGCGTGCTCAGAGTGGGCGGGCCGGGGGTCGGTGAACGCGTCATCGTCGCGATATTGCAGCGGTGATGTCGGATCATTTCCCGAGGATCACGACGGATGCGTCCGCCGCTGCGACGGACACGGGAGCGTTCCTCAAGGTATAGATCTTGCTTAGGCCGCACCACAACCTTTTTTCGACCGTCGCGACGCTCAACCGAGAGGCATGCCCACTGACGACCTCACCACTTTCATCGCAGGCTTTGAGAGAGCAGGAAGGTAAATCTGGGAATGGCGAGGATGCCGGACCGTCATTGGTGAGTACACTTCCCGTCATTCGATCCCCAAACGCGCGCGGCCGTCCTCGCGAGCTGAAAGGACGCCCCTCCCACTTTCAGGTAACTTCAAAGGGCGCGGTGAAGGTAATCTTGCTCGGCGACTCGGCGGTCGGGAAGTCAAAGCTGGTCGAGAGGTTTCTCATGGATGGATACCAGCCACAGCAGCTGTCGACGTTCGCTCTGACGCTGTTCAGATACGAGTTCAAGCACCCGGACGGAAGGGAGGTGGCTGTGGACTTTTGGGACACAGCCGGGCAGGAGCGCTTCAACAATCTGCACCCGTCTTACTTCTACAAGGCGCACGCGTGCGTTCTGGCGTTCGACGTGACCAGGAAGGTGACGTACAAGAACTTGGACAGGTGGTATCAGGAACTGAGGGAGTACTGCCCGGGGATTCCGACGATATGCGTGGCGAACAAGATAGACGTCGACTACAGGGTGACGGAGAGGAGCTTCGCATTCCCGACGAAGCACAAGCTCCCGTTCTTCTTCGTCTCGGCGTCGGACGGGACGAACGTCGTGAAGGTGTTCCAGCAGGCGATCATGACGGGGCTGGAACACAAGGAGAACCCGAGCGACGATTTCATGACCATGGCGCTCGAATTACTCGGGGAATAATTGTGATGATGAGATATAGCTAGAACTAAACGTAATAGGAGGAAAGGCCGCGACGAAACAGGGTGTTTTAGGCCGCGCAAGCTCTTCTTGTCCACCGCACTCGTTCAGCTGGCTGCTACAGCCCCATCACGTGCACTGAGAGGAAACAAGTAGAGAGTGGCGTCAATATTCGACCGTTTCGACAGGGACAAGGCGGGCTACTAATACAAGGCGGGGGTCATTGGGCGCCGGTGAAAAAATCCATGACCTTCCCGACAACCCCGGAGAGAAGGTACGCCAGCACGAGTAGCATCAGCGGATACGACGCCGCACCGAACATACCCCCACCCCCTCCTTCCCCGGTGCTCACCTTTTCTTCCTCGAGAGGAGTAGGCGGGGGACCATCCTTGTACAACACGCTGACTGAGTTCACGCAGTGCCTCTCCATAGTGGGCGAGAAGCCCTCGTTCTCAAACACGTGCCCGAGGTGACCGTCGCACGCCCCGCACATGATCTCCACACGCTTCATGCCGAAGGTCACGTCGGTCTCGGTGATGAGCGCGCCCTTATAGCACTTGTCGAACGCGGGCCAGCCGCAGCCTGAGTTGAACTTAGACTCCGCCGAGTACAGGGGGTTGCCACATCCCTTGCAGACGAAATGCCCCTCCTTGGGGAAGAACTTATCGTACTCTCCGGTACCCGCGGGCTCGGTGCCCTTCTTGCGAAGAACCTGGAAAGACGTCTTGTCCAGCTGCGAGATTGAACATCGAGGAGAGTTCGAGTCAGCGACGGGGTTCAGATCGAGACGGACGGTGCGCACGAGTTGGATCTTGGTTCCGGTTTCTCACCTCCTTCGCCCACTCGGTGTCGCTCTTCTCGACGCGCTGAACCATCACGATAGTGGAGCTCCCCCGAGATTTACGGGACTGGACGAGTCCAGGTAGCTTGATGCTCTTGGAGACAGAACAACGAGAGTTGATCTGACGCGAGAGAGCGTTCGTGGCTACTACGGCGCGGACGGCAGCCATAGCGATTGAACTGTGAGGATAACGAGAACACGTGTCCCAGTAAAAATCCAACTGCCGAAGTCGGGAAAATCGAAAAATCAAAATCGGAAGTCGCGCGAAACAGACAAGATAGACCGGGCTTTGCGGATTCAAGGGCCTACGATGCCAGTATCGAGCGGGATTGACGGGCAAGGTTGTCGAAACCGCGCTACAAACCGGGATTTTTCTCGTGGGAATTGGGATTTCACGAAAGCTGCTCGACGGCTCCTGACTGAGATGACATACGAAATCTAGGCAGGATGAGTGAATCGAAGCCGGAGGCAACATCTGGCCAGTCGACAAGCGAGAAAAAGAGAAGATTACACAGTTTCGAAGCAGAGACATAGCCGTCAAAAGTAGTATTTCGTCCAGCGTGCCGCGAAAAAGAAAACGAAAGTTCGGTGGTGACTAAAGCAGTGATGACAGATAAATTGGCGCTTGCGGACTGAAAGCGGGCCCCGGCCCTCAATCGGATGTGCTCGGGAGTAAACAATACTGCGCGGATAAAGTAAAAGCAGGTACGACGGTAATCAATCGGCATAAGAAGTATCGAAGCGAGCAAATACGATGAAGTGTGATTTGTTCGATTGCAAGAGTGGTTTCAAAACGCGCGTACACAACCGTTGTTCAACGCACTTCACGTCAAAAGTAGAAGAACATGCAAGAAGAACGTATCACACGGTACCTCGGTGATCGTTAAACGAAAAATCCCTGGACAACGTCCGGCAAAGCAACTTTTCACTGTTAACATGTTCAAGAAGCACATCAGTACACAGATCTGAAAATCGACTTCCTTTGTCGCGTAGCGCGAGCATGTGCAGTAAAGAACGACGAAATGCATATGTGTATGCAAGGCGACGTATTACATTACTTCTAGCTTGTCTCGGCACGTTCAAACCGCGGCTCTCATCATCGAAAAAGCGTGTCTTTGTTTCCTTAAAACAACACATCTCAAAGAAGAAGCCCAATGGCAATATTCCGCTATAATATTCCGATATAAGCGCGACGCGTTTCGCATTGAACCATCAAACAGAATACAGTATCGCAGCGTCGCTTTCCTTTCGGGCCGGCATACGATGATGCCGAGCCCTTCAAGGAAGAACGACGAGCGGTGAGAAGACTTGCCTCCTTTCATACACTTCTGGTAATCTGAATTCCACGAGAAAAGTCTAAAGAACCCGCCGTTTCTCAATGCTTCGTTCTCATTCGTACGCGCAATGCGTAAACCGGACAGGCCAGTCGGAAGCACTCGCAAAGAAAAGTTGTATACCGCAATGAAGGCGACAATTCGGCATAAAACTTTGCGGAAATTACAAAAGCGCATAAGTACTCGAATAATGGTTGTTGTTCACATTTTCTGATACATACGATGTTTCTTGAGTTTATCGGTAACGCGTCTAGAGAGTTAGGCCCGCTTTTGCGTGCTGATGGATGCCTTGCTTGAGCTTCCTGCGCAAACACAAAATGATTCGGCCGTATTTCACGATATGGCGTGTATTTACATTCGATTACGTTTTCAGAGAGAGAGTGTTCCATGCAATATGCCAGCTTATCCGTGTTTCCCGCTCGATACAGTGTTTTTGCATCCCATTTTATGCGGGCGGCCTTACCGGGAACGCAAGACTATTCGAGTGTATTTTGAACGTCAATCAATGTTTACCGCGTGCAACATGGCTCCTTTATTGATGGATTGCGATCAGTCCGTTTTACAAATCATCGCGGCTTTTACTGGGACCAGCCGGGGTGAAACCGTATGTTCCGTGCCATTTGATCAGTGTTTGTAAGGTATCCCGTCGTTCCCGAATTATGGTGTGCCCGTACACCTGCATCTGATCGGAATTTGCGTCGAATTCGGCTATGGTGTTCAGGCTGAGAATTCTGTGTTTGCGACATCGATCACCATTTTTCTTGGTGGAGCTGGTCTTTCGTTCGTTCTCTTGTGAATTTTGGGAGGATCCGTCAGCCCTGAGCCTGGTTTCGCTCCCTTCGATCGACTTCGGTCTGTTTGATTTTGCGGATTTTTTGTGGTTTTCTTCACCTTCGATCA
>Ga0209425_10004758_pt1 | contig 13658 bp, 16 predicted proteins | sample COG_05_FD_184749 | JGI IMG/M metagenome (GOLD analysis project Ga0209425, IMG submission 184749) | Pelagic Microbial community sample from North Sea - COGITO 998_met_05 (SPAdes) (version 2) | ecosystem: Environmental > Aquatic > Marine > Neritic zone/Coastal water | place: Helgoland, sampling... | reverse complement strand
AACCTGAACATGTCTTTGAGCAGGTTCATCAAAAGTTGAGCTAATTACCTCACCTTTTACTGATCTTTTCATATCAGTTACTTCTTCTGGTCTCTCATCAATTAACAAAACTATGAGTTTGGTTTCAGGGTTGTTAGCAGTTATAGCATTAGCTATTTTCTGCATAATTATAGTTTTTCCAGTAAATGGCTGCGCAACAATTAATTGTCTTTGCCCTTTTCCTAAAGGAGCTATAATATCTATTATACGCTCAGTTAAGTCCGGCATAGGTTTTTCTTGTTCTAGTTTAAACCTAGATTCAGGGTATAAAGGTGTTAAATCTTCAAAATTCACTCTGTGCTTAACAACATCAGGTTTATCTTCATTAATTTTATTGATTTTAGTAATAGCAAAATATCTTTCTCCTTGTTTTGGAGCTCTTATCTCACCTTCAACAATATCACCTGTTCTAAGACTAAATTTTTTTATTTGTGATGGAGATACATAAATATCATCAGGGCCTGGTAAATAGTTAGATTCAGAAGACCTTAAGAAACCGAAACCATCTTGCATAATTTCAATAACACCTGAACCAGTTATTATTTCTCCATCAGTTGCTATCTGTTTTAGTATAGCAAACATTAAATCTTGTTTTCTAAGAGATGATGGGTTTTCTATTTCAAGTTTCGTAGCTTCTTTTAAAAGCTCTTCTGGTTGTTTATTTTTCAAATCTTGTAAATTCATAATGTTATTGTTGGGGTTTTAGCAAAAGAAGTTTTTTTATTACAAAAAATGAACCTTAATGTCAAAATATATATTTATTATATATTTAGGTTGTATTTGTAGTTGTAAGGTGAATTATATTAATTCTTCTATTATTCATAACTATTAACATTAATTAAAATTTGTATAAAATAATCCTTAGTCTAATAAAAATGAGTATAATTAAAACAAATCATCTAAATTCAATAGTTTATACTTATTGAGAAAAATAACAAATTGTTAATAAAATTTAATAAAAAGATAAACACAACCTATTAGTTTTTTTATTTCCTTCTTAATTTTTTGTTAGTTAAAAAATATAACTTTTAACTTATTCATAAAAAAATTTAAAAATAATTAATTATGTTTATAACTATAGTTGTTATACACATGCTCTTAGACAAAAAATTTATCCTAGCTAGCAATAGCGCATCAAGAAAAACCCTTTTAAAAAATGCAGGTTTAAGTTTTTTGACCAAAAAACCTCTTTGTGATGAAGATTATATAAAAGGTCAATTATTAAAAAAAAATATAAACAAAAAAAACCTTCCCAAGCTATTAGCAGAAGCGAAAGCATTAAGTGTTAGTAAAATGAATACAAAACACCTAGTAGTTGGATCAGACACCATAATTTTATTTAACAACAAATTAGTTAATAAAGCCAAAACAATAGAAGAGGCTAAAAAAAAATTACAAAGATTTTCAGGAAAAAAACATCAAATTATTTCTGGTGCTTCTATATGTTTCAATAATAAACAGATTTGGTCATATCAACAAACATCTACAATACACATGAACACACTTAATCAAAAACAGATTAACACATATTTAAAAAAAACAGATAAAAGCATCTTATCTTCTGTTGGTTGTTATCAGGTAGAAAGATTAGGACCACAAATTATTAAATCAATTAATGGCGACTTCTTTAACGTACTTGGCTTTCCTTTATTTCCATTTTTAACTTTTTTGTCTAAGAGATAAAGGTGAAAAATTTTTTTGTTATAGGTGACCAAACCTCTAAAAGCCTCTCGCCCTTAATTTTTAATCATTGGTTTAAAAAATATAATATACAGGCAAAATACTCTTTTTTAGAAGTTACAAAAAAAAAATTTAACATTGAAATAGTTAAAAAATTAAATGATAAAAACACCCAGGGGTTAAACGTTACAATCCCCTTTAAAAAAGATATAATAAAATATCTGGATAATAAAAATGTTCACGCTCAAAAGATTGGAGCAGTAAATTGTGTAACGGTTGGAAAAAAAATCAAAGGGACAAATACTGATTGGTTAGGTTACTTAAATTCAATTAAAAATAATAAAATTAACAAAAATAAAAATATATTAATTTTAGGTTTTGGCGGGGCCTCACAAGCAATCTATTATGGTTTTTTCTTTAAAGGCTATAAAAATGTAAGTGTTTTTAACCGGTCTAAAAAAGCGATTAACATAGGGGGGGTCAAAAAATATACCAAAGATTACTCACTTATTAACTCTTATCTAATTAAATCAGATTTAATAATAAACACAACACCAATAAACCCTCTCAACAAAAAACAAATCAATCTTATTAAAAAGAATACGATAATAAGTGATATTGTTTACCAACCAAAAGAAACACCTTTTCTAAAAGAGTTTAAATTTAATAAAAAAATTTATGGTATCTCAATGTTGGTTGAACAAGCCTTACCCTGCTTTAAACTATGGTTCGGTTTTGTGCCAGTTGTTGATGGTCTTCTAATTAAAAAACTTTACAAAAAAATTAGATGACTAAAGTGGTGGGTATAACAGGGGGTATTGGTTCCGGTAAAACAACCTTCTCAAACCACGTAAAAAAACTAGGGTACTTAGTTCATGAGTCAGATGTGGTTGTTGCAGAAATTTATACTAAACCAAAAAAACAATTTCTTAGTTTTATTAAAGAAAAAATTTCACAAGATGCAGTAAATCATAATAAAATAAATAAAACAAAAATAGCAAATATAATTTTTGAAAATAAAGCAATTAAAAAATTACTTGAAACACGTATTCACAAAGAGGTTCAAAGCTCTAGAGATGCTTTCATTAAAAAATACAAAAAAAATAAAAACAAATTAATTTTTGCAGACATACCACTTTTGTTTGAAAACAAGTTAGAGAAAGGCTTTGATGTGGTTGTTTGTGTTATTTCTTTAAAAAAAAACAGAATTAAAAGAGTTTTAGAAAATAAAAAATTTACAAAAGAAAATCTTAATAAAATTCTCAAAGCACAAACAACAGACAAAGAAAGAAAAAAGCGCTCACAAATTATAATTAATAATAATAAAACAAAAAAAGACTTTATTTTTAGTATTGAAAAGGTTTTAACAAGGTTAAATAAATGAGAGAAATTGTAATCGATACCGAAACAACAGGTTTAAGCTATAAGACCGGTGATCGAGTTATAGAAGTTGGTTGTGTTGAGCTAATTAATCATGTTGCAACAAACAAATCACTTCAATTTTATTGCAAAGTAGATAAAGAAATTTCAGAGGGCGCTCAAAGAATTACAGGTATTACAAATAAATTTTTGAGTGATAAAAAATATTTTAGTGATCATTGTGATGAGTTCCTAAAATTTATCGGTAACGACCCACTAATTATACATAATGCTGATTTTGATGTTGGTTTTATAAATAATGAGTTATCACATTTAGGAAGGTCTAAACTTTCAAATCCAATTGTTGATACAGTTTCTCTAGCAAGGAAGGTTTTAAATACACGAGTTGCCAATTTAGATTACTTATGTAGAAGATTTAAAATAGATCTGTCTGAGAGAGATTTACACGGCGCGCTTCTAGACTCAAGATTGTTGGCAGAGGTGTATTTGGAACTAAAGGGCGGAAAACAGTTTTCTATGAACCTTGCAAAAAATAATCAAGAAATCAACAAAACAAGCAATAACAAAACAAATAATCAAAAAAATATTAAAAAGTTTACACCCTTAAAAGAAGATGTTGAGCTTCATAGAATGATGGTTAGTGAAATAAAACAACCAGTTTGGAAGAAATATAACTATTAAAATACAAAAAAGTAATTATATGATAATTAATGGTTTACGGAGATTTGCAATTTTTTGATATTATTATTTTTGCTGCAATAGCTGTTTTTATAATTTATCGACTTAGGAGTGTGCTTGGAAAAAGAACGGGTTTTCAAAAAAAACAAGTCGACAAACAGTTTGTAAAAAAACAACGCACACAAGAAAAAGAAGAAATCAAAACACCTCAATTAAGAGAAAGTGAGCAGAAACTTGAAAATGTGTATAAAGCAATACCATCTTTTGAGCATAGGGCTTTCTTAGAAGGTGCGAAAAAAGCTTTTGAAATTATTATTACAGCTTTCAACAAAGGGGACAAGGCTACTTTAAAAAACCTGGTTTCAAAAGACGTATATAAAGCTTTCGAAGGCGCAATTAATGATGGCTCAAATAACCCCAATTCCCAATTTTATTCTTTAGTAATTGATGGCATCAATGATGCAAAAGTCGAAAATGGAAAAATAATTATAGGTGTAAATTTTATAAGTGAGCAAATTTTAAGCGATAATGAAGAAGATATAGTAAAAAATAAGGATACATGGGTCTTTGAAAAACCAGAAAATTCAAATGGACCAGCCTGGACTCTTGTTTCAACTTAAAAAATTTGGAATTTTATAATTTAAAAAAAAGAATTAAATCAAACGAAGGTTTTTCTTCCAAACCCTATAAAGATCAGTTGGGATATTTAACAATTGGTTATGGTCATTTAATTTTATCAAATGAAAATATTTTATTAAAAAAAAAAATAAACAAAAAAGAACTTGAGGAAATATTTGAAAAAGATTTTAAGAAAGCACTGCATAACTTTAATAACAAATTAAAATTCCACACTTCAAATAAAAAAGAAGCCGAGCTCTTAATTGAAATGATTTTTCAACTTGGAATAAAAGGTTGCCTTAAATTTAACAATCTTTTAAAAAATCTGAGAAAAGGCAACACATACCTTGTTTGCTTTGAAATGATGGATAGTCTTTGGTATAAACAAACACCCGACAGGGTAAAAACTTTGATTAAAAATTTTTTAAACAATGAATAACAGCGATGATGTTTTTTTAAATAAAATGAAGGGTGTGAGCCCAATAAAAAAAAATAATAGAATAAAAAAAGAAGATTCTAAAACAAACTATAAATCTTTAAAAAAAAAAATAGTAAAACATAAAAAAGTTATAAATCCAAATGTAAGTAAAGTAAAAAAAAACAGTGAGTTTCTTTTAGAAAAAATAGATTTAAAAAAAGGGATTAAAAAAGGTTCTTTTCATATAGATAAAAAAATAGACTTTCACGGTAAGTCACTCCTAGAGTCTGAAGAGCAGTTTAATAATACCATTCATGAGAGTTTTAGTAGCGGACAAAGGTGTTTATTATTTGTAACAGGAAAAGGCCTTTTTAAATCAAAAAATTATGATGAAAGTGACAAACCAAAACTATATCACGGTATAATTAGAACTGCTTTTGTTGAATGGGCAAGGTCAAAAAAATTTTCTAAATATATTCTTTCATTTGAACAAGCCTCGATAGAACATGGTGGAGCCGGGGCTTTTTATATTTACCTAAGAAAAAATAAAATCTAGTTTTGTTCTAGCTTAAAAACCCTTCCATCAAAGTGAATATTTATTTTTACTGGGAGCAAAACTCCATTTTTTTTTTCAAAACTGATTTGTTCAAACTTACTTTTTTTATGATCAGCCCACAGATTAGAGTAGTTAGAAATATTTATTACAGTTTTATTTTCTTTTTTATTAAATTTCGCGTTCATGGTGTATGTTCTTCTCCCATCAATTACTAAAGAGTTATTTTCGCCCATTATAATTTCTAGAAAAGAACTAAGTGGATCTTTCGTTTGTTTGATATTGAACACGTCTATTCTTAATTTTTCTTTTTCATAAGGTGTTTGATTTAACGATCTAAGCATATTGTTTTCAAAACTAAGCTTCATGTTCTTTTCAGTTTTATTTGTTTTCCAAACATGATTGTAGCTGTGTGGTTTTAGTTTGTTGTTTTCAACTATGCCTTTTGAAAAATAAGCACCCTCAAACGTATAAATTGCAGATAAGAGCCCTTTACTTTTTAACCTTATATCGTTCGAAAAATTATCCTTATCAATTTCTAGTTTCCAAACCAACTCACCTATTTTAAACCCAGAAACTTTTATAGAAAATTTTTTGTAAAAACTCTCGGCATACACAGGGCTGCTTATAAAAAATAAAAGAATAAAAAAATTATTTAAAATAAATCTCATATAATTTTATAGGCTCAGAACTAAATGGAACATCAAACTCTTTTATTAATGTGCTTTTTTTCTTATGCGATAAGTAAGAGATATTACTTATGTCGCCAATAAGAAAAAAATCATTTTTTCTATCAATGTTTAATGCTGAGCTCATTTGAAAATGATTTGTTATCGAAGCACCTGTTTCGTACGGCATTAAAATTGAATTTTCTTTGTTGCGAAATTGATATGCAATGTTTGAGAAAATAATACGATCAGAGACAACAATGTCTTGTTCTTTAACTATTTCAGAAAGGTTGTTAGAAAATTTCTCCACACCTGTTATTCTGTCAAAAACTTTATTATCTGACGTATTTAAAATAAAAAAAAACAATAAAAACGCAATTAGATAATTAAAAATAAAATTTATTTTTAAAAGAGAGCTTTTGTTCACCAATCTAAATAAAAATATAAAAATAGAAATGAGCGCTGGAGCAGCCCAGTTAGCATTAGCTCTTACAAGAAAACTTTCTACCAAGACAATTAAGATTATTGGTAAAGCAAATATTAATAGAAACTTATTTTCATAATCTAAGCGAAAACTTTTGAGAAAAAAAATAAAAAAAATAAATAATAAAGGTCCTACCATTAATATCTGTGACCCTAAAAATTTTGCTGGCTCATAAAAGTTTAAGTTTAAATTTTGTAAATTTGCATTATCTGATGTGTGAGAAAAGGTTATCCACCCATTATTAAAGTTCCATAAAATATTAGGCAACAAAACCACAATAAAAGACAATAAAAAAACTAAAACACCAAAAGGGTTGTTTTTAAAACTTTTCAAGCTTGTTTTGTCTAAAAACAATAATAGTAAAAGGCTTAATAAAAAATAAATAGCAGCATATTTTGCCAAAAATCCTAGGCCCAAAACTAAACCTAATAAAAAAAAATTTATGGTAAGGTTGGTTTTTATTACTTTTAAAAGCAGATTCATTGATATTGCCCAAAATAATAAAAGCAATAAATCTGTTGATATTAAAAAAGAAGACAGACTAGCCGCAGGAATAATTAAAAAACTTAAAGCACATACCTTTGCCTTTTTCTTATCAAACGATAAATTTAAGCAAAGCTTATAAATCGCATATGAAATAAAAAAATAAATAACAATAGGGAATGTTTTTAAGGAAACAAAAGAATCACCAAATAAAATAGAATAACCATTTAAAAACCAAGCAAGTAAAGGGGGTTTGGAATAATATCCTAAGTCAAGAGTTTGTGACCACAACCAGTATTGAGCTTCATCACCATAAAGACTAAATTCTGTTAAATAAATAGCTGTAATTTTAAAAACTATAAGAAAAAAGATTGCTAAACCTAATATTTTATTTGTCATAAAATTTTTTATATAAAACAAAAGACACTAAGATTGTAGCAGTTACTATTATTTGAGAAAAAATTATATCGCTAAAAAAATGTCCCCCTGCAGCAATTCTTATAAAACCTAATAACGAACCTAAAATTAACCCCAGATAAAGATATGCATTTTTATTTGTTATAAAATAAAAGACAATTAGTAAGAATCCCACAGAAGAATCACCAGACACAAACGAGCAATTTGAGGAACATGCATCACTAATTTTATACCATGGTGTAAAATCTTGTAAACCATTAAAATATGAAACATCATTAGGTCTTGCTCTGCCCCACATGTTTTTTAGCACAACATTCACAACTAACAACATTGTAACTGTTCCAGAAACCCAAACATAAACAATCTCTGATAGTGAAAACTTATAACCAAAATAAATTTTTTGTAATGGCAAAAAGCGTAAAAACAAAGGAAGAACAAAAATATATATTAATAGAGACGGAAGTAGAATTTTTCTAAAAAGAATTGAAACAGGATAATAGTTTTGAATCAAGAATTGTTTATCTCCATAGTAAAAAAGACTACTTATATAAAGATCTATTGAGGGACCAGTTGTTACAAATGTGGCTAATATAAAAAAAATAATTAACACACTTGTTCCCATTGGGATTTTTGAAATCTTTAAATTTCCCCAGTAGATGTTTGGATAATTAATCTTAATAAAATAATCAAACATTTTATAAGCACTAATTGCAATTATCACACCCCCAATAACATCAGTTAAAAAATGTGCCCCAACAACAACCCTGCTTAAAGCTATTAAAAAACCAAAAAAATAAAAAAAATATCTTAAGTTTGGAATAGACAATGCCATAATTATGGCAATTGCTATAATTGTTGAGGAATGACCTGATGGAAAAGAGTGGAAAGATGATTCAGTAGAAAAAAAATTAAACTCAAAACTACCATCTAATTGAGCATGGTTTGGTCTTGGTCTTCCTACTAGGTGCTTAATTATTTGGGTAATTAGACCAACAAGAAGTAAATATGAAAAACTAAAAACACTAAATTTTTTTAAATAAAGATACTTTTCTTTACCTATTTTATTTAACTTTTTTAATAAATAAGAAGAAAAGAAAAGAAGAGTAAAAAATAAAAAATACCACAATGAGTCACCTAAATCAGTTATTCTAATAAAAAAATCTTTTAGATATACTGAACCAATTCCATAATTAAATTTTGTGAAAAGGCTGTTAACCCAAAGATCAAAATTGTTAGTAAATAAAATAGATGTTAGTAAAAGAATAAATAAACTAAACTCAATGTGTATTTTTTTAATCACAAACAATCGTTAGGTAAGGTTGATATTAAAATCAATCTTTAAAGTATGAATTTAGATAGATCCTGACTTTTTATTAAATCAACTAGGTTTTTTTCAACAAAATTTTTATTTATTGTTATTTTTGTTGGACCAATATCAGAAGCATTGAAACTTACCTCTTCCAAAAGCTTTTCCATGATTGTGTGTAATCGTCTAGCCCCTATATTTTCAACATTTTGGTTTATTTCAGTGGCTAAAGAAGCAATTGAATCAATACCATCTTCTTCAAACTCTAAATCTACTTTTTCAGTACCAAGTAGACCAACGTATTGTTTGATAAGGCTATTTTGTGTTTCAGTTAGAATAAGTTTAAAATCATCTTTTGATAAACTCTCAAGCTCAACACGTATAGGAAGTCTTCCCTGAAGTTCAGGTAACATATCTGATGGTTTTGATAAATGAAAGGCGCCAGAAGCAATGAATAAAATATAATCAGTTTTTACTACACCATGTTTTGTGGATACCGCCGTTCCCTCTATAAGAGGTAATAAATCTCTCTGAACACCCTCTCTAGATACATCAGCCCCACTTCTTTCACTTCTAGAAGTTATCTTATCAATCTCATCTATGAACACTATTCCATTTTGTTCAACATCTTCTAAAGCCCTAGAATTAATCTTATCTTGATCTAACAATTTTTCCGTTTCTTCTTGAAGAAGATAATCATGAGATTCAATAACTGTCATCTTTTTCATTTTTTTTTGTTTGCCAAAGTTTTTACCAAACATATCTCCAAGGTTTATCATTCCCATTTGTGAGCCTGGCATACCTGGTATATCCATGGTTGGTAAATTCATTGCTGAGTTTGCTGCAACAGGAATTTCAACCTCTTTATCATTTAGCTCACCACTACGAAGCTTTTGTCTAAAACTATCTCTTGTTGACTCACTTGAGGTTTTCGAGACAAGTATGTCTAAAATCTTTTCTTCTGCATTTTTCTCTGCTTTAGCCTTTACCTCTTTACCCATCTTTTCTTTTGTGGTGTTGATGCTAATTTCGACTAAATCTCTAATAATTTGTTCGACATCTCTTCCAACATATCCCACTTCAGTAAATTTAGTCGCTTCTACTTTAACAAAAGGAGCTTCGGCTAATTTTGCAAGACGACGTGATATTTCAGTTTTACCACATCCAGTTGGCCCAACCATTAGAATGTTCTTAGGAACTATTTCATCTCTTAATGATTGATCTAATTGTTTTCTTCGCCACCTATTTCTTAAAGCTACTGACACAGCTCTTTTTGCATTTTTTTGACCAATAATAAACTTGTCTAGTTCAGAGACTGTTTCTCTTGGGCTAAAGTTAGACTCCATTATAGCTCAATTGTCTCTGATATAATGTTATGATTGGTATAAATACATATATCTGCAGCAATATTTAAAGACTCAATAGCTATATCTTTCGCGTTCATTTCAGTATTTTTTAAAAGAGCTTTTGCAGCACTGTTAGCAAACGGACCACCTGATCCAATAGCCAAAATACCATCATCAGATTCAATCACATCACCGGTTCCAGATAGCAACAAACTAACATCTTTGTTTGCGACAATCATCATTGCTTCCAACCTTCTAAGATACCTATCGGTTCTCCAATCTTTTGCAAGCTCTACACACGCTCGCATTAACTGATTTTTATATTGATCAAGTTTGGACTCTAGTCTTTCAAATAAAGCAAATGCATCGGCTGTGGATCCAGCAAAACCTGAAATAACAGAGTCGTCTTGACCTAATCTTCTTATTTTTTTAACATTTGGCTTCATTACAGTATTTCCAAAGCTGGCTTGGCCATCACCTGCAATAACTACTAAATTATTTTTTCTAATTCCTACAATAGTTGTCATTTTAATATTTTTTTGTTTTATTAATTTAAAAATGGCTACTTAATTCTTTTAATCAAGTGATTTGGCTAGAATATTTTAAATATCACTGATATTAGGCGTTTTTATGAGAAAAGTAAAAGTAAACAGAAAGACCAAAGAAACAGATATCTCATGTGAAATTAACATAGATGGTAAAGGTCAAAATGAAATTTCTACAGGCATAGGTTTCTTTGATCATATGTTAGAAGTTTTTTCCCACCACAGTCTTATTGATTTAAGACTTAAGGCTGATGGTGATACTCATGTAGATTTTCATCACACCGTTGAAGATACCGCATATGTTCTTGCAGAAGCAATTACTCAAGCTATTGGAGAAAAAAAAGGAATTAATAGATATGGTTTTTTTTATATACCGATGGATGAAAGTTTGTCTCGAACAGTAATCGATTTTTCTGGTAGACCAGAATTTGTTTGGAAGGTCAATCTTGGTCTAAAAAAAATAGGTGAAATGGATACAGAGCTTTTTCATGAATTTTTTAAAGCTTTTTGCAATGAATCTAAATGTAATTTACATATTGAAAGCTTTTATGGAGAAAATAACCATCACATAATAGAGTCGTGTTTTAAATCGTTTGCAAGAAGCATAAAACAGGCACTTACTGTTGATGAAAGAATTAAAAATATAATACCGTCTTCAAAAGGCACACTATAAATTAATGAAAAAAAACATAACCATAATTGACTATGGTTCTGGAAATATTTTGTCTGCAAAGCAATCATTTGCGAGAGTAATAAACAAAGAAAACATTGATGCAGATGTTTGTATTTCTGGCAATCCAGAAAAAATAAAAAAATCAACCCACATTGTGCTTCCTGGACAAGGGGCCTTTGAAACATGCATCAATGGACTTAAAAAAATCCCAGGAATGATTGATGAGCTTAATAATTTTGTAGTTGCTAAAAAGAAACCATTTTTTGGTATTTGTGTTGGGATGCAGCTCCTTGCAAACAATAGCTTAGAAAATGGAGACCACAAGGGATTAGGTTGGATTGACGGAACTATAGAAAAACTTCCCAGCGAGAACCTTAAAATGCCACATATGGGCTGGAATTCCATAAGGGTATTAAATAAAAACTTTAAAATTAACCCCAGAGAAACTGACTATTATTTTGTTCATAGTTACTATTTTAACTGTAAAAACAAAGAAAATATTTTGGCAGAAGCAAATTATGGAATAAATTTTCCTTCTATTGTTAATAAAGAAAATATATATGGCTTTCAATTCCATCCTGAAAAAAGCACTGATCAAGGATTAGATATAATTAAAAGTTTTATAAAATTATGAACAGTCTAGCAAAAGAAAATATGAATATAGTTGTTGAAAGTTTGAAAAAAATTTCTGAGACAGATCTTGCAGATCTTTGTAATATTACAGAGCAAGCTATTAGAGCTGGAGGGGGCTTTGGTTGGTTAACAATACCTCCTATAGAAACCCTAAAAAAATATTGGAATGGGTTAATTTTAATCAAATCTAATATTTTGATTGTTGGGAGATTAAACGGCACAATTGCTGGCGCTTCACAAATATCATTTTATCCCACAAACAATGAGGCTCAAAAAAATATTTCTAAAATACAATCACATTTTGTTGCACCTTGGGCCAGAGGATACGGATTGGCAAAAGCAATGATAGATATGGCTTTAGAAATATCAAAAGAGAATAATAAAAAAAGTATTCAATTAGATATTAGAGAGACTCAGTCAGCCGCTATTCAGCTTTTTGAAAACAAAGGCTTTTCTAAGTGGGGAGAAAATCCATCATATGCTTTTATTAACGGAACAAGAATAAAAGGTTATTATTATTTTAAAGATTTATAGTGAAAATTTTTCCAGCAATTGATCTTAAAGAAAATAAATGTGTAAGACTCAGCAAAGGTGAGGACAGCACAAGTGTTGTATTTAATGCAAACCCAGTTGATCAAGCAAAGTATTTTGAAGATCAAGGTTGTTCAAGATTACATCTTGTCGATCTTGACTCAGCTTTTGGAAGAAATGATATAAACAATAAGACAATTCATAATATTAGAAATGCTATATCAATACCCATTCAAATTGGGGGAGGAATACGTTCTGAAAATATTGCTAAAAGTTATTTTAATTTAGGAGCTGATTTTTTAATTATCGGATCTTACTCGGTTAGTAATAGTCAAGAAGTTAAAAATTTAGCAGAAAATTTTAAACACAAAATCTATGTTGCCCTCGATGTTTTAAACAACAAAATCATGATTAAGGGGTGGGTTGAGGAAAGTGACTTTACACCAGAAAAGATTTTTCAAACATATGATGAGTCCAACATAAGAGGTTATGTCCTTACCGATATTGAAAAGGATGGAATGCTTACAGGGTTAAATCAGAGGATGATTTTAGCTAATGTGTTCTTAACACACAAAAAACTTATTGTTGGGGGCGGTTTAAAGAATAATTTAGATTTAGAGCAATTGAGAAAAATAAAATCTAATAATCTTGAAGGCGTTATAGCGGGTAAATCTTTTTATGTGGGAAATATTGACTTAAAAGAAGCACAAAAAATATTGGATGGAAATGCTTAAAAAAAGAATTATTCCCTGCCTTGATGTTAAAGATGGAAGGGTTGTAAAAGGAATTAATTTTTTAGACTTAGTCGATGCTGGGGACCCCGTTCAACAAGCTAAGTTTTATTCTGAAAACGGTGCAGATGAAATATGCTTCTTAGATATTAGTGCGTCACTAGAGAACAGAGACACAATTCTTAAAATGGTTGAAAAAACAGCAGAAGAGGTTTTTATACCTTTGACCGTTGGAGGCGGCGTAAGATCAATTGAAAATATTCAAAACTTGTTAAAAGCAGGGGCTGATAAGGTCTCTATAAATTCTGCCGCTATTAAAGATCCAAATATTATAAAAAGCTCATCTAAATATTTTGGAAGTCAGTGCATCGTGGTAGCTGTTGATGTTAAAAAAGATAGTGATTCATGGAAAGTTCACTCTCATGGAGGAACAAAAAATACAAATATAGATGCTTTAGATTGGTTAAAAAAAGTT
>Ga0209425_10004757_pt1 | contig 13661 bp, 10 predicted proteins | sample COG_05_FD_184749 | JGI IMG/M metagenome (GOLD analysis project Ga0209425, IMG submission 184749) | Pelagic Microbial community sample from North Sea - COGITO 998_met_05 (SPAdes) (version 2) | ecosystem: Environmental > Aquatic > Marine > Neritic zone/Coastal water | place: Helgoland, sampling... | reverse complement strand
TGCAGGCACCCGTGTCCGCAAGGCTATGCAAGCTGCTAAGGCCGCAGCACAGGACATCCGTGTCCAAGTCCAAAACGACAAGAACTGAAGTCGGTTTGACCGAACCCGACCACGAGTTGGTCGTGAATGTTCCTTTCAATGAATATGTTGAATTGCCGAAAGGCTAGCCATTGAACATGCTTCAACCATTAACCGGCGTTCGTGTCTTGGATCTTTCGAGAATTCTCGCTGGACCACATGCTGCCCAATCACTTGCTGATTTGGGAGCCACCGTCACCAAAGTTGAGGCTCCTTGGGGTGACGATACGCGTGAGTGGGGCCCACCATTTCAACCGGGATTCGATGGAAAAGAAGTCGCCTCCTACTTTCTTTCCTGCAATCGTGGCAAGACCATCGTTCAAGCCAACATCAAGGAAGAAAAAGGCCGATTGCTTGCCATGATGGCTGACGTTGATGTGGTGCTTGAAAACTTCAAGCCGGGCACACTTGAATCATATCTTGGACCGCTACCCAAACACCTCATTGTCTGCAGTATCTCGGGGTATGGGCAGACAGGCCCTCGCCGAGATGAACCTGCCTTTGACCTCACCATGCAGGCGCGTAGTGGTATTATGTCCATCACTGGAGATGCCAATGGCCCCCCAGCTAAAGTGGGGGTTGCCTGGATTGATGTGATGACTGGAATGAATGCGGTCAGTTCAGTTCTGGCGGCGCTCTTTCATCGGGAGCGTACGGGCCAAGGTTCACGTATCGACCTTTCTTTGTGGGATACCGCTATCGCTGCACTGGTCAACCAAGGGCACAATGCCCTCGCCGGAATGACGCCGGTTCGAATGGGGACTGCACACCCAAACCTCGTACCCTATCGAGTCTTTGAGGCCGCTGACGGATGGTTTGCACTCGGCGTCGGCTCAACGCGTCAATGGGGCGCACTCGTTATTGCTCTGGAATTAGACGTACCAGAACGTTGGCGCGACAACAAGGTTCGAATTGAGGAGCGAGAGCAGGTTGAAGCATGCGTCCAAGAAGCGATGTCCACCCGTTCCCGCGCTTCATTGGAGTCCATGCTCGATGGCATTCCTTGTGCACCAGTCAACACCGTTTCTGAAGCGCTACACGACCAACAATCGAGGGCAAGAGGAGCAGTTGTGGATCATTTAGGTGTGAAGACCTTGGCCAGCCCGTTTCGTCACATTCAACCTTCAGAATGAGAACAAAGAGGTTTGCCCTCCTTCTCGTAACAAACCCGCTTGTGTGAGTTTATCGAAGGCCTTGTCCATGCGGTTTTGACTGAAGTTACGTTCTGTTTGCAAAAATTGAATGAGGCCTTTTTTGTCCACTTGACCGGGCTGTAAATCAGCATCTGCAACGTCCACAACTGGGTGGTGGAGGAAAATGGTTCGAATTTCATCAAGGCGTTCTGGGACCTCCTTTCCTTTGACTTCACAGACGGTTTCGATATCCCCGTGTTGTCGAATTAATTTGAGACCTGTTTTCGGACCAATGCCTTTCACACCAGGGTGGAAATCTGTCCCAATCATAATCGCCAAGTCAACGAGTTGTTCTCGTGTCAATTCGTTGTTCTCAAGCATTTCTTCCAACTTGATGGCTTGAGCATGGACGACCCGCCCATAGCGCTTGGTACCATCGTCCATGAGATTTCGAACGAGAAGAGGTGAACCATACAGGAGCGCATCCCAATCTTGTGTAGCCACGACATCGAGTTGTCCTTTCGCTGCCATTACGGCGGCTTGGGCTTCACCTTCAGCTGCAGCTGTGACCCAAGGAACACCCAACAAATCCAACAAACGCTGAGTTTCTTCGACCATTTGAGGCGTGTAATGCATAATGCGTTGTGCCATCTTTTGTGCCAAAGGGAAATCCCCTGCTTCAAGGGCCTCCTTGTGGATGCGCTCAGCTTCTTCCCTGCGTTCCCTTCGTTGCGCTAACTCTTCGGCCTTCAACTCCGGCGATTCTCCGTCAAAGATGTAGATCGGTTTAATCCCCAATGCGAGCAAGGTCGTGGTTCGGTGCAGGAACCCCATTAGATGTGAAACTGGATTTCCATTGGCATCACGTAGGGGACCGCCATCGCCTTGAGGCGAGCGGTCGCGCATGGTAGTCAAGAATTGAAAAGCGGTCAGAAATGCATCAATACCGACCCGCTTTCCAGCCAAATCATTCAATCGAATCACTTCGGCAGGCGCCAAGTCCTTGAGATTGCAGCCCATGGTTAGAGCAGAAGGTTACCGTATGTAGCCGTTGGCCTGCGTGAGCATCAAGAAGGCAAAGCCCCAGCCTCAGGCATGGGCGGTGACGTGGCGTGCTTGCGAGGCTGGCATCCAGCCCTTGCCAAAGCCGAACTCAAAACCCTCCTTCCCAATGCAGAAATCCGTTCATCCAACGCCCCACGCCTCGTGACCGTTTCAGACACCACCTCTGAGCAACAACAAGCTGCTTTATTGGTGGCTAGTGGCCTCCAATGTTTCTTGACCGGGGGTAGGTTTCATGCATGGGCTGGAAACCAATCTAAATTGCTTGAAGAGGTTGAAGAATACCTGTCTGAGCATAAAGTGGAAGGATCTGTTGCGGTTGTCCCCTGGCGCCAAGAAGGAAAAATCAAGGGATGCAGCACGAGTACACTCGCTGGAGCCATTGGCGGTATTTTACACCGCATGGGCTACTCCATCGATTTGGAGAAACCGGATCACCGCATGGGCTTGGTAGCCGATGGCCAAAGTGAAAGCTTGGCCTATGGCTGGATGCAGGGCGAAGGCACTGCCTCCTTCACAAGCAGAGGACGGCGAGCGAGCGAACGCCCTTTCTTCAAGCCAGTGAGCCTTGATCCCCGACTTGCTCGTTTGGCGGTCAACCTTGCGGCAGGCCCAGTAAATTCAGGACCGATTGTTGACCCTATGACGGGCACAGGGGGCTTCATCATCGAGGCATCACTCAGTGGACGAGAGGGTCTTGGATTGGACATCAATTCTGAGATGGTTCAGGGGGCCAACATGAATCTCAAGTGGGCTCATGAAGGCCTTGAACCACCAACCTGTCACATCAAACGCGGTGATGCGACACATTTGCCTCATTTACTGCCAGTTCCTTACATGGGAAAGGTTGCAGGCTTTGTTCTCGACCCACCTTATGGGCGCAATTCTCACGGCTCAATGGAGAACGAAGCATTGCTTGAAGCCGTTTTGTGCAGTGCTCACGATGTTGCAAACCCCTCCGCAGGTTTCGTTGTGATTCTCCCCATTCATCCTATGGGTGAACGCATTCACGAAGCTGTGGAATTGAATGAATCCGTTGACTTACTTCACGGTGATTGGCATGGCTTGCAAAGCATGATGGTAAGGACGGGTTGGCACCCAACCTCGGCTCATGTTGAGCACGTCCATCGAAGTCTCAGTCGCCTTGTCCTTCTTGCAAGATACGCTCCTCTAGATTGAGCAGTGTGATGCTCATGTCTTCGGGAGGACTTGGAAATTGTGTAGTGTGAGGACATCCTTTGTCGAGGATGGCCTGATCGTTTTCATTCAACACATAGGGATAGGTTTGGCAACCTTTTGGTCGAATTTCGTAGACTGAACACAACCCTTCTGCATCGTGATTAGCAGAATCGGTGAGGAGAAATACACAGGCCCTGGTCGATTCGTTATTTAGCAGAGTCAATGCGCCATTGTTGTCCCAAGAAAAGTCCTCCAATTTCATTCCGGTTCGTCGAGCGAGACGGGCAGCCTCCGCCTTGGTAATGGGCATCGTGGTCTCACGACAACATGCAGAACAACCCATTGGGATGCACGGCAATTGGCGCGACATGAACAAGCCAGCGCACCCGCCTTCTTCAAGAAGGGGGGGCTTCTCGGGTGGTTTACGGGCGATTAGGGTAGTCTGGATATCCTTCCGGCCTTCGGAGCCGGAGACGGGGGTTCGAATCCTCCATCGCCCGCCATACATCTCGGTTTTCAGGCTCAAATGTTCGGGGTCCCACGGTTTCCCCAACGGGCGTTTAAGGTGTCAGGCGTCGAGATAAATATGAGAAACCATGAAAGGAAAAGGATCTCAAAAAGAAGCCCGCTTACAACGACTCAAGGCAGAAATCATCGACTATGTTTCGGCCAGACACGGTGTTACTGCCGCCGACATCGTGAGTTTCTTGTCCAATGAGCGAAAAATGAGGAACCACGGACTTACCACTCGCAAAGTTGGCCTTTTTATTCCACGTTACCTCTCGAGTTCGATCAGTTTCCGCCTTGACAGTTCAACTGGCAAGCGAGTGTACCAAATCACCGCTTAAACAAGCACCACATTCATGCCCAAGCGCCGATTGGCCTGTTCATGGACTGGCCCGAGTCGACGCTACCACAGGCGCTCTTCCCCTCGTTCACGGGAAAAGAAGATGGACACGTTCCTCTTTTCGAGACCTTGCAGCCCGCCTGGTCATTGCTCGACCCTTCCAATCCAAAGGGTTTGAAAGCTCAAATGAATGGTTTAGAGGGCATGTCAACCAAAGATCTCCCCGGAGTAACCGTCATTGGAGAAGACGTCATCATCGAGCCAACAGCCATTGTTGAATCTGGTGCCTATCTCATCGGCCCTTGTTACATTGGTCCGAGAGCAACGGTTCGACACGGCGCGTATGTTCGTCAGTATTCATGGATATGCGCCGATGCTGTGGTTGGTCATGCCACCGAAATCAAGCACTCAGTTCTCCTCCCTGGGGCGAAAGCCCCTCATTTCAACTATGTCGGAGATTCCATTCTCGGAGCTGGCGTGAATCTTGGCGCCGGTACCAAATTGAGCAATTTACGTAACGATGGGAAGGAAGTTCATGTCCGCCTCAACGGTCAACGCAGCGGTAGCGGCTTGAGAAAATTTGGGGCAATTCTAGGAGAAGGGTGTGCACTTGGATGCAACAGTGTCACCAACCCAGGCGTCGTTCTAGGGTGCAATAATACGGTTTGGCCAAACGTCACCGTGACAGGCATACACGGGCCCGATGTCCAACATCAATGAGGTGATTCCGTGACGTTTTCCTTGTTCGGCACCGACGGTATTCGTGGTCAGACTTCACTTGAACATCTGAACGATGAAGAATCCATTGAACGATTGATCGACGACCGAACACTCACTCCTGCCTTCATGCGTTTGTTGGGTGAATCGCTCGCTTATGCCATGTCACGCCTTCCTGGGAGCGGAGAAGTTGTGGTCATTGGATGGGACGACCGCCCACACAACACAGAATTGGTTGCTTCGTTGACGTTGGGATTGAGATTGAATGGATGCTATGTAGTGCATTTGGGATTATGTGCAACACCTGCTCTCCATGCTGCGGTGTTGGAACACAAAGCGCGAATGGGATGCATGATTACTGCGAGTCATAACCCAGTTTCCGATTCGGGCATCAAGGTGTTTGATGGCTTTGGCTACAAATCCACGCCAATGTTTGAACAAGACCTTTCTCAGGTTGTTCGAGATTTATCTCAAGAAGAACGAGAAGTCAACGAAGACGAGCAGGCCCGGCTGAAAGTACCCGACCTCGCCCTTGATTTGTCCGTTGGAGTCACCTTTCACCGCACCTGGCTTGCACGACGCTGGACGTTATTTGACGAATTGTTTGGAGGATGTTCAAACGCTTTGAACTCGGGGCGATTGGCGAATCCTTTGCTTCTCGATTGCGCTGGTGGTTCTGGAGCCTCATGGCTTGCTGAGTTTCTCACACAACGCGGCGCGCCAGCGGAGGAAGTGAGTCATTCTGCATCCGCACTGAACAAAAATTGCGGCGCAGGAGATTTTTCCCCAACGCAAACATGGACGCACAGCGAAGCATCTTCATCCCCCCATGCCCTTCTCTCTGCGTTACAACCCGCTCCAGCAGGCCAACTTGTTGCAGCGGCGTTGGATGGTGACGGAGACCGTTGTTTATTCATAGAAAGTACAGAGGATGGCTACAAGATCGTTGATGGTGATGGCATGGCAGCCATGATGTTGGAAGCATCATCCACAGGCCCTTGGAGGTTTGCAGCCTCCATTGAATCGGATGTTGCTCTTACCTCATTTGTCGAAGGACTTCATCCAGGAAACCAATGCATGGAAAGTGCGGTTGGAGACCGTTGGCTCTCCGAAGCATTGCGTACCAACACCGTCGGCATGTTTCAATCAGAAACAATGCCACTCTGCTTAGGTGTTGAAGACTCGGGCCATGTGGTTCTGCCCGCTCCCCACGAACAACATCCAAATTCGTGGGCCCTGGTCGGTGATGGCGCTGCAACACTTTGTGCCTTCATCCTTTCACAAGATCGCGCCACGGCTGAATCATTCCAACGAGGATGGAAGCGCCGCAGGTCCATCGCACCAAGTGAGCGGTCAGTTTGGGCTGTTGGAAAACCCGCCTTCAATGAACTTCGTTCTCAGGCTATCACGTCTTTTGAACAACGAGGGATGACCTGTTCAGTACGTGCTTTGGCTGGAGAAGCCGACCTGCTACTTCTGCACGGAACCTCACCTTCGGGGTCATTGTCGTTGGGGATTCGCAACAGCGGTACACAAGCCAAAACCAACGTCTCACTCCGCCTTTCTCCAGGCTTGGACCCGGAACAATTCAAACCCGTTTTAGGTGAACTTGTAACTGCACTCACCGTTTGGGTGCAATAGCTTCAATCTTCGGTCAATTCGGCTTTATTCGATTCAGTTAACGCCGTGACGGTAAAGAGGAGGGCCGCTGATGCGAGCAAAATCAGGAGCAAGTAGGTGCTGCTTGCGCCGAATAACATCGCGATCGCCGCAAAGAGCCATGCGATAGCCAGATTGATGGCTCCAACAATTCTCCATGATTTGCGAAGCGTGAAAATCCCACTCAACCAAGCGGCGACTGAGAGGGCTAAGCCTGCGAACACCATCCCAGAAGGAGACGCTGCGAGAATGGCGGTTGGATAGAGCATCAGGTGTGTCCCCCATAGAGCAGAAGAAAGCCAAATTTGTCGATTTTGTTGCACGATCACCACGGTCCATGCCATGCACATCGCCCCAACCATGAAGGTCAACCAATACAAATCAACCGAGAGTCCTAACGATGTCCCAAGCCATGGCATGAATGCCTGGAGCGTCAAGGGTGCGGCAACAATTGCCGCCAGCATAACTGCAGGTTGAGACCATGCAATGCTTCGACGCACACCCATCAACAACACCATCAATGCGGCAGGGCCAAAGGAAAGAAGAACGCAACCGCCCAACCAAACGCTTCGCCCAAGTGCTCCGCGATGATCCGGTAAATCTCGTTTCAACCGCTCTCCTTCAACCCAATCAAAGAGCACGACCGCTGCTACCAGCAAGACTTCAATCCCCACGAACGGGAGAACCCAATTCATGGCTGAGCCATTGAAGGGGTCCACTGCGAAAGGGATAGGAGCAGCCCCTCCAATGAGCAGGGTGATGATACGGTCGATGACCAGCAATCCAATCACGCCTTCCAGTGCACTTGGGATACGAAGGCCGAGATCGTTTCGTCCGAGCAATCCCATTCCAGCAAAGACGGAGAGGGCAGCACCAAGCACGACAAGATGCATCATTTCGTCAGGGTTGATGACTCCAACGGTTGCCTGACTTGCAAGATGAACCAAAACCGCTCCCGCCATGGCCAATGCAATGGGCGTCTCAATTCCGAGGGTATCAGGAAGCCTCAATCCAATGGAGTTGGCCCGAAGTCGTGCTAATCCGATGAGAACCACGGAAAAAACAGCGGCAAAAATGAGGGCTTCCATTCCATTGGGTGTGGTGTAGGCAATCCAAGCGGCAAAAAGGAACGTCATACCAAGAAACATCATCACCAACACAGGGCGATAATGAATGTCCCCAACAAGGAGGTCATCTTCGGATTGCGTCGTCATGCGTTTGGAGCGTTTACGTTGCTTTTCAGCTAAATCCAACAGGGCAGCATCGAGGCGTTTGAGAGGGGCAGCCATACCATCGGTAAGGTTCGCCTCACTTGCCACGATTGAATTGAGGCGTTTACGCTTGGCCTCATATTCTTCACGCCGTTCTGATTGCAAAGCAAGACTCTTCAATCCGTTACGCACTTCTCCCTGTAATGCCAAATATGACCCTGTCAAGACAAAGAAGACCAAGGCGGCCAATTGGACGCCTTGTTGCAAAGATTCCCCTCCCGCCACGGCCATAGCGACGAGAACTCCCATCGAACCAACGGTCGGTGTGAACAAGGATTCAACACGCTTGATACGGGTCAGGAACAACACCAAGGAGGCTCCAGCAAGAGCGACGAGGAACCAAAGGTTGAGGGCCTCTGAAAACCAATCTGTTTGACCGGATAATCCTCCCCCCCGAGAAGGTTTGAGGGCGATGATGATGAAGAAGGCTGCCATCATCCCCATGTGCAAGGAGATGTATTTTCCGGGAAGGGATTGGCGAGCTTCACGCTCTTCGAATTCGAGTTCTTTTTCGATGTCGTGGTCGGTTGACCGCAATAGTAAGAAGCTTGAGGACAGCAGTGAGATTGCCCAAAGAGATTCGTATCCATAGCGCCACGAAAATACCGCTGCACCAACGCACCATGCGGTGAGCAATGTTCGAGGCTTTCCTTGATGCATCCCCCGCCATAGGACAAAGGCATGGGAAAACAAAAGCAAACTGTATCCAATCATTAGGCCAATGCCAGTGACGCCCCCGGGACGTACCAGGGCGAGGAAGGACAAGATTGATAGGAAAAAACTCAGATTCCACAGATTCAGGATGTTTGAATCCCGCAAGCGTGCGCTCATTTCTGAGAAGCCAGAAAATCGATTGGCGAGGTTCATGGACGAAGCCCCCAATGAGGTATTCACGCCTACTTGAAACAGCACCAATACAGAAAGCCAGACTCCAAGTTCTTGTTCAGCGAGCATGACGGGTAATAGATCGGCACTGATGATTCGTGTTTCTAAATCCGATGCAAAGGCCAGCAGCCAGAGGTGTGGACCAAACACGGCCACTCCTGCCATGCTGGGTGATGCTCGCATCACTGCTAAGGCTCCCAGGCCAACCCAAATCATTGCTTGAGAGATGAGCAGGGTGCGGGAACCTGAACCTAACTCTTCTGCCGGTATCAATAGGGTCAAGAGGAGCACGATGGCGATGGACCCCATCCAAAGGACATGGTCGGAAACATTGGTTTGATGTTGAAGTAAAACGGCGACGGTCAAGCCAGCGGTGAGAATGGCATAGAGCGAGTAGGCTTCAAGACCCCAAGGCCATGATACATCGACGGTTCCCGTCACAAGTAAAGCGAGGGCAGCGAGCAAAAACGGGGCTGGTGCCAATACGTACGGCATCAACACCGTCCAAGGTACGCCACGAACGACAAGATAGGAGGCCGAAAATGCTGAGGCGAGGAGGATCAATTGGGCCAAGGCGTACCCCGTTTCCGTACGGTGAGCAGCAATGGCCATCATGGCCCCAATCATTCCCAAGGTGACCGATACAGCCCACAATCCTGGCTTTCCAAGACCCAGCGCATCGCAAGCAGAACTAAGCCAATTTTCATGATGAACGAAGACGGCTGCCATGGAAGCATTGGCGGCCGTGACCAATGCTAAGAGCAAGAATAAAGTCAAATCGTTCTCGATTGGAATCAATTCCAAACTGAACACAGTCCAGTGATTTGAGAGTGCGTGGATACCAACCCAGAGGTAGGAGATTGCAATTCCTAAACTCGCAAGATTCCCAGAACGTCGAGTCAATGCCAAGCCGTGCATCAAAGCCATTGACAGCACAATGAATACCGCCACCCCTTGTTCTCCGTACACCGCTCCTGCCGAACTCCCCACAGCGAACAATACCAGGGCGGATTGTGCTGCAACAGCATCTTCGTCATGGCGGAATGCGAGGCCAACGTTTAGACCGACTAGAAGGATCATACTGATGCCCAGAGTTTCACTTCCACCAAGTGGGCTTGCATCAAACCAACCCCAGTGCCAAGCATCCAATGCGAGGCCGTAGAGTAATTTCATTGAGATAATCACCCAAGTGATTCCGAGAATATTCATCGAAGGCCGTGGTATCCAGCGTTCTCCGAGACTGAGGCCGAACAGGGCCATTGACAGCAAACCCAAAGCACTCACAATGGGCGGTAATACTGTTCCTACCAAGGCCCCAATGATGCTCCAAATGAGCACCATTGCAACCATCAGTGAGCGGCTGATTTGTGCTTCTGCCTGTGTTGCGAGTTGAGTGACGCTGTCACCGCTCGCCTCGTTTTTGGGACCTTCTCTTGGTGCGCTGAACCAATCGCCCATGTCCCCCATGGCAATGTCGTCTTCAGCAGGCGAGGGCTCCTCTTCAGATTCATTCGCTTCAACTGGTTCAACTTCAGGAGCGCCCTGTGTCATGAAGGCATCTAAATTAAGGCCGCGAACGCGTTCAAATTCTTTTTTGCGAATCAACTCGTCCTCAGAGGATGGTTCGGTCGCCGCTTTGCGGGTGTCATCCTCCATGTTTGTTGCTCGGGATAATCACCTTTGAATTTGCCCGAGGAATTGATGCTTCGGCATGGTTTTTCCTCAAAATCACCGTGTGAATCGTATTTTTCTAAAAATGCATGACTGCGGGGCCCCCGAGGTGTCAAAACTGAAACGATGTTTAATTTTTCAGCCAAAAGGGACAAAGAGGGCCCGCGAAAGGGAGGGTCATGGGCGGCGTCCACGGTACCCCTTCAGGGGACCTTTCTATGCACGGCATCTCACCCTCGGGTGAAGTTCACTGGAATCTTTCTGCGAACGAACTAATCGACCTTGCAATAGCACGAGGAGAAGGTGTTCTGAGCGCTCACGGAGCCCTAGTGACTGAAACTGGGGACCGAACCGGTCGTTCACCCAATGACAAATTCATTGTTGATGAACCGAGTGTCAGTGGCGATATCAATTGGGGAGATGTCAACGTCTCAACGGATGAAGCCACCTTCCAACGAATGCGAGCGAAAGTGGTGGATTTCCTCAACAAGCAAGATTCTCTATTTGTTCAAGACCTCTATTGCGGGGCAGACTTTTCTGAAGCCCTTCCGATCCGTGTCGTCAACCACAATGCGTGGCACAACACCTTCGCTAGAAACATGTTCATCCGTCCAGAAGAATCTCAACTCGCCAAGCATGAACCTGAATTTACTGTCATGCACGCACCTCACTTCGAAGCCGATAAGGATGAAGACGGCCTGAACTCCCACTGCTTTGTCATTGTCAATTATGCCGCTAAAGAAGTCATCATCGGGGGAACGCGCTATGCAGGAGAAATCAAGAAATCTATTTTCTCTGTTATGAATCTCATCTTGCCGAAGAAAGGCATTCTCCCCATGCATTGCTCGGCGAACACAACCGGCGACAACACCGCTATATTCTTCGGACTTTCAGGCACTGGGAAAACCACACTTTCCGCAGACCCCAAGCGCGCCCTCATCGGAGACGATGAACACGGCTGGGGTTCAAACGGTGTGTTCAATTTTGAAGGTGGATGCTATGCAAAACTCATCGATCTTTCCGAAGAGGACGAACCTGCAATTTTCGGTACCACCCGCAAGTTTGGAACGGTGCTGGAAAACGTTGTACTGGATGATACTGGAGTCCCTGATTTCCATGACACCTCCAAAACTCAGAACACTCGAGGCTCCTATCCCATTGAATTCATTGATAACCGCACATCGGATTCCAAAGGAGGCCATCCCCAAAATGTCATTTTTCTGACGTGTGATGCGTTCGGAGTTTTACCACCCATTTCTCGATTGACTCCTTCACAGGCAGCTTACCATTTCATTTCAGGATACACCGCCAAAGTCGCAGGAACTGAAATTGGTGTCAAAGAACCTCAAGCAACCTTCTCTGCCTGTTTTGGTGAACCGTTCATGCCCATGCACCCAGGCGTTTACGCAGACCTCCTTTCAGCAAAAATGGACGAACATGGTTCAACAGCCTGGCTCATCAATACGGGTTGGTCGGGTGGAGCCTACGGCGAGGGTAACCGAATGAAGATCAAGTACACCCGCGCCATGCTCAATGCAGCCCTTGACGGCGATCTTGACAATGTTGAATTCCTCACCGATAAACGATTTGGCTTTGAAGTTCCAACCAAGTGCCCGGGTGTACCCTCAGATGTCTTACAACCTCGCTCCACATGGTTAAACGGTGAGGCTTACGATACCACAGCCGACAAGTTGGCTAGTATGTTCAATGAGAATTTCAAACGCTATGAAGCCGGCGTTTCAGCAGAAGTGAATGCCTCAGCCCCCACCACAGCAGTTTGAATTTCATACGGAACCCTTGGCTTCTCCAACTGCTTTGCTTTTTTCCCCGAGATGAATAAAGCGGTTGGAATCAACAACCCATACTTGGCCCCTGACTGAAGACGAGGGGCATCACCGTTCCTTCTATTGACCCGTCAGACGGATCGGAGGTTGCCATGCCCCACTGTGGCGGGCAAAATCCAACAGATGGCAATACACTGTGACCACCTTTTGCCTTGAGGGCACGAGACGATTGAGTTGCTCAGGATTCATGATTTCGGGCAATGTTCTCCACGCTCTTTGGGCGATGAGAGAGAGTGGAAATCGAAACAGAGCCGGGCCGTTGACCGGAAAAGTCCACTTGGTCAACCATTCCCGTTCAATCAACCCCGCTTTGTCCATGGCTCTACTCACTTGGCTCCAAGAGGTGCCCTTTCCACTTTTTGACTTCACCACCCAGGAGGGATTGATGGAAGAATCCACGGTATATTCGTGGCGAGCCAAAACTTCTGCCATCCAAGGTGCGACGTATCCATTGGGCGCCCGAAACCACGGGCGGAAGGCCGACCCTGCATACTTTTTGAGCAGAACAGTTGAGGTTTGAAGCATGGATGAGAATCCCTCATCATCTTGAGGCCAAGCTGACCATGAGCGGTGGGAATGGCCATGACAGCCCACCGTCATGCGGTTCCCAAATAATGTCAACAATTCTTTGAAAGACACCCTGAAAGATTCGCACTCAAACAGGTCGGTGATCACGAACAGAGTGACTCCGTGCCCGTGACTTTCCATCCACCGCTTGAAACCCTCCAGGCCACGCTGAAAATCTTCTGAAAGATCATCGGTGTTTGTTGGAGCGGTATGTTTGCTCCGAGTTGGATGGCCTTGGTAGCGAGGTAGGTGGCGCAGGTCATCGGTATCGATGGTGATCCAGGCATTCACGCCGTTTCACCTCGACCGAGTTCGATCATGTGCAGGCGATGAGGGACTGTCCGTCCGTTGAATTCAATACCGATGTAATCCGGTAATCGCTCGCCATTCCATTTGGAGCAAATCGCTTCAGCAGTGGCTAAACCAGCAGCATTGTGTGGGTGTACAGCAATTTCAACATTGATGGGATTGCCTCGCTGATTCAACCATGAAAAGACAGAATCCACGCTGGTTTTAGCTACGCCCTGGCGTTGAAAGCCGCCTCTGACCCAGTACCCCAGATTGTAATCAGAATGCAGAGATTGAAGTTCATCTCCCAACCCAATCAATCCAACAAATTCGTCCTTTTCGGGAGTGTGGATGGACCAAAAATGGAGTTGGTCAAGATTGGCTTGAGTTTCAATATCATGGAGCATGTTGCTCAACTGATGTCGAATGTCGCTCCCGCCGTCCAACCATGGGAGTGCCG
>Ga0209425_10004756_pt1 | contig 13661 bp, 13 predicted proteins | sample COG_05_FD_184749 | JGI IMG/M metagenome (GOLD analysis project Ga0209425, IMG submission 184749) | Pelagic Microbial community sample from North Sea - COGITO 998_met_05 (SPAdes) (version 2) | ecosystem: Environmental > Aquatic > Marine > Neritic zone/Coastal water | place: Helgoland, sampling... | reverse complement strand
ACCCTTTCTTAAAAAGTCAGGAGTTAAGACTTCAATAGATGTGTTTGGATTTTTTAATCTTGTTGCACTAACAACTTTATAAAAATGATTTGATCCTCCATCTTCTAAGTCGTCTCTATCAACCGAAGTAATAACAACATGTTTTAAGTTAAGAGTTTTAACAGCATTAGAAATTTTTGCAGGCTCATAAATATCTAAAGAAGTTGGTTTTCCAGTTTTTACATCACAAAACGCACAAGCTCTTGTACACGTGTCTCCCATAATCATAAAGGTTGCATGTTTTTTACTCCAACATTCCGTAATGTTAGGACAATTAGCTTCTTGGCAAACTGTAACTAGATTGTTTTGATTTACAACTTGTTTGGTTTGAAAGAAAATTTTTGAATCTACTATTTTAGATCTAATCCATTCTGGTTTTCTCTTTATTGGATTGATAGGTTTGTTGACTTTTTCTGGATGTCTAACTTTACTCATTTTAATTTAATAATTATTTCATCTTCAGTAACATAATTAAATTTTTGCCTATATAGAATATCTAGATAATCTGGATCATTTTTATTTATTAATGCAATTTTATGATCTAAGTTATTTAATTCTGCAGTTAAAATTTTATCTTTTGCTATTAATTCTTCGTAAGTATTTTTTTTATCAAAATAAGATATTAAACCTCTTTCACCACCAATAAGATTAATGCCAATATATAATGTAAAAAAAATATTAAATAAAAGAATTTTTTTTTTTTTTAAACTTTCAATAAGTCTCATATGTTAGATTCTAGCCATTTTAGCTTCATTGCCAAGTTCTTCTTCGACGCGTAATAATCTATTATATTTGGCTACTCTTTCAGATCGAGCTAATGAGCCTGTTTTAATTTGCGATGACTTTGTAGCAACTGCTAAATCAGCTATAAAAGTATCTTCCGTATCACCAGATCGATGGGAGATAATTGTATTAAAATTTGCTTTTTTAGCCATAGCGATCACTTCTAATGTTTCTGTTAAAGTTCCTATTTGATTAGGTTTTACTAAAATACTATTTGCTGATTTTTCTTTAATACCTTTTGCTAATCGTTTTGTGTTTGTCACAAACAAATCATCTCCTACAATTTGAACATTGCTTCCTACGGCTTTTGTGATTTTTTGCCAAGATACCCAGTCTTCTTCTGCGAAGGGATCTTCAATAGATTTAATTGGATAATTTGAAATAAGTTTTTCATAATAACCAATAACATCATTAACATTTATAAAGTTTTTAGATTGAATAGAATATTCGCCTTTATCATTTATTAATTCATTTGCCGCAACATCTAAACATATCACAACATCATTTCCTGGTTTTAAATTTGATTTTTCAATTGCCAGAACAATTAATTCTAAAGCTTCTTCATTGTTATTAATTGATGGTGCAAACCCACCTTCATCTCCAACGTTTGTAAGCATTTTTTTTGAATGCAGTATTTTTTTAAGATTTTGAATTACAAGAAAACATTTTTCAATAGCATCCATAAAATTTTTTGCAGAATCTGGTCTAATCATAAATTCTTGAATATTTAAGTCGTTATCAGCGTGTGCCCCACCGTTTATAATATTCATCAAAGGAATAGGCAGTGAATAAGATTTTCCTAAATTTTTAAAGAGAGATTTTTTATTTAATAATGCAGAACACTTAGCATTAGCTAGCGAAACGGCTAAAGTAGCATTAGCTCCAAGATTAGTTTTGTTTTCAGTGCCGTCTATTTCTAGTAAAACTTTATCCAAATTTGATTGATCATCTGAATTTAAATTCTTTAATTTTGGAGAAATTTTTTTATTAATATTTTCAACTGCAGTATTAACACTTTTACCTAAAAATTTAGTTTTGTCTTGGTCTCTTAATTCATGAGCTTCAAATGCACCAGTTGATGCTCCTGACGGGGAAATAGCTGTTGCAGAAAATCCATTTTCTAAAAAAACCTCAGCTTCTACAGTAGGATTTCCTCTACTATCAAAAACTTGTCGACCTTTAACATTTTTGATTTTTACCATTCTTTTATTTAACTAACTTATCAATTTCAGTTAATTTTTTTAACAAATCTTTAACTTCATTCAAAGGTACCATATTTGGTCCGTCAGATGGCGCATTATCTGGATCTTCATGTGTTTCCATAAAAATTGCTCCAACACCTACTGCAATTGCTGCACGAGCTAAATAAGGTACAAATTCTCTTTGTCCTCCACTCTTTTCGCCCATACCCCCTGGCTGTTGAACAGAATGAGTTGCATCAAAAACAATCGGGAAACCAAATTTAGACATAATAGGTAAAGCTCTCATATCAGATACTAATGTATTGTAACCAAAGCTTGCTCCTCGTTCAGTTATTAAAATATTTTTATTGCCTGAATCTTCAATTTTTTTTACAACATTGGCCATGTCCCATGGAGCTAAAAATTGACCTTTTTTTACATTAATTATTTTTCCCGTTTTAGCAGCCGCTATTAATAAGTCTGTTTGTCTACACAAGAACGCTGGAATTTGTAAAACATCTACATGATCTTTAAGTATAGAGCATTGTTCAGCAGTATGTACATCGGTTAGAACCGGCAAACCAACTTCTTCTCTAATTTTATCAAAAATAGATAATGATTTTTCTAAACCCATTCCTCTTTTACCTTTTAAACTAGTTCTGTTAGCTTTATCAAATGAAGTTTTGTAAATTAAGTTAATTCCTAACTCATTTGTAATTTTTTTTAGTTCCGTAGAAATTTTAATAGCGTGAGACTCATTTTCTAACTGACAAGGTCCCGCTATTAGCGTGAATGGTTTGTCATTAGAGATTTCGAAATTAGCACATTTAATTTTATGGTTTGTCATTATTTATTCGAGTTGATTTTCGCGGCTTTTATAAAGGAAGAGAATAAAGGATGTGGAGCTAAAGGTCTAGATTTAAATTCAGGATGAAATTGAACTCCAATGAACCAAGGGTGATCTTTAAGCTCAACTATCTCTGGTAATTTATTATCTGGAGAAAGTCCTGAAAAAATCATTCCTTTTTTCTCAAAATCTTCTTTGAAATTAATATTAACTTCATATCTATGACGATGTCTTTCATTAATTTTATCAGATTTATAAATCTTGCTTATAAGGGAGTTCTTTATAAGTTTAGCTTCATAACTTCCTAGTCTCATTGTTCCACCTAAATTTTTATCAGTTCCTTTCATTATTTTTCCATCTTTAAGCCATTCACTCATTAATCCAACCACAGATCCTTTTGATGAACTAAATTCACTAGATGTAGCATTTTTTATATTTAATTTGCTTCGAGCAAATTCGATGACTGCCATTTGCATACCAAAGCAAATTCCTAAAAACGGAATTTTATTTTCTCTAGCATAACGTATTGCTGCAATTTTTCCCTCTGTCCCTCTTTTCCCAAATCCTCCTGGTATTAATATTCCTGAAACTTCATTTAATTTATTTTTTATTTCACTTGGTTTTAGGTAATCAGACTCGATTCTTACAAGATTAACTTTTAAATTATTTGCTATTCCACCATGTGTTAATGCTTCATCTAGAGATTTATAAGCGTCTTTTAACTCTACATACTTTCCAATAATAGCAATATTAATTTTATTTTTAGTACTTAAGACTAAATGAGTAATTTTCTTCCAGGGTTGAAGGTTTACTTTTTTCTTAGTTTTAATTTTAAAAAATTTTAACACCCTCTCATCTAATTTTTCTTTATTAAAACTGATTGGAGCTTCGTAGATTGTTTTTACGTCAACTGTTTCAATAACATCGTTGATTGAAACGTTGCAAAATAGAGAAATTTTCTTTCTTTGGTCTAAAGGGATTGGTCTTTCTGATCTACAAATAATTATATTAGGCTGGATACCAATACTCCTTAATTCTTTTACTGAATGTTGTGTGGGTTTTGTTTTAATTTCATCAGAAGCTTTCATGTAAGGTACTAAAGTTAAATGAATGAATAAAGTATTTTTTCTTCCACTTTCATTAGAAAATTGTCTAATTGCTTCTAAAAAAGGTAGGCTCTCTATATCACCTACAGTTCCCCCGATTTCACAAATAACAAAGTCTTCCTTTGAAACGTCATACTTAATAAATTCTTTTATTCTATTTGTGATATGAGGAATAACTTGTACAGTCTTACCTAAATAATTTCCTTGTCGCTCTTTTTTTAAAACATCATTATAAATTCTACCAGTTGTTATATTGTCAGATTTTTTTGCAGATATTCCAGAAAATCTTTCGTAATGACCTAAATCCAAATCAGTTTCTGCTCCGTCATCTGTTACAAAGACTTCACCGTGTTGAAAGGGACTCATTGTTCCAGGGTCGACATTTAAATAAGGGTCGAGTTTTCTTATTCTAACTTTATATCCTCTCGATTGTAGCAAGTAAGCTAGTGAAGCAGATGATAATCCTTTACCTAAAGATGAAACCACGCCGCCAGTTACGAATATGTATCGCGTCATGGAAGTATGTTATACTTTATATTCGATTAATTACAAAGTCTTAATTATTTTGACTGAGGTATTTGTGGAAGGTTTGAGTTTTCCTCTATTTCTTTTTCAAGAACTGATTGTGTTTCACGAAACTCATCACGAGAAATTGCAACAATAACTATACTGCACACTATAAATAAAGTGGCTACTATAGCTGTAAATTTTGTAAGGAATGTACCAACACTTCTCGCAGACGTGAAATTGTCTTGTGAAACACCTAGACCTAAAGCTCCTCCTTCTGATCTTTGTAAAAGTATTGAGATAATTAAGATGATAGCTAGAATTATATTAACGAAAATTAGTAAATTTTCCATGATGTTTATTTATAGTAATTTTTTATTATATCAATAAATTTTTTCGAAGATTTAGAAGCTCCACCTATTAAAAAACCATCAATTTCCTTAATTTGTTTAAATATCTCTACACTAGTTCCGTCGACTGAGCCACCGTAAAGAACTGCTGGGCTTTTTTTATTAAATAATTTTTTTAGTACTTTTTTTATATGAATAGTAATTTTTTGTAATTCTTGAGCGGTTGGTAGTTTACCTGTTCCAATTGACCAAATAGGTTCGTAAGCTACAATAATATTATTTTTATTAAATTTTCTATCTAAAACTTTAGTTAATTGGTTTTTAAGTACACCTAATGTTTTCTTATTTTTTTTATCAGATTTATTTTCACCAATGCAAAAAACAACTTTTAAATTATTTTTTAAAGCAAATTGAACTTTGTTCTTCAACATAGAGTCGCTCTCACCTTCACCACGATTATCAGAATGACCTATTAAAGTATATTTGGCTCCAACGCTCTTTAACATATAGGGACTTATAGCGGCAGTATTTGATGAAAATTGATCTTTTTGATAACAATTTTGTGAGCCAATTGAAATATTCTTATTCTTAAAAATTTTCGCGTAACTTTCTATCAAAGTATAAGGTGGCGTAATTATAACCCTGTATTTATTTCGATTTTTGTCTTTAGAGTAAAAAAAATTAATTTTATTCAATATATTTAAAGACTTTGGAACGCCAAACATTTTCCAGTTCCCAATAAAATATTTCATAATTTGCCTTAGTTTAAAATTTGATTTATAGGTGTATAATTCTAATGTAATAAATTATTATAATGGCTACATCAATAGGAAAATTATCTAAATCTTTTTTTATTAAACTCCTAGTGGGGATTATAATTTTACCTTTTGTGTTTTGGGGCATGGGAGACGTTTTTAGAGGTGGCAATCAAAATGTTATAGCCACCGTTGAATCTCAGAAAATTAGCACACAAGAATTCATGAATTATATTAGGCAGACAAATCTTAACGAAGAACAAATTAAAAGTTTACCAAAAACAGATTTAATTGAACAAATATTATCTCAATATATAGGCAGAAAAGTTATGGCGTTAGAAATAGGAAAAATTGGTGTAGTAGTAAGTGACAATGCCCTTAGAAATATTATTAAAAATGATAAATTATTTTACAAAGACAATAAATTTTCAAGAACTAAATATGAAAAGTTTCTTATAAAAAGCGGTTTAACAGCACCTCAGTTTGAAGCAAACATAGTAGAACAAGAGAAGAGGAGACAGTTCTTAAGTTCGTTAGCTGGAGGAATCGTAATACCAGAATCTTTAGTTCTGAGAGAGTTTAGAAAAGAAAATCAAGCAAAGACTATTCAATATATTGATCTTGATAAATTTCACGCTAAAAGTAAACCATCCAAAGAAGATATTAAAAAACTTTATGAAAGAAATAAGGATATATTTTTTATAGAATTTAAATCAATTCAGTACGCAGCGGTCTCACCTAATCTTGTAACTGGTAATGCTAAATATAATGAAAACTTCTTTAAACAATTGGACCTTATTGAAAATAAAATTTTAGATGGCCAGTCTTTTGAAGAAACAGCTAAAAGCAATAATTTAAAAATTATTACGATTGATAAAATCAACATAAAAAAAGAAGATCAAAACAAAAATAAAATAAATAGTTTACCTGATGTTTTATTTAATAAAATTTATAATATTCAGTCAACGAGAACACCAGAAATTATTAATCTTGAAGGAAAGTATTACTTAGCTGAAATAAAAGATATTGAAAAAAGAAATAAACCTATGAGCGATCCAGAAGTATTGGAAGCTTTGAATGCGCAATTAAGTTTTAAAGATAAAATTGAAAATAACAACTCTATAGTAAAAGATATTAGTTTAGGGGCTTTTGATGGCGAAGGCTTTAAAAGATTTGCCAATGATAATGGTTTAGAAGTTAAAGATTATAAAGTCTCAAATTTAAAACAAAATGATATTTTTGAAGAAGGTTTAGTAAAAAGAATTTTTTTGACTAAAGATGGAGAAATAAATCTTATTACAAATAGTACACTAACAAAAACTTTCTTAATATCTGCTAAAAAAACTGAATATAAAAATTTAAATAATTCTGATAATAATTTTGAACGGTATGAAGCTAAAGCACGGTTAAATTTAATTAATAAAATCTATAAATCTTACGACGAAAGTGTTAATCAAAAATATAAAGTTGAATTTAACCAAAAGACTATTGACCGCGTTAAAAATTCATTTTAATGAAAATTAATTTAAGTTTTAAAGAATATAGAAATAATCACTATAAAAAAAAACACCAAATATTATTTAGGTCTAGAGCTTGTAAAAGTTACCATAAAGTGGAGAATTTGTTTAAGTTTCTTCTTGCTGAAAAAAATAGCTTTATCTTTGAGTCTGTTGAAAAGGGATCTATTAAAGGTCGTTATACTATAATAGGTCTAAATCCTGATAAAATTTGGGATATTAATAAAAACATTATTACTTTAAATAATTCAGGAAAGATAAGTAAAATTAAGACAAATCCTTTAAAGTTTTTAAACAAATTGATTAAAGATTTTAATATTAAAATTCCTAGTCAACTTCCTTCAATGGCTTCTATGCTTGTGGGGTATTTTTCGTATGACGTAATTCGTTATATAGAAAAGATTCCAAATAATTGTAAAGATGACTTAGGGATTCCTGATGTAAGATTGTCTCGACCAAAAAATTTAGTTGTTTACGATAATTTGAAAAAAAAAATTTATTATATAGAAAATGTTTATTCAGACACAAAAATAAAAAATTATGAAAACGAATACAAAACTATTAATAAAAAATTTGATTTATACGAAGATTTTGAGAATATTACATTACCAGATCAATTCACATATAAGCCTAATAAAAATTTAATTAAATCTAATACTACAAAAGAAAAATTTAAATCTTTAGTAAAAAAAGCAAAAACCTATATTGAAAAAGGAGATATTTTTCAAGTCGTCTTAAGTCAAAGGTTTGAAAGAAAGTTCAATAAAAAACCAATTGAGATTTATAACTATTTGAGAAAATCAAATCCTTCTCCTTTTATGTTTTATTTCAATTATGATGATTTTAATATTTTAGGTAGTAGCCCAGAAATCCTTGTAAGACTTAGAAAAGGTGAGATTACAATAAGACCAATTGCAGGCACAAGGCCTAGGGGGAAAAACAATAAAGAAGATAAAAAATATGAACTTGACCTTCTTAAAGATAAAAAAGAATTAGCTGAACATTTGATGCTGCTAGATCTTGGTAGAAATGATGTTGGAAAAGTATCTAAAGTAAATTCCGTCAAAGTTACTGAAAAATTTAAAGTTGAACGATATTCCCATGTCATGCACATTGTCTCTAATGTAATTGGCAAATTTAACAATAAATTCACTTTATTTGAAACTCTATTATCGGGTTTTCCAGCCGGAACAGTAAGCGGTGCTCCAAAAATAAGAGCTATGGAAATTATTGATGAACTTGAAAAGAATAAAAGAAAATTATATGCAGGTGGTATTGGATACTTTACTTCTAATGGTGAATTCGATACCTGCATTGCTTTAAGAACAGCTTTAATTAAAAACAATAAATTTTATGTTCAAGCTGGCGCTGGAATTGTTGCAGATAGCAAGCCAGATAAAGAATACGCAGAGACGATTAATAAAGCTAAAGCATTAATGAAAGCTGTAGATTAAATGAAAATTTTACTTATAGATAACTACGATAGTTTTACTTATAATTTATTTCATTACATTTCTAATTTTAAAAAAAATGTTGATGTTGTTAGAAATGATAAAATAGACAGTAAAACAATTTTAAAAAAGAGATATGATAAAATTGTTATATCACCTGGGCCCGGAAACCCCAATCAAGCAGGAAACTGTTTAAAAATTGTAAGTGACATTCATAAGAGAATACCAATTCTTGGAGTTTGCTTAGGGCATCAAATAATTGGCCAGGTATTCGGAGGAAAAGTTGTAAAAGGAAAAAACTTAATGCATGGAAAAACAAGTAAGATTAAGCATCAAAAAAAAGGTCTTCTTAAAAATATTCATAATAATTTTGAAGCAACCAGATACCATAGTCTCGTTATTGATCGAAAAACCTTCCCAAAAGACCTAATTATTACAGCCGAGACTAAAAATAAAACAATAATGGGTTTAATGCATAAAGACTTTAATATTCATGGATTTCAGTTCCATCCTGAGAGCATTAAAACTAAAATAGGCATGAAATTAATAAAAAATTTTATAGATAATTAGTATGACAGATATTATTGAAAATTTAAAAAAAGGCCAAAATCTTACTTTTGAAGAAAGTAAATCTCTTTTTTCTAATTTAATGGAGGGAAAATTTGATGAAGCTGTAATCATAGAAATATTAGAAGCTCTTATTCAAAAAGGTGAAACAAAAGATGAACTTGCAGGCGGAATTTATGTTTTAAGAGATAAAGCAAGTAAAGTTAATTCTGATCCTAATACGATAGATACTTGTGGTACTGGTGGAGATGGTCAAAACTCTTTAAATATTTCAACAGCAGCAGCTATCGTTCTTTCTAGTATGGGAATTAAAGTTGCTAAACATGGGAATAGAGCTGTCTCTTCTAACTGCGGTTCTGCAGATGTATTAGAGGCTTTAAAAATTAATATTAATTTAAAGCCTAATGAAGTCGAAGAGAATATTAAAAATTTTAATTTTGCTTTCATGTTTGCGCCCAACTATCATTCAGCAATGAAACATGTTGGTCCAGCAAGAAAGAAAATAGGGAAAAAAACTATTTTTAACTTAATTGGTCCCTTAAGTAACCCCGCTCAAGTTAAAAGACAAGTAATTGGTGTATTCGATAAAAAATGGATGATGCCTTTCGCTGAGGCCTTGAGAGAAAACAATGTAGTACATGCGTATATAATACATAGCGATGATGGTATGGATGAAATTTCTCCATTTGCTAAAACAAATATTGTTGAACTAAAAGATAAAGATATAAATGAATTTACAATAGATCCAAAAACACTTGGAATTACTTTAAATAACACAAATAATTTAAAAGGCCAAACTGCAATATATAATTCTACGAAAATAAAAGAAATATATAGAGGTGCAATCAATGAATTTTCAGTGGCTGTAGCCTTAAACGCTGCAGCAGGATTAATTGTATCAGGCAAGGAATTTGATTTTTCAGATGCGTTTAACAAAGCTTCAAATCATTTAAAATCTGGTAAAGTTTATGATCATTTAATTAAAATACAATTATCTTAATGACAAATATTTTAGAAAAAATTATTCAAGAAAAAAAAGAGGCTTTAAAAATAATTAAAAAAGATAACTCTTTAAATTTTCTTGAAAACAAAATTAAAACTATCAATACTTTTTCAAATTTTAAAGAAGCAATTAATAATAATAAGAAAGTATCACTGATATCTGAAATTAAAAAAGCAAGTCCCTCTGCTGGATTATTAATAAAAGATTTTAATCATCTAGATATTGCCAAGATGTATATCGATAATGGAGCAACATGTTTGTCCGTTTTAACAGAAGAGAAAAATTTTTTAGGTAAACTTGACTATATAAAGGATATTAAGGATAAGTTTAAAATTCCTGTTTTAGCTAAAGATTTTTTTATTGACCCCTATCAAATTACGTTATCAAAAAGTTATGGCTGTGATTGTGTATTAATTATTATTGCTGCTCTCGATAAAAAAAACGCAGATGATATTTATGCAGAAGCTTTAAAACATGATCTTTCTGTTATTGTAGAAGTGCATGATGAAAAAGAAGCTGAAAATGCCTTAAAATATGAAAAAGCATTAATTGGCATTAACAATAGAAATTTAAAAACTTTAGATGTTTCCATTGACAATACGATTTCTATATTTAAAATTTTAAAAAATCATAAAGGTCCTTTAATTTCTGAAAGTGGAATTAAAGATGAAAAAGATGCAAAATATATCTACGAAAAAACTGGTATTAAAAATTTCCTTATTGGTGAATCACTTCTAAAATCTGACAATACTGCAGAATTAATGAAGAAAATTACTCAAATAATTCAATAAAATAGGCACTTATTTCAAGTTGTAATTTAAATAGAACTTTTGTAGAACATAAATGTACAAGGTTTGTTCTATGCTTACAAAAAAACAAAAAAACTTACTATTATTTATCAATAAGAAGATTAGATCTTCAGGAATATCTCCTTCATATGAAGAGATGAAAAATTCACTCAACCTTAAGTCGAAATCTGGAATTCATAGATTAATTTCTGCTTTAGAGGAAAGAGGATTTATTAAGAGATTAGCTCATAAAGCTAGAGCTTTAGAGGTAATAAAACTTCCAGAAAATGCAAGTGCTAACGATATATTTAATACGTTTACTCCAAGTGTCATCAAAGGGGGTCTTGATAAGAATGAAACAAAATCTACTGATATACCTGTATTGGGTAGTATTGCTGCAGGAACACCAATAGAAGCCATTCAACAAGAAGTCGATAGAGTTGCTTTACCAGAAGATTTACAAAATAATGGTGAACATTATGGATTAAAAGTTAAAGGTGATTCAATGATTGAAGCAGGTATTAACGACGGAGATACAGTGATTGTTAAGAAAGCTTCAAATGTTGATAGCGGCCAAATTGCTGTAGTTTTAATTGATGACCAAGAAGCAACTTTAAAAAGAATAAGAAAAAAAGGAAATACTATTGCTCTAGAAGCAGCTAATAGAAATTACGGAACTAAAATATACGCAGCAAGTAGAATAAAAATTCAAGGTAAACTTGTTTCTTTATATAGAAATTTTCACTAAAATAGTCTAATAAAATTAAATGTCTTTCAATTGTAGGTTTGCGCCCTCTCCTACAGGGCCTATTCATATCGGTGGTGTTAGAACAGCTTTATTTAATTGGCTTTTAGCTAGAAAAAATAAAGGCAAATACTTTTTAAGAATAGAAGACACAGACAAAGAAAGGTCAAAAGATGAGTTTAAAAAACAGATTATCTCATCATTAGCTTGGCTTGGAATCAAGCATGATGGAGATGAATATATTCAATCCAAAAATATCACTAAACACGTTGCTATTGCAACAGAACTTATAAAAAAAGGTTTTGCATATGAATGCTATTGTTCTGAAGAAGAAATTAAAGATCAAAAGGAAAAATGCAAAAAACAAAGTATGCCTTATGTTTATAATAGAAAGTGGAGAGATGCTAAAGATCTTGAAATTCCAAAAGATGTTAAACCAGTTATAAGGTTTAAAAGTAAGATTTCAGGAAATACAATTATTAAAGATTTGGTTCAAGGTGAACGAAATATTTCTAATTCAACAATTGAAGATTTTGTTATTTTAAGAAAAGATAAATCTCCTACATATCAATTATCAGCAACTGTAGATGATCATGAAATGAATATTACACATGTCATTCGTGGTGATGATCACATGATAAATTCATTTAAACAAAAACAAATATATGATGCAATGGGCTGGGATGTACCAAACTTTGCACACATACCTTTAATCCATAGTGAACAAGGCAAAAAATTATCAAAAAGAGATAATGCTTCAACTTTAGAAGATTATGTTAAGATAGGTATTATTTCTGATGCATTAAGAAATTACCTCTTAAGATTAGGATGGTCTTATAAAGATAAAGAGATATTTACAAAGCAAGAAAGTATAGATCTATTTGATTTAAGTGGTGTTGGTAAATCGCCTTCAAAACTAGATATGTCTAGAATACTTTCAATTAATGAAGCTTATATAAAAACTATAGATGAAAAAGATTTATTCAAATTTTTTAAAGAATATGTTTCAAAATATAAAACAGGTATTAATCAATCTAAAGAAACTATACTTGTTAAATCAATGGGCTTTTTAAAAAATAAAGCTAAAACACTAGAAGATATTTGGAACAATGCTCAATATATTATCAAAGAAACAGTGGAAATAGATATTGAAGACAAGAAACTTATTGATGATTTATCTAAAACAATAATTAAAGAATTTAAAGTTGAATACGAAAAATTAAGCACTTTATCTAAAGAAACATTAGAGCCGGTTATAAAGTCTTTAATCGAGATGCATAAAACAAACTTTAAGGGAGTTGGCCAACCTCTAAGAATAGCTCTAGTTGGTTCTAGATTTGGACCAGGTCTATACGATGTAATTCTTTCTTTGGATAAAACTGAAATAATAAAAAGATTAGATAATATTAAATGAAAGAAGCGGTCTCTTTCAGAGTAAGAAAAAGTTCAATTTACGATAAGAAATCAAACTCTCCTTTTAAAATAAGTAGATCTAAGTTTTTTAACTTTCTTAGCTGTAAAAAATGTTTCTACTTAGATCGTGTTAAGGGACTAAAAGAACCATCCATGCCAGGGTGGGCTTTAAATATTGCAGTAGATGAGTTATTAAAAAAAGAATTTGATATTTATCGAAAAGATCAAAAACCTCATCCAGTAATGACAAAACATAATTTAAATTATGTTCCTTATCTGCATAAAGATTTAGATGTTTGGAGAAATTCTCTTAAAGGTGGAATTTCTTACTTAGATGAAAAAACTAATCTTATTATTCATGGTGGAATTGATGATTTGTGGTTTGATTTAAAAGAAAAAAAATTAATAGTTGTAGATTACAAAGCTCAATCTTCTACATATCCAGTTACAGTATCCTCTTATTTAGATTCGGAATGGCATCTAAGCTATAAACTTCAAATGGATATTTACGTTCATATTTTAAGAAAGATGAATTTTAAAGTCTCAGATCTTTCATATTTTTATGTTTGTAATGGTGAAAAAACAAATGATAAATTTGAAAACAAAATA
>Ga0209425_10004754_pt1 | contig 13664 bp, 15 predicted proteins | sample COG_05_FD_184749 | JGI IMG/M metagenome (GOLD analysis project Ga0209425, IMG submission 184749) | Pelagic Microbial community sample from North Sea - COGITO 998_met_05 (SPAdes) (version 2) | ecosystem: Environmental > Aquatic > Marine > Neritic zone/Coastal water | place: Helgoland, sampling... | reverse complement strand
TGCATCATCTAGTTTAAAAGAAGCTCTTAAAGGAACTGACAATGAAGATATTAAGAAAAAGACAGAAACGTTAGTTCAAGCATCAATGAAATTAGGTGAAGCTATATATAAAGCTCAAGAGAAAAAACCAGATTCACCTGATAACAGCAAAAATAATGATGAAGGAAAAAAAGACGATAACGTAGTTGATGCGGATTTTGAGGAAGTAAAAGAAGAGAATAAAGAAGAAGATAAAGAAAAAAGCGCTTAAGACTTTCAACAACATTATCTCAAAGTAACTTATGGCTAAAAGAGATTTTTATGATGTTTTAGGTGTTGGTAAAAGTGCATCCCCAGATGAGCTTAAGTCAGCTTATAGAAAACTTGCTGTTAAATATCATCCTGATAAAAATCCTGGCGATAAAATCGCAGAAGACAAGTTCAAAGAAGCTAGCGAAGCTTACGGAATTCTTTCAGACAAAGAAAAAAAACAAAATTATGATAATTTTGGTCATGCGGCCTTTGAGAATGGGGGTGGAAGACAAAGTGGTGGTTTTGGTGGTTTTGGTGGAGCAGATTTCTCAGATATTTTTGAGGACTTCTTTGGAGACTTTGGAGGTGGTGGAAGATCAAGAAATAGAAGTTCTAATAATAGAGGTTCAGATTTAAGATATGATCTATCCATTTCACTTGAAGAAGCATACCAAGGTAAAAAGCAAGATATTAAATTTTCAACAACAGAAAAATGTAATACTTGTAAAGGAAATGGTTCAAAACCTGGTCATTCTCCAGATAGATGCACTTATTGTGGAGGTAATGGAAAAATAAGATCTAATCAGGGCTTTTTCACAGTTCAACAAACATGTCCACAGTGTAATGGTAATGGTGAAGAAATTACAAATCCTTGTAATGACTGTAATGGCCAAGGAAAAAAACAAACATCTAAGAAAATTTCAGTAACAATCCCTAAAGGTGTTGATGATGGAACAAGAATTAGATTAGCTGGCAAAGGTGAAGCAGGTAGCAGAGGTGGAGCAACAGGAGATTTATATCTATTTATAAATGTTAATTCACATGATTTATTTAAAAGATCAGATGAGAATTTATTTTTTGAATTTCCAATTTCAATAGCTGATGCGGCACTTGGGACAACAATTGAAATACCAACGATTGATGGTGGCAAAGCAAAAATTAAAATTCCAGATGGTACTCAAAGTGGTAAACAATTTAGACTTAAAGGTAAAGGAATGCCATTTATGCGTAGAGGCGATTATGGTGATCTATATGTACAAGTAAATACAGAAGTTCCTATATATCTAAATAAACAACAAAAAGAGTTGCTAGAAAAATTTAGAGAAATTGAAAATGAGAAATCAAATCCAAGTATCAAAAAATTCTTTCAAAAAGCAAAAAGTTTCTGGAAAAACTAAAAGACTAATTAGATAAAAAAGGTTAATATTTTCACAATGAAAAAAATTAATTTAGCGATTTCTGGTTGTATGGGAAGAATGGGTCAGCAATTAATTAAATCATCAAAAAAAAATAAAAATTTTAAACTAGTTGCGCTTACAGAAAATAGATTAATAGATAAAAAATTTAACGGAATTAAACCAGACTTAAATTCTGAAAAAGTCTTTAAAAGAAGTGACATAATTATTGATTTTACTATACCAAATTGCACACTTGAAATACTTAAAATTGCTGCAAAACTAAAAAAAAAAGTTGTTATTGGTACAACTGGTTTTAACAGAAGCCAAGAAAATCTAATCAAAAAATATTCAAAAAAAATACCTATTTTAAAAGCTGGAAATATGAGCTTAGGTGTTAATTTATTGATGTATTTAACTGAAATTGCATCAAAATCACTAAATGACGAATATTTAAGTAAAATATTTGAAGTACACCACAAACACAAAAAAGACTATCCATCAGGTACAGCCTTAATGATTGGAAAAGGAATTGCAGATGGTAAAAATAAAAATTTATATAATTTAATTGGTAAAAAATTTTTAAACAAAAAATCTTTTCCCTATGGAAAAAAGATTAACTTTAACTCTTTAAGAAAAGGTGAAATTATTGGAGAACATGAAGTAAAATTCTCGAATGGAAAAGAAATAATTACGTTAAATCATGAAGCTTTCGATAGAGCTCTGTATTCTAATGGGGCTTTAACAGCCTCTAAATGGTTAATGAAAAAAAAGCCGGGCTTATATTCTATGAGAGATTTGCTTAACTTTTCATAATGAATGAAAAACAAAAAGCAAAAATAATAATTAATACATTAAATAAGATTTATCCTAAAACACTTGTCCCTCTTAAAAGTAAAAATACTTACACTCTTTTAATATCTGTGCTTCTTTCGGCACAGTGTACTGATATAAATGTTAACAACGTTACTAAAAATATATATCCAAAATACTATAAACCTGAACATTTTGTAAAATTAGGAAAAAAAAAAATTGAAAAATTAATAAAAAAAATTGGTATTTTTAGAATAAAAGCTAAAAGTATTTACTTGATGTCAAAACAAATTTTAGAAAAACACCAGGGTAAAGTACCCAAAACTTTTGAAGAACTTGAAAAACTGCCTGGTGTAGGCCATAAAACAGCTAGCGTAGTAATGTCTCAAGGTTTTGGACATCCAGCGTTTGCAATTGATACACATATTCATAGGCTTGCACAAAGATGGGGTTTAACAAATGGAAAAAATGTAGTTCAAACTGAAAAAGATTTAAAAAGAATATTTCCTAAAAAAACTTGGTCTAAACTTCATTTACAAATAATTTTCTATGGTAGAGAGTTTTGTAAAGCCAGAGATTGTTATGGTTTGACTTGTAAAATATGTACTACTTGCTATCCAAATAGAAAAAAACCTGTTATTACCAAAAAAGCTTAATATGAAAATTTTAGGAATAGGAAACGCAATAGTAGATGTTATTTGTAAAGTGGATAACAGTTTTATTAATAAAAATAATCTGACGAAGAGTACTATGAAATTATTTTTTGATGAAAATGAATTCAAAAAATTGTTAACAAATCTTACAATTGAAAAAACTGTCTCTGGGGGATCTGTTGCAAACTCTATAGTCGGCATATCTCAGCTAGGTGATAAAACTGGTTTTATAGGAAAGGTTTGTGATGATGAATTTGGCAGCAAATATGAAGCTGGACTAAAAAAAGAAAATGTAGAATATTTTTATTCAAAAAAAAAGGAACCATTGCCAACAGGTACTTGTTTAATATTGGTCACTCCAGACTCTGAAAGAACAATGTGTACATTCTTAGGTACAGCTGGAAAAGTAAGCGAAAATGACGTTAATTCTGATGCAATTAAAAAAAGTGAGATAATATTTTTAGAAGGCTATTTGTGGGACGAAGGTGACCCAAAAAAAGCATTTGATAAAGCAATTAAAATTGCAAATAAAGTAGCCATGTCACTTTCTGATCAATTTTGTGTAGATAGACATAAACCTCATTTCTTAGAATTGGTTAAAAATAAATTAGATATAACTTTTGCAAATGAACAAGAAATTACATCATTAATTAATGCAAAAAATTTTAATGAAGTAATTAATTTTTCAAAACAACTGAACAAATTAATGGTTATTACAAGAGGTGAGAAAGGTGCAGTCGCAATTCAAGGTGAAAAAGTTGTTGAGACTGACATACACCAAAATCTTAAAATTTTAGATCTTACAGGTGCTGGGGATCTTTTTGCTGCTGGGTTTCTTCACGGTCTTATTAACAAAATGTCAATCAAAGAAAGTTTAGAAAAAGGTACAGAAATGTCTTCTAAAGTAATACAACAAATTGGCGCAAGACTTTAATCCTAACTTTTCTTTCTTTTAAAACTACCCTTACCTTTTTTTGGCTTAACAATTTTAGGTTTAAATTTTTTAGTAAATAAGTTTTTAATAATAGGATTTTTTTTATTTAATTTGATAACCATTTTTATTACTAACTATAAATCTTTCATCATTGAAAGTTTCTGATATTTTTTTTCTCAATCTATAAATATGAGTCTCAACAGTATGTGTTTCAAGCTTAGAATGATGGCCCCAAACATGAGACTGTAATTGTTCAATACCAGCCGCATTTTTAGATTTAAATAAATAAATAATTATGTTGGTTTCTTTTTCTGTCAACTTTAATACCCTATCTCTTATTATTAACTCTCGTGAATTTAAATCCAACAAATATTTTCCAATTTCAATTTTTGATTTTTCACTAAAATGAAGCTTGTGAAACTCAATATTAATTTTTTCAATTATATATGACAACCTAGTAGGAACTTGATTTAGTATTAATTGATTTTCAAAATTATCTAATTTTTTTTTTGTGATAATTAAACTATTTTGGTCTTCTTTTAATTTCTCATTTAAATTTTTTTCATCATATGCTTCAAATATAGTAAAAGTAAAATTTTCTTCTAATTCTTTAATAATATCGTATAGAAATTTATATTTAAAAATAATCAAATTTTGCATAAGTATATATAATAAGAATATGATAATTTATTTAAAAAATAAACATACTCTTAAAGTAGGTGAATTTGATTTCAAATGTTGCATAGGGAAAAACGGATTAACTTCAAAAAAAATAGAAGGTGATAAAAAAACACCAAAAGGAACATACGGATTAGAACATTTATATTATAGAAAAGATAGGATTAGGATTCCTCAAAATAATTTAAAAAATATTAAAATAAGACCAAAAATGGGGTGGTGTGATGATCCATCAAACAAAACAAAATATAATAAATTAATTAATATTAATAACGATGTTCATCATGAAAAAATTTACAGAAAAGATTATAAATATGATTTATTTATTCCTATAAAATATAATTTTAGAAAAAGGATAGCAAATAAAGGAAGCTGTATTTTTATTCATTTAACAAAAAATTACAAACCTACAGCTGGTTGCATTGCTTTAAAACAAAAAGATTTTTTAATTATGCTAAAACTAATAAATAAATCTACAAAAATTAAAATTTATTAACTTCTATTTCCAAAAATACTTGAACCAATTCTTAAATAAGTGGATGAATTTTCTACTGCTTTTAAATAATCTGAAGACATACCCATACTTAATTCTGATAAATTTAATTTTTGTTTTAAAAAATTTGTTTCTTTAAAATATTTCACTGGATCTTTAGAGGCAGGTGGAATACACATCAAACCAATTACGTTTAAGTTTAGTTTTATACAGAATTTATATAAATTTTCTAACTGATCTTTATTTACTCCTGATTTTTGATCCTCATCACCAATATTAACTTGTAAAAATATTTTAACTTTTTTATTTTGTTTTAATTCTTCATCAAAAATTTTTTTTGCTAATTTTTCACTATCTACAGAATGAATGTAATCAAATATTTTTATGGCAAATTTAACTTTATTGGACTGTAGCTTGCCAATTAAATGTAACCTAATATCTTGGTTTTTTAATTTTAAGTCACTCCATTTATCAATTGCTTCTTGCACTTTATTTTCACCATAATCTAAATGACCAAAATCTATTAATGGAATAATTTTTTCTATTTTAAAAGTTTTTGATACTGCAATAATCTTTGGTATTTTATTAATCTTTTGTTCTTCTAATTTTGATAAAATTGATTTAGTTATGTTCTCATATCTTTTTATTGAATCATGCATAATATATTACCAAATAAATATTACTTCATTAGCAAATTTGATACAAATTATATAGATAAGCAAAACAAAGATACTGCGATTGTTTACAGAAACTATAATACAAATAACAATAAAAACACTATTTTATTATTTAAAAAATATTGCAAAAAAAAAGGTTATAAGTTTTATGTATCAAACAACATTAAACTTGCTATTCATTTAAATTTAGATGGAGCTTACATTCCGTCTTTTAACAAAAAAACAAATCATCTTTCATATTCTTTACCAAAAAACTTTTTAATAATTGGATCTGCTCATAATAATTTAGAAATAAAAATTAAGGAAAAACAGGGTGTTAGTATCATTTTCTTATCTTCATTATTCAAAAAAAATAGTAATTACCTTGGTATTAATAGATTTAGATTATTGTCTAAACTAACTAATAAAAAAGTTATAGCTCTTGGAGGTATTTCAAAAAAAAACCTCAAAAAAATAAAGTTGTTAAGTTGTTTTGGTTTTGCTGGTATTTCTTTTTTTGAATAAAAAAAAGGGCCCGTAAGGGCCCTTTTAAATATCGTATATTCTAATTAATTAGAATGCGAATGCTAAGTTAATTTCGTAACCTGCACCATCATGATTTTCATCACCACCAGAATTGTCTACATCAGATCTTGTAGCTCCGAAAGACATTGAACCCATAGTGTATGAAGCACTGATAGCTGTAGCTTCTTGTGTAGTATCGATCTCTGTGCTTGATCCTTCGTAATCAAGATCAGACATTCCGATTGAAACACTTAAATCATCATTTACTGCGTATGATACTGCATATGCTCTGTATTCTTCATCTGCATCTGCAACTTCTGAATCAGACTCGTTGTCCTGAATACCAAAAGTAAACGCATCATAAGCGTACGTAACATACATAGTTTGGTTTTCTACTTCTGAAGTTAAACCAGCACCACCGTCAGTTCCTGAAGCTAAACCAATAGTTAAGCCATCGATACCAGTGTAAGTGATACCAATTTCAGTTGAACTTTCAAGTTCAGTTGCTGAAGCAGGAGTGAATGACGCCATAAGCGTTACTCCATCAATTGATGAGTTGCTGTAGTTCCACATGTTATTAGTTGCAGCACCATTTCCTGGGCCGTCAGCTTGGAACCATGTTTCTTCATATGCAGTTGGCATTTTGTCATCCATAGCACCAGTAACACTTGATCCATCTTCACCGTTTAGTGTTAATGTACCTAGGTCACCCATACCAATAGATAATGTTCTATCTTCGAATGGCGAAGCAGCAGCACCTTTAGATCCATCAAGACCTAGAGAAAAATCTACAGTCCATCCGTTATCTAATTCACCACTAGCTGAAAAGTTAGCAGTGTCTGACATTCCCCAAGGGTTATTAGTAGTAGCACCACCATTACCATTGCTTGTGTATGACAAACTTGCACCACCTGAAACACTTAGATCAACAGCGTGTGCTGATACTGAAGCTAAAGATGCAGCAATTGCTGTCAAACCTATTTTTTTTAATTTGTTCATTTAAACTCCTTTAATTGTTATTATAATAAACAGGCTATATTTATCATTTTTTAGAAATAGGTGTCTTATTTAGAGGAAATAATTGAAAATAATTAATTTGTGTTGTATTTTTGCAATAGTTGATTTAATCATGTTTTTTAGAGCTTTTTAGTGTATTTTGTATAAAAATAAGTCATATACATCAATAAATTAGATTATGATCAAAAATATTACTATTAAAACATCGATTTTCCTAATAATAGCTTTGTTTCTGCTTAACTCATGCGCAAACAGAGGAGATGCAAGAAAAATCGCTCCAAATGCTAAAGACAGAGTTAAAGCTAATATGGAGCAAGGAAAAGGTTTTAGATTAAAAGATAAAATAGGTAGCAGAAAAGGAGGAGATTTTGAGTTTGCGAGCTCAAACGAACTCTGGAGAGCTTCCCTAGACACTATTGATTTTATGCCGCTAACATCTGCAAATTACAGCGGTGGTATTATTATAACTGATTGGTATTCTGAAAATGAAAATACTGGTGAAAGTATCAAGTTAGTTATTAGATTTTTAACAAATGAAGTTAGATCAGATGCAATTGATTTAAAAATTTTTTATAAAAAATGTAATTCAGGAAACAATTGTAAAATTACAGAAAAAACAAGCAACCTTAATGTGGAGCTTAAAAAAGAAATTTTAAAAAAAGCAGCAATTTATAAAAAAGAAGCCAAAGATAAAAAACCTAAACGACCTAAAATTGGCAAGAAACAATTCGAAGAAAACTAATCTTTTATTGTGGAAAGATATAATTTCAAAGAAGTAGAGAGATATTGGCAAGATTATTGGGATAACAATAAATCATTTAAAACTAAAATAGATAAAAATAAAAAAAAATTTTATTGTTTAGAAATGTTTCCTTATCCATCTGGAAAAATTCACATGGGACATGTTAGAAATTATACAATAGGAGATGTCCTAGCTAGGTTCAAAAATTTACAAGGATTTAATGTTCTTCATCCTATGGGATGGGACTCGTTTGGGATGCCAGCAGAAAATGCAGCAAGACAAAATAAATTAGATCCTGAAACATGGACTAAATCAAATATTAAGAACATGAAAAGACAATTAAAAAAACTTGGTCTTTCAATTGATTGGGAAAGAGAAATTTCAACTTGTTCACCAGAATACTATAAACATCAACAAAAAATTTTTTTAGATCTTTATGATCAAGGACTTGTTTATAGAAAAGAGGAATATGTCAACTGGGACCCAATTGATAAAACAGTTCTAGCTAATGAGCAAGTTATAGATGGAAAAGGTTGGAGATCAGGTGCATTAGTTGAAAGAAAAAAATTAAACCAATGGTTTTTTAATATCACAAAGTTTTCTCAAGAATTATTAGAAGGTCTTGACACTCTTAAAGAATGGCCAGAAAAAGTAAAAACAATGCAGAAAAACTGGATTGGTAAATCTTTTGGCTGTGAAATAAAATTTCAAATTGACTCTAAAGAAATAAATGAAATAAAATGCTTCACTACTAGACCAGACACTTTATTTGGCATGTCATTTGTGGCAATTTCAGTTGATCACCCAATTTCAAAATTTTATGAAAATGATAAAGATTTTTTAAAATTTAGGAATGATTGTTCGTCTATAGGAACTACTGAAGAGTCAATAGCTAATGCAGAAAAAATAGGTTTTAAAACTCAACTAATGGCCTCTAATCCTTTATTACCAAATGAAAAAGTGCCAGTTTACTTTGCTAATTTTGTATTGATGGATTATGGGTTGGGTGCAGTCTTTGGGTGTCCTGCTCATGATCAAAGGGATTTAGATTTTGCTAAAAAATATAATTTAAAAATAAAAACAGTTGTTACACCAGATATAAAAGATCCAAATTTTGAAGTAAAAGATATTGCTTATACAGGGCCAGGATATATTTTTAATTCATCGTTTTTAAACGGCTTAAAAAGCCCTACAGAATCTATAATTAAAACAATTGAATATTTAGAGAAAGAAAAAATAGCAGAAAAAAAAATTAATTTTAGATTAAAAGATTGGGGTATTTCCAGACAAAGATACTGGGGTTGTCCAATACCAATAATGTACGATGAAGATGGAAAGCCACAAAAAGTACCATTGGAAATGTTGCCAGTTAAATTACCAAAAATTGAAAAACTAGATCATTCTGGAAATCCTTTGGACATGATTGATGAGTGGAAAAATATAGATATAAAAGGAAAAAAATTTATAAGAGAAACTGACACCCTTGATACATTTGTTGACTCTTCTTGGTACTTTTTGAGGTTTTGTTCTCCAAACAACATCGATACGGAATTTAATAAAGAAGAAGTTGATTATTGGATGCCAGTAGATCAATACATTGGAGGTGTGGAACATGCAATATTACATCTTCTATATTCTAGATTTTTTATGCGTGCTATTTCTGGAAAAAATAATCAAATAAAATTAAAAGAACCATTTCAAGGCTTATTCACACAAGGAATGGTTTGCCATGAGACATATAAAGACTCAAAAAATAATTGGGTTAGTCCAGATGAAATAACTTCGATAAATGGTGAAAAATATCTTAAAGAAAATACTTCTGAAAGAATTATTGTTGGACCTTCAGAGTCTATGTCTAAATCTAAAAAAAACACGGTAGATCCTGAAACTATCATAGAAAATTATGGGGCAGATGCTGCCAGATTATTTATTTTATCTGATAGTCCGCCTGAAAAAGATGTTCAATGGTCTGAGGAAGGTATTAAATCTTCTTATAAATTTATTAATAAATTGTGGGATCTTAATTTAAAAATTATAAAAAAAATTGATCAAAACCACATGGAAGATAGTGATCAAGATTTTGTAAAATTTACTAATAAATTTATAAAAAAAATTTCAGATAATTTAAACAACTTTAGTTACAATATAATTATTGCAAACTTTCATGAAATGCATACTTACTTAAGTAAAACGATTGAGAAGAATTATACCAAAAAAACATTAATTGAAAATTACAAGAAAATTCTTAATACAATTAATCCAATAATTCCTCATTTTTCTCTTGAATGTCTAAAAATAATTGATGAAAAAGCAATACCTTTTTGGCCTGATTATGATGAAAAACTATTAGTGGAAAATATAATTCCATTTGTGGTTCAAATAAATGGAAAAAAAAGACATGTTTTAGATGTTGAGAGAAATATTTCAGAAGAAAAGGTCTTAAAAATAATTAATCAAGGTTCCATTATAAGCAAATTTTTAAAAAATAAAGAAATCAAAAAAAAGATTTTTATCGCTAACAGGTTAATTAATATTATAATTTAGAAATGATAAAAAAAATTTTAATAATCTTTATAATACCCTTTTTACTTCATGGATGTGGATACTCACCTCTATATTCAAATAATAACGATAACGATAATAAAATTAATATTAAAGTATCAGAAACTAAAGGTGATCGAGATATAAATAATCAAATATTACTAAATCTAAAAAGATATACCAATAAAGAGGGTAAAACATTCTTATTAAATATAGATACAAATTATACCATTTTAGATATATCAAAAAATTTAGAAGGATCCGTTAATAGCTACGAATTAATTGCTGTAACTAAATTTGAAGTAGAAAGTATTAATTTAAAAAAAACTATATTTATTAAAGAAGATATCAAAATTGACAACTTAAGTGATAATTTTGAAAAAAGAAATTATGAAAAGTCAATTAAGAAAAATTTTAGTAACTCAATTACCAACCGACTAATATTACAACTTAATGTCCTTAAATGATTATTAAATCTTATGAAATTAACAAAATAAATATTGAAAAAAATAAATTTTTTTTATTTTACGGAAAAAATGAAGGTCTTAAACAAAACTCTACTAATAGCTTAATTAAAAATAAAGATAAAGTTTTTACTTATGAAGAAAAAGAAGTTTTAGATAACCATGATGTATTTTTAGAAAACATACTAACAAAATCACTTTTTGAGAATGAAAGAACAATAATTATCAAAAGAGCCTCTGACAAAATTTTAGGAATTATAGATAAAATTATAGATAAAAATATTGAAGATTTATTTTTAATAATATGTGCGGAGAATTTAGAAAAAAAATCAAAATTAAGATCTTTATTTGAAAAAGATAAAAAATTTATTTGTGTGCCATTTTATCCCGATAATGAACAAACTTTATCTAGATTGGCATTTGAGATTGTAAATAAAAAAAAAATCTCAATGTCTAGATCAAATATTAATTTAATTGTAAATAAGTGTAATGGAGACAGGGAAAGTTTACTAAATGAAATTAAAAAAATTGAACACTTCAGTAAAAATGGAAAAAAAATTACTTCAGAGCAAATTGCAACATTAACAAATTTAGCAGAGGATTATAGTGTATCTGAGCTTGTAGATAATTGTTTGGCAAAAAATAAAAAAAAAACAATCTACATTTTAAATGAAAATAATTTTAAAAATGAAGACTGTATATTAATTGCTAGGACGTTTTTAAATAAATTAAAGAAATTATTAAAACTGTCTAATGAATTTATGAATAACAAGAATCTAGACTTAACAATATCTTCAGCTAAACCCCCTATTTTTTGGAAAGATAAAGAAATTATAAAACAGCAGATAAATTACTGGAAACCAGAAAATATTAAAAAACTGATATATGAATTAAGTAATATAGAACTTGCAATAAAAACCAATGTAAACAACTCTTTAAATTTAATATCAGATTTTATTATTGAACAATCATCTACTAGATCTAATAATTAGATTTGATTATTTCAATTATTTTATTCAATTGATCTAAACTTTTATATTCAAAAGAAATTTTACCCTTATTATTTTTTTTATTTTGGATTGAAACATTTAATCCAATTTTATTCGAAACCAAACTTTCTAGATCTTTAATATTTATATCGTTAGAACTTACCTTTTTTAATTTTTTGTTTTTAAAAATTTTTACTAAACTCTCTGCTTGTCTTACTGATAATTTTTTTTCAATAATTTTATTTGCAACAAATAATGCATTTTCTAATCCAACTAAAATTTTTGCATGTCCTGCACTTAATTTTTGAGCTTCTATTAGCTTAATGACTTCAATCGGTAGTGAAAGAAGTCTCAAACAGTTAGTAATATGGCTTCTGCTCTTGCCAATAAATTTTGAAACTTTTTCATGATCATAAAAAAATTCATCTATTAATCGTTTATAACCTTGTGCTTCTTCCAAAGGATTTAAATCATGTCTTTGAACATTTTCAACAATAGCAAATTCTAAAGATTTCAAATCATCCGCTTCAGTTATTACTACTGGTACATTATGTAATCCAGCCCTTTGTGCTGCAAGCCACCTTCTTTCACCTGCTATTATTTCAAATTTAGATCTATCATCATTAGATTTTCTAACAATAATTGGTTGTAAAATTCCTCTTTCTAGAACTGAATTAGTAAGATCTTTTAAATTATCTTCATCAAAAATTTTTCTTGGTTGATATTTGTTAGGTATTAAATCACTTACAGATAATTGGTTTTTTTGAGACTCAACCTTTGTATCTCCAATTAGGGAGGACAAGCCCCTGCCTAATCCTTTTTTAATTTTATTTGAGTCCATTATGCGGCACTTCCAATATTTGACTCTTGATTAATAAATTCATCAGTGAAATTAAAATATGATTTACTTCCAGGACAAGATTTATCATAAATCAAAACTGGCATCCCATGTGAAGGAGCCTCTGATAATCTTACATTTCTAGGAATTACTGTTGCATACACCTTTTCATTAAAATAATCTCTTGCTTCCTTCTCAACTTGTGAAGAAAGCTTATTTCTTTTGTCATACATTGTTAAGAGTATTCCTCTAATGTTTAAATCAGGATTTAGGTTAGTTTTAATTCTCTCAATTGTTTTCATTAGTTGCGTTAGACCCTCAAGTGCAAAAAATTCTGTTTGTAGTGGGACCACAAGAGAATGTGAAGATACCAGTGCCATAACAGTTAACAAACTCAGTGACGGCGGGCAATCTATAAGTATATAATCATATATTCCCATAGAATCATTTAAATACAGGCTTAATTTAAGCTTTAATAAGAATGCTCTATTACCATCATCCGCTGTTTCAACTTCCAGGCCTGATAGATCAACATTTGAACTAATAATATCTAAATTTTCAAACTTTGTTCTCTTAATCACATCAGAAATTTTCATTGTTCCATTCAACACCCCATAAATTGTATTATTAGAATTTTCCATATTAGACAATCCAAGCCCCGTTGTTGCATTTCCTTGTGGATCCAAATCTATAACTAAAATTTTCTTATTCTGTTGAGATAAACCTGCTGCAAGATTAATTACAGTTGTTGTTTTTCCAACCCCACCCTTTTGATTTATTACTGAAATAATTTGCATTTAATTTTTCTTATATCTGTTTTTATTTTTCTTAGTAATTTTTTTTATATTTAATAAAAATGAATCCTCATTCGTTAAACTTTTTTTTTCTATGTACTCTAAATCCCAATCGTTTTTA
>Ga0209425_10004750_pt1 | contig 13667 bp, 6 predicted proteins | sample COG_05_FD_184749 | JGI IMG/M metagenome (GOLD analysis project Ga0209425, IMG submission 184749) | Pelagic Microbial community sample from North Sea - COGITO 998_met_05 (SPAdes) (version 2) | ecosystem: Environmental > Aquatic > Marine > Neritic zone/Coastal water | place: Helgoland, sampling... | reverse complement strand
GAAGTTATCAAAGTCCAGCAAGAACACCGGCGGGGCCGTCACCGGCTCGTCCTTCGCCTTCGCGTCCTGTTCGTTTCCAGGCATCGAAGGGTGCGCCAGCCCGCTGTCGTTGGGAACCTTGAAGAACCTGAACTGGTCACCGAACTTTCCCCTCAGGATGCGCGGATAGCACGCCTTCTTCTTGAACCAACCCTGGAACTCGGGCCTGCCGGCGATCCACCCGCGCGGGTTATAGTACTCCGCCACCGCGTACACCGGCTTACCGTCGCTGTCTATGGCGGTCACGGTGATGGCGATGTTGGTTATGCTGTCCATACCTTTTTTGGTGATCGGCGAATTCTCGTCTAGGTTGTGCTTCATCGTCAGCGGGAACACGCCAGTCCACCGCGCGTACCCGGTGGTCCCGTTGGACAGCGGCAGGTCCATGATCAGCCCGCCGGAGAACGCCTGTATCCTCACCTGCAGGTCGTACAGTATCATGTGCCGGCGCAGGATCATCATCCGAATCGAGAGCGCCTGGTCGTCATACACGCAGTCGGGCGCGAATGCAACCTGCTGCAGCGGTTTCAACGCACGCGCCACGATGACCGCCCCGGCGACGGACAGTAAGAGCCAGTGCGCCCACCCGAGCAACGCGAGCATCGCGATTTCCGGTTTCGTCGACGGCGTTCGAGTCTGCCATCCGTAGATCGAGTCACTGCTGATGCGTACCGTGGTCAGCGAGAGCAACAGCTTCTGGTTCATCATCTCCGAGTCCAGCGTGTCGCCCTCGCACGTCGCGATGAGGCACAGCACGACGGACGATAGGAACATGAATGTAAACTCCAGGACAATCTCGAGCGTGAGCAGTCCGGTGAGGGACATGTCCACGGTGAGAAGATGCCAGACGTCCTCCGCGAGTGATACCGACCGGAGGCAATCGTCGACGCCCTCGTATGCTCCGCCGCCGGATGTGGTGTTGATGATGTTCTCCTTGGAGTGGACGTGGAAATCGTGTGCCGTGCGTCGTTCGTACTCCCTCGGTCCCGCCTTGGACGACGGCGGCGGCTGCGCGTTCACCTTGTACCTCTCGCGCGTCGCGTCCTCGACGTCGCGCCAGGAATCTTTCTGCAACAACGTCGTTGTGCCGTTGACGTTTTCGAGGTAACCCGGGACGCGCCTCGCGTTTGGTTTGCTAGGATGCTCAGCGTAGAACCCTCGGCCTGTGGGTAGGCCCCACAGGCGTCTGACCAGACGCTCGAAGGTCCCGACGGTGCTCTTCATCGGAACGCGCTGATGAGTTGTGATGGCATTTGATTTCTGAATTTTCCGATACTTCCGTGAATTTTGTGCACCCATCGATTGCCAAACATTGGCACCCCCATTCCTGGAGGCGCACGAATCACGATGGTGGAGGATGAGGCACCGGAAGAGGGGCGGGATGTGGCGGTATCAGCCAACGATCCAAATAAGATCCTCTTCGCGCAGCTGTGCGACCTGTTCGAGGCCATCCGCGGGGTCAACGACAGCGGACGGAAAGGGAGTGGAAAAAAGTGGAAGATCTTAGACGGCTGGATGGCGGAGGTGACCAAGTGCGGCGTCAACGACAGACGGACGGGCTTCTTCTCGCTGTATCGCCTGATGCTGCCGCACATCGACAAGGAGAGGAGCGCCTACCACCTCAAGGAGGCGGCGCTCGCGCGAGTCATCGGCCTGGCGCTCGGCCTCGAGCGTAACCGCTCGCCCGATTTCAAAAAGCTCGAGGCGTGGCGCAAGGGCGGAGCCGGCATCTTCGTCGACGCCGTGCAGGAGTGCTGCGGGCGGCACATGCAGGACGGCTACGTCAAGCGGGTGGACCGCGCGACGATCGGGGACGTCAACGAGGCCCTCGACAAGCTCGCGACGCTCAAGCTCAACAACGAGAAGGTGCCCGTCATCCGATCGCTCATGGACCGCATGGACGCGAGGCAGATGCGATGGCTCGCCGCCGTCATCATCAAGGACATGAAACTCGGGTACGGCGAGGCGGCCATCATCCGACACTTCCACAGGGACGCGGAGGACCTGTACAACGTGTGCTGCGACCTACGGAGAGTGTGCGAGACGTTGCACACCAAGTCCGTGGCGTTCAAGCGGCAGGACCTGCAGCCCGGTTCGCTGGTCCGATCGATGAACGCCGCTAAGAAACGCGACTGCGACGAGGCGTGGAAGCACGTGCGTCTGCGTGAGTTTGTCATCGAGAACAAGTTCGACGGTGAGCGCATCCAGGTTCACAGGGTGGACAAACGTTCTTTTCACTACTTCACCAGGAACAACTTTGACTTTGGCCCGCGCGGGTACTCGGTGATGAACCGACTGTTCAGACGGCGGCTCACGGTGGACCGGTGCGTTTTGGACGGTGAGCTGGTGCTGTGGCATACGGTGGATAAGACGTACGTGCCGTTCGGGTACCTCAAGTCATTCATCAACGCCGCGAACAGGGGTGTCACGAACGGTGCGCTGGAGACCGCGTCCAACGCGTACCACCGCGGGGGGAATAAAAAGGATGAAGACGGTCCCGGGGATGAAGACGGTGGTGCCGGGGATGAAGTCGATGTGGACGACGACCCGATGGACGATACAGACCAGCCGCAAGTTTCCAACCCGCAGTTCGCGTACGGGGAGAAGCCGCTGCTGGTGAAGGACCTCGAGCTGGTGTACGTGGCGTTCGACGTGTTGTACGACACGGACCACTCCGTCATCGACCGGCCTCTGCGCGAGCGGCACCGAATCCTCCGGCGAATGTTCAAGGATATACCCGAGGATACATCGTACCAATCACGCGGGGACGACGACGACAGCGACGGGGAGGGATCCGGGCCGGTCGCGGCGGACGGGAGCGTCCCGCTGGGTCCCGAGGGAAGCGGCGTCACCACGGACGATCGGGTGCGGGGCAGGGTTCAGCTCAACGTCCCGGCGGTGGACGGCGAGGTTGAAAACAACGATTGCGCCGTCGGGTCCTCGCGCGACGACATCGAGTGCGCGTTGAACGAGCGCATCGATAAGAAAGAGGAAGGGTTGGTCATCAAGGACCTCGCCGCGAAGTGGACCCCTGGGGAGAGGGGCCCGGGGTGGATCAAGATCAAGCCGGACTATTTACCCACGGAGGACCTGGACGTGGTCATCGTAGGCGGTTTCTACGGCACCGGGATTCGACGCGGCGGCAAGATCGCCGAGTACCTGCTGGGTATCGTGGAGACCCCTTCCGTGCCCGGGTCCACCCCCACGCACGTCTGCTCGTTCAGCAAGGTTGGCATAGGCATGTCCGAGGACGTGCTGGATCGGCTCCGTCGGCGGTTAGATCCCCACATGATCAAGGCGGACAAAGGGGTCCGGCCGCCTCGGTGCTACAAAGTCACCGGACGACCGGCGGAGACCCCGGACGTCTGGATCTCTGACCCGGGTAACTCCGTGGTGATGACGGTCAAGGCTGACATTCGCATCGTGCGGACGGCGACGTTTTACACGCAGTGGTCGCTTCGGTTCCCCCGGTGCGTCGCCGTGCGGTGGGACAAGCACTGGACGGATTGCCTCGACGCCGAGGAACTGGAGGCTAAGGTTGAGGGCGGGATCGGCATCGACGAGGCGGCGCGCGCGGCGAGGCGCGGGGACAGGGCGGGTGGAGCGCCGGGCCCTGGTAAGAGTAAACGCGTGAAGACGACGACGCGGGAGAGGGACACCGCCCAGCCCGGCCACCTCGCGCCCGCCCGCACCGACCACGTCCACGCCGATTCGCATTTTCTTCAAGGCGTCGACGTTCGGGTCATCACGGGGGGCGGCGACGGCGGGGCACGCGCGGCGGACGACGCCAGAACCCTCAAGCAAACGCTCTGCGAGCTGGTCAAGCGGCACGGCGGGACGCACAGCGAGGCGCAGCACGCGGGGGTGACGCACGTCGTGTGCGATCCATCCGCGGTGGACGGTGTCGCGTTCAACGCGGCGAAACGAAGCGGCCTGGACGTGTTGACCCCGGGCTGGCTTCATGACTGCGTCGAACGAGGACGCGTTCTCACCCCAAGGCCCAAGCACCGCCTGCATCTCAGCCGTTCCACGGTTGAGAGGAGCGAAGGGCGGATCGACGCGTTCGGTGACGACCACCTGGTGGACGTGGATTTAGAGGACTTGGTCCGGCTGGTGCGGGGCGACCGGGTAGTCAACGCCGCGCGCAACGCCTCGATCGACGCAGACGTCGTCAGCCTCGAGCGGGAGATGGCGGCGGTGTCCGATGGGAACATCGGTGACGACGACGAGAGGGATGGATCCATGGCGTGGCGCGCGTTCCGCGGGTGCGTCGTGTCCTTCATCGGGAGTCCCACGAGCGGCGATGACGGGGCGGAGGATGAAATTGTTCATTCGCTCGGGTTGTCCGTCAGGGCGAGGGGCGGTACCTTGTGCGATGCGCCCACCCGCGACGGGTGCACGCACGTCGTGTTGATGGACGGCGTGGATGCGACGGTCGTGGAAACGGTCCTCCCGGCATCCGCGCGGGTGGTCACGGCGCGGTGGCTCAGAGAGACCCTCGAGACTGGGACGGTTGCGTGCGCTTGACTCTAGCTAGCTCGAGAGAAGTTTCCACGTGAAAGTAACGTCCGTCTGAATGAGCACGAAAAGCGAAAAAATCAGGAGGAGACGACCAGCTCATTTTTGACGACCAATCAGAAGTCAATCTTGGCGCCTTCGGCACCTCCCATCGGCACTGGAGAAAATTAAACCGTGAATAGACCGTGCCGTCGCCCTCGTCCGCGGCCCGTTTTCTCGCCCGACCTCGTCACGACCGAGAAAGGGATCGCGCTGCGTGTGTTTGGGCGCGAATGGACGTGGGTGTCCTCGGGTTGCCGCGCGCGCCACAACGGGCGGGCGCGATGACCGCGGTCACGAGCGCGCTAAACTTGGTTCCCAGGGTCGGCGGCGACCGCACCGCCGGTCCTGTCACCACGAGACGCGACGATACGGCGCTCCGCGGGGGGTGCCCAGGCCGTGACGCGGGATCCGCATCTACCAGCGGTGGAACACTCTGCAGATGGAGGTGTCCATCGTCTGTTCGTCGCGCCGGGGTGGTCCACGCGCATCGCGCCTGTGCGTATCGCACGTCGCCCCGCGCGCACTGGCGCAGGCCGTACATCGCCCCGCACGCCTCCTACGGCAAGTACGGCACGGAGATCTTCGTGGACGAGACGACGGAGCAGGGCGACGGGGACGAGGTTGAAAGCTCAATGGACGACCTGAACCTGGTGAACGAGCTGGTGGATCAGGACGCGATCGACGCGCAACTCGCGGCGCAGGCGATCGCGGACCGGGAGATGCTGGAGAAGCTGGAGAAGTCGCAGTGGGACGGCCTTGAGGAGCTGGAGGACATCATCGAAGTGCGCGGGTACGACCCGAAGGCGATCAGCGCCTACTTCTGGCGGCACCCAGGGCAACTCGCCCGACGAACCGCGGAGGTTGTCAAGGCCATCGCCACGATCGGAGCGCTCCTGCAGCAGAAGAATTACGAAGACCTGGTGCCGACGATCGAATCACTCGGGCCCACGTACGTCAAGTTCGGCCAGGCGCTGGCGAGCAGATCCGACCTGGTGGGCGAGAAGCTCGCGGCGCAGCTGGAGAGGCTCCAGGATGAGATGGAACCGGCGCCCATTGAACTGGCCCGGGCCATTGTCCGCGAGGAGTGCCCGAAGGCGCTCCCGGTGCTCGCCGACGGGCAGGCGATCGCGGCGGCGTCCCTCTCGCAGGTGTACCGCGGCACGATCGACGGTATCGAGGTGGCGGTCAAGGTGCAGAGGCCCGGGATCGCCGCCAGGGTCGCCGCCGACGCCGCCATCCTACGCACGGCGGCGAGGGTGCTGGAAATCACGCAGGGCAGCGGCATGAAGGCGAGGGCGGTGGACGCGGTGGACGAGTTCGCGAGCCGGATCTTCGAGGAGATGGACTTTGTCAACGAGGAGGCCAACATCCGCAAGTTTGACGGCCTGTACGGACCGCGGGGTACCAACCGCAAGGCTCTGCCGCCCCCGGGGTACGTCCGGGTCCCCGGGCTCATCCCCAAGCTGCCGGCGACTCGAAGGGTTTTGATCATGGAGTGGCTCGACGGGCAGCGCGTGATGTCGCTGGTGTCCAACCGCAACTCCACCGACGAGGACGACGAGGTGGCGGACACGGAAGACGGCGAGGGCATGGAGGAGTGCGCGCCGATGACCTGGGACGAGAAGGAGTGCGCGCGCAAGGCGGCTTCCCTCCCCCTCATCGAGCTCGGCATCCGGTGCACCCTCTCGCAGCTCATCGAGACGGGCGTCATGCACGCCGACCCGCACGGGGGTAACCTTCTGCGCCTCCGGGAGACTGGCGAGCTCGCCTACCTCGACTTCGGCCTCGTCTCCGAGATCCCGCCCACGGTACGCGACGGCCTCGTCGCGGCGGTGACGCTGCTCGTGTTTGACCGCGACTACGAAGCCGTCGCCGGTTTATTCGGTGAATTGATGCTGGTCCCGACGGACGTCATCGAGAACCCGTACCAGTTCGCGGCGTTGACGGAGGCGCTGCGTGAGGCGGCTGAGGCGACGCTGAGCTACCCGGACGATGCGCTCGGTTTGGAGCGGGGCGAGAACGAGACGGAGGAGGAGGCGCGGTTGCGGCGGGCCAAGAGCGCTGTGCCGGACGTCCGCTTCGATCAGCTCCTGGGCGCGTTGCTGGCGCTGGTGCCCAAGTACCGGTTCCTGCTGCCGCCGTACTTCCTCAACAACGCCAGGGCGCTGGGTACCCTCGAGGGCATGGCGCGTACGGCTGATCCCAACTTTAACATCCTCGCCATCGTCTACCCTTTCGCGGTGAAGAGACTGTTGCAGAATCCCACCGGTTCGCCGGTGTTGCGCCGGGTGCTGCGGCAGCTCATCAGCAACAAGCGCACGGGTCGGATGTCGTTGACGCGGCTGAAGCTGATGGTCGAGGACGCCGCCGCGCTCACCGGCGTCTCAAGGTTCGCCATCATGCGCTCCGCCATGCAGACGGGCGCGGGGTGGAGGCTGGCGGTGGAGAGCGTGTTCGCGGGTGTGTTTTGGTGCGCGAGTCAAGTCATGGGGGCGGTTTTCTTCGTGACGGGGGTGACGTGGATGAGGAACGCGTGGGGACGGTTCATCTACCGCCTGAACCGGGACATCGACGAGGACGACATGACCCCGTCGAGGGTCGGGAGCGTGTTCTGATTCGCGAGGAGCGCGCGATTGTACCCTTGTACTTGTAACGTGATTCACCCATTTCCACGACTTCGCCTCCGTCTGCACCCAAGAAAATGATGACAAGTGGATTTTGATTCAGCCGCGGTCTTTGGGGTTTGCAAACCTTCGAAAACGCGAAAAACAGTGTGGCGAAATAACGCGTTCTGATTGGCCGAGTAAATTTATACGGGAGAGGTTAAACCATGAAATCATGGGTTCATTTTCCGATTCTATCCGGCTCCCCTGACCGGCCCTGAACCACGATCGCTATCCATCTACGGCTCCTCCCCCGCGCGCCCGCCATTCTCGTACACACAAGAACGCAAACAAGAAAAATGGCTGTCGCCCAGGTTTCTCTCGTCTCCGCCGTCCGCGCCGCCCCCGCGGCCCGCGCCACCCGCGCCTCCTCCAAGGCCCGCGCCGTGAAGGTCGTGGCCAAGGCTGGTGTGGAGCGTGTTGAGCTCGCCAAGAAGGCGTCCGCCGTCGCCGTCTCCGTGGGTGCGTGTCCTCGCATCGATGTCCTCGTTCGACGCGGATCGGGTCGTGGGCGATCGAAAGCGCGCCGCCACGCGCGCCTCCGGCCGTCCGCGCGCGATCCGCGCCCGTACACGTCCCGCGCCCGATCCCCCCCAGGGTTGGGCCCGATTCTGCCGCGCACGGCTTTTCAGTCTGTGAGCCCGCGGGGGCCGGGTTCCCCCGCGCGATCGGGGCGACGCGCGCGCGTGTTTCCGCCGAAAGACCCGCCCGTGATGATCCCATCGACTCGTGCACCCTCCCCTGACGCATCATTCCCCTCCCCTTCTTGAATTCAACAGGTGCCGCCATGTCCGGCGCCGAGGCCAAGGCTGCGGAGATCGTCGCGGCTGCCCCCCAGGAGGTTTTCGCCACCGCGGAGGGTGTTCCCACCCCCGTCCTCTACTTTGGCTTCCTCATCGCCTCCTTCGGCGTCGCGGTCGGCACCTACATCGCCCTCTCCAAGGTCAAGCTCATTTAAACGGCGAGTCGTCGTCGTAGGGCGTGACGGCCTGAATGCGTAGAGGTCGTCTGGGTGAATTGCTCACGGGGCGGCTTGGTTCGAAACGAGGTGCGACGATTGTCGCGATTAGTCGACGGACGCTATAGGAGTTTGGCTCCTGTGATACTTATTCTTACCACATCGGGAACATCTGAGTGTACTATCGACCCGCGCGCTCCGCCTGTTCCAGCCTGCGCTCCAACCTAGACGCCGTGCTGGACCACTCCTCTAGACTCGCGCGGAGCCGGGTGGACTCAAACTCGTGCTGCCTGTTTGTTGAGACGAGCTTTGTGATTTCACCCTTGCGTTCCTCCAGCTCCGCGTGAGTCTTCGTGAGCTCCGACCTCGCCGCGGAGAGCGCCGCGTCCAGTGCGAACGTGTCCCCCGCGCCCCCGCCGCCCCTTCCCCGCCGATGAGTCGAAGTGGACCGATGAGTGGGCGCGTTCAAGCCGACGGCTCCGTCGGATACTACGTCGTCGTCGCAGTCCGAGTCCGATCCTTTGCCTCCCTCCGCCAGTCGCGCCCGCAGCCGCACGCACTCCCGCCCGAGCTCCCGTACCTGGTCGCACAGGTACCTGTTGAACTCCGCCTGCTCCTCGCTCACGAACCCGGCGCCGGCGTCTGAGTGCGTTTCGTGCGCGTCGTCGCCGAGCCCGAGCTCTGTGTCTACGTGAGCACCGACATCTCCAAATTCCCCCCAACTCCCCCCGACTCCCATCCCCGCGTCGTAGGCATCCTCGCCGCCCAACGCCACCCTCGCGTCGGGCGATGGGGCGCGCGCGTTGTGCCGCCTGATCTGCTCCCCGATGGCCAGGAGGCACCCCACCATCCCCGCGCACTGCAGCGTCGCCACCGCCCTCGCCGCCTCGACGCTCCAGCCGGTTGTCACGATGACGAAGAGCACGGCGGTGCCCAGGCTGACGATGCGGAAGGGCTGAGGTATGAGCTTGCGGACACCGCGGTAGAACGCGAGGTACCCCTGCCGTTGCCGCCGCTTCAGCACGTGCCTCAGCGTGAGCTCGAGCGCGCCGGACGCGAGAAGCAGCGCCGCGTTCAGCGATGCCCTCGCGGCGTGCGCGTCGTCGAATGGACCGATGAGCCCGCGCTCGTCCGTGAGCAGCGCCCAGAGCGTGGCGACGCACACGCCCGCCCACGCCACCAGGACGAGCCACGCGCCGCGTAAGGGCCGGAACCCGCGCCGGGCGACCGCCCTGACGTCCCTCGGGGCGGTTCCCAGCGGCATGCTGTGCTGCCGCGCGGGCGATGTCATTTGGTTGTGGGCGCCGACTCTGTTCGTCGGGGTGGCGCCGCGGTGGAACCCGTCTCTCGTTGGGTCCGTCGACCGCGGCAGCAACGGCTCGGAGAGTGCGGGCGAGCCGTCGCCCCGGCCTTCCCCCGCCCGGGTGCTCATCTCTCTCGACCCCTCGGCGCCCTCCAGCACTGTGAGATTCGTTCGTGCGAACTTTTCTCGAGGGGGAAAAGTGACGCCCAAATTGGCATTGACCGAGGCACGGAGCTCCTACGTGTAGCCATGTCTTTCTTCGGCCTCACCTACCTCGGAAGCGGCAACGTCTTCAGGAACACCAGGGCGAACAGGCTCGATGGCCTCCTGGCGATTCCCACCGAAGCCTTCGTCGACGCCTTCCACGCGATGAGCCTGGAGCGCACCCGACCACGACTCGCGGGTACCATCGGCGTGGACGGCGGTTCGTTCATGATGCGCGGCGAGCTGCCGGAGTTGATGGAACGGGTGCTCGGACGGGTTCCCGAGCGCGAGGAGCTGGACGTCTTCCTCACCTTCTTCGACATCACCGCCACAGGGGTCGTGGACGTGAAGGAATTCCAAGACGGCATCGGGCGGATGAAAACTCGGTCGGAGCACCCGGCGTCGAGCAGGAACTACGACAGCTCCATCCAGATGCGTGCGGACAGGGCGAAGAACCGGCGGCACGGCGTGGATCCCCAGATGGCGTACGCCAAGCCCTTGCTCGCGTCGCAAGAGTACGGATGGCACACGCAGCAGGCGCGTCCGTCGGACATTGGGTTCAGGCGAGAGTTCAGGGGAGTACAGAAGACCGACGTGACCCTCAACGAGGGCAGGTCACTGCAGAGCTACTTTGGCGAGATGTAGACCGCTCTAGCACGAGGTTCCGAATCCTTAAGTCTTTGCACGACTAACTCGTGTATCCATCGCGTCGCCGAACTCTCGCGGATGACCAAAACTCGGAAAGTGATCGCAGATTCAATCGGGCAGCCTGGTGTCGTCGCGATGCGGCTCCGTACATCCGTGGCCCGAGTCCCGAAGCAGGTCCCACCCCGCATCCGCCAGCTCGTTCGGGACGTACACCCCCGTGTCCGCACTGCGATCGAACCTGCACTCTATCCACGCGTACACGTCATCCGCGGCGTCCACGTCCCGCAGCGTCTCCATCGACGCAACCGGCGCGTACGCTATGCCATTTGCGTCGCACGCCCTCAGCGAGTCCACCAACACGGTGCCGGTGCTCCAGGGTATGCCGGTGAACATCGCCGGGTGCGCCGCGCCCGGACCCGCGCCGCCCCCGCCGGACCCCGCGCCCCCGGACACGGCGACGTCGCCCGCGCCGCCGTCGGTCCTGTTTTTAGATGTAGACGCCCTCACGCCGAGCAGGTAGTATCCCCCGTCCACCGCGGGACCGAACACCGCGTCGTGGGTGTCCAGCAGCGTCACCGCGCGGTCAACGTGCTTCGCGTCCAGCGAGGGTATGTCGGTGCCGATCACGATCGCCTTGGCGCACGGACCGCCGTCGGATCCCCCGCGCGAGAGCGCGTGGTCGAGCGCGCGTCGCATGCGTTCGCCGAGGTCGCCGCCGCCAGCCTGGGGTTCGAGCCGGATGTCCGCCCACGACGCGGCGCGCGGGTCCAACGCGCGCTCACGGCGCTTGCCCTGGAGCCAGCGACGGATGCCGTCCTCCTCGCCGCGCTCCGAGAAGAACACGGTGCGCGACGATATTCTCTCGCATCGGGACGTGACAGTGAAGATGCGCTCAGCCATGCGCGCGTAAAACTCCGCCGCGTTCGCGTCGCCCACGTCCTTCGCGAGCCGCGTCTTGGCCTTGCCCGGGATGGGCAGGCGCGCGAAGACGACCAGCGCGGCGGGGTCCGACGACATGGGGCGAAGCACTACTGTGGTGAAGAACTTTCTCAGTCTTTCTGTTGTCGAAAAGGGTGCTAATAAACTTAACAACGAGCTACGCTCTTCCGTCACGCCTTGGCCAACGCTTCGAGGGTGCCGCACGCCGCCGCCAGCGACGAACCATCACCCAAAAGGTGCTTCGTGCCCCGCATCGCCTTGGCGAGTATCTTCCCAGCCTCCTTCGCGCACTTGGGCTCGCCGCCGCCGCCGCGTTCCGTCGGCATCGATCGAGCCAACAGAGTCGAGCCCAGTAAGGCCCTGGACGTCGATCCGAGGTACGGCTGGACGCCGCCCCGGCGCACCGTGGACTCCACGGCGTGTCTCTGCGCGTCCCTCAGGAGTGACTCGGCGCGCTTGAAGTCCCCGGCCGCCAACGCAGCGCACGCCTGGGAGACGGTCACGCACGGAGCCGAAGACACGTCAGCGCCCGTCGAACCTGACGGGAGGAGGAGCGCGAGGTGCGAGGCGGCGACGTCGCGTGCACCCGCGACCACCGCCGGCGTCGATGTCGCCGAGTTGAAGCCGAGGGGAGCGGCGCCTACAGCGACGGCCGATCGGAGCTCAGCCGCACAACCCGCGTCGTCCCCGGCGGCCCAAAGGCACCGAGCGATCTGCGTCGACGCCGCCGTCGCTGGGACAGGTCCTTTCCCCGCTCCAACCTGCGCGCACCGTCTCGCGTACACCAGCGCCGTATCCGTGCACTCCACCATCGCGGAATCGGACGCGGCGCATAACGTCGCGCATGCGAGGTGCGCGTTCCTGCTCGCCACCGTCTCCGCCGCCGCCGCCGCTCGACCCGCGGCGGCCAGTCGGAAGTTTGATGACGGACTCCCATCCCCACTCGACTCCCACGCACGGACTCCATCCCCACCTCCACCGTCGCCCACCGCCGCGCGTCGGGCCGCGACGAGGGCGAGCAGCGCGTACGCATCCTCCCCCGATGTCCCGCACGGTGACAGGTGGTACGCCTTGGCGAGCGAGGTCCCGACGTCTTTCATCGTGCACGGGCCACCCTTCGACGCAATCGCCGCCGCCGCCGCGTGCACCGTCGATGCCACGGTGGCATACCTCGCGATTGCACACGCCTCGGGGGATGTATACGTGGGCGTGACAACGGACTGGGCGGAGGGTGCTGGGACTAAACATCCAGCGGCGGTGACCGCGTGACCGCGTGACGTATACGTCGCGACGCGGGCGAGTTCACCCCGGAATGCCGAGGAGCCCGGCGAGAAGTGCACCGCCCTGGCGAGGAACCTGACCGCGGTGTCGGGGTCACCCGCGAGTGAACAGGCGGTTCCCACGCACGCCTCCACTGCCGCGACGTACACGTGTGACTCGCACCGGTCGCGGAACACCCCTCGCGCCGTCGCAGCCGCGGTCATCGTGGACTGAAGGTTGTCCGCGCTCGCGGCGACGGAGGCGACGACGGACTCGCCGGAAGCCGTCGGGTCAATCGAGAGAGCGCCGACCCTTGTGTCGATCGTGGGGGACCCGTCGAGCCTTGAACGCGTACGTTCGACACCCCCGGACGCCTCCCGCGCCACGACATCGTACACGCCCTCACCGTTGGAAGACGCGGCGCGTGAGAGACTCGTCGCGTCGTCAAACGCCGCCGCCGCCTCTTCGAAAAGACCCTTCGCCTCCGCCGCCAGCGCCAGCGCCAGACGCGCGGTGGGGTCGGCGGGGGCAGCCTCCACCGCCCTCCTCGCGGCCGCGTAGCACCCACCGGCGCTGGTGACCTTGGTACCGGCGTTTGGTCTCGGTTTGAACGCCCCGTCGGTGTCCGCCGCCCGATACCGGCCCGATGACGCCCTCAGGCCAGATAGCGCCCGTCCAACGTCAGCCTCCACCCCGGCGCCCAGGCCGGACGCCATACGAAACGCACCCGCAGCCTCGCCCTCGTCCCCGCGCGCGGAGTGTAACAACGCGGTGCCCAACCACGCGTGCGCGTTGCCCGGCTCGGCGGCTCGCGCGTTATCGAGCGCCCGCCGCGCGCGAGATATGAAGTCGTCCCGCTCGCCCGGCTCCGAGTCGGTCGAGTCCGCGCGGGCGAGGTACAGGCGACCGAGCGCGGTCCAGGCGTGCGCGCACCGCGGGTCGAGGGTCACCGCGCGAGCCAACGCCGTCTCTCTCCTCGCGATGTCACGCACCGGGTCGGCACCCCCGAGGGTGCCCAGCGCGGTCCAAGTCGCCGGGTCCGCGCTGTCCACCCTGAGCGCGCCGCGAAGGCACCGCTCGGCGCTCAATCGAC
>Ga0209425_10004747_pt1 | contig 13671 bp, 8 predicted proteins | sample COG_05_FD_184749 | JGI IMG/M metagenome (GOLD analysis project Ga0209425, IMG submission 184749) | Pelagic Microbial community sample from North Sea - COGITO 998_met_05 (SPAdes) (version 2) | ecosystem: Environmental > Aquatic > Marine > Neritic zone/Coastal water | place: Helgoland, sampling... | reverse complement strand
CTTATTTTTTTGCAAAGGATAAGAATTTATGTTCAGCAATTGATTCAGCAGAACATGAACTAGAAACTTTATCAGAGCTCAATACATCACTTTTAACTAAATCAAGAAGTACCAAAGTAAATTTCTCTGTTGCACCACTTAAAGATGAAAAAAGTTCACATATTGGTTTAGTGGTTGCTATTGAAGACATTACCGAACAAAGTAAAATAAAAAATACGTTTAAAAGATACGTATCCAAAAGCGTTGTTGATCAACTTCTTGATGATGATCAAAAGTTAAATCTTGGCGGAGAAGAACGTGAAGTGACGGTTTTATTTAGTGATATTCGAGGCTTTACTGCCATGTCAGAAAAAATGAAACCAAAAGAAGTCGTTAGCACTCTTAATTCTTATTTCAGTGAAATGATTGATATAATTTTTAAGTACGATGGAACTCTTGACAAAATAGTTGGCGATGAATTAATGGTTGTGTTTGGTGCGCCAATTTCTAGAGAAGATGATGCCGCACGAGCTGTTAAAACTGCAATAGGTATGGTCGAATCTTTAAAAAAGTTTAATAAAAAAAGAATTGATAAGGGAAAGGTTCCGGTTAATGCTGGAATTGGAATCAATAAGGGTAAAGTAATTTCAGGAAATATTGGATCTAAGGATCAAATGGATTACACAGTTATTGGGGATACAGTAAATCTTGGTGCACGACTTTGTTCATTTGCTGGTCCATTAAAAATTATAATCTCAAAAAGTGTACAAGGTGAAATAGGTGGAGATTTTAAAACCAGGAAACTTGAGGCAATTAAAGTGAAGGGTAAGCGAAAGCCAGTAGAAATATTTAAGGTATTGACCTAGCTTTTAAGTCTAAAATTAACCGGGATTGATATCCATACACCCACGGCTCGTTCTCGTTGTCTAGCAGGTCTGAATCTGACGTCTCGTATAGCATCTGAAGCCGCTTCGTCAAGACCGGTATTTGGAATTCCTTTTAAAATAACCGTGTCTTTAACTCTTCCTTTATCATCAACAAATACTTGCACTACTACTGTGCCTTCGATTCCAGCTTCTTGAGCAATTTCTGGATACTTTGGCCTAATAGGAGTTAAGGGAACAGGAGGGTCGTCATAAGGAATAAACCTAACTTTTGGTCCTTCTGGTGGGGGAGGTGGTGCATCCCATGCATCAAAATCATCTAAATTGAATTCATCTAATGTTACATCATCAGCCACATCTTCGCTTTCAGATTCTACAGGAACGGAAGGTCGTGCTGGAGGTGGTGGTCTATCAAATTGTTCGGTTTGAGGAATGTCGATCTGCTCAATTATTATTTGGACTTCTTCTTCAAGCACCATTTCATTTGTAAAACGCGGGAATGTCAAAAAAGAAAGTATTGTTATCAATAAGCCGGTTAAACCCGATACCCGAAAAATAATAGGGTAATTTAGTTTTATTGCAGCGGCTTGTTCTTTAAACATTCTAGTCTACTGCTGTCTTTGATGAATAATTAAGTTTTAATGCGTCAGCTTTGCGTAGTTCAGTATGTATGTCACTAATCAACCCCATCTTTGAACGTTCATCAGCTTTTAACGATACCACAAGCTGAGGATCTGAAACTCTTTTTTCATACATAACGTGTCGAACGCCATCTGCTGAATATAGTTTGTCTTCTATTGAAACTAAGCCCTCTTTAGATACCCATATGTGAGATGTATGTCGTTTGGACTTAAGCTTTTCGATTCTTTTTGCTTTGGGAAGCGATATTGGAAGCCCAGAATACTCTCTCAAAACGGTTGTGACCATAAAAAAAATCAATAACATAAAAATAATATCTGGCATTGAAGCGGTAGGTATCTCTGAATCTAGTTGTGTTTTTCTATTTATTTTCATTAATCTGACTCCGCAATTGATATTCTAGTAGCGTTTGCCTGTTTAAGCTGATCAATAACACGTACATAATCTTCATAACGTGATGCGCTGTGCGCTTTAACAGATATAACAAGTTTATCATTTTGTGCAATTTTCTGACGAACAATTTTAGATAGGTTTCTAATATCAACTGCCTCGCCTCCCAACAACACTTTACCTGTTGAATTAATTAGGCAATTAAGTATGTTCTTCTTATTGATTTCTATTTCTTCACCTTCAGCAGGAAGAACCATCCCTAAACCCTTATCCATATCGATTGTGGTTGTTACTAGAAAAAATATCAACAGGAGAAAGGCGATATCTGCCATGGAAGACGTTGGTATTTCACCGCCCTTAAATCTTCTTTTTTGCTTAGCCATTTTTTTTTAAGTAATTGACTACTACTTCTTGGCGTGCATTGAATCTAAAAGACGTACAGAATTTTCTTCCATATCAAGTATGAGCTGATCAATTCTTGAAACGAAGAAATTTTGAAAGAACTGAATTATCATCGCCACTATTAGACCAAAAGCTGTGGTAAGCAATGCTTGAGAAATACCACCAGCAACTACTGCTGGAGATATATCATTAGCAGCCTTAATAGCATCAAAAGCTCCAATCATTCCAACAACTGTTCCTGTAAAACCAATCATGGGTGCTACCGTAATAACAGTATTGAGCCAGATCATATTTTTTTCAAGAAACGCCATTTCTAAAGAACCTGCATTTTCCATAGCTTTTTCTACCTCTTCAAGTCCGCGATCATAACGTGATAAAGCTGCGTGAAATACACCAGCAACAGGACCGCGTGTTTCGCTACATAGATCTACTGCGTCTTGCATCTTTCCTGAATCCATCGATGAAGAAACATCCGCATAAAGTTTTTTAGTATCTACAGAAGAAAGTACAAGCGAATATGCTCGCTCAAATGCAAAAGCAAGACCAAATAATAGTGAAAATAAAATAGGCCACATAAATGCGCCCCCGTCTATAAAGTATTGAACCATTCTTTACCTCCGTAGTTTTAGTTCTAATGTTTTCAAGCTTTTAAGCTAAATTTTTTACAATTGATATTTAATGGTAGTGTAATTGAGTAATCGCAAAGTTATTTCGATTGTCTATAGTATTGCAAGAAATTATTAATACTTAATTATAGCTATAGCTTTTTAAAAAAGAGTCAGCTTTATCAAAGTGTTTTATAGACTCTATTAGCTGATTATCTGCATTAACACGTACACCCCACAGCTCATTTATACCCCACTTTGCTCCAGCTATTTCTGATTTTAACATAATTTTAAGATATTTCTTATCAACCAAAGCGCTATCAATTTTTATACTTTTGTCCTGCTCGTTAACATAATTTAAAAAGTTTTTTAATATATTATCTGAAACAGTCCAAGACTTTTGAAAATCGCTATACGTATTATCCAAAACATTACTTTCATTTAAATAGTTTGTGCTCCAATTAAACATAAGTCTATTGGGGTGAATTATGATTTCGCGTGTAGCGGTTTTTAATTTTAAATCATAAGGCACATAAATATCCGGTGTAACTCCACCTCCTCCATAAACGACTCTTCCTCCTCTAGTTTTAAAGGGCGGTCTTAGTTTCTTTAACGAGTCAATCTTTGATTCTCTATCTTCCTCATAAAGCTCAGTGTAATAATTGTCTTGATTTTGCTTATCAAAAGGGCGCTGTATTAATCGTCCACTTGGGGTATAATATTGGGCAATGGTCACCCTAATTGCTGAACCATCGCTGAGCCCTGCTTGACGCTGAACAAGACCTTTTCCAAAGCTTGTTTCGCCCGTTACAATTCCTCTATCCAAATCTTGGACCGCACCTGCTACAATTTCACTTGCGCTAGCTGATCCTCTATTTATTAATACAATTAATGGGAAGCTACTATTCCCTTTTTTTGGTGAAGAAATAAATGCTTGGGACGCCTGCTTATTTTTACCTACAGTATATACTAAAGTGTCTTTTTTAGTAATAAATATATTGGCTACCTCAGCAGCCTGTTCCAAAATACCACCACTGTTATTTCTTAAGTCCAAGACCAAACGCTGCATTCCTTGATTAAGAAGAACGTCAAGCGACTTTTTTACTTCAAGTCCAGACTTCGTTGAAAATCGTGTTAACCAAATATAGCCTGTTTTTTCATCAAGCATTGATGTGGCTCTAACACTAAATAATGGAATATCATCTCTAGTTATCACAACTTCAAATGGATCTACACCATACCGACCTATTTTCAAAACTACCTTAGTACCCTTCTTTCCTCGGAGTTTTTTAAACACTTCTTCCCTGTCTATACCTTTTACACTTTCTCCATCAACATTAATTATCCAATCACCAGATAATAACCCGGCTTTTTCTGAAGGACCACCTACAACAGGAGAAATGACTGTTATATAATTATTGAGTATATCAAATTCGATACCAATACCTTGAAATTCACCTTTAAATAATTCATCGATGTTTTCTTGATCTTTAGCTGATATAAACATGGAATGGGGGTCAAGCTGCTCCATTATACCTTTGAATGCGCCATCCATCAATAGCTCCATATCAACCTCTTCATAGTACAATTGGTTAACGTAATATAGGATTTGGTTCATTACCTTAAATTTTTTCTCAATAATAGCGTAAGGGTTAGTTTGGTTCGAGTATAATTTTTGACTTAACGGCATCATAACCATAACAAAGGCAAATAGCGCCAAAAGTGAGAATTGAAATCGTTTAGAAAACGAAGATTGTTTTTTAGAGGCCAAAGTAGATAACTGTGCGTACGGTAAACCCGCCTATAGATGCTTCCGGTGAATTGTTAATAGGAATGTGTCCGTTTAATCTCCATCTGCCAGCGCCAATTGTTCCTCTGTTAAAACCTGCGCTCATTCGTAAACCCATTCTATCAAGGAATTGCCACTTAACTGCAATATATGGTTGAAAATTAAAAAATAAACTACTGATTTCGGTCATTGATTCGGTAACTCTAACGGGTTGAACCCCTTTTACATCTAAGGCGTCTGCAGCATCATCAAACGTTCCTCCGTTTGCATCGAGCTCAACCATAACACTATCACCTTGCATATACCCATACATACTTCGTCCAAGATTTGACCACGTAGGAGTACCAATGTTTTGATCGACAGATAAATTATAGCTACCTAAACCCATAAGAGCACCAGCCATAACTTCAAGGTCTCGATATATTGGAAAAACATATTCTGCGGTCACTGCACCTAAATATATATTTAATTTTCCTTTAACGGATAATCGTTCGGTTGTTTCTTCAAGCGGTGTTGAGCCATCACCTCTGTATACGTAAGTCGCATCGCCTAAAAGACCAGCGCCAGGAGCAGGTTCTTGATACAAAGGCACACCGTCTCTGTTTGCATACAAAACAATGTCGTAAACATTGCTAATCTGGGAAGCACCTATGCCAGCATATCCACCCAATCTCCAGGGTCCAGTCATTTGTGCAAAACCCTCACCTCCATAAAATACTAGAGGCTTTGTCTGGAGTTGATCCGCATCAAAACCCATTTTATCCATAACATCGCTACCGGGAACTTCATTCATTATCATATACATATTACCAAAACCAATACCTCCACCATAAGATGTTTCAACGGGGTACACATTTCCTTGCGCAAAAAGCGAAAAATATAAGATTTGGCTAATAATTAATAATTTTTTCATCGTTTCAAATAAGTATAAATAATAAGACATCAATTTATTCCGTAAGCTTCATAAATCGAAAGATTATTGTTTTATTTCGATAAATTAGTTTATGGGCTTTTTCTTGATATATTCGAGCATGAGAACCTATATTTGGTCTTACTCAAGGTAAGGGTATTTATATTTACAAGATTAGTACATTAAATTTAGCACATATTAGTGATGGAGAACAACGCATTGAGCTATAAACGATTTATAGCCCTGTGTATCGGTTTCTGTGCATCGATTTTTGCAAATAACCTCCATATCATTGGAACATTTGATTTCAATAATAATGGTAAAGGTGAAATTTTAAAAATTAATGGATTGGGTTCTCCTCTTCAGTTTATCGAATTAAATGATTCAGAAGAACATAAAACGATTTGGTCTTATGATCCCGAAGCTGGTGGAGAAATTATTGATGCAAAGTTCGCTGACCTGAATAACGATAAAGTTTTAGAGCTTATTGTCGTCCAAAGAAACGACAGCTCAGATAATTGGATCCTAGTTTTTGAATGGAATGGTGTAGATTTTACATTAAACAAAGAATCAATCACTGAAGAAGGCAAAACTTCTGAAAAAGTGCGTCCGTCAAATATATCAATTTTTAACAATTTATTTTCTATAGCTATATCATCCCCTACAAGAAGCGCAGATGTATTCAATTTAGAATATAACGATGACGGTATTATTGAAAAGTCCAATATTAATCTTTACTCTAATCCGATTGTTACAAACGGTTATGGTCCAGTTTATACTGGGATATTCGATTCTGAAGGGATTAACCGCGTTGCGCTTATAAGCCCAGAATCAAATGTTTTAAAGGTTAGCGTATTTTCGATGTTAGAAGGTGAAGAAATAACTTCTTCCGATGTCTTTAGTTTAAATGGAGCGCGAGTACTTTTGGGTCCTGATATTCAAGCGTTTGACGAAGACAAAGATGGTTTTCATGAACTCTTGATCCCTTTTGCAACAGGGGAAGTCTATTCATTATCTATTGAAAGCGATAGTTTGCTTTTTAACAAAAGCCAGTTGAGCGAAAGCGGTCTATTTAACACCAAATCTTCAGCAGGACAGCAAGAAATCAATGCTGTAGTTTCTCTAAAGACTAAGGCGGGTCTTTTTAGTTCTGGCAACATTACAATGAGTTACGATGAACCCATTTTTGCTGAGCCAACAGACTCTGTTATGCTTGGGGATACACTAAGTTTATTTATTGCACCAGACACTACAATAGATTTTTATAAATTTGAGTGGACCTCACAACCGCCTCAAGGCATGGATTTTGACCCTGTTACTCAAAAAATATACTGGGCACCCAATAGAGATCATATTGGAGTTGTAGATCTTTCCTATATTATTACATCAAGGACGAAAGAGGAAATAGTGAGTGAATTATCACCGTATGGAAACTCACATTTTCTTAAGCCAATTTTACTTGAAACTATGGGGACAAGGATTGTATTTGTTGGAGATACGATTATACCTCCAGAGCCGTATGTGATTCTTCCGAAACGCTTACATAAAGTAACGATTGCAACAAAAGATATTGATAATGCAGATAGATTTACCTTTGAAGGAGAAACTCCTTTTAGCTCAACATCGTTTAATTCCAATAATATTATTACTGTTGGCGTCGAAACAGATTTAAGCACAATTAAAAACGATAAGTCTAGCTCTTTTGTATTTCAATCCTCAGAAAAAAAACCGGACAGCCTCGTAACGGTTTCAATTATGCACGACCTTTCATCTAATATTATTTATACATCGATTAAACCATCCGCAGATACGCTTACCCAGTCATTTGACGCTGAAGGGGTAAACCCAGATATGTATCAACTGCCTGAATATTTCTTCGAAGGTTTTCCGTCATCTATGAGTCTTGAAGCAACATCAGATTCTTCTTTGACATTATTACAAACTGGAAATGGAAAATCAGGGATTTTAACAATAGAGTCTCCATTATTTTCAAAGAGTCACGATATTGTTATAGAATATTTTGGTGGTCGCCCACATGCAATTAGAGGTGATGTCAATGTTAAAAAAGACGGTTCGCATAAAACGCTAACCGAGATAGACTTTGAGTCTGCATTTGCTCCAATTATAATAAAATCATTCTTAAGCTCAGTTAATAGAGATACTTTAATTTTTCATGCTGACTCTATTCCGGATACACTTAAAGCTAAAACTCAGTACAAATCATTTTACTCACCTGTAAAAATTATTGAAAAGAAAACGAAAGAAATCATAGAAAATCCTGAACCCGAAGCGCCTGCTCCCGTTGAAGATATTGAAGAGGCACCTGCTGATTCCACACAAGCAACAGAGGCTAATGTAGTGCCCACTGATGTCGAAAACAGTGAATCTGATGAGCTTATAGAAAATCCTGAACCCGAAGCGCCTGCTCCCGTTGAAGATATTGAAGAGGCACCTGCAGATTCTATAGAATCATGATAAAAAAAATACTTTCAACACTAATTTTTCTTGTGTCATTTTCCATTTCACAAGATTTGAAAGTTGTTCACATGGAGGGAACCTATGATTTAGATGGTGACGGGCTTAAAGAGTTTGCAACAATAGAGTCTGGATCAGTTGGCGGAAAACAAATTTCAGTAATTCGATATTATGAAGTTGACGAAAATGGATACCAAGAAGTTAACTGGGAGTTTGAAGCTCCAGATGGAGTTTTAGGAAATTTCGTTGATGTTGAACTGGGTGACCTTGACGGTGACGGATCACCTGAACTTATAACAGTTTCCAATATAACAGATGGAAATGATAATGAGCTTTTACAGCCTGTTGTCTTTTATTATTTTTGGGACGGGGCTCAGTTTAGCGAGGAGCCAGGGGGCGTTTTAAATCTTTCTGATGGTAAAAGCTTTGTTCGCGCTCAAAACTTTACACTAATGGATTATGACGGAGATATGGATCAAGAGCTTGCTGTTTCACTAGGTAGTCCATTGCGGCAGATTATAATTCTTGGAGTTGATGATGCAGGTGATTGGGTTGAAATTGAAACACTTAAACCTAATGGGATGCGATCTGGTGCCGGCTCAATTACTGTAACTGCGGTTGACTGGAATAAAGATGGTTATGATGACCTAATTACTTCTTCTGTTGAAGGTTCTGTTATAAAGACGCAACCTTTTTATAATACTGGAAATGAACTTCTTTCGGGAAAAGGTGAGCAGTTAAGCTTCCCCGGTCTCGACGGATTAATACCAATTAGCATATCTGTTTTGGATTGGAACAAAGATGGTTATACGGATGTTGTGCTTCCTTTTCAAAACGGCGATCTTATATCAATGACATTGTATGGTGATTTAGTAGACATTCAAAAAATGGAAATTGATGGGGGCCCACTATCGAATATCCGAATAGCAGATTTTAATCAAGACTCTTACGATGATCTTCTTTTGGTATCTGGAGACATGAATGTTCTATCCGTAGTTTATGGAAGTATTGATGGTATGAGTGGGCCATCTGAATATTTTACAATTGAAGAAGCTGGAGAAAAAGAAGCACAGGTCTTTACCGCTTTACCTATTTCAACGCAAGGACTTTATATCGGTACTGTAATTGCTGCTGGCTGGGATGGATATGAATCCACACTATTCATGGTTGAAATTGGAAAAGGCCCAGAACCAATTCGACCCGAAGATGTCGCGGATGAAATACCTAGTGAAACTGCTGAAGTATATCCTGATATTGATGGTGAAGACATAATTACAAATGATACCCCCATTCCATTAGAAACTATGGCGCAACCACTTCCAGATGGAATATTACCTCGACATGTGTTAACTGTTAATCAAGCTTTTGCATACACTCTCCCTGAAGAGGAAAAAAAAGAGTTTTATAGCTTTAGGTGGCTACAGCCCCCTCCTAGAGGAATGTTTTTTCATTACGATTCTCGGTCAATTAGATGGGTACCAAATGAGGGTCAATTAGGTGCATACAAAATTGCATATCATGTTGAAAGAAAGCTTGGCGAAACAGTAACTCCTTCAATAGCTAAAGAGGATACCCTTTTAACATATAAAGTTATTCCTGATCTTGAGGGTGATGATGAGCGTCTCTGGATTTATGTAAATGACCCGCCTATTATTGCTTCAGAGCCACAAGGAACAGAGTTTGTTGGAGGGGAATCTTTTGTTTATAAGCCAATTGTATTAGATAGAAATTTCGATAAAAAAGTGAGACTCAATTTAGAGGCCTCACCTGAAGGTATGCGGATAGAAAATAATGAGTTTATCGTTTGGGATACCGATTCATCACACATTGATATATATGAAATACGACTAGTTGCGAGCGATGGTTTTGATAGATCTGTCCAGAATTTTAGTTTATTTGCTAGAGCGGGAGTTAAAATTTTATCTGCAGCAGATACAGAAGCTGAAATTGATAAAGATTACCGATATAAGATTGATATTTGGCGACCAGATTTAGAACACATACTTAACTTTTCACTAAGTCAAGGTCCTGATGGCATGACCATTGATAAAACAGGACTTGTTAACTGGACCCCTTCTACGACTCAAATTGATTCGCAAACATTTACTGTAAAAGTAAATCATGGTGTTGCAGTGGACTCGCAAACAGTAACGATCTATGTAAACCATCCGCCAATAATTCGTTCAGCACCGCTTAAAATGAACGTTATCAATTTGGGCGAAGAATATCGATTTGCACTTGATGTTTTTGATCCAAATAAAAATGACGACCTAATTTTTACTGCAAATGAAATGCCAGATGGTATGCGCATGGATCCATACGAGGGAATGATTGTATGGGAACCCGAAAGAGAAAATATTGATTTTTCTACTCTAGATTTAACAGTAAGTGACGGGCGAACGGAAAGAGCAATAGTGGCTGAATACTATGTTAACGCTCCCATAAATATTGTTTCTATACCTCAAATGCAAGGCGGTGTTGGCGAAGAATATAATCATCAAATTATTACATCAGATATGAATAAGGATGCGTTGCTACCCTACAATGAAGTAATACCCTTAAAGTCTGCTCAAAATTATCGGATTTATTCTATTCAAGTTAGTGATGATGTATACATAGAAAATATTGACAGATATTTAATGGACTGGAAGAACTCCGAAGCCGTTTACCTTACAGATCAAGATGAGCTAGACTCGCTTTCGATTGAAGTATCACGATTAAACTTAAAAAAATATGTTGATTACATATTCTATGAGGATGATCGATTAAACATTATTGTAGAGTCGATTGACGATAGAACCGTTGCAATTAAGGATATACTGTGGGAGTTTTTTCAAGGTAACAAAGGTAGGCCTCCAAAGGTAGTTGCTCGAAAAATGAGTCCAATAAAATATACTCTACTTGAATTTCCCGATGGTATGGAAATAGATGAGTATACTGGCGTTATAAAGTGGACTCCTACGCTTGACCAAGTTGACAAGCAAAAGGTTTCATACATGGTTTCAGATGGATACACAAAAGATGAGCAGTCTTATGAAATTTATGTAAATCATCAACCTATCATTGTTTCGAGTCCGCCAGTAACTGCGCTAGTTGGAGAAGTATTTAAGTATAATATTCTAGTTGAGGATAAAAACAACGATGCCGATTTATTGTTCACCTTAACTAGAGGACCTCAGGGAATGCAGATGAGTAAAAAAGGTAAGGTTGTATGGATACCTAAATCTGGTCAAATCAATGAAAGTAAATTCAGCTATGAAGTTTCTGATGGATACTCTAGCGATAAGCAAGAAGGAAAAGTTTTTGTCAATATAAACCCAAGTATTATTTCAACGCCGCGACCCGTTGCCCTTACCGGTCACCAATATAAATATCGGGTCGTGGCCGAAGATTTGAATAAAGACAGAATTGCCTATAAGGCTATTAAGCTACCTAAGTATTCTACTTTTAGTAAAAAGACTGGTATGCTCGACTGGAAACCAAGACCAAACCAACGCGGTCCAAATGATATTATTTTAGTTGCTATGGATGAAAGAGGTGCAATGACCTCACACGAATTTCAAATTCATGTTTTTGAAGATCCCAGCGCACGAAGAATGATCAATGCAGGTTGGCCACTTATGCTATCTTTTGTTGGGGTTATGTTTACTTGGGGAATGGCTCAGATATAAAATATTAAACTAGGAGAGCAAATAGGAGGGGCGCTGTTTGTATAATTTGCATATGAGATACGCACGCAATTTTGTTATAAGTACTTTCTTTCTTTTCTTTTTATCCTCAACAACATCGATTATAACGGCTCAAAAATATGATAAGCAAGTCGAAAGCCTTGCGCGAGAAATTGAAAGTCAAGTTATTGATTGGAGACATTGGTTTCATGAAAACGCAGAGCTTAGTAATCGCGAGTTCAAAACATCAAAAAGGATTGCAGAAATTCTTACCAATATGGGCTATAAACCCCAAATCAATGTTGCTAAGACTGGAGTGGTTGCAATTTTAAATGATAAGAAACGAGGACCTGTAGTAGCCCTTCGTGCCGATATTGATGGTCTACCAATAAAGGAGCGAGTTAATCTGCCGTGGGCGTCAGAAATGACTGGGGTTTACAATGGCGAAACTGTGCCCATTATGCATGCCTGCGGTCACGATACTCACATCGGTATTCTTTTAGGTGTAGCTAAAATTTTGTCAGACATGAAAGATGAAATACCTGGAAAGGTCAAATTTATTTTTCAACCCGCTGAAGAAGGGGCTCCTGATGGCGAAGAAGGAGGAGCAGAATTGATGGTAAAAGAAGGCGTTTTAAAACGCCCAAACGTTGACGCTATCTTTGGACTTCACATAAAATCCGGCCTTGAAGTTGGGCAGATTAACATAAAATCTGAAGGAATCATGGCAGCTGTAAATTCGTTTAGAATCGATATTAAAGGCAAACAGTCGCACGGATCTAGACCCTGGAATAGCGTAGACCCGATTGTAACAGCATCGCAAATTGTAAACAACCTACAAACTATTGTTAGTAGAAATATGGATCTTACAAACGCTCCGGTAGTGGTAACGGTAGGGGCTATTCATGGTGGTGTACGGTCAAATATTATACCCGAGAGTCTCTATATGCTTGGAACCATTAGAACATTTGATGTAAATATGAAGAAACAGGTTCATAAAAGAATTAGAAATATTGTGCAAATGACAGCAGAAGCAAATAATGCCACAGCAACAATCGATATAAATAAAGGATATCCGGTTACCTATAATGATCCAGGTTTATATCAAGAGATGTTCCCAACATTCGAAAGAATAGCAGGAAAAGAAAATGTTAATATTATTAAGGCTGTAACGGGTGCTGAAGATTTTTCCTTTTTTCAGCAACAAGTTCCCGGTATTTACTTTTTCATAGGAGGAATACCGAAAGATTTTGATCCTGCAAAAGTAGCAGATCATCATACACCAGATTTTTATGTTGATGACAGTGGGATGCTACTGGGAATGAAAACCATGACTGCTCTTACTATTGACTATCTAAATAAAACACAGTGACTATTTATTTAATTACTAATAACTATAATAACTAGAAAGATTTTGTTAAAACTAAAAAAATGATATTATTAAAATGAATACTTTGCTGCTTCAATAAAAAGATCTCGAAACGCTGTCACTGTATTGTCTATTGGCTCAGAATAACCACCACCCATTAAGATTAGAATTGGATTTTTTCTTTTTTGAGCGAAATCAAATACAATTTTATTTCGCTCTTTTAAACCTTCAACCGTTAGCGATAATTTTCCATATCTATCACTACTTAAAGTGTCTACGCCTGCTTGAAAGAATATTATATCGCTTTCCACCGATTCCAATTCAACTAAACTTTTCTTAAAAATATCCAAATAAACCTTATCATCAGTATCGGATTCTATAGCAACGTCCTTGCTACCTACTTCTTTTTTGAATGGAAAGTTTTGCCTACAATGAACCGAGAAAGTATATGCCCTTTCATTGTCTTTTAGTATTGACGCAGTGCCATCACCCTGATGAACATCAAGGTCAATAATTAAAACTCTATTATAATTATATTTTTCGATGGCCTTGATAGCGCAA
>Ga0209425_10004745_pt1 | contig 13676 bp, 10 predicted proteins | sample COG_05_FD_184749 | JGI IMG/M metagenome (GOLD analysis project Ga0209425, IMG submission 184749) | Pelagic Microbial community sample from North Sea - COGITO 998_met_05 (SPAdes) (version 2) | ecosystem: Environmental > Aquatic > Marine > Neritic zone/Coastal water | place: Helgoland, sampling... | reverse complement strand
CTTCACCTGTATACAAAGACTCCCAATCATTAACCTTCATCGCCTCTATATTCAAGTCATCTAGACCTTTTTGGTCAAATGGATTTTCAATATAATCCTGAACATTATATAGTGCTATCAAAATGAAACTAACGATAACACTCATTAATAAGGAGATTACTGTTTCCGATGTTAAATTTGATGAAATTTTTAGGGAAACTAATTGAGTATTGTAAAACAGCGGTGATAAAAAAATAAAAATCAAACAATATTTTCTGAGTGAAATTGGAGTTGAATGAATTTTTAATCCCCTTAGTTTTTCTGCACTTTGAAAAAGTTCATTTTTTACTCTAATAATACTGTCTTTTTCTCTTTCGTTATAAAGTCTTTTGTACGAATCAATAATTAAAAAAATTTCTTTTCCATTTGAAAGGACCATAAATGTTAAAAAAATTGTGGATGTGGACGGCCTGTGATGTCGTTGATGCACTCGAACGCAAAGAAATAAATCATTTGGAAGTTCTTGAGAGCGTCGAGGAGAGGTATCTTGCCGTCAATCCAGTTTTAAATGCACTTCCTACACCCTGTTTTGAACGAGCAAAAGATTTAATTTCAAATGATAATGAAAATGTGATAAATCAAAGAAAACCGTTGCTTGGGTTACCTGTTCCAATTAAGGATTCATATCCGGTTTCAGGAGTTCGGACAAGTTTTGGGTCGCTGGCCTTTAAAGATTTTATTCCAGACTATTCGGACTTCGTTGCACTTACCCTCGAAAAATCTGGTGGAGTTATTTATGCAAAAACAAACACGCCCGAGTTTGAGGCCGGGGCAAGTACATTTAACGAAGTATTTGGAATTACAAGAAACCCTTGGAACGCCCAAAAGTCCACGGCTGGATCATCTGGAGGCGCTGCTGCTTCGGTAGCTACAGGAATGGCTTTTATTGCCCAAGGCTCTGATTTCGCTTGTTCAATTAGATATCCTGCAGCATTCTGTGGTATCGTCGGGTTGCGGCCAACCCCGGGTCTAGTGCCTCAAGGTCCCAATAGGCTCCCATATCAAAACCTTTCTGTAATTGGTCCTCTGGCTCGAAACGTTAGAGATATTGGTTTAGCAATGGACGCTATGGTTAGTTTTAATCCACAAGATCCTTTGACAAGCCCCAATCAACAAGACGGGTTTCGGTTCGCAGCCGCATCACCCGAAAAACCAAAAAATTTAGGATTTTCATTAGATCTTGATGGGTTGGCGATGGTTTCAAGGGAAGTTTCGGAATTAGTTCTGAATGGAGTGGGTGTTATTGAGAAACATGGCGTTAATATAACCTATGATTGTCCGGACTTTAAGAACGCTGATCAGGTTTTTCGACCTTTACGTGCTGCACAGTTTGCAGGGATGTGGTCGCATGTTTTGAAGGATAGCCGAGCCTTGCTCAAGCCCGAGGTGGTATGGAATATTGAGCAAGGCCTAACTCTTGATTCGGTAAAAATTGTTGAAGCTGAATTAAAACGGAAGGAAATTAGAAAAAACTTACTAAATTTTCTTGATAAAAATGAATTTTTAGTTTTACCGACCGCACCTGTGGTCGCTAATTCTGCCGAAGATAGGTTTGTAACTGATATCGATGGAATTGAAATGAACGATTATTTGGAATGGCTTCTTCTTGGCTATGTTGTATCATTGACAGGTTGTCCCTCAATTTCAATACCTTGCGGATTTTCATCACAAGGCCTACCTGCTGGAATTCAACTGATTGCTAAGCCGTATCAAGAAAGACGACTATTACAAGTGGCGGCCTGGTTAGAAAGTGTTCTCGATCAAACTATTTGTGTACCTATTGATCCAATCCCTGTTTAAAAGTGTGATTTAGGCGTTGATATTTCGGTAATACTTGTAGATAAGTATGGCTTGAGATTCTTCTCAAATTCATGAAATTATTCCTGGGAGGACATTGGAATGAAAAAGATACTACTTGCTACAGCTGCTTTGGCGGTGATGGCTTCTTCTGCTTTTGCAGAAAGATATGTAATGGTAACACATGGCGAAGGAAAAGATCCTTTCTGGCCAGTTGTTCAAAAAGGTGGCGAAGATGCTGCTCGGCACATTGGTGCGACATTTGAATATGTATATACCCCATCTGCTGATATGGGTGATATGGCTAAGTCAATTGCAGCGGCAGCTGCAACACAGCCAGATGGAATGGTGATTTCTCTACCAGATCCAGATGCACTTGGGCAGGCGATTAAAGATGCGGTTGCATCTGGTGTTCCAGTTGTAACGATGAATTCTGGTCTTGAAATGTCAGCGTCTGTTGGTGCTCTTATGCATGTTGGGCAGCCTGAGTTTCTTGCCGGTCAAAGTGCTGGTAAAAGAGCAAAAGCTGAGGGTGCAACATCTGCACTTTGCATGATGCATGAGCAGTACAACACAGCGTTAAATGATAGATGTAATGGATATGGCGAAGCTGTAAACATTGTAACTACTGTTGACACAACAAGTGATCCTGCAACAATTACAACTCGTGCCGCTGCTGCTCTTCAGGCAAACCCAGGCATTGATTCTGTACTTTCCGTTGGCCCGCATACTTGTATGGGCGTACAAGCTGCGCTTGACGATCTAGGTATGAGCGTACATCACTCATGTTTTGACCTTAGCCCTCCAGTGATGGATGCTATCAATGCAGGTAAAGTTGCATTTACAATTGACCAGCAACAGCGTCTTCAGGGTTATATGCCAATAATAGTACTTCACCTTTACAACAACGGTGCAGGACTACTTCCTGGCGCAAACATTCCATCAGGTCCAGGTTTTGTTGACAAAAGCAATGCTTCTTCAGTTGCGGCGTTGGCTGGTGTAGACCGATAATTTAGAAAACTTAAAGTGGGTGGCGATAAGCTGCCCACTTATTTAAGAATTTATGGGTAGCATTAAGCTATCCAATTTTTTTGGAAATCATTTTTTTTTTGGAAATCATTATGAATTCAAATGTTAAAGATAGACAAGAATCGGATCGTGTTGCACCCAAAGGAATATTTTCTGCAGTGTTTTCGAGACCGGAGATAGGACCAATAGGAGTAATGTTACTTCTTTTTGGGATGCTAGGATATTTCTCGATTCCGGCTGCTGAGGCAACTTGGAACCCATTTGCGGGCGAAGGTTTCAATGCCCTGGGTATTAGAAATAACCTTAGAGTGATTTCTCAGCTTGGTATCATTTCATTAGGTGCCGGCCTTCTGATCATTGCTGGAGAATTTGATTTATCAATTGGCTCGATGATTGGCTTTGCGGGAGCGTGCATGGCCATGACATTACGCTGGGGTTTTTCTATCGTCATACCTTATGTTTCATTTGATGGCGGAGTTCATATCGAGTTTTTAACTTTGCTGCACATCGATAATGTTTCGCCCTTGGGCGCCATAATGATTACCTTATGTTTCACACTATTTTTTGGATGGATTCAGGGTTTCATAGTTGTAAAATCTGGATTACCTTCATTTATTGTTACGCTTGGTGGATTGTTTTTCCTCCGAGGACTGACAGAGGTTTCACTTCGAGCGTTTAATCACAGAGCGGATCAGGCAGCGGGTTCTACAACGGTCACGAATATTCCAGATATAAAAAATATTATACAATTGCCAGGATATGGAGAACTTGAGAGAGAGGCTGCAAAATCTCTTCCTGAATCGGATTTGTTAGCTATATTTCAAACAATACCAGCTGAAACTGTGGCTATAATCAGTGAACGTTTAACTTATACTTATGAGCGGGTTGCCAGTGCAAAAACAGGTATAATGGAAGCAAAGGGTGTTAAACCTTTAGAGCGTGCACTTGAAAATGCTATTGAGTCGGGTAACGAAAATATGGTTGCGACAATTCGTGATAAAATTGCTACTTTCAATATTGATCCCGTGACACCAAAATCGCTCACAGATTTGGATATTGTCCGCTCTTATATTGACTCTATTCCAACGATCAATCAGGTCGCGAACTTTTTTGGAGGAGACATTTTAGAGCCACTTTTTAGCTGGCTTTATTATCCAATCGATTGGAATGTGAATAATTTCGGGAACCAGTTTGCACCAGGGTTGTATTCATGCGTGATGATTTGGGTAATTTTATCTTTTGTATGTTATATTGTTCTAAGCCGAACGCAGGCTGGAAATTGGATTTATTCTACTGGTGGAAACTTAAATGCTGCTAAGGCCAATGGAGTTCCGACCGATAAGGTAAAAGTATCATTGTTTGTATTCTCAGCTCTATGTGCAACTATATTTGCTGCTTGCCAAGTCTTTGAGGTTAACACTTCTGATGCGGCCAAGGGAAATCTAAAAGAATTAGAAGCGATCGCCGCCGCAGTAATTGGTGGTTTAGTAATGACTGGCGGTTTCGGAACTGTCGTTGGGATAATCGTTGGGACTTTCATTTTTGGTGTGGCTCGTGAAGCATTCTTCTATATTCCTGGAATAGATGGTTCTTTCTATCGTGTATTCTTGGGCCTTGTGATTATTTCGTCAGCACTTCTTAATGAGAATATACGCAAACGAATTATGGGTAATATTTAAGATGGGAAAAATGGAAAACCAGCCACTTATTGCTACGGAAAATCTTGTAAAAAAATTTGGAGCGTTTACGGCTTTGAATGGTGTTTCTATGGAAATATTCCCCGGAGAGGTCCATGCACTACTGGGGGATAATGGAGCTGGAAAGTCGACATTGATTAAGACATTGTCAGGTGTGCATCCAGCGACATCCGGACGAATTATTGTTGAAGGTCGAGAGGTTCAGTTCAACTCTCCTCGGGATGCTTCTAATACCGGAATAGGAACTGTTTACCAAGACCTCGCACTTAATGCATTGACGTCTGTGACAAGAAATTTTTTTCTAGGCAGAGAGTTAGTTTTTGGAAAAGGTGCGTTTGGTCTTCTCAAAATGAAAGAAATGCACGAAATTGCTGTTGCCGAGATGTCTAAGATTGGAATAAATATATCTGACCCGGAGCAGGCTGTTGGCACAATGTCGGGTGGCCAAAGGCAGACCCTAGCCATCGCCAGAGCGATCTATTTTGGGGCTAAAGTACTTATCCTAGACGAGCCAACTTCTGCTCTTGGACAGCGGCAGCAGATGGAAGTTTTAAAAACAATTCGGCGAGTACAACAGCTTGGTAATATTGCGATTATTCTGATAACCCATAATGAAATTCATGCACGGCTTGTCGCAGATCGATTCACATTCTTATCTCTTGGTGAGGTCATTGGAAGAGGGTTGTCAAAAGATCTTGAAGGTGATGATATTAAACGGCTGATGGCTGGAGGTGCGGAGATCGGTGACTTAGCAAAAGAACTTGCGATCTAACTGAGCTCAGTAACTTAGCGCAGTAACTTAGCTACTGTTTTAATCAATTATCCTCTTATTTTTGAATGCATACAATTTTGGCTGCAATACTCAAGTCAGTGGGTTTTATGAAAATCCACAAATGCAGTAAACTAAAGTTTGAATTAAGCTAGTTTTTTTGCACTATTATTTATAGAATTAAACTTTAACCTGATTTCTGAGCAACTGAGGAGAAATTATGACTAAATTTCGTTGGGGACTAGTAGGAGGTGGGCGTGGAAGTCAAATTGGACCTGCTCATAGACTTGGAGCAACTGTTGATGGAAATTTTGAATTTGTTGCAGGTGCCCTCGATGCTAATGCAGATGAAGGAAGAAAATTTTCTTTAGAGTTGGGTTTAAATAAAAATAGAGCCTATGGCGATTGGAAAGAAATGCTAACTCATGAGATTAATCAAACCGACAAGCTTGATTTAGTTACGGTAGCTACTCCTAATTCGACCCATTTCGAAATCTCAAAAGCATTTCTCGAGGCTGGCTTTAATATTCTTTGTGAAAAGCCAATGACAATGAATATTGAAGAAGGCGAAGCCTTACTGTCTATTGCTAAAAAAGCAAATAAAATATGTGCCGTAAATTATGGGTACTCTGGTTTTTCATTAGTAAGAGAAATGAAAAATATGATTAGCAGGGGTGTAATTGGTAAGATTAGAGTTATTAAGGCCGAATTTGCTCATGGGCACCACGCTGATGAAGTAGATGCAGATAACCCAAGAGTTCGATGGCGATATGATCCAGCACAGGCTGGTGTGTCAGCTGTAATGGCTGATTGTGGAATCCATGCCTTGCATATGGCCTGTTTTGTAAGTGGCGAGGAAGTTCTTGAAGTTTCTGCAGACTTTGTTTCGACCATCTCGTCAAGAAAGCTAGAGGACGACGCTATGGTTAATTTTCGTATGACTGGTGGGATTGTTGGAAGATTATGGTCTTCAGCAATAGCGTTGGGAAGGCAGCATGGCTTGACAATCCAAGTTTTTGGAGAGAGTGGAGGGCTACGATGGGCCCAAGAGCAGCCCAATCAATTGTTTTTTACTGAGTTAGGTGGGCGAACGCAAATTATAGAGAGAGGCGACATTAGACTATCTTTAATGGCTCAAGGTGCCAGTAGAGTGACTATAGGACACTCTGAAGGCATGCCACTCGCATTTGCAAACATATATGTTGATATTGCAAAAGCACTGTCCAGTGGTTTTCATGACACTGGAACGACTCTAAAACCAATTTATCCTAATGCGGAGGATGGACTGCGATCCATAGCTGCGGTTCATGCAGCACAAGCCTCCTCACTAGAAATGGGTAAATGGATGCCAGCAGTTCCTTTAAGTTTAAAAGACTGATGGCTGAGACTCACAAAAGGTAATTCATATCTTTTTAATTTTGGGGAGAAGTCTTGGAAGCAGATTACATTATAGTTGGTAGTGGGTCAGCCGGTTGTGCTCTTGCCTATCGATTAAGTGAGAGTGGACAATACTCTGTAATTATTATTGAAGCGGGAGGCAGTGATAGCAGTCCTATCATTCAAATGCCAGCTGCTTTATCATATCCCATGAACTCTAAGCGATATGATTGGGGGTATCAATCTGAACCAGAAGAAAATCTTAATAATCGTAAGTTAGTAGTGCCGCGAGGGAAAGTTATAGGAGGCTCATCCTCAGTAAATGGGATGGTTTATGTACGAGGGCATGCCTGCGATTATGATTACTGGAAAGACAGTGGAGCAGCTGGTTGGGGTTATGCTGATGTCTTGCCATATTTCAAAAGGATGGAGTGTTGGCATCATTCGAATTGGGATGGGGAAACAACCTGGAGAGGGAAGAATGGTCCGCTTCATATTACGAGAGGAAAAAGAGAAAACCCACTTTATGATGCCTTCGTTAAAGCTGGCGATGAGGCTGGTTATGAACTCACAGATGATTATAATGGTCAAAAGCAAGAAGGCTTTGGTGTGATGGAGCAAACGATTTTTAAAGGAAGACGTTGGTCATCTGCGAGCGCTTATTTAAAACCTGCTTTAAAAAGAAAAAATCTGCGTCTGGTTAGGGGGTATGTAAATAGGGTAATCTTTGAAAATAAGAAAGCTATAGCTGTAGAAGTTTCATCAAGAAATGATACCTTCCTTGTCCGAGCAAACAAAGAAATTATTTTGGCTGCCTCAGCCATAAATTCCCCAAAAATTTTGATGCATTCTGGTGTTGGGCCTGCGTTGCATTTAAAGGACATTGGTATTGAAGTTGTAGCTGATAGACCTGGGGTGGGTCAAAACCTACAAGATCATTTGGAGGTCTATGTGCAACAAGCATGTTTACGACCGATTACTTTATTTAAATATTGGAATTGGATATCAAAATTACGAATTGGGTTTCAATGGCTTACTACCAAAAACGGTTTTGGAGCGACAAATCATTTTGAGAGTGCTGCATTTATTCGTTCGAAACCTGGAATTAGATATCCAGACATTCAATTTCATTTTATACCGTTCGCTATTCGTTATGATGGTACTGCCGCAAAGCAGGGTCATGGATTTCAAGCTCATGTGGGACCAATGAGGTCAAAGTCTAGAGGTTCAGTTTTGTTGAGATCAAAGAGATTTGACTCTTCACCAAAGATTAAATTTAATTATATGAGTAACAATCAAGATTGGGTGGATTTTAGAAAATGTATTTTCATTGCCAGACAACTTTTTGCCCAGGATGCTTTTAAGCCATTTAGTGGTTCTGAGATACAGCCCGGAGTACAGGTCCAGACTGATGAGGCAATTGACACATTTGTAGCAGATCACGCTGAGAGTGCCTACCATCCCTGTGGCACTTGTAAGATGGGTGCAGTTTCTGATCCAAAAGCGGTTGTTGATTCCTATTGTAACGTTATTGGAGTAGAAAATCTTAGAGTCGCCGATAGCTCAATTTTTCCAAGAATAACAAACGGAAATTTAAATGGACCTTCCATAATGGTTGGTGAGAAAGCTTCGGACCATATATTAGGCCTAAATCCTCTCGCATCTGAAAATCTTGAACCTTGGATAAATCCAAATTGGAGAAGTTTGGATAGATAACACTGATTATTTTTTTAGGCTTCTATTGAGGTATGGTAAGGTTTCCGTTCCTTGGGGTACTGACGCTAAATTAGGAATTCCATTATTATCCAGAAATTCAGTGCAATTTTCAATATAATTAATTTCTTTTTCAATCAGTTTATAATATTCACTTGTTTCTAATTCCCGTTGATTTATTTCTTCCAAGATTTTTAATGAGAGAATTTTCATTTCTATAAGATGTCTTTTGTAGTTTAGTACAGACTTATCAGACTCAAAGCCTGTGTCATTCTTATTAGTTGATCTTTCTTTTATTTGATCTAACGATCCGCCGCCATGATTATCTAAGCGGTCACTTAAATATTCGAGCATTGATGTTGAGGGGATTATTGATTTATATAAACTTAAGAGAGATTGGTCCGAAAGTTCAGTTAATTCTTTTTCTAGCATTATACCACCACTTATTATGTTAAATACGAACTCTGATATGTCTATAAATACATACGTCGCATTCTTCTAAATAGTTAGTTTTTTTGTCTGAACTGTATGCTACCTATTTATTGGATTGTTTTGTTTTAGCAGATAGCGAGTAATGTTTCAATATCGATAATTATATTTGGGTTAATTGATAGTTAGCTTCGACATTGCCTTTACTTGTAAATTATTTGGTGCTTTTTTACAGCAAAATTGATTTTTTTGTCACTAAAATAGTTATTTTGGGATACTAGAATTGACTATTATGATGAAACCGTTACAACAGGATCGATAAGTTAATTTTGAGGAATGTGTAAATGAGAAAGTTTTTCGCAATATCGTTAATAACTGTGGCAGCTGTGATATCTGGCTGTGCTGAAACAGGGATGACTGTGCCTGCTGATGCAGTAGTATGTTCAAAATCGGCTGGTTGTAGCTAAACTTTAAAAGCTATTTCAAGGGCGATTGTCGATTTTCGGCGATCGCCCATAAACTATTATAAATTGAAAATTTAATCAGTATTTCCATCGGCGATGGAGCCAATACCATTGCAAGGGGTTGGACATGACAATTTTTTCAATGCTTCTAGTTAGTATGAGTGTCATGTCTTGGTAGCTTGTGTGCATTACTGGAGCTTCGAAAGTCACGTCTATAAGTTCGCCAGTAGTTTCTCTGACAGCATAAGCTGGAACGACAAGAGCGTTAAGCTTTAGAGCTATTTTTGCGACAGAGGTTGATGTCTTGGCTGGTCTGCCTAAAAAGTCATAGAACTCGCCGTCACTTACAGCTTGATCTAGCATCATTGCAACTATACCGCCATCTCGTAAATGACGCACCATTTCCCTCGTACCTCTTAATCCTGTTGAAAATATTGGTTCGCCACCTGACTTAATTGCTTTAATATGCAAGGCTTCATAAAATTGATTTTTATTCTTCTTGTAAATAGCACCCGCAGTCAGGCCATTCATTTTTAGCACTGATCTTACTGCTTCCCATGGACCAAGGTGGGCTGAGACTATTATTATTGGGCGACCTTGTTTGTTGGCTTTAATTAATGGTTCGAGTTGACTTTTCTTGTATTTGAAATGACTCGTTCTTTTTTGAAATTCGGAATTGTATATTAGTTCAATAAATGTCTGACCAATCAATCTACCGCAGACTTTCACAAATTCTTTTTTTTCGTAGGCACTTTTGTGAGGCATGGTAAGTTCTAAATTTGTAATAATTCGCTTATTTAATTTTTGGTTGATACGTATCATCCAGCTAACAAGAAATGCACCAAGTACTGCCCTTGTTTTTAGTGAGAGAAATTTTGTTAAAGCCATAAACACTATGAGTGGAAATATTTCGACTCCATCGCGAATTTTTTGTCTATTCATTTATAGGTCTATTCTTCGAAAACAATTCTATTTCGTCGGATTTATAAGCATTACTATTTGTCGACCCTCCAATTTTGGGATTGAGTCAATTTTGCCAATTTCTTTTGTATCTTCTGATACTCGTTCTAGAAGCTGACGGCCTAAATCTTGATGGGCCATTTCGCGTCCTCTAAAGCGCATTGTTATTTTTACTTTATCACCATTATCTAAAAATTTGGTTACAGATCTCATCTTTACTTCATAGTCGTGTGTATCTGTATTAGGCCGAAACTTAATCTCTTTAACCTCAATAGTCTTCTGTTTTTTCCGAGCTTCAGATTCTTTCTTTTGTTGCTCGTATTTATATTTTCCAAAATCCATGATCTTACAAACTGGAGGTTCAGCATTGGGTGAAATTTCAACCAAGTCCAGTCCAACTTCTGTCGCCATATTAAGGGCATTTTCTGGAGTTATGAGTCCAACATTCTCGCCTTCGGCACCTATTAGTCGGATTTCTGTGCAGTTTACCTGTTCGTTAACACGGGGTCCTGCGCTGCGCGTCTGTTGAGGCGCGTTGTGTGGTCTTCGAGCTATGAGGCCAATTCCTTTTTATACTTTGTTTTCAAATTATACTTCTACTCCCTCTCTTATTCTGTGGCAAGACACAAATTATAAAACACTTGTATTATCTTTAAAGAAGATTGGGTTTGACGGTTTTTTACTCTTTTTATCTAATATGTTAGACTTGGTCTGGAGCTTTCACGTCCGTCTTCAAAGAACTTATCAAATCATCTAAAGACAGTGTTTCGGTAGTTTTATGCCCAAGCCTTCTGACTGCAACTGTTCTATTGGTTACCTCTTGTTCGCCTATTGCTAAAATTATTGGTACTTTTGCCAGAGAGTGCTCGCGTATTTTATAGCCGATTTTTTCATTCCGTTTGTCTAGAACTACACGAATATTCTGCTCAGTAAGTTTTCTTCCTATCTCATCAACGAAGGTATTTGCATCTGTAATTATAGAGGCGATTGCTACTTGCTGCGGAGCAAGCCATAAGGGCATTTTGCCTGAGTTTTCTTCAATGAGAATACCAATGAATCGTTCAAAAGAGCCCAGTATTGCTCGATGCAGTATCACAGGCCTTTGTTTAGCACCCTCTTCATTTATATAGTTGGCATCCAGACGTTCTGGAAGAATAAAGTCGACTTGCAGGGTTCCACATTGCCACTCTCTACCAATAGCGTCGGTAAGTACAAATTCTAGTTTCGGCCCATAGAAGGCTCCTTCGCCTGGGTTTAACTCATATTCGCAGTTAGCGGCTTGCGTGGCTTTGAGAAGGGCGTCCTCGGCTTTATCCCAAACCATATCCGCTCCAGCACGCTTCTTAGGTCTGTCAGAGAACTTTATATGAAATTTGTGAAACCCAAGATCTTGGTAGACCTCAGTAAGGAGATTTACAAAGCTCTTTGTTTCACTTTCAATTTGCGTTTCAGTACAGAAGATATGAGCATCATCTTGCACAAAGCCTCTCACGCGCATTATTCCATGCATAGCACCAGAGGGCTCATATCTGTGGCAAGCCCCAAATTCGGTCATTCTTAAAGGTAGGTCCCTATAGGATTTTAGTCCTTGATTATAAATTTGCACATGGCAGGGACAATTCATGGGTTTTAAAGCATTGATACGTTTTTCTCTAGCACCTTCCTCGTCGACCTCAACTATAAACATATTTTCTTGATATTTATCCCAATGTCCCGAGGCTTCCCACAACTTTCTATCAACGACTTGAGGTGTCTTTACCTCTAAATAACCAGATTTATCCAGTTTGCGTTGCATGTATTCTTGAAGTTTTCGATAAATCATCCAGCCATTTGGGTGCCAAAACACCATTCCTGGGGCTTCTTCCTGCATATGGAAAAGAGACATTTCCTTACCTAGTTTTCTGTGATCACGCTTTTGTGCTTCCTCCAGAAAATTCAAATGGGCCTTAAGATCTTCTTTATTCGTGAACGCAATACCATAAATTCTTTGTAACATCTTATTTTTACTATCTCCTCGCCAGTAGGCACCAGCAATAGACATTAGTTTGAAACTATCAGCTGGAATTTGACCCGTGTGTTGTAAATGGGGCCCTCGACACAAATCTTGCCAGTCTCCATGCCAATACATTCTCAGCGGCTCATTATCTGGGATGGTTTCAATTAATTCGACTTTGTAGGGCTCATTATTATTTTGATAATGTTGGATTGCTTGCACTCTATTCCAAATTTCAGTTTTGATCGGATCACGATTATTAATAATTTCTTTCATCTTCTTTTCTATCACATTTAGATCATCGGGAGTGAAGGGTTCAGAACGATCAAAATCGTAATACCAACCATCTTTTATAACAGGGCCGATAGTAACTTGTACATCTGGCCAAATCATTTGTACCGCACGTGCCATTATGTGTGCTAAGTCATGACGAACAAGTTCAAGAGCAGGTTTAGTATCTTTCATTGTATTAATTGCTATGTTGCAATCTTCTTCTATTGGCCATTGTAGATCCCAATGGACGTCGTTTACGGTAGCACTAATGGCCTTTTTCCCTAGGGAAGTGGCGATATCCATTGCTACATGACCTGCAGAAATACCAGCTTCGTACTGGCGTTGATTTCCGTCTGGTAATGTGAGTGTAATCTGAGACATAGAGTAGGCTCCTCGTCGTTTTGGCACCTACGAAGTGCCCGGTTGCAGGTTTGCTTTTCTTTGAGATATATATAGAACTACGAACATAGTGTTGCAAGCCTCTAAGTAATATGTGTTGTCGCAACTGAGCTTTGGTTTCTAAAAATTAGTATTGAGATAACTTTAAAGGCACTAAAGACCTGAGGAATATCCTAATGTTGACATCTATAACTTTTCTTGGAAAGTAAAAACTAATAAAAGCGATAAAAAGAGGAATAAAAGTTATGGTGGATGAAGCCTTTCAAATCTTTCACACAAGTGAAAATCGTTCAATCGCATACGTCAAGCGCTACATCAAACAATCGTCAGATCAATCACCTGGCATAATTTTTCTTGGTGGATTGCGGTCTGACATGCAAGGTACTAAGGCCTCATATTTAGAGAAGTGGTGTTTTGAAAAAGGGTGTAACTTTTTGAAATTTGATTACTCTGGTCATGGCCAATCATCGGAAACTTTTGAATCTGGCTGCATTAGTGATTGGAAGAATGATGCCTGTGAGGTACTTGATAATCTATCAGAAGGTCCTCAGATATTAATTGGTTCCTCTATGGGAGGTTGGATATCTTTACTCTTAGGAAATTTGAGGCCAAAGAGAGTTATGGCCTTTATTGGTGTGGCGACTGCACCAGATTTTACTGAAACCTCAATGTGGGCTAATCTTGATGTTAACGCCCGAAAAAAATTGAATAAGTTTGGTAAGGTTGAAATTGATTCT
>Ga0209425_10004743_pt1 | contig 13681 bp, 13 predicted proteins | sample COG_05_FD_184749 | JGI IMG/M metagenome (GOLD analysis project Ga0209425, IMG submission 184749) | Pelagic Microbial community sample from North Sea - COGITO 998_met_05 (SPAdes) (version 2) | ecosystem: Environmental > Aquatic > Marine > Neritic zone/Coastal water | place: Helgoland, sampling... | reverse complement strand
TCGGGTTTTTCGGTGGGAAAGTTTGGTGGCATAATTTACGTCTAGTTCACGCGTTGAATTACATAGGATTCGGAACAACAACACTATTATTAAAGGAACAACCAACATATATATTTTTATTATTCGATGCTATACTGGGGTTAGTTAGTTTTATAACGAATTATTATCTTATTAAATTATAAATAATGAACAATTCTACTACTAAATCAAGACAAAACAAATATACTAAGGTTGAAACTCCAGGTATTTTGAAACTATATGAATGCCCTATTTTCTCTACACACAATACCTTTATTAAAAGAATATCTAGGGAGGATGAAGATATTATTGACATTGAATCTGAAACTGGTAATATTTTAAAAGAATTAATAGATTATTGTAAATTTTTTCCAGTTTGTATTGAGATAGATTTGAATTCACGTAATACTTTTATTGCTAGAATAGCTGCGAGAGTTGTCAAAAGAATGAAACGTCCAAGTTCAAGTTCAAGTTTAAATTCACGTTCAAGTTTAAATTCACGTTCAAGTTTAAATTCAAGTTCTAATGAAAATTCACGTTCAAGTTTAAATTCACGTGATTCAATAAATGATTTAGAAAATAGTGATAATAATAGTGTATTCGGACTGGAGGAAGATACAGAAATAAATACAATAGCCCTAGAATTAGAAAATATTTTAAATATACCTACGGATGAAGAAAAAATAAAAGAATTTAAAGTGTTTGTTAAAACACACAAAATTGATGAAAATACACAAAAATTCTTACTAAATAATGTGCCGGAATTTACCGGAATAAAATTTACAACGAATAGGGGTCGTAAAGCTATACATTTGGGTGGAACAAATTGTAATATAGGGCATCTAAGAACCCCATATATAGACACTAATGTTGGAATAAAAAAAATAATAGAATTATACGATGCTATTACCGGACCAAAATTTCCTTTGATTTTATCACCAGATATATATAAAAAAAATTTAAAAGGAGACGAAGGGACTAATTGTAACGAAAAATTAAAGATAATTCATATAAATTTATTATACAGACAGAATAATGATAAGCAGCCAGAATCAAACTCAGATGTTAGTGAAAAGCCTATAAATGAATTAATGAATAAAATTATATTGCGTTTGAAACCATCTCATATTGAGATTATTGGTAACCTAAAAAATGTGTATCATATAAAAAATGATAAGGCTACAATCAAAAAATCAAAAATAAATGGATATATTTTTAATAATGAAAATAATACAAAAATATATAGAACATATCCACCAGCAAAAAACCAAGGAATCATTTCGCAAGACTACGTTAACATATTACTTAACTTATTTGAAAACACATCAAGAACTGAGCTTGAACTTGAAAAATACGGAAATATAAATATGATAGCTTTTAATTATTATGCTATTAATCAAGCAGAATTTAAAAATATAACCGATAAATTTAAATTATTTTATAAAGGCACAAGCACAATAGAAGTATCACAAATTGGTGGGAAATCAAAAACCAAAAAGAAAAAGAGGAATTCTTCAAATAAGAAAAAATCCGTTAAAAAACAGAAGAAATAGAGAAAAGTTTCTCACCTGCCGGATTTGAACCAGCGACCCTAGGAATACTGTTATAATATTAATTGAATAATATTACTATATATCTATTCATTTAGAATAGATCCACTACAATCCCACGCTCTACCAACTGAGCTAAGGTGAGTAATTAGCAAGAAATAGTTTCGATCTATTGACCTTTGGGTTATGGGCCCAACGCGCTTCCCCTGCGCCACCTTGCTTAACGCAAATGTGAGTAGTTTTAAGTCATACTCAGGACTTGTATCGCTCCCGGCTGGGTTCGAACCAGCGACCTCTCGGTTAACAGCCGAACGCTCTACCGACTAAGCTACAGGAGCAAAAACACGATTTTCGGTATTATATCTATGAACATTTTTTAGAAGAAATTAAAAGTTTCTGTGTATTTTTGTATTTGCTGTGAGTTCATATAATAATTATTCCGTACAGGGCTTGAACCTGTGACCACCGCGATATAAGCACGGCGCTCTGCCGACTGAGCTAACGGAACTTCAGTACTATATTTCTATAATAGAAATATATATGGCGGTTTAAACGCGGATATAGCACGATGTTTAATGTTGTTTTATTTGCCGACTTCATCGTTATTTAGAAAGCTTGGTTAACTATATTTTTCGCTTTTTATAAGAAACAAAAAATAAAGAAAACCTTAGAAGTTTTTAAGACTTCCCTGTCTTCTGATATATCTCCGTAATTATTTTTTAAACCGTTTTTAAAAATTGATTTTTATTTTCCGTGTTATATTAAATCATATTATTTCTGTTGTTTATCCACAAGTATAATGCCACGAATTGATCGAATAAAATCTATTATAATAGAACTATGTAAAACATCACAATTATCCGCCAGACACGGTGCTATTTTAACTAAAGGTTCTTCGCGGGTTATTTTTACGGGTACCAACCAAGATAGATCGCGATACCATAATAGCATTGTGCCTAGTACACACGCCGAAATGGATGTAATAAATAAAATGATTAACCATTTACGAAAACAATTTTTCTGCGATAAACAAGTAAAACGTATTATGGGAAAATATACGCTATGGGTTGGAAGAATTACGCGAAATAATCATATTGCTAACTCCATGCCTTGTTGTGATTGTTTAAAGAAACTAAAGAAGCACGGTCTAAAACGTATAGGTTTTAGTAATGATGATGGTGACTTTGTTATATGTAATCTCACGTATCTGACAAATACTCATATGAGTAAAGCGCAAAAGGATTCATTGTGTTTGACACATTCTCATACTGGATAGAAATAATATTATATAAATTTGATTTTTTTATATTTGAATATATTCAACTATTAATACTAAGGCTATATGATGATATGGATTTTGACAATTATTTAATAGATGAAGTAAATCTATTAATAAAGAAAAAACTAGAAAAAATAACTCATACACATAAATTTAATAAAACTGTAGATGAATTGTATTCTAAATTTAAAATTAATGAAATTACCATTTTAGAATCGAAAGTAAAACAAACACGTAAATCATCCGAAATCCCCATTAACAGATGTGAAGGAAGAATATGGGCAAATGGAAAAACAATAAAAGAAAATAGCAAGTGGATTTTTGGAGAACAATGTAAACGAAAACATAAACCAGATGAAAAATATTGTGGCATTCATCTTAGAAATCTAGGACACGGCAACTTCTTTGAAGATGTTCCCCACGATCATTTTGAAAAATATAAAGTCAATAATCTATGAGGGGATAATGTTGTTATATCACTATTAATAATAATTTTTTTATTATTACTTGGAATGTTTGCTAATATATAATCAGTTTGAGTTTCACTATAAGGATTGGTAATTATTTTCTTTTCATTTAAATAGTAATTCTTGGACATATTTTTTATATTTTCGAAGTCTTCGTATAATGTTCCACATAAAAAATTTACATCATAGTTATTAAAAATATAGTTTAATTGGTTTATTCTATTAACACAAGAATACTTGTTATTTTTATTATATTTATTCTGAAATAAATGTGTATTTGCTATATTTATTTTTCCATAATATGGATGATCAATGAGTGTAAAAATAATATCATTGTTATTGCTATTGCTTGTTGATATAATTTTATGTTTAGTGCCTATTAAAAGTTCATTTTTGTAGTTATGGAAATTATAATCGTTAGTAATATATTTTTTTATGATACTATCATTAAATTTTTGTAAAACAATAATCTCAGGATTATAAAGCCGAATTTTATTAATTATTTTTTCTGTATTTTTATAAAATTGATTTGAGCATAAATTCCAATTTAAAATCATATTTAAATAAACACCTCCTCTAATTCTTAATACAATCAATAAAAATGGATTTTTTGAATACTATTGAACTTGATAATATGCTTAATTCTCAATTGAAACCATTACATATTATTAATAAAATTAAGTTTGATAGATATCCCGATTATGTTTACGAAGAAAATAAGACTAACGAAGAATTTATTGACTATGATTCTTTTCAATATACTGATGATTATTATTGGGATTCAATAAAAATTGAATTCGATTGGGAAACTAATAAAATTAGTTATGATGATTCCGAGTATTCGAGTTCAGATAGTGAATATTACGATGAATAATTTCATTATGCTAATTATGTTTATAAAAGAATATTGTCTTTGCGAATCACAACATTATGACGAAATAGTTATAAAAAATATCAAAAAAAAACATATTACTTGGGTTATAGGAAACGAAAAATTAAACTCATAAAACGACTATATGAATATTGGATGTTATAAAATTATATAGTATATTTTTTAATAATGGAGTAGGAGCTCTAGTATTTTTTTTTGTCATATCTAGACTAGTAAGAATTAGAATGAGTTGCGTTCGTGTAATTAACCGAATAAATTTATTAATATGCCCCATATCTTCTGAAATTAAAACTTTCTGAAATATAGGTAATACATTCTTGTTGGGTATTATAGGTTTCACATTTTCAAAGAATTCTGACTGAATATTTCTATGGGTTTTACGGCGTTTAAGTTTATCTTGAATGGGTCTCTTTTTCGTTTTTTGTGGATTAAAAAATTGTGTTTTGAATCTGGTTTCTTTAGTATTATCGTGTTCACTTTTATTTTCATAGTTTTCCATTTTTTTCTTGAGTATATCTTTAATTTTAGTTTTGGATGCTAATATATCATCGAATTTATTGGTTTTTATAGATACAACCTTGATATTATTCATTTAAATAGACTACTAATTTTTTTTTTGAAAACAAACAAACAAAAAAAAATATAACATTACTTTAAAATGAACACAACATGTAATATGTGTAAAAATATAAAAACAAAGGATGAAATTACACCGGGTTATTGTGAGGCATATTCTCCTAGTGAATTAGCACACTGTGTGGAAGGTTTTACATCATATACTGTAGAAATGGACAAAGACAAATATAAAGAAGTATATGAATATGAATATGAAAATGATAGTCTTTTATATGATTCGAAAAATAATAAACATATAGCAAAAACTAGCATTGAACCTATAATGTACATGGGCGACCAACCGGTTGTTTTCTCTAATTTACATTCGAAAGAAAAATATTATTACGACCCTAATAGTGGTTCATTAGTTTCATATGATTCTAAAGATACAAAATCAGTTCCAGAACTTATTAATAGTATCGATTATAAAAATGCTCTTAACGTAAAGGAAAAATTATTCAATAAAGACAAAGACAAATGTAAAACAAATACTAATAGCGGCGCCAATAGCAGCAATAACGTCGCCAATAGCAGCAATAACGACGCGGACGACATTGAAGAAGAAGAAGAAGAACAATATGAAGAAAATACTCCCAAAAATATTACAGAAAGTGTAAAGCAAGTTATTAATAAATTGGATACATCAGGATTCAGTAAATCATTTATACTAAGTTTAATACACGAACTAGGAAGTAAGGAATTAAAAGTTAAATTTATAGAAGATGACCGTGATGAATTAACAGATAAAGATTTCGACAAATTGAATGAAATTGCTAATAGTATTCCTGAACATACACATTCTCCAAATAATATTCAAAATAATAAAATTATCAATGTAGAAGAAGAAGAAGAAGAACCTGAAAATGACATTGAAAAAGAACCAAAACAAAATAAAATATATAATAATTATTCGCCAATCACCACAACAACAACAAAACAACCGTGTCCTAGTGTACAAAAAATAAATTGTCCGAATGGGTCGAAATTAGTTTATGATAAAAATGGGTGTCCTAAAATAGAATGTGAAAGAAAAATTAAATACGTTGCTATTGAATCATATGATATATCACCATCTACCAAAGTAATATTATACATTTTAACACTATCTATTATAGTAGGATTCTTAGTATTATTATTTATGAAAAATATTATTAGATTTTAATTTTTTTATGTGTTTAATTTAATGGACGATATCTTACATAAAGTAAGTTGTGTTGACGAAGAAAACAATTGTAATATAGTAAAACCATATTCAGAATTAGAATTTTCTTTGACCAACCCTTTTACAAATAATTCATATACATATGATGAAAAAGAAGAAAAAATACAACAACATAAAAATCTTTGTAGGGCAAAAGGTGGAATTATCAGTGAATGTTGTGACCCATCTATTAATCAATTATCTAAATCAAAAGTTTCTTTACCAGCTTCGTTTAAAGAAGCATTTAAAAAAATTAAAATTGTAAACAAAAAAAATAATATGAAAAGTATAAAGGTTTGTCAAGGTGATAATTGCCCGGGTTATCGCGAACCCACTTTATACGAATATTGTAAACTCAAATATGCGACAATCGATTATACTGGTGAAGCCGAGAACTTAATGCCTGATTGTAATAGTGCTAGATGTAATAATATGGAAATCCCTTTTATTATATCTAAAAGTGATAAAACACAGTCTAATGAACACTTAGAAGACTTAGAGATGGTCAATTCAGTAAAAAATAATGATTTAGGAAATTTACAATTATTAATTAATAATGATAAAAAAAAGGCCAATAAAGTATTGTCATATGGATTTCCAGGAAATACATTACTACACGAAGCTTTATATAGAAATTCCAAAGATTGTTGTTACTACTTATTAGAAAACGCAACCAAGGCATCAATGGAAATTAAGAATCAAGATGGAAATACACCACTCCAAGTAGCTTGTTTGAAGGGAAATAAGGATATGGTAAATATGATATTAAAATTCGGTGGAAATATATATACTAAAAATAAATATGGCGATACTCCACTTCATAGTGCTATTCGTATATCTAATGAAGAATTAATACGTTTCCTTTTATTTAATGGTTCAAGTATCTTTGAAAAAAATACGCTCGGTGAATCGCCACTTTTTACAGCGGTAAATACACTCAATAAAAAATTAATAGTTATTAAAATATTATGTGAAGCTGGATCTGAATTATTGGATAAAAATAATGAAGACAAATCAATGTTAAAGGTTCTAAGTGAAGACCCAGAAACAACTGAACTAAATAGAGAAATAGAAACATATTTAATTCAACAATTATTCAAAATGTATGAAAATGACCAAGGTAAATATAAAGAAATATTGAAATCATTACCAGAATTTTCACCCTTTGAAATTGTCGGTGGCGAATCTAAAGATAGTGATATAGATAATTTAGTCATAAAATACGACGAAACACTTGACGATACAGAACTGTATACAGACAAAATACAATTACCCAAAAAGGTTCTACCAGAAAGTGCCAAGAAATATATGGCCAATAATATCATAGAAAGTTTCGAAACACAAAACAAGAAAACTTACCATAATAAAAATACCGTATATTTAATGTGCCTCTTACTAGTCCTTCTATTACTTGGACTATTGTTTAATAATTACTTTATTTAAGGAATTATATAATATTTATTGTTTTTATAAAAATTGAAAAAATAATTTAAACTTAATTTTTTCATTATAACAAGAAATCATCAAACATCATGGCGTCTTCTACTATTAATCAAAATGATATCTGGGCTGTTATCGAAAAAATGATGAATCAATACAAAGGAAAACAACTTATTCGACATCACATAGATTCATTTAATGATTTTATGGAGAACAAGATACCGTGTGTTATTAAGCAATCTAATCCCATTTCAATTTTCCATAATTATGATGAAACGCTTAATAAATATAAACACGAAATCGTGGTGAATTTTATTAATAGTTATAATACAAATCCCACAATTAGTGAAAATGATGGAAGCACTAAACCTATGTATCCACACGAAGCAAGATTGCGTAATCTTACATATAGTGCTCCGTTGTATGTTGATATTGAAGTAAAAATTATCGAAAATCCAATGAACAATGAAGAAAGCAAAGTTCTAAGTGAAAAGAAAATAGAGTCCATTAACATTGGTAAAATACCTATTATGGTTGGTTCCAAATATTGTTTGCTTGAAAAGAGTAAAAATACTAAAACAAGGAACGATGAATGTAAATATGACTTGGGTGGTTATTTCATTGTTTCTGGTAATGAAAAGGTCATTGTATCTCAAGAAAAAATAGCAGAAAACATAGTGTTCGTTTATTTATCAAGTAAAAGTCAATCTAAGTATTCACATATTTGCGAGGTAAAATCTTGTAGTGATGAAGGGTTCCATATTTCTAAAAATGTTTCAATTAAACTTACATCAAAACCAACCGTTCATGGAAGAACCCTAAAAATTACAATGCCACACGTTAAAATTGACATACCGGTGTTTATTTTGTTCAAAGCCCTGGGAGTGACTAAAGACAAAGATATCTTAATGCATGTATTACACGAGTTCAATGATAAAGAAATGATCAATGCTTTAAAGGGTTCAATCGAAGAAGCGTCAATTGTTTCTACCCAAAAAGAAGCATTGGAATTTATTCTTAGTAATTCTATGATTCTTGGTCAACCGAAGGACTTGGTTCTTAGCCACGATGAACAACTGGAAATTTTCTCATCTATGTTGAAAAGAGACCTTTTGGCACACGTTGGTGAAAGTTTCAAAAAGAAGGCATTATTTCTAGGTTATATGATTAATAAACTGTTAAAATGCTTCTTTAAGAAACTTAATTACGACGACCGTGATAGTTATTGTAATAAGCGCGTTGATACTTCTGGGTATTTGATGGCTATGCTTTTCCGTCAATATTTTAATAAGTTGATCAAGGATATGCGAAATAGTATTATGAAAGAACTTAATAATAGTCCTTGGGAAACCAGTAAAAATATTGAGAATATCATTAATTCTACAAATTTATATAAAATCCTCAAATCAACTACAATCGAATCTGGATTGAAATATGGATTGGCTACAGGAAACTGGGGTATTAAGACAAATAATACTAAAGTTGGTGTTGCTCAAGTTGCGAGTCGCCTTACTTATAATAGTACATTGTCTCATTTACGCCGTGTAAATACTCCTACCGAGAAAAATGGAAAATTGGTACCACCTCGTAAACTACACAATACACAATGGGGTATTATTTGTCCTCCCGAAACACCGGAAGGTGGTGCTATTGGATTAGTTAAGAACCTGGCTGTTTCTACTTTCATTAGTAATCAAACATCAACATTACCTATTAAGAATATATTGAAAGGCAAAATTTTAAGTTTAGATGATGATTTTACATTCGAAGAAATCGTCAATAAAACTAAGGTTTTCATTAATGGTAATTGGATAGGAATATCCGAAAATTCATTGGAATTGTTTAATATGTTAAAGAGAAACAAACGATTAGGTGTTATTAATATTTACACATCGATTTCATTTAATTATACTATGAATGAAATACAAATCTTTACGGATTCTGGAAGATGTACTCGTCCGTTATTTGTAGTGAAAAACAATAATTTAACTATTACTAAGGAAGATATCCATAAACTTAATTCTAACAAGATTCAATGGAATAATTTGTTAATCAAGTCGTTGAAAGAAAATGAAATTTATCAAGAAACACTTGATACTAATTGCCAAGAAGGATGTATTGAATATGTCGATAGTGTAGAATCGTTCCACTCTATGATCGCTATGAATATGAAAGAAATAAAAAAGAATATTGAATATAATTACTGTGAAATTCATCCATCATTGATTTTGGGAGTGCTTTCGTCGTGTATTCCCTTTTCAAATCACAATCAATCTCCTAGAAATACATATCAATCTGCTATGGGTAAGCAAGCAATGGGAATTTACGCAACTAATTTCAATAAACGTATGGATACCAACGCCCATATTCTTCATTACAATTGTAAGCCAATCGTGAATACTAAAATTGGACGCCTATTACCTTCAAACAATATTCCCAATGGTATGAATATTATTGTAGCAATTGGTTCTTATACGGGTTACAATCAGGAAGATTCAGTCATTATCAATAAATCGGCTGTAGATAGAGGCCTATTTCGATCGACGTTCTACAGAACATACAAAGATGATGAAAAGAAACTACAATCATCGGGTGAAGAAGAAAAATTCACTAAACCCGATCCGAATATTACAAAGGGTATGAAACCAGGATCATATTCGAAATTAAATAATAATGGAATGATCGAGGAAAATGTATTTGTGAATTCAAATGATATTATCATTGGTAAAATAATTCCTATGAAAAGTAATTCTAAAGACCGTACTAAACAAGTGTTCAAGGATAATAGCACAATGCTTCGCAATAATGAAAGTGGTTTTATTGATAAGGTCTATATTAATTGTAATGCTGAAGGACACAGGTTTTGTAAAGTCCGCATTCGTTCGGAACGAATTCCAAAAATCGGCGATAAATTTTCATCACGTCACGGACAAAAGGGAACAGTAGGAATGATGTATAACGAAGAAGATATGCCTTACACCAAAGACGGTGTTAGACCCGATATTATCATTAATCCACACGCTATTCCTAGTCGTATGACTATTGCCCAATTGATGGAATGTCTTCTTGGTAAAGTATGTGTGAATGTGGGTGGTTATGGAGACGCAACACCATTTTCCAATGTTGACATTAAAGATATAGGTGAATCGCTAGAAAAACACGCGAAATTTCAAAGATATGGCAATGAAGTTCTCTATAATGGTATTACTGGAAAACAACTAGATGTTAAGATATTTATTGGTCCTACTTATTATCAGCGCCTTAAGCATATGGTTGAAGACAAGGTTCATTCGCGTTCAACAGGTCCCAAAGTATTGTTGACACGTCAACCACCAGAAGGACGATCACGAGATGGTGGTCTTCGCTTTGGTGAAATGGAACGTGATTGTATGATTGCTCACGGCACACTACAATTTCTCAAAGAAAGAATGATGGATGTGTCAGATAATTATAGGGTATATTTATGTAATGATTGTGGATTAATTACACAAGTTAATTATACAGAAAATATATCAAAATGTAAGAAATGTAAAAATTATATTAACTTTTCAGAAGTTAGAATGCCATATGCGTGTAAATTACTTATTCAGGAACTCGAAAGTATGAGCATTGCTCCAAGACTTGTTACTAATTAATATTAATTATTATTATTATTTTTTATTATTTTATTATTATTATTTTTTTATTTAATAATAGTATAATGCCAAAGAAAGTCGCCTCGAAATCAAAGAAAGTCGTCTCGAAATCAAAGAAAGTTGTCTCGAAATCAAAGAAAGTCGCATCGAAATCTAAGAAAGTTGTCTCGAAATCAAAGAAAGAGGTTCGTGTGGAAGGAATGAAATTAGAAGTAATTGGAAGATGTCATAATGGAAGATGTGTTTTCTTGAAAAGAAGAACACCCATCAACTCTTCAATGCTTCGTAAGTAAATAATTTATCATTATTTACATCAATTATTAAATTTCCACGTTCATTATTGCGTGGATCAAAAAGACCCATATTTTTGTATATGTGTTTACCTATTTGTTTAGTTGAATTATTAATAGTATAAATATTTTTATCAATATAAGTGAAATTTTCTAATTTATTTATTTGTGTCAATGATATATTCCATATTATATCAAATGAACCAATTACTTGAAATACATCGTGTTTAGGATATATATTAATTATAACATTTCCGCGTTTTTTATTGGTTTCGTCGTGAGCACATTCCGAAAAACAGACACTTTTTTCACCACTATTAAAAACAAAATGCTGTTTAGTTCCAATAATCTTAGTATTATTACACTGGTTACAATATTTAAAGTCGTTAATAATACATTCTTGGCAAGTCTCATTAATATCCATAGTAATTACTTTTTCTATATTACTATATATATCTTCCAATGATACATTGACATTAATATACAAGTCATCGCTAAACTCTTTAGAATTGGTTTTTTCGTGATACAACTTGTAATTTTTTATTTCACTAAATATAGTTTCTTGAAGTTTATCTTTGTCGAAGTTTTTGAAGAAGTCTCCGATAATTTTACTTTTCTTAATGATATTTTCTTTAAACATATTGAAATATTCGTCATCGTCTGGGACTGATTCATCTTCTTCAGCTCCAACTGTAATTATCTTTCTATAAGCCGCATTAATTTCTTGGAATTTCTTCTTACAACTTTCTTGGTCTTCTTCTTTGTTTTTATCTGGATGATATTTAAAACATAGTAAATAATATTTCTTTTTAATAGCCCGAATACTATCGGTTGGTTTAACACCTAAAACATTATACGGATTTTTATTATTCATATTATTTTTAAAATTGAATTCTTTAAATGTATTTAAACATTTTTACATATCATTCTTTAGATAACAAAATCAATATGGAGTTACCTGAAAACCTAAAGATTTCTACTATGACGGCAACTAGTCAAATATATACTAACAAAGAAGTATTAGATATCTCAAAAATTTATGAAAATTTATCGATAAATAATAATATTGTCTATATAGAATGGGCTAACAATACACCTAAGGGACTAAGCCCAAAACAGGAATCACATAAAAAGAAAAAAAATAAAAAGGTATTCTTTAATCAAATTACAATAGTTATTGTTGTGGAAAATGATTATAATAATATAAAACTATTCAATAATGGTGCTATTTCTATGACGGGTGTTAAATCTCCTAAGAATGGTCAAAGAGCAGTTAATATATTAGTTGAAAATATCAATAAAATTAAAGACTTTTTAAGTTTTGAATCTAAAATGGAACACTTCAATGTTGTTTGGATTAATAGTGATTATAAAAGCAACTTTGAAATTAAGCGTTCAGAACTCCACCAATTACTGGTTAATAAATACAATATATTCTCGTCATTTGAGCCGTGTATCTATCCTGGTGTAATGAGTAAATTTTTCTGGAATGTTGATTACAAAAATAAACCCAATAAACTTCTAGGGAAATGTTATTGTAGTAATTTGTGTTCTGGTAAAGGTAATGGAAGTGGAAATGGAAATTGTAAGAAAATAACTATATCCGTCTTTCAAAGTGGTAGCGTTATTATTGGTGCACAAACGTTTGAACAAATTATAGATGGATATAATTTTATAAAAGGTGTTTTTGTAAAACATAATAAAGAGCTAAAGAAAGTTAATGCTCCATTTTTGGAATTGGAAAAGAATAATTCTATTGTTTCCAAAAAAAAGGAAAAAACAATTTATTATATTCGTCGTTCAAATATCGTTTATGAATAAAAATTATTTAGTTTGTTATTTTTTTTTTATGTAAATATATATTAATGAGTTTCAGTAATAGTAATAATTATAATAGTAATAACTATAATAACTATAATAATTCAAGAAGAACATCCGGTTATGGTGACCCATTAAATAAAATATACGCAAAATATAGAGGGGAACGAATTACATCGGGTGGCTTAAGGAAATTAGATAGATATTTAGATTCATTAGGTGTTTCTAACAAAATATATAATAGAATACAGGTTATTAAAAATGAAATTGACGACGAGAAAGTATTACATAGTAACCAAGTTAAAAAAATAAAACAAATCTTAAAAAATAATATTCCAAATAATAATGATAGTCTTAATAACGAAAATAATTCCGATATAAACTCAGTATTAAGCGATGAATTAGATACTCAAACATCTATGTGCTTACATAAAACAAAAGATGAATGTACGGATGCTCATTGTATTTATCAAGAT
>Ga0209425_10004738_pt1 | contig 13684 bp, 5 predicted proteins | sample COG_05_FD_184749 | JGI IMG/M metagenome (GOLD analysis project Ga0209425, IMG submission 184749) | Pelagic Microbial community sample from North Sea - COGITO 998_met_05 (SPAdes) (version 2) | ecosystem: Environmental > Aquatic > Marine > Neritic zone/Coastal water | place: Helgoland, sampling... | reverse complement strand
CAAGGAGTGCGGTGGGTCTGGAATCTGCGAGCACGGTCGTGAGCGCCAGAATTGCAAGGAGTGCGGTGGTGCATCAATCTGTGAGCACGGTCGTCGGCGCCGTTACTGCAAGGAGTGCGGTGGGTCACAAATCTGCGAGCACGGCCGTGTACGCTCTATATGCAAGGAGTGCGGTGGGGGATCAATCTGCGAGCACGGTCGTGAGCGCACTAAGTGCAAGGAGTGCAAGAAGTAGCGAACGTATCATCAATCAAACGAACATCATCTAAACCCCGCACGCGCCGACATCACACGGTGGCCACTTTCTCGTGTAAAGCTAAGATTGTGCATGCGTCTAAAGGCTAATAAGCTAAGAAAAAATCGTGTCCATCCCCCGCCGCCGAGAGGAACACTCAAATCCCGACGCGGGCCCTGAACTTCTCCGGGTCGGTGTCGACCTTCACGCGAAGCCACTTGCGGGCGTCGTCGTCGTCCGCCGCCGTCTCCCCGTCCCCGAACCGCCACGGCGTCGCGCTCGGCGGCAGCGCCACCTCCATCGACCACAGAAACAGACCCTCGGTATCGTCCAGCGAGTGTCTGGCCGTGTACCGCCCGTCGCCCAGTATCGGACACCCCAACGCGCCCGACGCGTGCTTCCGAAGCTGGTGCGTCCTCCCAGTCTTCGGCCACATGTCCACCAGGGTTAAACGCCCGTACCTCTCACACGGCACGTGACTCACCACCCGCCAGTGACTCACACACTCCTTCTTCTCCATCGGGGCGTCGATCACGCCCAGCGTCAAACGCGTTCCAATCTCCACGCCCAGCGTCAACCGCGTTCCAATCTCCGCGGCGTCGTCGACCTCGATCGTCGGTTGCCCGTCGAACTTCGGCGTTCCGCACAGCACCGCTCGGTACCGCTTGGAAACCTTCCTCGACGCGAACGCCTCGGACAGCGACGTCATCGCCAGCCGCGTCTTAGCCACCACCAACAGCCCGCCCGTACGCGCGTCGAGCCGGTGCACGGGCCTCGGGCGAACCAGCGCTCCCTCCACGCCCGCCGTCGGACGTAAAAAGTAGGGAAGCATTCGCTCGGCGGTCCAACCGCCGGCGCCGTCCCCGACCGTGTTCAGCCCCTCCGGTTTGACCACCACGGCGAAGTGAGGGTCCTCGTGCTTCACGATGAGCGGTGGAAGGCTGGGTGGGAGGTCTTTAATGTCCAGGGTCTTCCCCGAGGAGATCCGCGTGACGATGGCGATGTCCTCGCCGGGCATCGGTCTGTAGTCTGGCCGTCTGATCTGCCCGTCGACGCGGACCTCCCCGAGTCTCACGGACTTCCTCGCCGCGGGCAAGGTGGCGAACCGATCGGGAAAGACCTCGAATGTGACCGCCGCGAGTGACCATCGACCGTCGTCCTTGATCCTGGCGCGCTTGGCGGCCGGACCGTCGTCGTCGTCGTCGTCGGCGGTGGTGGTCTCTCCGGTGGGTGCCTCGGCGGCCGGGCGAAGTGGGGGCACGGTTCCGCGGGCGACGACCTCGAACCCCGCCTTGGCCTCCCGCGGCTGCGGCTTCGTTTTACTCTTCATCCCGTACGAAGAGACGACCGAGACGGGGGAGCCTCGAGGGCCGGTCGGGACGGCGGCGAGCAGGCCGGCGCAGGCCATCACTGTCGTAGTTTTTGGCTTGACAGCCAGATCATCGCCCGTATCTTCCGCGAGATCGCGATTCAACATCCTCACAGCCCACTTCCTCACAGCCCATCGCGCGTGTTTCGAACATGGGTGCGTTGGGCATCGTCACCGGCGCGCTCGGCGCGGTATGGTCCCTCATCGCCACCGTCCTCTGGGGCCTGTTCGGGTTCCTCCGCGACTTCAGGACCGCGGCCAGCGTGGCGATCTTCGGCTGGTGCGTGGGGCTCTTCGCCGGTGCGGTGATCGTCAAGCACTGGCGCCGGGCCAGCGCGAGGTCGGCGCGGGAGACCGCGCGGAAGCTCGCGGCGCAGGGCGCCAAATCACGCCGTAAAGATGGATCCGCCCCGCGCCTTCCCCCAGACGTCATCGAGACCGCGCTCAAGCACATCCCTCGGTGGGCGCGCGATCCGGATTGGAACCGAGCGGCGTTCCTCAACCGCGTGCTCGATGCGCTCTGGCCGCACGTCGACACGTCGGTCTGCGAAGTCGTCCGCGACAGCGTGGAGCCCATCCTCCGTGATCTCGTCCCGGGGAACATCGTGCACTGGATAGGCTTCGAGAAGCTCACGCTCGGACCCACCCCTCCGACCATCGGCGGCGTCAAGGTTTTAGGCAGCGGCTCCGACGACGTCGTCCTGGAGCTGGAGCTGCAGTGGGCGTCGGGCGCGGACATCGTGCTGGCGGCGTACGTATTCGGCGTGCGCGTGCCGGTTCGTGTCAGCGACGTGCAGCTCGTCGCGGCGGTTCGCGTCAACTTCACCCCGCTCGTCGACGAGCTCCCGTGCCTCGGCGGCATCGAGGTCAGCCTACTCGGCATGCCCGACCACCTCGACCTCGCCGCCGTCGTGCCACCCGGCGTCGACCTCATGGCGCTGCCCATGATGGACGTGCTCGTGCCATGGATCCTTCGTAAGATCCTGAACCCGATGTTCGTCTACCCGTCCCGCATGATCATACCGATCATGGACAACAGCGGGATGGAGCCGCCCGCGACGGGCATGATCAAAGTTCGCGTCAACGGCGGATACAACATGAACAAGCGGCGACGTGGGGGCAAGGCGACCGGGCTTGTGATCCCCGGGAGCAAGCTCATCGGGTTCGGCGGCGAGCGGTACCAGATCCAGCTGTACACCCGCCACCAGCGCAAGGTGATGCTCAAGTCCAAGTCAAGGGACGAGCCCAACTGGGACGAGCTGCACTACTTCCTCGCCAACGCGGAGAGTACCCTCCGGTGCGTGCTGCTCACGATGAACATGCGCGAGCTCGGCCGGTGCGAGATTCCCATGCGGCTGCTCTGCGACCCGAGCCGCGAGGGGAAGACGGCGAACCTGTATCTGCCCATCGAGGACCCGACACCGTACCAGGAGGAGGAACCCGAACTTCCAGTCCCGGACAAACGGGCCACCGCCGCCGACATCGAGCGCATGAACAAGGAGTACTCGCTGGCGATGAAACGATACAACGAAAAACTCGCCAAACTGCGGCTGGAGCAGCTCGCAAAGGCGAAGATCCCCGAGCCCAGGCCCGACACCCCGACCGTGGCCATCGACCTCGAGTACGTCCCCATGAACGTGGGCAAGCCCAAGACGAGCCTGTCCGGGATCACCTCCGTCGCGAGCCCCGACAAGGTCCCGATGTTCTCGGACGACGACAGCGAGGAGGAGGGCATGTTATCAAACGCCACGGTCGAGGAGCGAGTGGGCATCTTGCGTGTCACGGTGAACAGAGCGGTCAACGTGCGCAAGGGCGACAACGCCAAACAACCGACGCCCGTGTGCGTCGCCGCGACGTCGGGGCAGAAGTTCGTGACGCAGGTGCCCGTGGACAAGACGAACAAGCCGCTGTGGGACGAGACGTTCCTGTTCTTCAACGTGTCGGATCGCGACGCGGTCACCTTGAGGCTGTGCGACGGTGGCGAACGCGGGGAGTTTCTCGGGGAGTGTTCGGTGGCGATGCGCGACGTGACGCGGGACATGGAGCTGACGGACATGTTCTCCCTGGAAGGGGTCAAGAACAACGCGCAGATCTTCGCGCAGTTCAAGTTCTCCTACCTGTCGTGATGTTGCGACGGACCCGTGGGGTGAAGAGTACGAGTAAGTGTCTAGTCTAAACATGTTTAATCCCATCGTCGAAGCGTGTATCAATCGACAAGTCAGCGCTACTCGTACACAGAGGGTACCCACACCACACGGCTACATCACTGCACCGAGTGGTTCCACTCGTCGTCGTGCGCGGTCGGCGAGACGTCCTCGAACGGCTCCTTGAACTTGTTCTTCTGCGGGGGCACCACCTGCCGCCGCCGCCGCGTGCGGTCGCGCAAGCCCCCGAGCTGCGACGCCACCGCCTTGGCCGCCGCGGCTCGCCTGACCTCGTCCGTGACGTCGTCCTCACGCCACGCGGCGTCGATGTCTTCGTTCCCCTCGCTCTCGCGCATGATATCCTCCAGCCGATCGCGCTCCTTCTCCATCGTCTCGTCCAGCGCCACCTTCCGGATGACGCGGCGCCTGCGGACGTTCACCCGGGCCTTCCCCGCCTCCACGTCCCTCATCTGCCGCAGCTGCGCGCTCCACTTCTCCTTCTGCTCCTCGGAGCCCTGTCTTGTGGCGAGGTTACCGCGCTCGGCGCACAGCGCGTGGTACGCCTCGTTGATCTCGGCGAACTTGGCGGGCGCGAGCGGGTCCTCGAGGTTCACGTCCGGGTGGTGCAGCTTTGCCATCCGCTTGTACGCGCGCTTCACAGCTTCTTGGGACGCGCCGGGCGACACGCCGAGGACGAAGTACCTGCGCTCCTCCTCGGGGGTCAACGCATGGACGATGATCGATGCCCGCTGGGGCACGCGCGGACGGAGAGTGGTGCGTACGTGCGTGGGTCGCACGGACGGCGAGACCCCGGCGTTCATCGCCGCGGTCGCCATGGACACGACAACCGGTGCGCACGACATCTGTGACGATATCGCCGCTTCGTGGATCACGCACGGCCAATCACAACTGCTCTCAAACGGCAAAATCTTGAGACTGCCCGGCCATACGACAGATCCGAAAATTCATCCCCGGATTAACGCTTTTCTCGGGGGGAACGTTTCTCGGCGTTTGGGCACCGGCCACTGCGAACACACGCACGCGCGCGCGGCACGGTCCTGGGTACCTCTCGTGACCGTATCGATCCCCGCGCACGTCAAGACCCGATCGCGTGAGCGACACTGACGCCGGTGATAACGCACTAACCGCGTCCCCAACGTCGCATCGAACGCGCGTTGACGGGACGTTTGGCTACGGGAGACATGACCACCCCGCGCATGACCACCCACCGCACACCCGCAAGCGCGCGGTTGGCGAGCGCGCGCAAGGCTCTGTACGACTCCGACTCTTCCGACGACGACTCAGGGTTTTCCTGCGGGCAGTACTCGGTGACCAAGCGCCCGATGTCGGCCACCCCGTCCGGAGGAGTCGTCACCTCGTCCACCCCGTTGTCCGCGACAGCGCAGCGAAGGCGCTCGCAACTCGCGCTCGCCAAGAGCGCCAGGGAGGCGAGCAGGGAGAAGGAGACCCTCCGGGCGCGGTGCGAACACCTCGAGACGCACATCGAGACGCTCCGCGAAGACGCGTCCACCGGAGCGGAGATGCGCACGCTCACATCGGACCTCGAGAGTGAGATCCGACGGCTGGAGCTCGAGCACGAACGCGCCGCGGAGAACGACGAATGGCTCCGAAGGGCGCTCCAGGAGAAAGCCTCCACGGTCGCCGCCATGGAGCGAGAACGCGGAACGCTCGTCGCGAAGGTCGCGGAGTTGGAGGAGACCGTCGCGGAGGGCGAGGCGTGCCTCCGCGACGCCGAAGCGCAGCGAGACAAGATGGCCCGTAGATGCAAGCGGGTTCAAGCGGGTCGACTCGCCGCGGAGGCCACCGCGGCGGCGCTCACCGGCGAGGTCTCCCGGCTGCACGCGGCGTTGGAGCGCATCACCAACGGGAACGATTCAGAGATGAACGGTGCCTCCTCTACGGTGTTGAGGCACGGGAAGGTGACTGTGGAGTGCGTCCGTTCGCCGTACGCGTCGGGGGTGGCGACGGGACTGGACTTTGACGACGACCTCGCGGACTCGGACTCTGAGCTCGACGAAGACGAATCCAGATGGACGAATCATCCTCCCGTCCCTAAAACAACACCCGGTGCGGCGCTGAGGGAGTTAAGCCTCGGTGACAGCGCGATGGACGCTGGGTCACCGTCGGCGGACTCGAACGGGTCAGTGGTCAGCAAGCACCCGAACGCTGAAGTATCAAACAATAATCAGTTTGAGTTTCGCGTCGAGTACACGCCGGAGTCCAAGCCGGGTAAGCTGACGCACAGGATGTTCACGCCGAGTAAAACGGACATCGAGGTCGTGGACGCGCTCGCGGGGTTCGTCGGGGATTGCGTGAGCGCGGCGACGGTGGACGGGGAGCTGGTGACGTTCGCGGTGCTCGCGATGAGGGCGGCGAGCTCGATGCGAACGCCGGTGCTAAAGTTTTTATACGGCGTCGCGGTGGTCGGCTTGGTGTTGCTGGCGATGATCATAACGTGGGAGCTCGTGGGAGCGGCGACGGGGGAGTCGCCGGTGAAGGGGATTCCGATCAGGATGGGGGGTGTGCCGCCTCGGGTGCGACCGTCCTGGCGGGAGGGGTTCATCTTAGTCTAATGAGACCACGCCGCGGGTGTTGGCTCTCTGATGTAAAAGCGCTTGCCATGGGCAGCGACGACGGGAAAAAGAACCAAAAAGTCTCTCACGTTTTTGGCAGATTCGCCGAATATTCCATAACGCTATCGCGCGGAGGCGAGGGGCGGTCGCGTCGGAGAGGAGAGTCCGTCGCCATGTTTTGGCCGAGCTCGTCGTCGAACTCGCGCGCCACTTTCCGGTGCGTGTCCCGTCATCGAGCCAACGGGCGAACCCATCATACCCACCTCCCGCCATCTGACCCCGTTCGATTTTTAACTCTTTCTGGCACCCCCCTCTCCGCGTTTTGACCTCGTGCCCTTTCGTGCGACCGCAGGCCCAAGAAGAACGCGCCGGTCGGTTCCAAGGGTGCCGCGCTCAAGCAGCACATCGACGCCACTTTGGGCAGCGGTAACCTGCGGGAGGCGGTGCTCTTACCCCCGGGCGAGGACCTACACGAGTGGCTCGCCGTGAACACCGTGGACTTTTACAACGCGATATCGATGCTCTACGCCACCCTGGCGGAGTACTGCACGGAGGGATCGTGCCCGACGATGTGCGCGGGGCCCAAGTACGAGTACAGGTGGGCGGACGGGGTCAAGGTGAAGAAGCCCATCGCGTGCAGCGCGCCGCAGTACGTGGACTACCTCCTCACGTGGGTGGAGTCGCAGGTGGATGACGAGGCTTTATTTCCGCAGGCGCAGGGCGCGGACTTCCCGGCGAACTTCCCGGACGTCGTCCGGAAGATCTTCACCAGGCTGTTTCGCGTGTACGCGCACATATACCACTCGCACTTTCCCCAGATCTGCACCCTGGGAGCCGAGGCGCATCTCAACACTTTGTTCAAGCACTTCATCTACTTCACAACCGCGTTTGGGCTGGTAAAGAGAGAGGAGCTAGCGCCGCTGGGCGAGCTCGTGGACGGCATCCTGGGCGTGGTGCCGACGCACGTGAAGATCAACAACGTGTCCACGGGTGGTGCGGGTGCGGGCGGGGGATCGGCGGTTTAAGTGCACGTAGGCGTTCAGCACACTTAGAAGAGGTAGCTTTGTAGATGTAAAAGTGCGAAAGGCGACATACGCCAAATGTGAAAATTTCGTCGTCCGCCTCACGGTGACGCTTGAGGTTTTAGGGTCTGCAATTCAATTCGTCTCCCGTCTCACTCGAAGGGAGCAGTGTAGTGCTACAGAGATCGTGATCTCGGACGAAACTTCACCTACCAAGCGCCACCCATCGCGCCACAAGGTGAAGGCGCCTGGCGCCGTCGTCTGAGTGCGCGCTAGGGTGCGTACGAGGTCGGCGAGGTCAGGTCCATGGGGAAGGATCGCGGCAAGGGCGGATCCCAGGCGGCGAAGGGTAAGTCGTCCGGGTCCGCGTCGAAGGGATCCCCGGGAGGTAAAGATGGCACCTCGCTCGCGAACCCCGCCGACGCCGCCAAGTCGCTGGACAAGGAGGTCCGGGACGCGTGCGTCAAGGCGTTCGGATACGTCAAGAAGGGTAACGCGAAGCAGTGCATCAAGGAGATGGACCGGCTGATCAAGCAGTACCCGGGCAACCCCTTACCGCACATGGGGCGCGTCAGGATCTCGCACAGGCTCGCGCTGGCGCAGAGGACGTCGGCGAACCTCACGAAACAGTTCAAGGAGTGCTACGAGCGCGCGAGCGCGGCGGTGGAGGCGTGCCCTGACTCGATCCTGGTCAAGCTGATGCTCGTCGAGGTGGTCTACGACGATCCTTTCGCCTCCGCCGACGCCATGGAGCGCGTCAGGGAGTTGGCCGAGGCTGAACTCCCGCCCGGGGCGGGCAAGTCCGATCTGAAGCTCGCCAAGGCCCTGACGCGAGATTCCTTCGACGAGGAGGCGCTCTTACTGCCCTTCTTTCCGGACATCAACAGATTCCAAAAGTCCGAAGACTTCATCCCCCGGGCCACGTCGATGCTCAAGGAATCGTACGGGACGCTGTGCGAGCTGCACCGCTCCACCGACCGACTGATGCACCAGCAAGCCGTCGGCAACGGCGGCGCCGAGGTCAACGAAGGGGTCCGCGGCCACGCCGCCGACGGCCTCGTCCGCCTCGAGAGCTTCATGCAGATGCGCGAACAAAACCACAGGTATCAGCGCTTCTCCAAGGAGCAATCCATCCAGAACAAGGAGCAGGTCAAGCAGCTCGCGGCGAGCGCCAAGTTGAAGCAAGCGGCGGACATCAAGAACAACCTGGAGATGAGAAGCAGGACCGACGAGGCGGAGAACTTTCAGCGCAGGGCGGCGGCGCTCGAGGCTGCCAAGGAGCGCATGGAACCCGCAACTCCCAAACTGTCCATTGCCGATAAGCCGCCGACGCCGAACGGCACCCCCGGGTCCGACGCTGCGTCGCCTGGGTCGAAGGACATCTCAATCGTGACGGGCGCCATGGCGAAGGCTCGCGCGGCGGAGGAGGACAAGCTACGATCCAAGCTGGCGGACTTTGCCGAGGTGGCCACGACCGCCAAGGCTCCCAAGGCCAAGGCTCCCAAGACCAAGGCTGAGAAGGAGGCTGCCAAGGCGGCTGCCAAGGCTGAGAGGGAGGCTGTCGCGGTGAGGGAGAAGGAAATTCGGGAGAAGCTGGCGCGCAGACGGCAGTTTGATTCCGTGCGGAAGTACTGGAAGGACGCGGTTGAGAAGGACCCGATGGCGGTTCTCTCCATGATGGACATACCGCTCAAGGAACTCAGGGAGCACGTGGACCGCGTGTCGGACGGCCCGCGACGCGCGGATGAAGTGAAGATCGTGCGGGACATCCTGCAGAGCCGCATCGCCACCGGCAAATGGACTCGATGGAAGTGCAGCTTTCCCGATTGCTGCGACGGCGGCGAGCACCTCTCGGCGGAGGGTCTCTACGAGTGCATCGAGAAGCACTACCCGACCGACGTCACCACGGAGCGGATGGGCGACGCGAGCTACTGGCTCGCGCCGCTCGCGATGCCCCACGACGTTAACCTGGGCGGCGCCGGCTCGGGCTCCGGCGTCTGGCCCGAGGACCGCGCGATACCCTCGATCATGGCCCAGTCCGTCCCCGAGGTGGACGACGACAGGCCCGGGCTGGTCAACTCCGCGACGCCGGCGGACATCGCGGATGAGGTGTGCGGTCGCCCCGCGCCGTTGCTCTCGGTGGATGTCGAGGTGTACAGGGCCGACGCCGTCGAGGAGGAGGCGGTTCGGCGGCGAATGAGACGGGCGGAGAGCAGGAACGGCGTGAACGCCGGGGTGGTGACGGACAGCGACGAGGACGAGGACTTCGCGGAGCCCCTGATTGACACCGCGATGCTTCGACGGGTCGCCACGCAGAACCACCTCCAGGTGGACTATAACAACGATCGGGAATGGGAGCTGCCCGAGCCCCTCGACAGGGACTTCCGCAAGGCGAGGTACGCCCTGCTGAAGGACGCGCTGACCCGCGTGCAGGAGGAACCCGGGCTGTTGGGTAAGCTGAGGGAGCACATGATGCACCCAGCGCTGCTGCCCCCGCTCACCGGAGCCATGACGCTCGAGTTTGACGTGGAGCAGGAGCGCCTGCGGAAGCAGTACGCGCAGTTCGACACCGCCCTGGACGATTTGGACAAGTCGTTGCAACAAGCCGTCCCGGATTTCACCAAACGGCACGGCGACGAGTTCCTCAACTGGTTCGGCGACTGCGACGAGCAATCGCAGCTTGCTAAAGGGAACTTCAAGAAACGCATCGTGCACGAGAGCACCTTGCACCAGATGGAGCAGGATAATGAATACAAGGACCTGGAGCAGATATGTATCAACAGCGGGGTCAACTTCCACGAAGTCTTCAAGCACCAGATGATCAACATGGATAAACTCATGGTGGACAACAACACCCAACGGATGGCGTCACCCGCGGCGCGATTGATGAAGTACGCGCAGACGACAAACAAAGTGAGGGAGCAGAGCATTCGCGACGCGGTGGATCGGTCAGTCGCCGACCCGAGCGCCGTGCCCGAGTCCACCGGCACCGTCGTCCGAGGACCGAGCGGTAAAGACATCTACGTCGAGATGCTCGAGTACCTCACCGACACGGAAGAGACGTATTGGGTCTACGCGCCCTTCGGCTTGCAGCACTTCAAGCACGTCTTCACGGGCAGCGAGGAGGCTGATATCGCGATGAAGGCGCTAGAGGAAAAGGCTGAGTGGGTGAAAGAGCACGCGCCTCTGCCCTCGTGGGAGTATCAAGAAGACCCACCGGCCGCCGCGCCTGAAGATCGCGAACGCCTCATCGAGGATATCGTGCTCGCGATGCGTTTCCTGCTGAGGTCCAATCAGATGCCGCTGCGATTGATTCATACGATTGCGCAGTACATCTCCGCGAGGTTGCGGGACGCGAGATCGCGGGTCGACGAGAAGGAGAAGGCCGGCATCGGGCTTCGCAGGCGCAGGCCCAAGCTCGGGGCGCCGGAGCGCGTACCGTCGGACTCACCGGACGCCACCGTGGGCAGGACGTCGTCTCGCACGGATGCCGAGCAGGCGGGGAGTCCCGCCGACGACATTCCCGCCGGCTCGGACGGGATTTGTCCGGATGATCCCGTCAGGACGGATAACTTTGGCGCTCGCCTGCGAATGCTACAGACTGAGGACCTGAAAGCCATGGATACCTTGCTGCGGCAGTACTGCGGCAAGGGTTCCAGCCAAAGTTGCCACGATAGGATTCTGATGAGGGAAAGGCAAAAGAGCTCCGTGAGTCTCTGGCAGATGCTCTCGGAGGGTTCGGCGCTGTTTGGAATCACGGGCGGTGTCGGAACCGAGTCGGTCGCCGAGGCGGACGACGCGAGGAAGGACGGCAATAAGAAGAGCGGCAAGGCGGGCAAGGGGAAGAAGGGCCCCAAGGGTAAAGGCGCCGGCGAGTACTGCGTCGACGAATCGTCTCGTTCCCTTCGCCTGTGCGTGGGCGCGTGGCAGGCTCTGTATCCGATGGGCGCCATGGCGGCGATTCCGGGTCTGATCTCCGACGCGAAGGACGAGGAGGAGGCGATGATCCGCGCCAAGACGGCCGCGGCGCAGCCCAAGGAGGAGTTCGTCGGCGAGAATCTGCTAAAGTGGCTCTACAGCGAGAGCTCGGATCTCCAGACCAGACCAGAGGAGGAGGTTCTGAGTTTCGCTTTTTGCAGCGACGCCGAACTCCAGAGCAGGATGGAGGGTTACCAGAATCAGCTCAAACAGAACCAAGGGACCTTCCGCGGGATCGTGCTGATGAAGGTTGTGACCCGGCACTGGATCGACGGCATCTTGACCTGCGCCGAGCCCATGCTGTCGGACAGGATGCCCCTGGACACCATCCGAGCGCTGGATCCGGCCAACCCCGATGACGAGGCTAAGCTGCGCGTCTTCTTCGAGGACTACGCTAAGCTTCGGTACATGCTCAAGTCCCTTCGTCAGAAACTGCTGAATATGGACTTGCACGAGCTCGAGATCGAGACCGAGCTCTGGAAGCAGGTCACGCTGGACACCCAGGCGCAGCACGAGAAGAACCAGCAGAAGCTCAACGAGCTGAACGGGCCCACGAAATACGACCCTTTCCGGGAAGACCGCAAGAAGGACCCGTTCGAGGCTGAGCGCTTCCGCGAGAAGCAGGAGATGCAACTTCGTCTGAAGCTCACCAAGAGTAAGCTGGACGAAATGCAGCAGAAACGGCGAACGATTGGCGACGCGCGGAATTTCAAGGAGGCCAAGCGTGCCAAGCTCCAAAAGTCGAAACATTTTCTATCCGCCGAAGATCGCTGGTACCGGGTCACCCTCAAACGGGAAACCGTCGACGAGATCGACGCCGCGATCGCCTCGTGGAAGGATTCGGGCGGTGCCATCCCGCCTGAGGCCATGGAGATATGCCGGAAGCTTCAGAACCTCCCCGAGCGGATGACCCCGGCGCTGGTAGCCGGGCAGGAGCGGGTGAAGGTGTTTGACCTGCAGATGGAGGCCATCTTGAACGAGCGAAGTGATATCATCGCCGACATCGAGGCGTTGGCCCAGAGGGATCACTACAGGTGGCTCCACCCGGTGATCATCCCGTGCCTCCGCATGATGCTGGAGCGTAGGGCGGAGGCTGCCAACACCGCGGAGAAGGAGATTGAGCAGGAGCTGCTGCTGGCGGACGAGTCCAAGGCTGAGGAGGATAAGAAACGCAAGGAGGAAAAAGCCAAGGCTAAGAAGGCTCGCGACAAGGAGGAGAAGCGCCTGCGCCGCGAGAAGGAAGCCGCCGAGGCTGCAGAAGCTGACGCGAAGCTTCGAGCGGAGCGCGACGCCGCCGACGCCGCGGCCAAGGCTGAGCTCGAAGCTGCCGCCGAGGCCCGAGCCGCGGCCAAGGCTGAGGCGGACGCCGCGGAGGAGCGCGAGCTTCAAGAGCGCCGCCGCGTCCTCGAGGCCCAGGAGGCTGCCGAACACGAGCGAATGATCCGCGAGATGCAGGACCTGGAGACGGCGCAGGCTGCCTCCTTGGTCACCGCCGAGCGCGACGCGCGCGAAGCGCAGGTTGCCGAGCGAAAAGAGATTGAGCGCGTCGTGCGCGAGGCTGAAGAGGCTGAAGCCGCCGCGGCCGACGCGGAGCATCGCGCCAAGGAGGAGGAGCGCCGCCGGCGCGATGAAATCATGGCCGCCGCGAACGCCAAGCTCAAGGCTGCGAAGGCTGCCGAAGCCACGTCCATCGCCGCGGCGAAGGCTGCGGCGGAGGCTGCGAAGATCGCCGAGGAGATGGCGCGGGAGGCGGCTGAGGCGCAGGCGCTCGCCAACGGCGACGAGCCGTCCGCGCCTCAACCGCGCCTCAGCGCCAGGGCTTCGGACTTTACCCCGTCCACCAAACCCACGCACTCTTTCCCGACGTCCTCCGAGTCATCCACGGATTCCCCGGGCGATGCGCTCTTCGACAGCGCGGGTGCGCACGGCGGCAGGGGCGGCGGGCGCGGTCGGGGCGGCCGCGGCGGTCGGGGCCGCGGCGGCGGTCGCGGCCGGGGCGTCCACAGGCAACTGAGCAGCAACAGCCTCGCCGCGTCCGAAACGAGCGAGGAGTACAGCTCCTCGCCTCGCGCGCCGCCCGGTTTGCCCCCTGGGATGCCTCCCATGATGGTCGGCCCTAACGGCTTCCCCGTGCCCCTCTACCACATGCCGCCAGTCGCCAACGGGGTGTCTCCGCCCGGGATGCCGCCGGGATTTACGGTTCCCTACGGCTACCCACCCGGGATGGTTCCGCCGCCGGGGTACCCGCATGGATACCCACACGGTCCCCCGGGGATGGTCCATCCCCACAACATGCCCCCGACGCAGGTGCCGGGCGCGCCGCATCCCGGGATGGGGCCCCC
>Ga0209425_10004735_pt1 | contig 13686 bp, 12 predicted proteins | sample COG_05_FD_184749 | JGI IMG/M metagenome (GOLD analysis project Ga0209425, IMG submission 184749) | Pelagic Microbial community sample from North Sea - COGITO 998_met_05 (SPAdes) (version 2) | ecosystem: Environmental > Aquatic > Marine > Neritic zone/Coastal water | place: Helgoland, sampling... | reverse complement strand
CCTTTATTTTTTTTATAAATTATATTCATTATGGATATTGAGAAATTGGCCATTGATGAATAATTACTTTACCTCTACATCTTGTTCTAATCTTAAATCCTCCGCTTTCAGGATAATAAGCTATCCCTCCATCCATTGGTGGATCACCAATATAGGTTAAAATTGGAATATTATATGAAAGATTAGAGTCGTATGGGCTTGAAGCATAATTTCCAAAACTCTTTGTGGTTTCACCAGCTATAGTTCCAAAATTATAAGAGCAAGATAACTGTCTTTCTTGGCCGGGAGTATTGTTTGTATATTGACCTTTGATAGTGATGCTGTCTTGAAATTCACAAAATGTATAATTTTGTAAAATCATTTTTTTTAATAAGCTGAAATTGTTTTTACAAACTGCTTCTTTAGCACTAGCAGTATAACCATTGTATGCCACTACTCCAACTGCAGCTAAAATTCCAATAATAGCTACAACAACTAATAACTCAATTAGTGTGAAGCCTTTTTTATTCATTAGCAATTATTATTACGATTTAATTGTAATTTTTGATTTAAAGTAATTTGGCAATTGGTACTTCTATTAATTGCAGTAATAATAAAAGTATCATTGCTTCCACTTATACAAAATTGAAAGTCTTGGTCTGATAATGTGTCTGTTCCATCAAATAAATTATTAGATATTTGTTGTGCTGAAGAATTACTGCAGCTTGGATAATAATAATAATTACCGTTATTCGATTTATATTCTTGTTGAGCTAAGTTTATGGAGTTTAAGCTTAATTCTGCTTTTTTTTCTTTACTGCTTTTAGTGTATCCGCTGTAGGCAACTATACCTACAGCAGACAATATACCTATAAGAGATACAACAACTAGGAGTTCAATTAACGTAAATGCTTTATTTTTAGATAAAGCCATTTAATCAACAATTCGTAGCTATTAATCAACAGCTATAGTTGCTGAAAGTTGATCTGCAGCAGCACAACCAGATTTAGTACAAGTTCTAACTAAAACATTTGAACCACTTGTAGAAACACTTACTTGTCCTACAACGTACGAACCACTGCTTACTACAGCATTGTTTGAAGTTGAGTACGGGTTTTTATCTGTCATAGTATTTACAGCTCCAGTAACAGCTTTGGCTGTTGTTGCTGGACATGCTTGTCCCATAAATGTGCTTTCGCCCAAAGAACATTTTTGTAATTCTGCTGAAATATATTTAACTGCTTGGGAATGCATAGTTTTTGTTGCATTCGCTTTTGCACTTGCTGTGTAACCATTGTAAGCAACAACCCCAACAGCTGCTAAAATACCGATGATTGCTACAACAACTAATAATTCAATTAATGTAAAACCTTTTTTAAATTTCTTTTTCATTTTTTTCTCCTATTCTCACTATTGATAATCTCTTAATTGAGACGATAAGTAAAATTAATTAAAAAATCAAGGCTAAATTAACCAATAATAGCTCCTACATTGAAAATTGGAGAATACATCGCAATCATTAATCCACCAATAGTAAGGCCCATAAATACTATCATGATAGGCTCAATTAAACTGGATAAATTAGATACTGCAGTATCAAATTCTTCTTCATAATAACCTGCAACGGACCCAAACATTGCATCTAAACTTCCCGTTTGTTCACCGACTGAGATTAATTGAGTAAAAGTTGAAGGGAAAATTTTTTCCTTACCAAAAAGTTCGGTTAACGTTTTACCTGAAAATACACCTTTTTTAATATTTTCTAATGCTTCAATCATAACAGTATTGGTAGTAACTGATTTTGCGATATCAATACTCTCTAAAATATCTACGCCAGCTTGATTAAGGTTTCCTAGCACTAAAGAGATACGAGCAAGAATAGATTTTTGAATTAAATTTCCAAATACTGGTATTTTTAAAACAAAAATATGCCAAGCTTTTCTTATCTTGTAATTTTTACCGATCAAATATCTTAAAACCAAAACAAAACTTACAATAAGTACTAAAGTTAACCCTCCCCCAGATGCAGAACGCATAAAAGCACTTGCAGACATAATAGCTGCTGTTGATGTTGGAATGGGTACATTCATTCCCTCATACATTTCAACAAAGACCGGCACAACTTTAATTAACATAAAAATAGTAACTAAAATTGCTACTGAAAACAAAACTCCTGGATAAAATAAAGCACTTTTAATTTGAGATTTTATTTTTTCTCTTTTCTCTAATGAGGTTACAATTTTTTCTAAAAAAACATCTAACTTACCACTAGCTTCACCTGCTTTGATCAAGTTTGTGGTAACCGTATCAAATGCTTTTGGATGAGCTTCAAAACATTTAGATAAATTTGTTCCACTTTCTAAATCCTTTTTAATTTTTTCAATAATTTTTTTCATATTTGGTGAGATAGTTTGTTCTATGAGCATATTCAAAGTATTTAAAACAGGTAATCCAGCTTTCAGCATCGTTGCAAATTGTTTTGCAAAAATTAAAACTTCTTTTGCTTTAACTCCTGAACCAAAACTTAAACCTGAACTTTTTTTTTTTTCTTTTGGATCTTTTTTCTTTTTTGCTTGGATAAGCTTGGTGATTATTACTTTTTGTTCTTTTAATAAGTGAGCAGCTTCAGTATTATTTAAAGCTTCAATTTCTCCTTCAACATATTTACCTTGAGAGATTCCTTTGTATTCAAAGTTAAGCATTAATCATCCAATGATAAAACACGCTCAAACTCACTAAATGATAAGTCGCCTGTTGATAATAATTCTTTACCCATGTCTTGCATGGTTCTAAAGCCATTTTGTTTTGCAATATCTCTTATTTCGTTGGTAGTTGCTTTTCTAAGGATTGCCTCTTTAACGGGTTTTGAAATATTCAATATTTCATAAATACCCATTCGACCTTTGTAGCCAGTGCCTGATTTTTCTCCATTTTCATTACATTCGCCATTACATTGACCACACATCGGTTTAACTCTTGATGCTTGCTCTGGAGTAAAGCCTATTGAAGATAAAACTTTAGGACTAACTCTTTCATCTGGAACTCTACATAACGTACATGTTTTTCTAGCCAATCTTTGCGCCATAACTAACGTGCAAGCTGCTGCAATTAGGTAATCTGGTGTACCCATATTCTGCAATCTTGTAATTGTACTTGGTGCATCATTGGTGTGAATAGTGCTAAAAACTAAGTGACCCGTAAGAGCTGCTTTAAGAGCTATTTCAACCGTATCGTGATCTCTAATCTCTCCTACTAAAATTACCTCTGGGTCTTGTCTTAAAAAAGATCTTAACGCAGTTGCAAAAGTATATCCTATATCATCTCGGACTTGAACTTGACCTATTCCTTCCATTTCATATTCAACAGGATCTTCAGCTGTTAAAATATTCATCTCCGGTTTATTGATCGTTTTTAAAATACTATAAAGCGTTGTGGTTTTACCACTTCCTGTCGGACCCGTTACTAACACCATTCCTTGTGGTGAATGAATTGCTTGTTTTAATAATTTTAAATCAGTATCTTCAAACCCAAGTTCATCAAGTGATTTATCTCCTTCATCTTTATTTAAAACCCGCATTACAATTCGTTCATTATTTTTAGTTGGCATAATAGAGATACGAAGGTCCACTTCTTTCTCCCCTAGTTTAAATGTTGAGCCACCATCTTGAGGTATTCTTCGCTCTGCAATATCTAATTTTGAAATAATCTTAATTCTAGTAACTACCGCATTATAATTATCACTTAAGAATTTTGTGTGTTTATCGATCGTTTTTAATATCCCATCAATACGATATCTAACTTGTGCAACATGTTTAAAAGCCTCAATATGAATATCACTAGCACCTAATTTAATCGCTTCACCTATAACCGTATCACTAAAATTTATAACATCCGACTCTACCTCTAGCGGAATTTTTTCTTTTGCTTGTTTGACTTGTTCTAATTTTTTATCCTTACCATTTTTTTTCTTCGACTGATTTTCATATTCATGTTTTACTATTTTTTCTAAAAAATCAGCTATATCTGTAATGCTTGCAGCAAATAATTCGGGAGTTTTCTTAGTAAGGGTCTCTAAATTTTTTATTAAACTTAATTTTGATGCATCAGGAATAGCAATTTTAATCGTTCCATTAACAATTTCAAAAGGAACAATGGTATTTTCTTTTAAAAAACGTATATCGATTAATTTTTCAAGCTCAGGAGAAACTAGATATTCCTCTAATTTAACAATTGGTAATGAATAAGTATTCGATAATAAATTTAATATTTTTTCTTCACTAGTAAAATTTAATTGAAAAGCAATTTCTAATTTGGTTTTACCTGCTTCATTACTGATAGTATTAATCTGATTAACTTGTTCAGTATTTAATTGTTGCTGATCGAGCAACATATTGATGATGTTTTGTTCGCTTTTTTGATCTAGTCTATGCATTAATCAATAACTCTAGGAGCTAAGAAAATTAACATTTCATCCAATGAGTCAGAATTATCTTTGCCTTTAAATAAATTTCCAATCACAGGTGCATCCCCTAGTTTTGGAGTTTTAGTTCTACTTTCTGACTGATTATTAATTTTAATTCCACCAATTACCACAATGTCTCCATCACTAACTAAAAGTTTAGTAGTAATTTCGTTTGTTTTAATTGCGGGTTCATCAGAGCCTGCAACTTCTGTAGGAGAGTCGTTATTAACTACAATGTCCATTAGTACATTGCCATCTCCAATAATACTTGGTGTTACTGTTAAAGATAATGCAGCCTCTTTAAATTCAGTTGTTGTTGTACCATCTGAAGTGACTTGATACGCAATTTCTGTTCCTTGGGTAATTTTTGCTTCTTGGTTATTTAAAGTAAATACACTTGGACTAGATACTATTTTGGTAGTACCTAAACTCTCTAATGCTTCAATTTCAACTTTTAAAGCAGACGCACCCATTTGTTTTAAAATTCCTATTCCACTTGTTGCATTTGTAATTTGATTTCCTGCTAAAGTTCCCGCAGCTGCACCAAGTGTCACTCCAGCAGAGGTAGTAGCAGCACCTCCAATTGTTCCAGAGATTGTGGTTTGATCAGCACCTCGATCAGATTTGGTCATGCCTCCTATTCTTGATCCTAAAGCTGTTTGAAAAGTAGAGTTAGCCTCAACTATAAAAGCCTCAATTAATACTTGTTTAGTCTTAACATCAATTTCTCGAATAACTGCATCGATGATATCTAAATCTGGTTTATAACCTCTTACAATTATTGACCTTGTAGTGTTTTCCTCAGTGATGGTCACATTCTTAAGAGTACTTGTTCCCTCAGCACCCTCTGCGTTAAATAAATTTTCTAAAGTCGTTTTAGCCTCAGCAGGACTTATATAATAAAGTCTAAATATTTCAGCGAGTATTGGCTCAACACTTACCTCTAGCTCAATTTTTTTCTTTAAAGCATCCGCTCGTGTTGCTTTAAAAGTTTCTTGAGAAGTTAATTTTTCAGGCGTGTGAACTCTTATAATTCTATTTCTTACATCATAATCAGCACCTAATGTCTTCATATCTAATAAAGTCTGAAATGCGACATCCCAAGGCACATCTTTTATTTTAGCACTAACCGTTCCTGAAACTTCTTCACCTACTAGAATATTAACGTCACCAATATCTGACATTAGTGACATGGCTTCTGTAAAATCAATATTATTAAAGTTTATACTAATACTTTGTTTTAAATTTCTGTATTCACTTGGTATTGAAACATAATTTCGAACCTCTTCAGTGGTAATTGTTTTTCGTTTATCCTCTCTAATTTCAATTTCAGTGTCATAAGGCTTAGGTCCTGCCTCAATAATTCTCTCCATATCTTTTCGGCCTTGTTCGACTACTTCTTGAGTGTTAATTAAAGGTTGATCTCCGTGAACTGACTTAGGTTTTTTAAATTTACCAGTTGTCGTACAATTCGCTAACGCAAAGCTTAAAAGTAATAGAATAATTATTTTAAAATTAACATTTTTCATTATTCAACCGGCCTTATTTGATTGTTCATATACACTTGATACTCTTCATCACCTCTTTCAATAAAAATCCAATCTTCATAAATATTTGCAATAGTTATTTCTTCATTAATAAGATCATCTTCTTTAAATTTCATAGTGGTACCATCAGCCATTGCAAAAACTGCTATTTTATCATTTTCACCAATGATGGTTGCAACTAATCTTAAATTATTTAAAATTTCATTATTAGCGCTAGTCTCACTAGAGCCCATCGACATATTATTACTTCCACCCATATTGCCTGTTGAAAAAGGATCTATGGCTGGAAGCTCATCATCTAATGATGATAATTCATCATGGTTATCTGCATAAGATATATTTGTTAACAATATCAAATTAAAAATAATAAAAATAATTTTGAAATATTTACTAAAATTCATTTGGTAACCCCACAATTGAAATTGTACCTTCGGAGACAACAACCCCTTTTAAATTGGTATCTACATTTATTTGTTCTTTATCAAAATTGATCACTTTATTGGATTGAGCAAGTGCTCTTCTAAATTTTAAATAGCCTAAATAATTTCCTTGAATTTTATAATCTACAGGAATTTTATAATATAAAATTTGACCTTCCGGATTTGCTTCGCCCGAGTTGTTATTATTGTTATTTTGATCAACTGCCTGGTTGTTAGGACCAACTGCTATAGCTTCTTTTTTATTTAAATTCACAATACTTAAACCATTGGTCAAAGCATAATTGCTAATGTTTTGATAAAGCCCCTCTACTTCTTTTTGACTGTGAAATAATTTACTATTTTTTTCATAATCAGGTTCTAATTTTTTAATACTTGCTTTTAGTTGAGTGATATTATTCTGATACTCATTAATTTTTTGAATATTTTCTTCCATGACTAAAATTCTACCCTCTTGTTCTTTAACAATTGGATTTAAAAAGAAATAATAAAAAATTAAAAAAATAATCACAGATCCGGCACCGATAGCAATTTTTGTGACTGTTTTTTTGTCTTTAAATATCGATGGATCTATATTTATTTTTTTAAATAGATCTTTAATATCCATCTCTTTTAGAGCTGCTAAATCCATTAAGCTTTATCTCCTAAAAGTTTGCACATAATTGTAAATCCCTTGGTATTACTTGAGCTTTGTGTTTGCTGATCTGGAACATTCATTTTAACCAATGAAGCCTGATCAATAGATGGTTTTTGGTTTAAATTACTAATAAAATTGATGATATCTTGATCTGCAAAAGCAGTTCCTTCAATGATCACCTCATCAACTCCATTGAAATTTAACTTTGTAAATTGAACTCGAATTGGCACACTTCTCGTAATTTGTGCCAACACTTTGTATGAAATTATTTGGTTAGAATTAATCAATTGACCTAACTGAAGTGATTTTCGCATTTCATTATTAGTTTTCATTAATTTATTATGTTCGGTATTAATTAAATCAAATTCGGTTTGAACTTGATCAAAATTAGCCAGTTTCTTCTTGTTAGAATTAATCTCAATAAATGAAAACACAGTTAATAAAATATATAAACCCGCAATACCTGCTGCTAAACCTTTAAATGCAAACCCAGAAATAAATTTCATTCGGTTTTGACGCTTTAAACTGTCCCTATTGGGTAAAAGGTTAATATTTTTTACAGCAGTTACAAATTTATAGTAACCAAACACATCTAGTTTTCTAAATGCAAGACCCATGACCGATGTGAATATGGATTTATTTTCTATCTCAACTTTTTCTTTATTTTGAGCTGGAACTGATGTTTCGTTTAGTGGATCAAATAAAAGAATTCTTGTATTTGGAAGATTTTTTCTAAATAAATTTATAATATCTTTAATATTTCCTAAGCTGCTAACAACTTTAATATTATTAATTTTTGTTTGATATTTGCCTTCATAATCATTTAAAGCTTGTTTAATTTGCATCGCATATCTTCGAATGACATTAGCACCCTCGTCACTATCGCTCATTATTTCTTTGATATTCAATATTGATTGTTTTTCTTGCTGTCTTAAAAAAACATCAGTGATAATTGGAGTATTGTCATGAATAATCATTAAATAATTATCATCTAGTCCAACTTCTAAAATTGCTGAATTAGATTTATCAGCTGTTAACACCGAGTTATCAAACGCATTTTTCAAAGTAAAACACTTAACGTCCATGATGACAGGATTTAATCCTGCTTTTTTAATCATTGATGTGTATGAATTTACATCTGATAATTTTGAAGCAACAAACAAAATTTCCATAGTGTTTGTTTTAGAATTTCGATTAATGACTTGATGAAAAATTGAATAATCATTTAAATTATCAGTTAACTGAACTAAGTTTTCCCACAAACTATCTGTTTCAATAGCTTTAGTTAATTCCTCTTCTGTCATTAATGGTGAAGTTACAACTCTTATAATTGCACTGGTAACTGGAACTGAAATTGCAACATTAGTTGTAGTGATTTTTGCATTCGCTAATGCTAATTTAATTTCTTCAGAGATATAATCTTTAGATTCTAAAATATCTTCATTGATTTTTTCTTTATCTAGTAATCGGTATGAGATTTTATCAAGTATCCATTTATCATCATTATTTTTTGATACTTGTGCAACTGTGATAGATTCTTTTGAAATATCTAAGCCAGCAATTTCTTCACCAGCAACGGACATTTGGCTTATTTTCTCACCAAATACTTTGTTAAATAATTCCTTTAAGCCTTTTTTATTTGAAGTTTTTTTATCAGAGCTATTATTCTCTGCTTTTTTGCTCTTCAATTCAGATAGTTTTTTTTTAAGCCCCTCAAACATAATTTTTTCAACTTATGATAGTTCTCATATATGAGATAAGCAATAGCAAATCTAATTTTTACTTGGTAAAATTATCTCAATTTTGAGAAAAAATAATGTAATTATTGATCTTTTGAGATAGGATTTAACTTTATGATAGAGGTCTTGGAAAAATTAAGTTCAGAGCATAAAGATATCTCTGACTTTCATTTAAGAGCTAATTCAAATTTAGCTTACCGTAAAATTGGTGACATTATTATTGATCAAAACACATCGATCACCAATGAAGATATGCAAAATCTAATGGATAAAAAGTGTAATCCAAAAGATATTGAAAAATTTAAAAAAACAAACGAATTGGATTGTGGATTTCTTTTAGGCGAAGTTAGATTTAGAGCTAATTTTTTTAGAACTCTTCAAGGGATCGCTGGAGTATTTAGAAGAATAGAAACTAAAATTCCATCAATGGAAAGTTTAAATCTTCCTCCAATTTTATATGATGCTGTTGATGCACATAAAGGATTAGTATTAGTTACAGGTCCTACTGGATCTGGTAAATCAACAACTCTAGCTGCAATTATAAATCAAATTAATCAAACAAGGCCTGCAAACATAATTACTATTGAAGATCCGGTTGAATTTATTCATCACGATCAAAAAAGTATCATCTCTCATAGAGAGGTTGGAAAACAAACTGAAAGTTTTGCAGCTGCTTTAAAAAGTGCATTAAGAGAAGACCCAGATGTTATTTTAGTGGGTGAACTTAGAGATTTAGAAACTATTGGTCTTGCATTAACTGCTGCAGAGACAGGTCACTTAGTGTTTGGAACTTTACATACTAGTGGAGCGCCAAATACTATTAATAGAATTATAGATGTGTTTCCTCATGAACAACAAGCTCAAATTCAAGCGCAAATCGCTGAAAGTTTAAAAATGGTTGTCACCCAAAAATTATTTAAAACTAAAGATGGCACTGGCCGTGTTGGTGCATTTGAAGTTATGGTTTGTAATGCTCCAATTAAAAATTTAATTCGAGAAAGAAAAATTCATCAAATTCCATCGATTATGCAAACAGCACAAAGAGATGGAATGATCACTATGGAAAAATCAATTGAGAATTTATTAGCCAGTAATTCAATTAACCAGTCTGATGTTATTCAATAAAATACAAAACAAAGGATTTACTCTCATAGAACTTTTGGTGGTTGTTGCAATCATTGGCATACTCGCAGCTGTTGGTGTAGTTGCTTATAATGGTTATACAAAGAGTGCAAAAAAATCGGCTGCAAAATCTAATCATGCAGCAATTGTAAAATTTATGTCAGCTGAAATTCAAAAATGTAATCTTGGAGAAAATTCTGCAATGAATGGTCAACTAAGTTGCCCAATATCTAATTCATCTTTTATAATTCAAGCAATTCATAAATCTGCTGCGGGTATTTCAGCATCGTTTAAAAATCCATTTAATACAGCTGAGAGTGCAATAAATTCTTCTTGGTACGACTATAATAATGATGCCAATCTTGGTCGAACACTAATGGGCCAAAATGTGTGGAATAATGTTCTTCTAGCAACTTGCTTTGAAACACCATGTAATAACGCAAACAACAGATTGATTAGCTATGTTTATATGGATTAAAAAACTATCTAAGTGTCACTAAAACTGACCTTAAAAAAGCTTGCTCATATTCAAAAATAGTTTTTTTTGATGGATTATATTCAAGTTGGCATTTTACCATTGAATAAAATAATTCTGGATTTTTTTTTATTTTTTGTTCAAATTGATGAACTGTTTCAATCTTATAACAATCCTGTTTACCATCATTAAATTTAAAAGTTTGATTTAAATTTATTTTTGTAAAATTTTTAAAATAATTCACAGACTTTTCAAAATCACTAAAAGTCTGATAAGAAAATTTTGGACAATTGATAGATAGATATTCACATTTTTCATCTGAGCTTACTATATTGGTACAAAAGATGAAAAAAATTATTAAAATTTTTTTCATCTAAAATTCTTTTTTAAAATCTAGTTTAAATGATGGCTTGTCTAAATCCTGGGAGTCACTGACACCAATTTTTAAATTTTTATATTTCATACCAACAAACCCTGACCAAATATCTTTATTGTCTTCAATATGGTTTAATTCACTAGAATGTGAAAGTTTGGTTGATAATGTTAAGTCATCATTAACATCATAAGTATAACTTACTGTTGTATCAATTTGTCTTCCAGAAGGCTTCAATGGGACAGAAATTTCTTTTAACTTTATATCTCCATTTTTACCGACTGGTTCAGATAATCTTAAATCTAATTCTCCATCAATAACTCTGTTGGGTTGGCTGATGGATATAACAAAATTATCATTTCTAATTAAATTTGATTTATTTAAACTAATTGAATACGAGTTACTAATTATATCATTCGCTGATTTAAGAAGAGATTTTTCATCGCCAGTGAAATCAGATGAAGCATAAGAGCCCGTCAATGTTAAAGATAAATCATCTTTTATATTTGTTTGAAATTTTAATGAATTAAATTTGCTTAAATTTTTTGAATTATCAAGTGAGAATGCTTCATTTCCATCTAGTCCTAAAAATCCTTCTCTTTCATTTACAATACCATTTAACAATCCAATGTTAAAATTATCAGTAATTTCATATTCTAAAGATGACAGTATTGATTTTTGATCTCCCATATATGTTTCATCATTTTCTTTAACTGGGGTAGTGCTAGATAAAGATAATTTTAATTTATCTGTTTCAAATAGTGAATTAATACTTAATCCTTTATCATTTTGCTTTAAGAATGGAAGATTGTAATCGGTAATCCCATTAAATACATATTGATCATAATTGAAAAAACTTTGGGCTGGAATTGCACTATGTCCTAAAGTTAACGCTAATTCAGTTTTTGAATTTTCATTTTTTGAAATTTCTTTTTTCTTTAAGATATTTTTGTAAGTTTTGTCTTTTTTATTTACAAATTGATTTAGACTTTTTGCACTTTGAAGCTTTCCTATTTCACTTTCAATATTGATAGTTGGTGCGGTATTCGCCTGAGGCAAAACATGACCATCTAACTCGTAAGCAAAACCACTACCCATTGCATCATAAAAATAATTAACTTCACCATCTAAAGCTTGTGCTATTGAATCCCCAAATGAACGGCTAGATGTTAAAAATGACCTGCCTAAATCATGAGATCCAGATGATAAATCAATAATATTTGAATTTGAAGTAACTATACTTCTTCCTAAACTTGATGTTGTGATTGGCTGTAATGCTGCATAAATATCCATCAAACCATGACCATAATCATCACTATAACCATGTTGAACTCCATTGCCAAAAGTAACTGTACCATCTCTTGTAAACCAAGTATTGTCAGCAGAAGCTAATAGTCTATCAACTAATTGTTCAGGTGTTTGATTTGGAAAATGTTCCGCTAGTAGCGCAAGTGCTCCTGAAATTTGAGGTGCTACAAAAGATGTACCTGCCGTATTATAAAAGACTGAAGATGAACTCGCGTCGTAGCCAGGTAAAGTTATATTCCAACCATCTCCACCAAGACAATATTCTGCAGTTTGACCACAAGGTGCTGATTTTAAAGAATAACTGTAACTACCAGAAGAGCCAGTTTTATCAATATTAACAGCTGTAATCCAAGCTTCATTTAACTCAGGATATAATTCTGGTAAAGCTGCTAAAAAATCAGCATCAGTAAAAGTATCATCATTTGATAAAGCAAAAACAATTACACCTGTATCCTGAAAATTATCTAAAGCAGAGATATAATTATCTACGGACGATTCTGAAGATGTTAATCCTGAAGAATTAAGGTAAGCAGTTGCAGCTTGTGTCGAGGTATATGAATTTGCATTCTTATAATTTTGTATAGTATCAATTTGTACTTCAATTCCCCAACTGTTATTTTGTGCAATAGCTCCAGCAGCATCATTCGTAGCATTTGCTAAATGATCAGCATAATAGGTTGTTGCACCTTTAACAGCATAACTGCTTATATGAAAATCTGCACCTGGTGCAACGCCGAGTATACCGTAATTATTATCAAGCGCTCCTGCTGTAGCGATAACTGCATCTCCATGTGAATTTGAAATACCTTCACCTGCACAAGTCCAGTTACCATAACTATTCATATTTGTTACATGATTAGCTATATCTGGATGACTATAGAATGATCCATCTACAGTGCAGCCAAAACTATACCCGTCATCAACAACTGCTATTGTTTCACCATTTCCATACTTTCTGTATGCATGTGCTTTATGTAAATTTATAGTCTCCCAAGGACTTGGGTTGCTTGCAGCTGATGAGTCTCCAAACTCGATGTTAGTAAATTCAGTGTCTGATAATAAGGCAGTTGCATCTGAAGAATAATAAGTTGCTTGTGTTCCAGAGTCTAAAGCTTCGTTAGTAATAGTTATTGTAACTGATTGAGATCCATTCTCAGATGCACCACCTCCTGATACGGTTATATTTACAATTGCTGTTTCTGAACCACCTTCATAGTTAGTGTCAGCCACAGGTGTTAAAGTTGCTGTTCCTGTAGTTGCCCCTGCGGAAATAGTAATGTCAGACACTGTACTACCATTATTATAATCTACTCCTTCAGTTGCAGTTCCAGACATTGTAATCGGTACGCTTATATTTTCATAAGTTGCACCTGATGCAGTAGCAGTTATGGTAATTGATCCACCTCCATTCTCATCAATTGTTGATGCACTTGATGATAATGAAACTGTTGGTGCACTTTCATCATTAGTAATAGTTAATGTAACAGATTGCGTTCCATTTTCTGTAGCAGAACCTCCAGAAACAGTGTCTATTGAAATAATAGCAGTTTCATTAAGCTCATAAATACTATCATTAGTTGGTGTAAATAATGTGGTACCTGTAGTTT
>Ga0209425_10004729_pt1 | contig 13694 bp, 15 predicted proteins | sample COG_05_FD_184749 | JGI IMG/M metagenome (GOLD analysis project Ga0209425, IMG submission 184749) | Pelagic Microbial community sample from North Sea - COGITO 998_met_05 (SPAdes) (version 2) | ecosystem: Environmental > Aquatic > Marine > Neritic zone/Coastal water | place: Helgoland, sampling... | reverse complement strand
AATTTAAAGCAAGTTCCATAAAAGTTTTATCTTTGTTTAAAAATTTATTTTTTTTTGTAGACATCTAATTTGTCCACGAATTGCACGAAATCTTTTTCTTCCCTAAAATTTCGATATACAGATGCAAATCTAACGTAAGCAACAGGGTCAAGATCTTTCAAACCTTCCATAACCAATGTGCCAATTGTATTTGATAAAATTTCACTTTGACCAAGTTCTTCTAATGCTCTTGAAGTTCGACTAATAAACTTTTCTGCTGTTTCAGTATCGATAGGTCTTTTCTTTAATGCTATGTAAATAGATTTTGATAATTTATCACGATCAAATGATGACTTTCTACCATTCTTTTTAACAACTATTATTTCTCTAAATTGTACTCTTTCAAAAGTTGTGAATCTAGCCCCACATACACAAAGTCTTCTTCTTCTAATGGCAGTTCCATCTTCTGTAGGTCTAGAGTCTACAACTGATGTTTCACCTTTTTTACAAATTGAACAAATCATTATTTCAAATTTTTATATATTGGAAAAGAAGATGTAAGTTCTATAACTTCATTTCTAACTTCTTCTTCAACTTTACTGTTATCATTGGGGTTTTCAGATAAACCTTTTACAACTTTAGTTATTAGCTCTCCTACTTTTTCAAATTCTTTTAATCCAAAACCTCTAGTAGTTGCTGCTTGAGTTCCTAATCTTATACCTGAAGTGATCATAGGTTTTTCTGAGTCAAAAGGTATTCCATTTTTATTACAAGTAATATTTGCATTAGAAAGACTTTCAGCTGCTAAATTACCTTTAACTTTGAAAGGTCTTAGATCAACTAACATTAAGTGTGTATCTGTTCCGCCAGAATAAATCTTAAAACCATTATTCTTAAGTGTCTCAGATAGAATTTTAGCATTAGCTAAAACTGATTTAATATAATCTTTAAAATCTGGTCTTAAAGCTTCTAAAAAACCAGCAGCTTTTGCTGCAATGACATGCATCAATGGTCCACCTTGATAACCAGGGAATACAGCTGTGTTAAATTTTTTTGCTAGATCTTCATGATTAGTTAAAATAATTCCACCTCTAGCACTTCTAAAAACTTTATGAGTTGTTGAAGTTACTACGTGTGCATGTTCACATGGATTTGGGTAACCTTTACCAGCAACTAAACCTGAAAAGTGAGCCATATCTACCATCAAATATGCTCCTACTTTATCAGCAATCTCTCTAAATCTTTTAAAGTCAATCACTCTAGAGTAAGCGCTACCACCACAAATTATAAGTTTTGGTTTATGTTCTAATGCAAGTTTTTCAACATTGTCATAATCAATAAGTTCAGATTCTTTATCAACATCATACCCTATAGGATTAAACCATTTACCTGACATTGAAATTTTTAACCCGTGTGTAATGTGTCCACCAGAATTCAAACTCATCCCCATAAATGTATCTCCTGGATTTAATAGTGCTAAAAATACAGCACCATTTGCTTGAGCTCCAGAATGAGGTTGGGCATTAGCAAACTTACAATCAAATATCTTTTTTAATCTTTCTATAGCCAAGTTTTCAGCTACATCAACATGTTCACAACCATTGTAGTATCTTTTACCAGGATATCCTTCTGCATACTTATTTGTTAAAACTGAACCTTGTGCTTCTAAAACAGCTTGTGAAACAATATTTTCAGAGGCAATTAATTCAATATGTTGTTGTTGTCTTTTTAATTCATCTGTGATTGCTTTATGAAGTTCTGGATCTGCTACAGATAAACTGTCTTCAAAAAAACTTTTGTAATTATCATTTAAATAGTTTTTTTCACTAGACATAATTAAATCTTCTTAATTCTTTTTGTGTGTCTTCCACCTTCAAATTTTGTATTTAAAAAAACACTGACACAATTTAAAGCATTTTTTTTAGTAAGTAGTCTTGATCCTAATGTAATGATATTTGCATCGTTATGCAATCGTGATAATTTTGTAGATTTTAAATTAAAACATTGAGCTGCACGTATATTTTTGTGTCTATTTGCAGCAATATTCATGCCAATTCCAGAACCACAAACTAATATTCCTGCATGATTATTGTGTATCTTGACCTTTTTAGCAACCTTATGAGCATATTCTGGGTAATCAACACTTTCATTACTAAATGGACCTAAGTCTGTATATTTAATTTTTTTTTTATCTAAATGAATTTTAATAAATTCTTTTAAACTATAACCAGCATGATCTGATGATAAAAATATTTTTTTCAAATTAATTAAACTTATAATCTAAAACACATGCAACTAAGTGAACTCTATTTTCTTCTCCACCGTTGAAGGCATTATGATATTTTGTATTATTAGTAATCCATACAGATCCATCAGCTGGCAAATGTTTTGCGACATTATCTATAACCATCAAACAACCAGGATTAGTAATTAATGGTATATGCAATCTTGGCTCTGGGTCTCTGTGCCAACTTAATGTTGATCTTGGCTCCTTTAATAAAATTCTAACTCGGCCTAATTTATATTTAGATGATAGTACGTTAAACACTTCTTTAAAATAGGTATTATCATAATCAGAGATAAATTCTGAATAAGCAGATTCATCAATTTTAATATCTCTTGAAACTTCTTTTCCTGACTTATCTGGTTTTGTCCAATAAACACCTCTAGCTCTGCTTCCTTTTACTGATTCTGGATCACCAGGAATTTGTGTTAAAGAAATTGCACCAAAGTGAGCAATACCCCCGCCATCTTCAAATTTTTTAGTTTGAACTATCTGATTGTATGCTTCTTGGAGTTTATCAATATCAAATTGAATATTTTGCTTTTGAAAATCACTAAAATTTAAAATTTTTTCTTCTTTTTTTAAATCTAAGTTTACAATATTTTTACTATCTAGGCTCATGTAAGTTGTTTTCTACCTTTTTTAATATATATTTGTATAATACATTTGTCGCATTTTAAAAGTAGATTTAAACATGATTACAGGAAATTACCCAAATTTGAGACTTAGACGCAGTCGAAAGAATGATTGGTCTAGAAGATTAATCCAAGAAAATAGCCTTTCTGCAAGTGATTTTATATTACCTATTTTCTTAATAGAGGGAACAAATACAAAACAATCAATTAAAACAATGCCTGATGTTTACAGGTATACAATAGATAAACTTGGAATCATTATAGATAAAGCTATTAGGAATAAGATACCTATGGTTGCATTATTTCCTTATACAACGAGAGCAAAGAAAAATGATATTGGATCTGAAGCCCTAAATGAAGATAATCTAGTTTGTAAGGCCATAAAATATATTAAAAAAAGATATAAGAATGAAATTGGAATTATGTGTGATGTGGCTTTAGATCCCTACACTTCTCATGGTCACGATGGTTTGATAAAATCTGGGTATGTATTAAATGATGAAACTATTGATGTCCTGATTAAACAATCATTACTTCAAGCACAAATTGGTTGTGATGTTCTTGCTCCTTCAGACATGATGGATGGAAGAATTGGAAAAATAAGAAAAGCATTAGATAAAGAAAGTCATGAAATGGTTCAAATACTTTCTTATGCAGTAAAATATGCCTCAAGTTTTTATGGTCCTTTTAGAGATGCTGTCGGTTCAAAAGGATTATTAAAAGGTGATAAAAAAAACTATCAGATGGATTTTAGAAATAATAATGAAGCTATTAGAGAAGTAGCACTAGACATTAAGGAAGGTGCTGACATGGTTATGGTTAAACCTGGAATGCCTTATTTAGATATAATTAAAACTGTAAAAGATAATTTTAAAATTCCAGTATTAGCTTATCAGGTATCAGGTGAATATAGTCTTCTCAGTAATAGTATTAAAAATGGATTAATAGATAAAAATTCTATATTAGAAATTTTAATTTCATTTAAACGAGCTGGTGCTAATGCAATTGTAAGTTATTATGCAGATAGAATAGACAAACTAATTAAATAAAATTATTGTAAAAGTTTAACAAAGTGAGTACGTGAACTTGGAAGATTCAAATTATTGGGTTTCAAAATAGTTTTTTCAAGATAATCACTGACTAATTTTAAACCTTTTAACAAATTTTTTAAATCAGTATTCTCGCAATCAACATCAACTAAAAAGTTTGGAATAATTTTTTTTTCCGTAGATGATTTAACAAAATAATAAATTTTATTATCAATCATTTCTTTTTCAGCCATTTTTTTAAGTTCAAGATCATAACCTAGTAATTTTAAAAGTTCTAATTCCCAAAAAATATATTTTTGTATCCAATTGTTCGACTGTAATATATCGAAAAATTTACCAATTAAAAAAAAAATTTCTTTATTAGATTGAGCTTCTGCAGTAAGAAGTTTTATCAAATGCATAGCTGAGGTAATGCAGGATAATTTTTGATTTTCATCAAAATAAAGTGGTGTTAAAGCTTTTAAAATTTCTATTTTAAAATAGCCTATTCGTGTCGGACTTTTAGTATTATAATTAACATAAATCTTATTTCCAATTTGTAGATAATTTTTTATCTTCTTTGAAGTTCCACCAAATATAATTCCAGATATTTTTCCATAATTTTCTGTAAAAACTTCTGCTATTATAGAGTTTTCACTATAGCGATTTTTAGAAATCAAATATGCACTATCATCCCAATTCATCCTTTTATAATACTTTCAAGACATAGAGAAGCTGCGTTTTGTTCTGCTTCTTTTTTTGAGGCACCATCTGATGTAAAATATTTAGTATTCTTTAATTTAACAGAGATTTTAAATAATGGCTTATGTCTAGGACCAGTATTTGAAATCAATTTATATATAGGCAAAATTTTAAATTTTTTTAATGAGTGTTCTTGAAGTTTAGTTTTAGCATCAATCTGTGTTACAACACTATCTATTATATGTTCACTCCATAAATTAAGAATAAACTTTTCTGTAAAATTAAAACCTTTATCAAGGTATACGGCACCAATCAACGCTTCTAAGCAATCTGCTACAACCTTATCTTCAATTACAAGCTTTTTGTTTTTGGGATTAAAAACTAAAATGTATTTTTCTAGTTCAATTTTTTTTGCCACTTCAAAACATTTCTTTCTATTAACCAAGGAAGCAAATTTTTTATCTAATATCCCCTCTTTTTCTTCAGGGTAAATTTCTAGTAATTTTTTTGCAATAACTAATCCTAATACTCTATCTCCTAAAAATTCAATCTTTTCATTATTATTTTTTGAGTCAAAACTTTTATGAGTTAAACTTTTTATAAAAATTTTTTGATCTGAAAATTTGAGTTTGAGTCTTTTTTCAAGATTAGTAGAATTTAATTTCATTAGATAATTCTTTTAAAAAACCTATCAAATCTTATAGTTTTATGCCATTTCCAAAAAGAAAAAATACTCCCTATTCTAAAATCAGATGAAAAAAAAATAAATTGTGCTTTACCAACTAAATTGTCTTCGTGCACATACCCCACACTAGTTAAATATCTGCTATCTTTGGAGCAATCTCTATTATCACCTAAAAAAAAATAATGATTTTTTGGAACAGTAAAAACATCAGAGTTTTTGAAACTATAATCTTTTAAATACACTGCTTTATGTTTTTTTCCGTTAGGAAGTTTTTCTTGAAATGTATTGACTTCTATAGTTTGTTTGCCACAATAAATTTGATCTGTTGTTGAGACTCTAGATTTTAATACACTATTGTTATTCACAATTAAATCACCGTTAACAAATTGAATATTGTCCCCAGGTAAACCTATTAATCTTTTAATATAGTCTGTTCTGTTATCTACAGGTGTTTTAAAAACTACAACATCACCAGTTTTTGGGTAGCTATAAAGGATCCTGCCATCAATTATAGGTGGACTAAATGGAAATGAGTGTTTGCTATAACCATAAGAATATTTTGTGACAAATAATCTGTCTCCAATTAATAATGTTGGCTCCATTGAAGATGAGGGTATGTAAAATGGCTGAATAAAAAGTGATCTTACAATTAATGCTATCACTAAAGCATAAAAAACTGTTTTAATATTTTCAATTATAATATTTTTATTTATTTTCATTTTTTTTGTAAAATTACATATGCTATAGAATATTTTTTTTCATCAGCAATTGATAGAAAGAAATTAAAAGAAGTAGTTTTAAAATGTTTTTTAATTAATTTTTTTATTTTTCCATTAATTATAAATGACGGCTTACCTAGTTTATTTTTAGTAATAGATATATCTTTGAAGTTAAGTTTATCTCTAAAGCCAGTACCAATAGATTTTGCAAAAGCTTCTTTCGCAGCAAATCTTTTAGAATAAAAGCTATTTTTATTCTTTAATTTTTTCGCTGTTAGAATTTCAGTAGTAGAAAATATACGCTTGATAAAAAGATCATTTTTTAATGATTTAGAAATTCTAGAATTTTCTATTATATCTACTCCTATACCTAAAATTTTCATTTTTATTTATTGGATATCTTTTTAAATCTTTTAATCGTATTTTTTAAACCATGAACTATAGATTCTCCTATAATAAAATGACCAATGTTAAACTCTTTTATTTCTTTAATTTTAGATAAAATTATAGTTGTCTTATAATCAAGACCATGACCAGCATGAACTTCAAGTCCAATTTTTGTTGCTAGTTTGCAGCATTTTTTAATTTTTTTATATTCAAATATGTAATTTTTTTTTTCCTTAACTAAATTAGATATTTTTCCAGTGTGGAGTTCTATACAATCAGCTTTCATTTTTTTTGCTAAGCTAATATCTTTTATATTGGGATCAATAAATAAACTTGTTCTAATCTTTTTATTTTTAAATTTATGAATTATTTTTTTAATTTTAGATATATTTTTAGACAAATTCAAGCCACCTTCAGTGGTAATTTCTTTTCTTTTTTCAGGAACAATACAAATAAAATTTGGTTTATTTTTTAAAGCTATTTTTATGATATTTTCATTTAGTGAAATTTCTAAATTAGTTATAATTCTTTTATTTTTACAAATTTTAATAACATCTAAATCTTTTATATGTCTTCTGTCTTCTCTTAAGTGAATTGTAATGGAGTGGGCACCACATTCCATAACATGTTTAGCTACACTAAAAGGGTCAGGATGAAACGATCCTCTCGCATTTCTAACAGTAGCTATATGATCTATGTTTACGCCTAGTCTTTTCATTTTACAAATCTACTTCCAGGTACTGTAATGGGTATATTTTTAAGTGAGTCTGGAAGTTTATTTTTTTTAAATGTTGGAACATCTATTTTCATATGAGAAATAATATTTTTTTTTATCTTTAGTGATTTTTTAGTAGATCTATCGATTATTGATGCAAATCCTATAAGTTTAGCTTTTGATTTAGTTATTAGTTTAACACACTCTAAACTTGATTTCCCTGTTGTAATAACATCTTCAATAATAAGAACTTTTGAATTTTTTTTAATATGGAAGCCTCTTCTTAGTTTAAATTTACCATTAACTCTTTCACAAAAAATTGTTTCTTTTTTTAACAACTTTCCAATTTCATAACCTATAATTACACCTCCCATTGCTGGAGCTAAAATAATGTCTACAGATTTAAATTTTTTTTTAATCTTTTTAGCTAAAGATGAACAAATATCTTTTGCTAAATATGGAAAACTTAATAGTTTAGCACATTGAATATATTTAGGAGAATGCAATCCAGATGAAAGAACAAAATGACCCTCTAAAAGAGCGTTAGTTTTTTTTAAAATATTTAAAGATTTTTTGTGTGAAAGCATTTCGTTCCTTTAACCAGTTGTCTTCATGTCTAATGATTTTAAATTTAATTTGTTTTTGTTTTAACTCACTAATGAAATTTGTAAAGTTCTTCAAATCACGTATAATTAAATTAAATCGAAAATTTATATATTCCTTAGATTTTTCCTTCATTTCCACACTTGATATGTTTAAACTATGAAAACCAAGCAATGTTGTAACTTCACCTAGTTTTCCAGGTTTATCCGGTAAAGACATCCATAAAGTAGTATTATATTTTTTAACTCTCTGTGCTTTTTCTTCTCCTTTTTTATACCAGTATTTTCTAATTGCTGATCTAGCTTTTCCAGTTTTGGTAATTGGTATCCAATGTAATGAAGGAGATTTATTTTTAGATGTATTAATTTCTACAACATCTCCATTATACAATATATTTTGTAGTTCAGCATCATTACCATTTATTTTACATCCTATAGCACTGTTGCCAACTTTTGTATGTACAGCATATGCAAAGTCGATTGGTGTTGCATCTTTAGGTAATTTTATCACCGAACCTTTTGGTGTGAAACAAAAAACATTTTCTTGAAACATTTGTAGTTTGGTGTATTCGTAAAAATGTTCAGGGCTTTCATTCTTATCAATAATTTCAACTAAATCAGCAAGCCAATCGTATTCCTTCCATGTTAATGAATTGAACTTTTCTGATGATTTATATTTCCAATGTGATGCAATTCCCCTTTCGGCATATTCATGCATTTGTAAAGTTCTAAGTTGTATTTCAATCGGTCTTCTATTGGGTCCAATAATTGAAGTATGTAACGATTGGTATTTATTAATTTTAGGGGACGAAATATAATCTTTAAATTTTCCTGGAATACAATTCCATTCTTTATGAAAAATACCAAGAGCTTTATAACAATCTTCAATATTATCTAAGATAACACGAAATCCTATCATGTCTGATATTTGCTCTAGTGAAATTCTTTTTTTTTGGACTTTTCTCCAAATAGAAAAAGGAGTTTTTTCTCTACCAATAATTTCAGCATTAATATTATGTTGATTTAATAGCGAGCTAAACTGAAAAGAAATTGAATTAAAACTATTTACTTTGTCTTCTTTAATTTCATTTAATCTTTTCTTTATGAGTTCTCTAGCTTTATTATTTAAAACTTCAAAAGATAAATCTTCTAATTCATCTCTAATCCTGTGCATTCCCATTCTATCAGCTAATGGTGCATAAATTTCCATAGTTTCTTTTGCAATACGTTCTTTTTTTTCAATTTGTGAAATTGCATCAATAGTTCTCATGTTATGAAGTCGGTCAGCAATTTTAACTAACAAAACTCTAATATCTTTAGAAGTTGCTAATATTAGTTTTCTAAAATTTTCAGCTTTAGAATTAGAAGTTGCTTGGTTTTCAAAAACAGAAATTTTTGTAACACCATCAACTAAATCTGCTACTTCTTGACCAAATTCATCTTTAATTGTTTCGTAGGTAGCATGTGTATCTTCAATAGTATCATGCAATAAACCAGTGGTTATTGTTGCGCTATCTAATTTTAATTCAGTTAATATGTTTGCCACAGCTATAGGGTGATTAGAATAAGGGTCTCCGGAATCTCGTTTCTGGTTTTCATGAGCTTTTATAGCAAAGTGATATGCTTTATTTAATTTTTCTGGATTTAAAAATTTGTTATAGGATTTTATTTTATTTATTAATTCTTCAGAATTAAGCATGTTTAATTATAGCATTAATTTATATTTGTTTAATAGACCTTAAGTCTTTAATGGGTAAAGAATTGATTAAATTCACAATATTAATCATAAATTTTGGATGTTTCCATGATTTATCCACTTCAAACAGAGGCAATAAAACAAAATTTCGTTTACTCATACGAGGATGAGGTAAAACTAATTTACTACTTTTTTTATTCAATATTTCTTGGTTGTAATCAATAATATCTATATCGCATGTTCTTGGATCATTTTTTTTTGATCTAATTCTACCCATTTTTAGTTCTATTAAATTACATACATTTAAAAGTTCCATTGCTGTCAAACTAGTTTTAATTTTTAAAATAATATTAATATAGTCTGGCATTGAGCTGTCAGGCCAAGACATAGAACTATAGTTAGATGAAGATTTTATAATTTTTATATTATGCTTTTCTAGTTCGAATTTAGTTACTTCAATATTCCTAATTTTATTACCTAAATTTGATCCTATACCTAAATATGCTTGATTAGCTAGATTTTCTAATATGTCTTGCTTTTTCACGATTCCAATCTCTATTTTTTTTTGTAGCTCTTTTATCAAACTGTTTTTTTCCTTTAGCAACAGCTATTTCAATTTTAGCTTTACCTTTCTTAAAGTACATTTTTGTTGGAACAAGTGTGAAACCATCTCTCTGCATTTTTCCAATTAATTTACTGATTTCTTTTTTATTTAATAAAAGTTTTCTTTCGTCTATTGGGTTATGATTTGAATAACTTGCTTGTTTAAATGTAGCTATATGAGAGTTTATTAAAATTATTTCACCATCTTTTTCCACAGCATATGAGTCCGCAATATTCGCTTTTCCTTCTCTAATAGATTTTATTTCAGAACCCTTAAGTACAATTCCAGCTTCTATTAAATCTTCAAAAAAATAGTTAAAACTTGCTTTCCTGTTTAAGCATATTATTTTTAAACCAGGTTTGGTTTTCTTATTCATTAAAGTAAATTTGCTGAAACTAAAACTTTTTTAATAACTTCTTTTGATGGTTTTGTAACTTTTACTAAAGGTAGTCTTACATCCTCCTCACATAAACCTAAAAGTTTTGCGGCGTATTTAACAGGACTTGGGTTGCTCTCTATAAACATTGAGTTATGAATTGGTTGAAGTATTTTATCTAATCTTTCAGCTTCTAATTTTCCTTCGTCCGTGTTTGTTTTAGAAAATTTTTGAAAATCTGAACAAAGTTTTGGAGCGATATTTGCTGTAACACTAATAGTTCCAACGCCACCTCTTTTATTAAATTCTAAAGCATTATCATCGTTACCTGTAAGTTGTATAAAATCATTACCCATTTTATTTTTTTGTTGATCTACCCTATCAAGATCCCCCGTTGCGTCTTTAACACCGACTATATTTTTTAATTCAAATAACCTAGCCATTGTATCGACAGACATATCAATTACAGATCGTCCTGGAATATTATAAATTATTATAGGAATTCCACATTTGTCGTTAATTGCTTTATAGTGATGATATAAACCTTCTTGAGTTGGTTTATTATAATAAGGTGTAACGACTAAAGCAGCATTAGCACCTACTTTTTCTGCATGAGTAGTTAGAGAAATAGCTTCCTTCGTTGAGTTTGAGCCGGTACCAGCTATTACTAGATTTTTTCCCTTGGCTTCTTTAATGCACAATTCAATAACCTTTTTGTGCTCATCATGACTTAATGTTGGAGATTCTCCAGTAGTACCAGCAGGTACTAGGGCATTTGTTCCATTATTGATTTGAAAATGGATTAGCTTAATATAGGCGCTCTCATCTAACATTTCATCTTTAAACGGTGTTAATAAAGCAACATTTGATCCTTTGAACATAAATACTTATAACATAGTTTAACGATTCATTTAGTAAATTTATGACTAGAAATATATTTTTTTTCTTAAAATTGATTACATTAATTTCTATATTTATATCAAATGTATTTGCTGAAGAATTAGCAATTATCCCAGTAAAAAAACCTATTTTAGATAAAATCACTACAGAACAAAAGATTACCCAAGGAATTTTAAGGCCAAAACCTAAGCCAATAGTAAAAATACAAAGCGATAAATCGTCTACAGATATTATTAAACCTGAAACAAAGCCATTAGATAAAATAGAAATAGTAGAAAAAAAAGAAACCAAGATTGTTCTCAAAGAAAAGAAAAGTATTAATTTTATATTTCCCAAAAGAAAACCAGTTGTAGTAAAAAAAACAATCACCAAAACTAAAACTAAATCAAAATACTACACGCAAAGTGATTTTGATATTGCTAAAAGATCTATAAATGCTATGGAAAAACGACAATGGCCTTCAGCTCTATCAATATCCAAAAAAGCCAAAGATAAATCTATATACAAATTTGTTCAATGGAAACATCTGCTTACAACAGGTAATCAAGCTAGCTTTTATGATTACATGACTTTTATTAAAAATAATGATGATTTTCCAAGAATTAGTAGAATTAGATACTTAGCAGAACATAAATTATCAACAGATAAAATTTCACCAAAAAAAATAATAGATTGGTTTGAAAATGAAGAACCATTAAGTGGATTTGGAAAACTAATATTGGGAGAAAGCTTCATTAAACGTGGAGATACCGAAAGAGGTATATTGCTGATAAAAGACGGTTGGGTTAATGCTGATCTAAGTAGATCTGAAATGAAATTTTTTAGAAAAAAATTTAAAAAATATTTAGATGCTAATGATTATATTAAAAGAGCAGATTATTTATCATGGGAAAATAAATATTGGGACTTAAAAAGGATGCTAAGATATTTGCCAAAAGATTATGAACTTCTTTATACTGCAAGACAAATCTTAATGAGCAAATCTTATGGAGTAGATAATGCAATTAAAAATGTCCCTACAAGATTAAAAAATGATGCAGGTTTAAACTATGATCGTCTCAAATGGCGAAGGAAAAGAGGTCGCGTTGATGATTCACTTGAAATACTACTTAAAGTGAAAAATAATAAAAAATATTTAGTTAGACCTGATAAGTGGTGGAAAGAGCGTGCCATAATAGCGAGAGCCTTAATTTATAAAAAAAAATATGAAACAGCTTACAAAATAAGTAGTAAACATGCACTTACTGATGGTCCAGAATTTGCTGAAGCTGAATGGATGAGTGGATGGATCGCTTTGAGTTTTTTAAATGATCCTATATTGGCAATTGATCATTTCAATAATTTCTATCAAAATGTAGGGTATCCAATAAGTTTATCTAGAGGAGCTTATTGGTTGGCTAGATCATATGAAAAAATTGGAGATAAAGAACAATCTAAAGAATGGTATAAAGAAGCTAGCAAATATTTAACTACTTATTATGGTCAACTTGCATTTTTAAAAATTAATCCAGATAAAAATTTTGAACTTCAAGAACAACAAAAAATTGCAGATGAGTATAGAAAATATTTTTACAAAAAAGATTTGGTAAAAATTGTTTATCTTTTAGACGAGTTAAATAAAGACAAATATACTAAAAATATCTTAAAACATCTTGCTAATGATAATATAGAAAATGGAAGTGAAATTTTAGCTGCTGAACTTTCAACAAATATATCTAGATATGATTTTGCTATTCAAATTGCTAAGGTCGCATCCTATGAAAAAAGATTTCATAATGATTTTAATTATCCAATAATAAGTACTCCTAAATATATTAATGGAAGAAAAATACCAGAAACAGCATTTATACTTTCTATTATCAGGCAAGAAAGTGAGTTTGATATGACAGCAAATAGTCATGCAGGTGCTCAGGGGTTAATGCAATTAATGCCTTACACAGCAAAATTAGTTTCTAAACAAGCTAAATTACCTTATTCAAAATCTAGATTAACCACAGATCCAGAATATAATATTAACCTAGGATCACATTATATTGCTGGGTTAATCTTACAATATGAGGGTGCTTATCCTTTTGCAACTGCTGCTTACAACGCAGGACCCAAAAGAGTTAAATACTGGAAAAAATTAAATAAAGATCCTCAAAAAAAACAAATTGATTATGTGGACTGGATAGAGTTAATAAAATTTAAAGAAACAAGAAACTATGTACAACGAGTTATGGAGAATTATAATGTTTATAGATACATTTTAGAAAAAAACCCTATTAAAATGAAAAACTTTTTGAAAGATCAGCCTTTATTTTAATGGCGGAAGAGGAGGGATTCGAACCCTCGGTACAAGTTTCCCCGCACGGTCATTTAGCAAACGACTGGTTTCAGCCT
>Ga0209425_10004726_pt1 | contig 13705 bp, 9 predicted proteins | sample COG_05_FD_184749 | JGI IMG/M metagenome (GOLD analysis project Ga0209425, IMG submission 184749) | Pelagic Microbial community sample from North Sea - COGITO 998_met_05 (SPAdes) (version 2) | ecosystem: Environmental > Aquatic > Marine > Neritic zone/Coastal water | place: Helgoland, sampling... | reverse complement strand
CCGGCAGAAACCTGGCCGCGCGCTATGGTTATGACGAGGCGGCGACGCCTATTTTTGAATTCAGCGACGTGTTCGCGCGTACGCTTGGTGAAACGTCGGATATCGTCACCAAGGAAATGTATACCTTCACCGACAAGGGCGGAGATCAGATCACGCTGCGGCCCGAGGGGACGGCGGGAATCGCCCGTGCGCTTATCTCCGGCGGTCTCAGCCAGAACCTGCCGCTGAAGTTCTTTTATGCCGGGCCGATGTTCCGATACGAACGCCCGCAGAAGGGGCGCTTGCGTCAGTTTCACCAGATTGGTGTGGAGCTGCTTGGCGTTGCCGAACCCATTGGTGATATCGAAGTGATTGCGCTGGGTGCCGCGATCCTCGACGAACTCGGTGTGCGGGGAAATACCCAGCTTGAGCTCAACACGCTGGGCAATACGCAGAGCCGTGCAGCCTACCGGGATGTGCTGGTAGAGTATTTCAGTGATCGCCGTGGAGATCTGTCCGAAGACAGCCAGCAACGGCTTGACCGCAACCCGCTGCGTATTCTCGATTCAAAAAACGAGGGCGACCGCGCGATTGTTATCGGTGCACCTGAGTTTGACGATAGCCTGGATGCGGAATCGAGCGACTTTTTTGCGGAAGTCTGCGCCGGTCTCGATGCGCTGGGAGTCGCCTGGCACAGGAATTCGCGTCTTGTTCGCGGTCTGGATTATTACTGTCATACGGCGTTTGAGTTTACGACCGATGCGCTCGGCGCCCAGAGCGCCGTGCTGGCGGGGGGGCGTTACGACGGGCTGGTCGAACAAATGGGCGGACCGTCCACACCTGGCGTCGGCTGGGCATCGGGGATCGAGCGGCTTTCGATGCTTATTGGCGATGGACCTGAAAAAACCCGCGCTGTTGCCGTCATCCCCTTGGGCGATGCGGCAGAAGCCGTTGCGCTGAAGCTGACCGACGAGCTTCGCCGGTCGGGTATATCGGTCGATCTCGGGTTTCGCGGCAAGATGAAGCAACGTATGAAACGGGCGAACAACATCAATGCCCGGGCGGCGGTCATCCTCGGCGATGATGAGCTTGAACAGAATGCCGCGACCGTGCGCGATCTGGATTCCGGCGAACAGGAACTTGTTCCCCTGACCGCGTTGCGCGACCGTCTCGAACAGTTCCGTTAGCGATCCAGTGACAGACGAGCGGATTCTCAGCCGTCTCGTCGTTGTTGGTGCCAGTCACAGGACAAGCTCCGAGGCGACGCGCGACAGGCTTTTTATCTCCGAAGACGACCTTCCCGGGTTTCTGACAAAGGTGTCCCCGGCGGGCTTTTCCGAGGCGGTGGCTATGTCTACCTGCGCGCGCACCGAGATATTCGGGCTTGCAGAGGATGGCAGCGCGGCAAGGATAGGCGCGATCGGCCTGCTATCCGATCTCGGCGGGTTCGATAGGGAAAGCCTGGCGACCGAAACGTATTGTCACCAGGGCGAAGATGCTCTTCGGCACCTGTTTCGGGTTGCCGCATCGCTCGATAGCCCGATCGTGGGAGAGCCGGAGGTGACGGGACAGTTCCGCGATGCAGTGCGTATCGCCACGGCGCATGAACATGTCGGCGGCGGGTTGAGTGCGGTGATTCAGGCGGCGAATGCGACGGCGAAACGTATCCGGTCGGAAACCCCGATCGGTGAGCGGTCCGTGTCCATGGCGGCCTGCGCGTCGCAGGTGGCGCGCGATGTTCAGGGTGATCTCTCACGCGTCAGCGCGATGCTGGTGACCGGCGGAGAGATGGGCGAGCTGATCATTGATCAGCTGCGCGCCGCCGGTCTGAAGCGGTTGACGGTTCTTGCGCGAAGCAGGGCACGTGCGGAAATCGGTGCGCGACGTTATGATTGCCATTCCGCGGCGCTGGAAGACCTCACGGACCTGTTGCCGGATACCGACATTGTCGTCACGTCGCTTGGCGCCGGTCGGAATCTCATCGACCGTAGTGTCGCGGAGGCGGCGCTTGCCCGCCGCCGTCGCCGGCCGATGTTGTTCGTGGATGCTGCGATCCCGTCCGATGTAGACCCCGCGGTCAACGATCTGGATGGGGCATTTGTCTATTCGCTGGATGACCTTGAGAGAATTGCGCTTGAAGGCCGGTCGTCGCGAGACCGCGCAGCCGAAGACGCGGAGAGTATTGTCGGTGAAGAGATTGAACGGTTCCGCCGGAGTACGGCAGAGCGGAATGCCACGCCTGCCGTGACGGCCTTGAGGGCGCATTTCGAACGCGTCAGGTCAGATATTCTTGCTGAATCGTCGCACCCGGGCCCCGCGCTGGATGACGCCACACGTCGTCTGGTAAACCGGCTGTTACATGCGCCATCGGAGGCATTACGGGCGCTTTCTGCTGGCAACGATCCCACCGCGCTGAGAGCGGAGGAATTATTGCGCTACCTGTTTGATATTGAATCCGGGCTACCGAATGATCGGGAAACCGGAGCCGAAGAGGAGAAAAAATCGTGAGTCTCGACGAAAGACTGGACCAGATCGTTTCGCGCCACAGTGAGCTGTCGAACCTGATGTCGCGCGGCGATGTGACGGATTCCGACGATTTCGTTCGTATGTCGAAGGAGTTCGCCGAGCTGGATCCCGTCGTTGCCTGTATCGGTGAGCTACGGGCGGCTCAGTTCGAAGCCGGTGACCTCGCCGGACTCATCGCCGACCCCGAGAGCGACAGCGAGATGAAATCGATGGCGCAGGCCGAATTCCAGGAATTGACGCAGCGCGTGCCGGAAATTGAAAAGAAGCTCCAGATCATGCTGCTGCCGAGGGATGCGGCGGATGACAAGAATGCGATCCTCGAAGTGCGGGCCGGTACCGGCGGCGACGAGGCGGCGCTGTTCGCCTCGGACCTGTTGCGTATGTATCAGCGTTATGCGGATAAGCATGGCTGGAAGTTCGAGATCATGAGTGTCGCGGATACAGGTATTGGCGGCATCAAGGATGCCTCGGTCGAGATCAGCGGCAGGGGCGTCTTCGCCCGGCTGAAATATGAATCCGGCGTCCATCGGGTCCAGCGCGTACCGGAAACCGAATCCGGAGGACGTATTCATACTTCCGCCGCGACGGTTGCCGTGTTGCCCGAGGCCGAGGAGGTCGATGTCCAGATCGAGGATAAGGACCTGCGTGTCGATACCTACCGTGCGCAGGGTGCCGGTGGTCAGCACGTCAACACCACCGACAGTGCCGTTCGTATCACCCATCTGCCCACCGGGATCGTGGTGCAGCAGCAGGATGAAAAATCACAGCATAAAAACCGGGCGAAGGCGCTCAAAATCTTGCGCGCCCGTATCTATGACGCTGAACGCGAAGCCCAGGCGAACGCCCGGGCCAAAGACCGCAAGGACCAGGTCGGTTCCGGCGACAGGTCGGAACGCATCCGCACTTATAATTTCCCGCAGGGCCGTGTCTCGGATCACCGGATCAATCTGACCCTGCACAAGCTCGACAAGATTCTCGAGGGCGAGGCGCTCGACGAGATCGTCGACGCCCTGACATCTGAAGATCAGGCACGCAAGCTTGCCGAGGTAACGTGACTGCCGAGCCTGCAACACTGTCGGGCGAACTGCGTCGGGCGTCAGAGCACCTGCGTGGCGCCTGTGTCCCGGACGGAATGATGGATGCCCGAATACTGGCTGCGGCCGCTTTCGGTCTTACCCGCGAAGATATGTTGCTGGAGCCTCATCGCCCGGTCGATTTCGATGCGCAGGTCCGCTTCCGGTCCATGATTGACCGGCGTTGCGCCCGCGAACCCGTTGCGCGGATTATCGGAGCGCGGGAATTCCGGAGCCTGGATTTCTTGCTCGGGCCGGAAACACTTGAACCACGTGCTGACAGCGAAACCATTGTCGAGGTAGCGATAGAGTATGGCCAGGAGTTTCCCGGTGCCGCAAGGGTTCTCGATCTTGGCACGGGGACGGGCTGTCTGTTGCTGTCGGTGATCAGCGAGCTGCCCGATGCGACGGGGATCGGTTCGGATATCGCCGCTGGCGCGATTGAAACAGCTTCCCGGAATGCGGACTCCCTCGGGCTGGCCGACAGGGTGCGGTTTGTCTGCACCGACTGGACAGACGGTATCGATGGCCCGTTCGATCTGGTCCTGTCCAATCCGCCCTATATTACAACGGCCGAGATCGCCGGATTGGCGCCGGAGGTGGCGATGTACGATCCGCCATCGGCTCTTGATGGTGGCGTAGACGGGCTGGATGCTTATCGTGCGCTTGCGTGCCGGGTCGGGTCTGTGTTGTCGCCATCCAGTGTTGTCGTGCTTGAAATCGGCGCAGGACAAGAAGACGACGTGACGGCAATTTTCGAGGCCGGCGGTTTCAGGCTCGTCGGAACGAGGGCAGATCTTGGCGGACATACGCGGGCTCTGTCTTTCGGGATAGAACCTCTGTCTGAATGGTTAACACATACCCTAAAAAAAGGGTTGGAAACGGTCTGATTCCCTACTAGGTTACTTTTGCTGGACAGGGCAAAACGCAATGTTTGCCGCCAGCTAGAAATACCCTGCAACCTTAAGCCACTCTCCCGATCTTCGGCAGCTGGCCAATGGACTTGGCAAAGGCGACGTCGGTGCGGGGCGGAAAATTCTTTATAGAAATGGATATGCAGTCGCCATGAGACAGGGGCAGAACAACAAGAACCGGATGCGGGGCAGAAATAACAATAACAACAACGCCCGAAAAGGCGGTGGTTCCCGTAATCAGTCTTATGAAAGCAACGGACCGGACGTAAAGGTCCGGGGTAATGCGCAGCAGGTAGTCGAAAAATACCTGACCCTGGCGCGTGACGCGACGTTGTCCGGTGACCGGATCGACGCTGAGAGCTACTACCAGTTCGCTGAACATTACTACCGCATCATGAACGCGAATGCCGCGAACGAACAGCAGCGCCAGCAGCAGAACCCGTCCAACGACCAGCAGGGCGGCGAGAATAGCCAGAATACTCAGAACGCCCAGACCCCTCAGAATGCCGACAGCGCCGATAATGGCAGCTCCGACGATGGCAATATGGGCACGGGACAGCCGGAGGATTCAGGCGAATCTGCTAAACCCCGACGCAGCAGAGGTCGGTCGGATCGATCTGATAGTGCCGAAACAGCCGAAACGGGTTCAGAAGAATCAGTGACTGCTGAAAAGGACGATGAAAGCGCCGGCGAGCCAAGCCGTCCGCGTCGTCGCAGCAGCCGTGGCGGCAGCCGTCGCAAGAAAGACCCGTCGGAGAATATAGCGTCCGATGCCGCCGCAGACGATGCTCCGAAGACTGATGCCGTGGCCGAAAAGCCTGCGGCTAACGATACGCCTGAAGACGCTGAGGAAAGCGCCAGCGTCTGACGGCCTTCACCGGTTGATTATAGTATCGCACACTCTGATGCCCTGTTTTCTTGAGTGTTGAGCACTCTGACAGGCTTAAGGCCGCGTTAAAGCTGTTATTAATGTGCCCAGAGGCATAACTGGGCGTGCGGGTGGATCTGTTCGCCTTTGCAGCTTGGGCGGGCCTTGTAAGACTTCAAATATTTCCCATATCTACAGTGGACGCCGGTATCCGGGTCCGTACATCCGCCTGCCGCTACGCGGGGGCATTTGTCGCAATGTCTGAGAATGGAGTTGCAGACTATGGAATTTGAGTCCTACACAGAAAGGGCGCGTGGATTCGTGCAGGCTGCACAGTCTTCAGCGCTCGCCAGCAATCACCAGCACTTCAAGCCGGAGCATCTGCTCAAAGTTCTTCTTGATGATCAGGAAGGCCTGGCGTCGAATCTTATCGCTGCCGCGGGCGGCGATGCCAAGCTTGCCCGTGCCGAAGTCGAGGCTGCACTCGGCAAGATCCCGAAGGTCGAAGGCTCCGGTGCGACCCAGATTTACCTGTCGCCTGAAATTGCGCGACTGTTTGAAAGCGCGAAGGAAATTGCCGATAAGGCGGGAGACAGTTTCGTCACCGCTGAACGGCTGTTGCTTGCGCTGGCCATGGCGGCCGGCACGCCGTCTGCAGACGTTCTGTCCAAGGCCGGTGTCACGCCCCAGTCGCTGAACAGCGCGATCGAGGACATACGCAAGGGACGCAAGGCGGACAGTGCGACGGCCGAGGATTCCTACGAAGCGCTGAACAAATACGCGACCGATCTGACCGAGCGTGCGCGCTCCGGCAAGATTGATCCCGTGATCGGGAGAGACGAGGAAATTCGTCGCACGGTTCAGGTGTTGTCGCGCCGTACCAAGAACAATCCCGTCCTGATCGGTGAGCCGGGTGTCGGTAAGACCGCTATTGTTGAAGGTCTGGCTCAGCGCATCGTCAATGGCGACGTGCCGGAAAGCCTGCGCAGCAAGCGGCTGATGTCGCTTGACCTCGGCGCATTGATCGCGGGCGCGAAGTTCCGCGGTGAATTCGAAGAGCGCCTGAAAGCGGTTCTGCAGGAGATCGAATCCGAAGCGGGTGAGATCATACTGTTTATCGATGAGCTACATACGCTTGTCGGTGCCGGCGCCGCCGAAGGGTCGATGGATGCATCGAACATGCTGAAGCCTGCTCTGGCGCGTGGTGAGCTGCACTGTATTGGTGCGACAACGCTCGACGAATACCGCAAGCATATTGAAAAAGATGCGGCGCTGGCGCGGCGTTTCCAGACAGTGCTGGTGTCCGAACCGACGGTCGAGGATACGATTTCGATCCTGCGTGGGCTGAAGGAAAAATACGAGGTTCATCACGGCGTTCGGATCACCGATTCCGCGATTGTGTCGGCGGCGACACTGTCGAACCGCTATATCACGGACCGGTTCCTGCCCGACAAGGCGATTGATCTTGTCGATGAGGCATCGTCACGGCTGCGGATGGAGGTTGATTCCAAGCCGGAAGAAATAGACGAGCTGGACCGCAAGATCATCCAGCTGAAGATCGAACGTGAAGCCCTGAAAAAGGAAACCGACAAGGCGTCGCAGGACCGGCTCGAAAAGCTGGAAATCGACCTGGCGGATCTCGAGGAACAATCAGCTGCGTTGACGCTGATCTGGCAGTCCGAAAAGGAAGAGCTGGCGGGTGCGCAGAAGGTGAAGGAAAACCTCGATGCGGCGCGTATGGAACTGGCCCGCGCACAGCGGGACGGGGACCTTGCCCGTGCCGGTGAACTGGCATATGGCATTATCCCCGATCTCGAGAAAAAGCTCGAAGACGATGCGGCGGATGACGGCACCGGTCATCGGATGGTCGACGAAGAGGTCACCGATAACGACATTGCTGCCGTAGTGTCGCGTTGGACCGGTATTCCGGTCGACAAGATGCTGGAAGGAGAGCGTGAAAAGCTCCTCCAGATGGAAGAAATGCTGGGTGGCCGCGTTATCGGCCAGGAAGAGGCGGTCGTTGCTGTCAGCAACGCGGTCCGCCGTGCCCGCGCGGGCCTGCAGGACCCCAATCGGCCGCTCGGGTCGTTCCTGTTCCTCGGCCCCACCGGTGTCGGCAAGACCGAGCTGACCAAGGCACTGGCATCCTTCCTGTTTGATGACGACGCCGCGATGGTACGGCTCGACATGTCCGAATACATGGAAAAACATTCGGTGGCCCGCCTGATCGGCGCGCCGCCCGGGTATGTCGGGTATGAAGAAGGTGGTGCTCTGACGGAAGCCGTGCGCCGCCGTCCATACCAGGTTGTGTTGTTCGACGAGGTCGAAAAGGCGCATCCGGATGTGTTCAACGTGTTGCTCCAGGTGCTGGATGACGGTCGCCTGACTGACGGTCAGGGCCGGACCATCGATTTTCGGAACACATTGATCATCCTGACGTCGAACCTCGGTAGCGAAGTGCTGGCAAACCAGCCCGAGGGAGAAAGCATCGATGTCGTCCGTGACCAGGTGATGGATGTGGTACGGGCATCGTTCCGGCCGGAATTCCTCAGCCGGCTGGATGAGGTGCTGCTGTTCCACAGGCTGACCCGCGAGCATATGACGCATATCGTCGATATACAGCTCGGAAGACTGCGGGCGATGCTGGCAGATCGCAAGATCGCGTTGGATATTGATGCTGACGCCCTGCTCTGGCTGGGTAATGCCGGTTACGATCCGGTCTATGGCGCGCGTCCGCTGAAGCGTGTCATCCAGCGCAGCCTGCAGAACGCGCTGGCGACCATGATCCTTGAAGGTCGTATAGATGACGGCGACACCGTGAAAGTTGGCGTCGGTGACGGCGCGCTCGTCATCAACGGTGCCGTTGTGGACCAGATAGCGGCACAATAAACGCCCGCGTGAGCCATCGGGGTCCGATGGCGTGTAACCCGGCCCCGTTTTACCGATAAGGTTGAGCGGGGCCGTTTGCGTCAGCGCTGGCTGATCAGGGTTTCTTTCTGCAGATTGGCGACCAGCGCATCGATATTGGCGCGTTTTGCCATGAACCTGGCGAAGGCTTGTTTGCCGAGCTTGATGCCGGACGGCATTTTGACCGTCAGCGGATTCACTTGGCGGCCGCTGGCCAGAATTTCATAATGCAGATGGGGCCCGGTCGATCGGCCGGTGCTGCCGACATATCCGATTACCTGTCCCTGGCGTACGCGGGTGCCGAGGGCCACCTTGCTGTTGAACCTGCTCATATGGGCATAGGCGGTATTGAAGCCGCCAGCATGACGGATGCGGATATAATTGCCGTAGCCGCCCTTGCGACCGCGATAGGAGACGACCCCGTCACCTGCCGCGTAGATCGGCGTACCTGTAGCAGCAGCAAAGTCGACGCCGCGATGCATTTTCGTATAACCGAGAACCGGGTGGCGGCGCTTGCCGAAACGTGATGACAGCCGCGCGCCGTCGATGGGCGTGCGCAGCAGGGGGCGTTTGGCGCTACGCCCCTTGTTGTCGAAATAGTCGACAACGCCAGTGCGTGATTTGAACTGGTAAAGTGGCTTATCGGCGCCGGACAGGATCATCCGGGCGTAGATGACTTCGCCATGACGGACAGCGACGCCTTCGTCGTCGACGAATTTTTCATAGGCAACTTCGAAGCGGTCGCCAGACTGGATTTCACGCTGGAAATCGACGTCCCAGCTGTAAATCCGCATCATTTCAGCCAGGACGGAAAGCGGCACTTTCCTGGCAACCGCTGCCTTGTACAGGCTGGATGTGATGACGCCCTCGGCAAACTTGACCCGCCGGGTCAGGGTACGCTTGACCTCGAATGCCCGGAATGATGTTGCGTCGTCGCGCCGTACTGCGATCTGCCGGATGACGCTGGGGTCCAGCACCATTTCATGCAACCCGTTATCGGAAAGCGTCAGGCTGATACGCTGGCCAACGCGAAGATCCCTGGGGTCGTAGACCGTGCGCAGGGCGCTGACGGCATCATGTGCGTCGTCGCGCCGAATACCGGCGGACAGCATGATGGACATGAGCGTGTCGCCACTGCGGACTTTCAGGTCCCGCTTCTTTTTCGGCTCCGGCTTGGCCTGGGGCGGCACGGAGGCGAGAATTAGTTCTCCGGCAGGTTCAAGGACCGGTGCGGTTTGAACATGGTTTCGGGCAGGTGTGTCAGTTGATTTCCGGGCGCTATTTGATTTCAGGCCGACCGGTGCGCTTTTGCGCTGGGCCCTGCCGTCGCGGATGGGGGCGGCATCTGCCACAGCGGCCATCGTTGTCGGAAGCGGTGTACTGAGACCGGCATGGGTATCGCCTGAGGGGCCGAAAATGACGCCGATGGACAATCCGAGCACCAGAACGCTGAGCGCGATATTTAAGGTGCCATGACCTTCGCGACCAATATAGGAAAACGTTTCGGAACGGGTTTTGCGGGGGAGGTGGAGCGACACGCGGGCCTTCTTGGCAGAGACGGTTTCGGGGACGTTAACCACTACTTGATTAACCTTAACGAATCGTTTCGACCATGTCCATAAAGACATGCAATATCAATGCCTTTGGCGATGTTTTTTAGGTTTGGCCTTCGGATGGTTAACGGGGTGCGAGGGCCGGGGCGCCACCGCTTTCCCATTGTTGGGTGATGCGTCGGGTTGACCGGCTCCGATGCGCCCGAAATACTCGTTTCTCCGCAGGATTGGCTGTAAATCAGATTGCCGTTCGGTTTGATGGAGCCGGAACAGGGGAAGAGTATTGGATTACCAGCTACCCGAAGAAATGCGCATGTTGCAGGAAACTGTTCGCCGTTTCGTCGATCGCGAACTGATCCCGATCGAAAACGACAGCCTCGACGGGCATAAGCTTAAATCCGAAATCCAGGCACGGCTTGAGGAAAAGGGCAGGGAAATAGGCCTGTGGTTGTTCGATGTGCCGGAAGAATACGGCGGTCAGGGGTTCGGGTTGATGGCACGGGCCATTGTCTGGGCGGAACTGGCGCGGACAGTCGCGCTGCCGTCGCGCAACGTGAATATTTTCGGCCCCATCGTCAGCCCCATCCTCTATTACCTGAATGACGAACAGAAACAGCGCTACCTGTATCCGGTGCTGGAGGGAAAACTGCGGCACTGCTTTGCGCAGACAGAGCCTGAGGCCGGTGGCGACCCGGGTGGGATGCGCACGACGGCTGTCCGCGACGGCGATCACTACGTCATCAACGGTATGAAGAGATATATCACCGGGGCGGCCGAGGCCGATTTCGCCCAGGTGATTGCGGCGACCGACCGGGAGAAAGGCTCCCGCGGCGGTATCTCTGCCTTACTCGTCGACATGGATACGCCCGGCGTAAAATTGCTGCGTGCCCAGGAAACCATGATGCATGACCGGCCCTGGGAGATCGCGTTCGAGGACGTGCGTGTTCCTGTTGAAAACATGATCGGCGGCGAGGGCGAAGGCTTCAAGTTCGCCCAGAACTGGATCAGCGCCGGGCGCATCCGCCACGGGGCGCGTGGCATCGGTGTGATCGAGCGCTGTCTTGAACTCGGCGCTTCCTATGCCGGGCAGCGCACCACGTTCGGTGAAAAACTGTCCGAGCGTCAGTCGGTGCAGTGGATGCTGGTCGATTCCTATGCCGACCTGCATATGCTGAAACTGATGGTGTTCACCGCAGCGGCAAAACACGATGCCGGCGAGGACATTCGCTATGACGCCTACATGTGCAAGTATCTGGGGGATACGAAGTCGTTCGAGGCTGCCGATAACTGTATGCAAATTCATGGTGGCCTTGGGCTGACGACGGACCTGCCGATAGAGCGCATGTGGCGGGATCAGCGCAGTTTCATCATCACCGAAGGGCCGACCGAGATTCTTAAAATGGCGTTGGCGCGCCACGTGCTGCGTCAGTATGGCAGCTGATTAATCACGGGCCCGGGCGCTACGTTAACGGTTTGATCACCCGTATCCGGCATAAAGGGCGCCTACTACAAAAGCGACCGAGCCCTCAAAGGGCATCTTCGCGGCGACATTAAAACGGCGGCCCCAAAAAAGGGGCTGCCGTTTTTCTTTGTCGGGGCCGGTATTCGTAGGGGGCGGCGCTTTGACTCCCTTTCGCGTTTCCGACATCCTTTTGACCATGTTCCGTTTTCCGGAATACAGTTTTTCCGAAACCCGGATATAGAAACGGGTGTGGATGATGCCCGGTGGGTGAAGCAAAGGGGATGAGATGTTCGACCATTTTGAATGCGTAAAAGTAGAACTTGCTGACGGCATTGCATGGGTGCGGATGAACCGTCCTGAAAAACGCAATGCGATGAACCCGCAGCTTCATGATGAAATGGAAGAAGCGCTGACGCATCTGGAAGTCGATCCCGATGCACGGGTGATTGTGATCTGTGGCGCCGGGGGAAATTTTTCCGCCGGGCAGGATCTGAAAATGTTCTTCCGCGAAAACGAGGGCAATCCGCTGCGCCGCAAGACGTCGCAGCGGGCGGCCAATCGCTGGCGCTGGGAACTGCTGTATAATTACGACAAGCCGACTATCGCCATGGTCGAGGGTTTCTGCGTCGGCGGTGCGTTCATGCAGCTGTTGGCGACAGACTTTGCGATTGCCGCCGAGGACGCGACGTTTTCGCTGTCCGAGGTCAACTGGGGCATCCTGCCCGGCGCGCTGGTGTCCAAGGTCGTCGCCGATGCCGTGCTGCCGCGTCATGCGCTTTATTATTGCTGTCTCGGCGACCCGTTTGACGGTCACGAGGCCGCGCGCATCGGCATGATCAACTTTGCGGTTCCGGCCGCCGAGGTTGAAGCAAAGGTCGAAGAGCTGGCCCACAAGCTGATGGCCAAAAGCCCGCGCGTGCTGCGTGCAACCAAGCAGGCGGTGCGCAATGTGCGGACGATGGATTTCGGCCAGTCATACGATTATCTCGCCGAAAAAGGCCTGGCGATCCGGGTCGGCGACCAGGAGGATTCCTATAATACCGGCCTGCGCCAGTTCCTGGACGAAAAGACCTACAAGCCGACCTTCGAGCCGTTCAAAACCGGCACGATGATCGAGAAGAAGTAGAGCCGATCGAGACGCCGGGGCGCGAGGCTGCAGAACAGGGCCTTACTGAACGCGTCCCCGTGTATCGATCTGCCACACATCGATAACCTCGTCGCCCTGCACCACCATGTACTGGTCGTACAGGTTGACGGTGGTGTCGCAGTGGCTCGGGACAAGACGCAGCTTGTCGCCGACATTCCACGGCACCTCGCCGCCATCGGTCATGCGGATGATGCCGTGTTCATCGCCGCCGAATTCATATGTCCGGCCGTCGACATCGGCGATTACGGGTGGGCCGTGATCGCTGCTGGCGGATTTCAGCCCGGCATCGACGATCACCCGGTCCGGCGCCGGTTTGCTGACAACACCGGTCAGGATATGCAGCGATTGTTCGAAGGGCGGTGCGTTTGCACCGGGCCAGCCGATCCCGCCATAGCGTGAATCCATGAACACGTAAGAGCCCGTCTGCAGTTCGGTCAGCAGACCGCGTTCCATGTCGAAGGGCGACGTGCCGGTGCCGCCGCCGGTCTTGACCGGCACGGACAGGCCGGTCTTTTCAACCTCGGCCAGCGTCGCGGCGAACTTGTCGAGACCGGTTTCGGTGTCGGCCTTGCGCATATCCGCGTCCTCGACCATCTGGATCTTGCCCTGGTACCCCTGGATGCCGGCGAAGTTCAGGTTCGGCAGGGCATCGATGATCTGCGCCAGCCGGGCGGCTTCCGGTCCCGCCGGCACGCCGCAGCGTCCCTGGCCGATATCGACCTCGACCATCACGTCCAGCTGCTGGCCTGCAAGCTGTGCCATGCGGCCGAGCATGTTGATGTTGTCCTCGTTATCGGCAACCACGGCGATGCGCACACTGTTCAGGGCATGCAGCAGGCGGAATATCTTGCTTTCGCCGATCACGGCGGTGGTGATCAGGATATTGTCGATCCCGGCCGCCGCCATGACCTCGGCCTCGCCGAGCTTGGCGCAGCACACGCCGACCGCACCGGCATCGATCTGCTTCGCGGCGATGACGGCGGATTTATGGGTCTTGGCGTGGGGGCGATAGGTGACGCCGGCTGCCGCCGTCATGTCTTTCATGCGCGCGATGTTGCGGTCGAGCGCGTCCGAATCGATCAGCAGGACGGGTGTGTCGAGCTCCAGCGTTTTCATATCGCGTCGCCCCGTTCATACACCACCTTGCCGCCAACGATGGTGGTCTCGGCGGTGATGTCCTTGATGACCTCCTCGGCGCAGGTCAGCGGATCGTCCGACAGCACGGCCATGTCCGCGAGCTTGCCCGCCTCGATCGAGCCTTTTTTATCTTCCTCGA
>Ga0209425_10004725_pt1 | contig 13710 bp, 16 predicted proteins | sample COG_05_FD_184749 | JGI IMG/M metagenome (GOLD analysis project Ga0209425, IMG submission 184749) | Pelagic Microbial community sample from North Sea - COGITO 998_met_05 (SPAdes) (version 2) | ecosystem: Environmental > Aquatic > Marine > Neritic zone/Coastal water | place: Helgoland, sampling... | reverse complement strand
ATTTAAAATGTCACTTTAATGCAAATAAATATTAGTGTAAAAGACTTCAAATGCCGAGGAATTTTGAAAACTAATAATAAAAATATACATAAAGTATCTCAATTAGCAAATTGTATACGCTTTTTAGCGATTGATGCTGTCCAAAAAGCAAACTCTGGGCATCCAGGTATGCCAATGGGTATGGCCGATATAGCAAATGTTTTGTATGAAAAGCATTTAAAATTTGACCCCAATGATCCTGGATGGATTGATAGAGATAGGCTTATTCTTTCAAATGGGCATGGCTCAATGCTTTTATATGCTTGTTTATATCTAGCTGGATATAAAGATATAAATCTTGACGATATTAAAAATTTTAGGCAATTAAAATCTCCAACTGCCGGGCATCCAGAGTATGGTGAACTTGACGGAATTGAGACAACAACAGGCCCATTGTCTCAAGGACTTTCAAATGGTGTTGGTTTTGCTATGGCAGAAAAAAAATTATCCTCTTCTTTGGGTCAGGATTTAATCAATCATTACACATACGTATTTGCTGGTGATGGATGTTTGATGGAAGGCTTAAGCCATGAAGCTTGTAGTTTAGCTGGTCATCTAAAGTTAAACAAACTTATCGTTTTCTTTGATGATAATTCTATTTCTATAGATGGACCGTTATCGCTAAGTAGTAGCGATGATGTACCTCAAAGATTTAAGTCTTATGATTGGAATGTATTAACTATTGATGGACATAATCACGGAGAAATAAATGATGCTATAGTGCAAGCTAAAAATTCAGACATGCCCACTCTTATTTGTTGTAAAACAAAAATTGGTTTCGGTTCACCAAATAAAGAATCTACATCTTCTTCTCACGGCTCTCCTTTGGGTAGTGATGAAATAGAGCTAACTAGAAAAAAATTAAATTGGGATCATGATCAATTTATCATTCCTGATGACCTTCTAAAGCAATGGAGAGGTTTTGCAAAAAGAAATAAAGAAGTCAAAAATAACTGGGAAAATTTAAATAAAGATTTTTTAAAAACTGATGAATTTGAAAAATTTTTTAACTTAAAATTAGAAAATAAAACAAAAGAAGAAATAGTAAACTTCAAAAAAACTTATTCAGTTGATGAAACAAAATATGCAACTCGTAAAGCCAGTGAAAAAAGTCTTGAGCTATTGAATAATCATATACATAATTTTATTGGTGGATCGGCTGATCTTACTGGCTCAAATAATACAAAAACTACTGAAATGAGTATTTTTAACGCTGACAATTATAATGGTAGTTATGTTTACTACGGAATTAGAGAACACGCTATGGCTGGTGTCATGAATGGATTAGCTCTTCATGGAGGAATTAGAGCTTATGGAGGGACCTTTTTAGTCTTTTCTGATTATTGTAGACCTTCAATCAGACTTGCCGCACTTATGAATATACCTGTTATTTATATAATGACACATGACTCAATTGGTCTTGGTGAGGATGGTCCTACTCATCAACCTGTAGAGCATTTAGCTGCCTTAAGAGCTATACCAAACTTAAAAGTTATCAGACCATGTGATATGATAGAAACAATAGAATCATGGGAAATTGCCCTAGAGACAAAAAGCCCAACTGTTCTAGCATTAACTAGACAAGGTCTCCAAACTTTTAAAAGAGAGTCTTATGATAAAAACATGGTTAATAAAGGCGCTTATGTAATTAAAAATCACTCTGATTATCATGCTTCAATTTTTGCTTCTGGTTCTGAGGTAGAAATAGCTGTTGAAGCATCAAATAAATTAGAAGAAAAAAATATAAATTTAAGAGTCATATCATTTCCTTCAATGGAGTTATTTGAAAAACAAGATGAGCATTATAAAAAAGAAATTATAGGCAAAAAACCACTTTTTGCAGTTGAGGCTGGAGTCATAAATGGATGGGAAAAATACATTAATCATAAAAATTTTATTGGGATGAGTTCTTTTGGAGCAAGTGGTCCATACAAGGATGTCTACAAACATTTTGGGATAACGTCTGATGATATTTGTGAGAAAATTCAATTACAATTAAAATTTTAAAACAAGAGAGGAAGACAATGAAGGTAGCAATCAATGGTTTTGGGAGAATAGGAAAATTAGTTTTTAGAGCTTTTTTAGAAAAAAATTTAAAAGGTATTGATATAGTCGCAATAAATGAACTAGGCAGTTTAGACTCAAGTTTACATTTAATGCAATATGATAGTGTCCATGGAAAACTTCCTATTCAGATTAATAAAACTAAAGATGGATTAAAATATAAGAATAAAACAATAAAATTTTTCAGTGAAAGAGATCCTTTAAATTTACCTTGGAAAAAACTAAATGTTGATGTTGTGTTAGAATGCAGCGGTGTTTTTGCTTCAAAAGAAAAGGCGGGGGCGCACCTTAATGCTGGTGCAAAAAAAGTAATTATTTCAGCACCAGGATCAAATGTTGATGCTACTATAGTTCAAGGAGTTAACAATCAAATTTTGAAAAAAAAGCACAATGTTATTTCTAATGGCTCATGTACTACAAATTGCTTAGCTCCTGTTGCGATGGTTTTAGATAAAGGGGTTGGTATTGAAAATGGTTTTATGACTACAATACACAGCTACACAGGCGATCAAAGAACTGTTGATCAAACGCATAGTGATTTTAGGAGAGCGAGGGGTGCAGCAATATCAATGATACCTACATCTACTGGTGCAGCAAAAGCTTTGAGTTTAGTTCTTCCAAAACTGAAAGGGAAACTTGACGGAACTGCAATTAGAGTTCCCACCCCAAATGTATCATTGATTGATTTAACATTTACTTCAAAGAAAAAAACCTCTGTTGAAGCAATCAATAAATTAATGGTTCAAGCAAGCAAAACTAAAAATCTAAAAAATATCTTAACAACAAATAAACTGCCATTAGTTTCAATTGATTTTAATCATAACTCTAGTAGTTCAGTATTTGACTTAACTCAAACACAAGTTCTGAATGGCAAATTTTGTAGAGTATTATCTTGGTATGATAATGAATGGGGCTTTTCAAACAGAATGATAGATACAATGCTTGATTTAAAAAAACTTTTATAGGTGAACAAAAAAATATTTGCTTTTACTATTAATACTCTAGAGGAAGCCGAGAGTATTATTTTAGGGAGTAAAGTTTATAAAAAAAAACCAATTTTACATTTTAAAAAATATTTTCTTTTAGGTTTTGGGGCTGAATTTATTTTAACTTTTCAAAAAATATTAATATCTAAATTTGGTAAATCAAATTTTGAACTGTTTGTAGATTGTGGTTCTGATCAAAGTCTTGCCATCAATATGGCAAATAAAAAAATTAACTATTTAAAGCTTAAAACCAATTCTATAATTTTATCAAAAATCAAAAATATAGCATATAAAAATAGAGTTTTATTAAATCCTGCTTTTAATATAGTAGAGTGCAGAAATAGAAAAAATATAAATCTAAAATTAAAAAAGTTGTACTCTAAGGAAAAAAAATGAAAATCGATGGGAATCAAATTAAAGTAGGTAATATTTTAGAAATCAACTCCAAGTTATGGCGAGTTTTAAAAACACAACACACACAACCAGGAAAAGGTGGCGCTTACCTTCAAGTTGAAATGAAAGAAATACGTGAGGGTACAAAAATGAATGAGAGGTTTAGATCCTCAGAGAGCGTTGAGCGCGCAATTCTTGAGGAAAAAATATGCCAGTATTTATACTCGGAGAGTAATAAGTTTATGTTCATGGATAACATTACTTATGAGCAAATTGAAATTGGAAATGATATAATTTCTGCTGAACAATCAAAATTCTTTATTGAAAATGACAATATTAACCTTCAATTTTATGAAGGCTCAGTTGTGGGTTTAGAACTTCCAGAGAGTGTAACACTGAAAGTTGAAGAAACTGAGGCAGTAGTTAAAGGACAAACTGCGGCGTCTTCATATAAACCTGCGTTACTAACTGGTGGAATAAAAACATCTGTCCCTCCATTTATCTCTACCGAGGATTTTGTAGTAATAAGTACTGCTGACTCTAGTTATATTGAAAAAGCAAAAAAATAATGTTGCCCGCAACAATAAATATTTTTGAGAAGGCGGCTAAAAAAGCAGGGAGAATATTAGCACGTGATTTTGGCGAAATAGAAAATCTACAAATAAAGTCAAAAAGTATTGGGGATTTTGTTACAAGTGCTGATTTAAAAGTTGAACAGTCACTTCTAGAAACCCTAAAGTATTATTATCCTAATGCTAATTTTATTACAGAAGAGTCAGGCTCAATTAAAGGCGACGGAGATACTATTGTAATTGATCCTATTGATGGAACTTCAAATTTTATTCACGGCATCCCTCATGTAGCAATTGTAATTGGCAAAATTGTAAATGAACAAATCACCGATGGTATAATCTATAATCCCATTTTAAATGAATTTTATTGGGCCTCTCATGGAAAAGGCGCATGGCTCAATAATAAAAGAATTAGAGTTTCAAAAAGACAAGATCTGAATGAATGTTTAATAGGTACAGGAGCCCCTTTTGGAAAAAGAATTTACTCTGATTATTACAAAGAATTAGAAAAAATCTCTAGATTAACAGCGGGAGTTAGAAGGTTTGGAGCAGCAGCATTAGATCTTGCATATGTTGCGTCTGGGAAAATAGATGGATTTTGGGAAAAAGATTTAAATTTATGGGATGTCTCTTCTGGAGTTTTACTTGCTAAAGAAGCAGGAGGGCGTGTAACTGAACCACAAGGAAATATCTGGACTACTAAATCTAGGGATATTTTAGTCTCAAACACATTAATTCATGAAAAGTTGTTAGAAAATCTTACTTTACTTTAACATATATATAATTATAAGCTTACAGAATGAGAAAAAAAATACACCCAGATTATCATGAAATAAACGTCCAGATGACAGATGGATCTACTTTTAAGACTAGATCAACTTGGGGCAAAGAAAATGATATTCTAAAACTTGAGATTGATCCCAAATCTCATCCAGCTTGGACTGGTGGAAAAGCAAATATAAATGAATCAGAAGGCCAGGTAGCTAGATTCCAAAAAAGATTTAAAGGTCTTAAAGTTTAATATTTACTTAAATATATTTTCAGCTTCACTAATTAACTTTTTTTTATTAACTTTTTCCATATTGACTCTGTGAAACTCATTTTTGAGCTCTGATGTGTATTTATCTAGGTCCTCAATACTAAAATCATCAAGATTAACAGATTTAATGGATTTTTTGCTTTCCTCATATTCTAAAAATTCATTCATATGTAATTATTTTATATAAAATTAAATAGAATATATTTATAAGAGTTTTTTTTAAATTAGAAGGATTAACTATGAAATTACCATTAATGCCCAAAGCAACTGCAATCTGGCTGATTGATAATACATCACTTTCTTTTACTCAAATTTCTGAGTTTTGTGGTCTTCATGAGCTTGAGGTTCAGGGAATTGCTGATGGCGAAGTAGCTGTTGGTATGCGTGGTTATGATCCTATTGATAATAAGCAACTTACTAGAGAAGAAATCAAAAGATGTGAAGCTGATGAGTTGGCTCGATTAGAGCTTATATCTTCAAAAACAATTGAGTCACTACCTCCAAGAAAAAAAGATACAAAATATACACCCCTATCCTTAAGACAGGAAAAACCTTTTGCTATTTTATGGTTAATTAAAAGATATCCCTCAGAGCTAAGCAGTTCACAAATAGCAAAGCTTACAGGATCAACCAAAAACACTGTCGACGCTATACGTAATGGCACTTATAGAGAAGCCGTTCTTGAATCTAAAAGCCCAATGGATACAGGGTTATGTACGTATCAGGACCTTGAAAAAGCATTAAACAGAGCAAAAAATAAAAAAGATAAAGCTGAGGCTGAAATAAAAACTGAAAGTGAAGTTAATTAAATTTTAATTTAAGTATATAATTCAAATAGAAAATCATTAAAATTGCCCAAAACACAATCATTAAAATAAAAAATACAACCAAATTATTTATATTTATCAATCCTAGAGGACTTCCTGCAAAATAAGTAAGTGGACCAAGAATACTACTGAGTATAACGGCAATAATTTTATATTTAGATAAAAATATTAAAATTTCATCAAATAAAATTGCAAAACTTGGCCATAAAACAATCATCCATATTGGTAAAACACCAATATATAAAGATGTTTTGAAATTATATATTTCAAAAAACACCAATATTGTATCAAATACATAGCCCAAAATAGAAATTAAAAGTACTGTTTGGATAGTTTTTTTTTTATTATCTGAGTGTATAAAACAGATAGTTAAAAAAAATAAACCACATATTAAACCTGGAAGAAAACTATTGTATAATAACTCCCCAAAGACACACATTAACCAAGTTAATTGGTAACCTGAAAGCATTAAAAAAATTTTAATTTTGCTCATTTGTTTATAAGAAAATGTGACACATCAGTTGATTTACTTAAAAAGCCTGTTTCACAATAAGCTAAGTAGAATTCCCACATTCTTTTAAATCTTTGATTAAAACCCAATTGTAGCAAATCTTGCCATGAGTTTTGAAATTGATTATTCCACATGCTTAAAGTTTTTGCGTATGACAAGCCAAAACTTTTTACTTCATTAAAATCAAGACCAATTTTTTGGTTAATTTCTAAAAGTTCTTTTTTTGTTGGTAGCATTCCTCCAGGAAAAATATATTGTTGAATAAAGTCAGGTTGATTTTGATAATTTGTAGATCGGTTTTCGTCTATTGTGATAATTTGTAAGGCAGCTTTACCAGAATTAACTAAAGATTTTTTAATGACATCAAAATATTTTTCCCAATATTTTTTTCCTACAGCTTCAAACATCTCTATAGAAGCTATATTTGAATATTGAGAATCAATGTCTCTATAATCTTTAAACTTAATTGATACTTTTTCTCCCAGACCCTCTTTTTGAATTTTATTTGAAGCATACTCAAATTGAGCCTTAGATATAGTGATCGCATCAATTTTAGATTTGAAGTTTTTTGCTGCATAAGTTGAAAAACCACCCCAGCCACAGCCAATTTCTAAAACTTTAGAATTTTCATTTAAATTTAAGGACTCTGCTATTTTTTGATATTTATTTAATTGAGCATCAAATAAATTCTCATTTTCTTTTTCAAAATATGCTGACGAGTATGTCATACTCCTATCTAACCATTGAGTATAAAATTTATTACCTAAGTCATAATGATATTCTATATTCTTCTTACTTTGAACTTTAGTATTTTCTTTAAGAAAATGTTTAAACTTTGAATAAATATTAAAAAAAATATTTGATTTTAAGTTTTCTAAAAAATAATTTTCATTTCTAAATGCAAGCAATAATAAATTTGTTAAATTAGAAGAGCTAAAATCTCCATCCATATAAGACTCAGCAAACCCAATAGATTTTCTTTTTAAAATCTTAGAAACAAATTTGTAATTATTTATAGTTAGATCGGCTTTATAACTATTATCATTACCTTTAATAGTTTTGATAGAACCAGATGGGAATTTTACTGTAAGTTCCCCGTATTTAATTTTTGATAGAAATCTCTGTGTGACAATTTCAAAGGGCTGCTGAAATTTACTATTTTTATTCATTAAAAGCTTCCTTCAAAAGAAATTGAGTCTTTAGGTTTTTTGTCTCTAGCATAATATTTTCCACCTTTGAAAATAATTCTTATAGCCTCAAATAAAATTGCAGACATTACTTTAAACCCTAATAATGGATTAAAAAGATTATACTTTAATAATTTTGAAGCTTTAAAAGCAGTAAATGTTCCAGATTGAGCAGCCATGAGTATTTTTTTATTATCACTATCATATAGGTCAATGATAATATTTAAATAGTCATTAGTAAGTTTATTTGTAAAACAGTACTTACCCTTCATTCCAATAAAAGGAGAGACGTAAAAATTTTTTTCACATTCATGTTTTAAGGTTATCAAATTATTCGTTTGTCCCCTACTAAAGATATAAGTATGTTGTTCATTAGATGTGTTTTTAACTTCATAAAATATCGAAATTAATTTACTTTCATCATAACAATAGATTATTGAAAGTGGATTAAATACATAGCCAAAAATTCTTGGAAAACAGAGTATTTTAGTTTTTAACTTATTGTATTTGACGTTATAACTTTTTAACTTTTCTTGCACAAAATCCCTAATTGACCTTCCGTCTCTAAATCCATGATCTTTTTCATAGAAAGAAAAGATATTGAAAGAATTTATTGAAAAAATCTTTGATTGAGATTTAATAATTTCTAATTCATCTAAATCTATAAATAGGCTAGGAACTTTATACTTAAAAAAATGTTGAATGTTTCCATAACGTTTATGAACGATTGAAGAAACTATAATCTTGGTGTTCATTTGAATTAATATAATAATCTATTATAAAAGTTATTATCTCTTTTCCAAGGTATATCAGCACCCAACATCTTTGAAACATAAACAGCTGATTGAATTCCGTCTTCATGAAACCCATAACCATGATAAGCTCCACAAAAAAATGTATTTTTATCTCCTTGCAAATCTCTCAATTTACTTTGAGACTTCATGGTTTCTAAATTAAATTTTGGATGAGTAAAAAATGTTTCATTGTGGGTATTTTCAGGAGTCTTTTCTGGATTAATTGTAACAAAATATTCTTTACTAGTTTCTAATTTTTGAAGATTATTCATCCAGTATGTTAATGTAAAGTTTATATCCTCTTTTTCACCTTTTATAAAGTTCCAGCTAGACCATGTTTTTTTGTTTTTTGGCATCATTGATTTATCTGAATGAAGATATGCTCTATTTTTAGTATATTCAAACTTAGATAAAATTTCTTTTTCATTCTTTGTAGGATTATTAATTATTTGCAAAGCTTGATCTGCATGAGTTGCTATAATAATATAATCAAATACAACCTCTTCATTATTTTTAATGATTTTGATATTCTTTTCTGATCGAATTATCTTATCAATTTTTGTATTAAGACTAAAACTAAATTGATCTAATTCTATAATTTTTTTTATGTATGAATTGCTTCCTCCATGAACAAATTTCCATTGAGGTTTGTCCTTAATATTGAATAGATCATGATTATTAAAGAAGTTTATGAATAACTTAAGAGGAAAATTACTTACATCTTTTTGATTAGTGGACCATATTGATGATATTAAAGGATATACATGTAATTTTTTTAAATATGAAGAAAATTTATTATTTTTAAGAAAATCTTCAACAGTAAAATCGTTATTTATATTATCTAAATTTGTATTTTTACATAATTTATAAAAACAATAAATTTCATAAATCATTTTTAAATAGCTAATATTAAAAATATTCTTGTATTGAGCAAATAAAGATTTTAAATTTTTTCCTCCATACTCAATATTATAATTAAAATCTGAAACAGCAAACGACATGTCAGAATTCTTTGTAAGCACATCTAAATAGTCGAAAAATTTAATTAAATCTGGATAATTTCTGTCATTAAAGACTATAAATCCTGTATCTATTAAAAGATTATTATCTGCTGGAACTTTTACTGTCCTAGTATGACCACCTAAGTAATTATTCTTTTCAAATAAATGAACATCATATTTTGAGGAAAGAAAATAAGAAGCACTAATTCCAGAAATACCTGATCCAATTACAGCAATTTTTTTTTTAGACATTTTATGAACTTATCTTTTTAAAAGCAGCTAATGCTCTTTTTCTTGTATCACTTAAATCAACAATTGGTTTTGGATAATCTCGTCCTAATTTAAAATTATATTTTTCTTGTTCTTCAATTGTCATTTCCCAGGGAGAGTGAATAAACTTCTCAGGAATTTTACTTAAAGAAGGTAAAAATTTCTTTACATATTCTCCTTTAGGGTCAAATTTTTTACCCTGTAATATGGGGTTAAAAATTCTAAAATATGGACTCGCATCTGCGCCACTTCCTGAAATCCATTGCCATCCAGCCGAATTTGAGCCAATATCTGCATCAACCAAAGTATCAAAAAACCAACGTTCACCATCTTTCCAATGCAGTAAGAGATTTTTTGTTAAAAATGAACCAACAATCATTCTTACTCTGTTGTGCATCCAACCCATTTCATAGAGCTCTTTCATCCCAGCATCAACAATGGGAATCCCAGTTTCTCCATTTTTCCAATTCATTAAATTTTTTTTATCTTTTAACCATGGAAATTTCAAAAATTTTGACTGTATCGGAAGCTCCGTCATTTCTGGATAATTATATAAAAGATTATAAGAAAAATCCCTCCACCCAATTTCTGACAAGAATTTTTTTTTATTATCGTCATCAATATTAGATTTCATTACTTCAGTAAAAATTGTTTTAGGAGAAATCTCACCAAAATGTAAATGAGGAGATAATTTTGAAGTAAAGTCAGTATCAGGCCTATCTCTACCGGTGCCATAATTAAATAATTTATTATTTATAAATTTTTGAAGTTTTGCTTTAGCTGCGCTTTCACCAATCTCCCAATAGGAAAGTATTTTATTCATCCATAATTTTTTTGGTGTATTTAGTTTTAGTTCATCTACTTTTAAAACTGAGGAAATATCTTTGTTATAAAAGTTATATTTTTTTGATGAGCTTGAAACTAATATTTTACTTAATGTTTCAAAATTGGTTTTCCAAAAAGGTGTAAAAACTTTGAAAAAACTTCCAGATTTATTTTTAATCTCCCATGGCTCTGATAGCAAATATCCATTAAAAGAATTACAGTCGATTGATTTTTTAATCAGAGATGATTTGATATCTTTGTCCCTTTCAATAGAATGCTTGTCATACAATCTGTTCCAACTAACACTGGATATATTGTTTTCCAAAATAATTTTATTAATAATTTTTTTTGGATCCCCTTTGAAAATATAAAGTTTACTATCAAGTCTGCATAATTCGTTATGTAAAATTTCTAGTGATTTTTCTAGCCAACATTTTGATGCCTGACCCAATGCAGTATTTTCATCATAAATAAATACAGGTATAATTTTATCAACTTCCTTGTTTAGATAAATAAGTGAGGGATTATCATTGAGACGTAAATCTAGTCTAAACCAGTGAATTCCTATTTTATCTGCCATAGGTATAAAGGTAGGTTAAAATACTTATAAAAAAAGAAAATTTTACTTACTATGTGGGGGCATTTTTTTCTCAACAAACCATACATGTTTCTTAAGAACGGGGTCATATTTTTTCAACCTTAATTTTTCTGCAACTTTCATACCCTTTGTTGGTTTTCTAACAATATATTTAGTACCTGTCTTAGGGTTTTCTTCTGGAATAAGCTGCTTTAAAGCATATGAAGTTTTCTTTGCCATGTGGCTCCTATATATTAAAAATTATCTAAATAAAGTATTTTTTAAAGATCATTAATTGTTTGTTTAATAAAAGGATTATAGAGTCCTTTTTTCTTTGCAAGTGTAATTTGTTTGTTTCTATCCTTTAAACTTTGCTTCTTTGAGTCACTTATTTTGCCAAAGCAATTAGGACACGATATTCCTTTCTTATATTTTTCAGATTTAAGACTATCAGGTGGAAGTGGGTATCGACATGCATGACAAAGCTCATATGTACCATCTTTCAATTCATTTTTAACCGAGACTCTATTATCAAACACAAAACATTCTCCATTCCATAAAGAATTTTCATGAGAAGTTTTTTCTAAATAATTTAAGATACCTCCATGTAGTTGGTTTACATCCTTAAAGCCTTTTTTTATCATATATGACGAAATCTTTTCACACCTTATTCCACCTGTACAAAACATAGCAATTTTTTTTTCTTTTGCTTTTTTTAAATTATTTTTTAAATAGCTTTTAAATTCTGTGAAACTTTTAGTATTTGGATTTATAGAATTTTTAAATGTTCCCATCTCAACTTCAAAATTATTTCGCACATCAATCAAAATAGTTTCTTTGTCTGATATAAGATTATTCCAATCTTGAGGTTTAATTTTTTTACCTGTAATATTTTCGGGATCAACATCCTTGCTTCTTAAGGTTACTATTTCTTTTTTATTTCTGATCTTCAGTCTAAAAAATGGCATGAATTTAGAATAAGAATATTTGGGATTGTAATTAGCAAATCCTAAGCTTAATAAATGAGACTCAAACTTTTTGATACTTTCAAAAAGACCGGCGATAGTTCCATTAATACCCTCTTCTGCTAAAATAATAGTCCCTTTTATTTTATTAAATTTGCAAAAATGAACTAGTTCATTTTTGATATTTATAATATTATCCATTTTCTTAAATTGATAAAAAGTAATAATAGTAAATTTAGACTTTATCATTTATTCATCTCAATATAATAACCTGACAATTATTTCTATGGCAAATACACATATTGAAGCTTCACGAAATCTATTAGCTAATTGCTCCATAGAAACGACACCTAATGTTTATGCAAAATATGGAAAATTTTCTGATTTAGTTGATAAAAAAAATAACATTTATGTGACATATCTTCCTGATGAAGAAATGAACAAAGTAATTGATACTGCAAAAAAACTTACAGTTGAAGGATACAGTGTCATCCCTCATTTACCAGCAAGAACAATTGCTAATAATGATGAATTAGAAAAATATATAAAGTCTCTATCTGAAGAATCTGGTTGCTCAAAAATTTTAGTCATTGGAGGTGGGGGCAATCAGAAAGGCAGTATAACAAGCTCTATTGAAATTTTAGAAACAGACCTTTTATCTAAATATAATTTTAAAGAAGTAGGTCTAGCAGGTCATCCTGAAGGAAACCCAGATGTTAAACAAATTGATCTAGATAAAGCTATTATTGAAAAAAATAAATTTTCAAAAAAAACTGATTTTAAAATGTATTTAGCAACACAATTTTTTTTTGAAGCAAAATCTTTAAAAGAATGGGAGATGCATCTCCAAAGTTTAGATAATAACCTCGAAATTCATGCAGGTATCCCTGGACCAGCTACATTGAAGACTCTACTTAGTTATGCCACATCATGTGGTATTGGAAATTCAATCCGATTTCTTTCTAAGCAAGCCCTAAACATTACTAAATTAGCTACAACTAGAAGTCCTGATAAATTAATATATGATTTAGCTAGCTATCAAATTGAGAACCCAGAAACAAAATTTAAAAAAATACATTTTTATGCTTTTGGAGGAATTAAAAAAACTACTGATTGGTTAAAGACAGTAAATAAGCATGATTTGTCTTATAATGGTCAGAAGTTCGAATAAATAATAGAAAGATATATCAACAATTTTTATTTCGTAGACTGAAATAAACATTTAGATCCAAAAAAACATCATCTATAAATCCTAGCAAATAATAGGAGTTCTATGTCGGATATTGAAATAGCACGTAAGGCGACGAAAAAAAATATTTCTGAAATTGCATCTAAATTAAATATAGATGAAAATGATTTACATCCATTTGGTCATCATACTGCAAAAATTAATTTTAATAAAATCAAAGAAAAAAAAGAAAATTCAAAATTAATTTTAGTTACTGCTATTACACCAACTCCTGCTGGAGAAGGGAAGACAACTACCTCTGTTGGCTTGAGTGATGGTCTATGTAAAATTGGAAAACAAAGTATAGTTTGTCTTCGTGAACCTAGTCTTGGCCCTAGTTTTGGAATGAAAGGTGGTGCTGCCGGAGGTGGTTATGCACAAGTAGTTCCAATGGAAAATATAAATTTACATTTTACAGGAGATTTTCATGCA